>Ga0209302_10001575_pt1 | contig 13326 bp, 24 predicted proteins | sample ArcOceMetagenome_2_FD_187445 | JGI IMG/M metagenome (GOLD analysis project Ga0209302, IMG submission 187445) | Marine eukaryotic phytoplankton communities from Arctic Ocean - Arctic Ocean ARC135M Metagenome (SPAdes) (version 2) | ecosystem: Environmental > Aquatic > Marine > Oceanic | place... | reverse complement strand
CTACAATGAATGGTGTTCTCAATATGACATCGGTACACAAATTAGTGCTACACTCGCAGATGATTCAGATGAATACGCTGAGAAATGTATCAACAATTGGCACATGCCCGATGATTATGCGGATTACAATATTCGCACTCATTTAGAAAATCTATGTAATACTAAAGAAGAATTAACACGTGTTCGGTACGAATTAGAATTGTACGAAGATCGTGGATTAACTATTGCTCTTAATTTCCTAAGATATCTTGAACGAATATGTGATGATAATGATATTGTATTGGGCGTAGGTCGTGGTAGTAGTGTATCTAGTTATTGTTTGTATCTTTTAGGCATTCATAGAGTAAATAGTATTAAGTACGAACTAGACATAAAGGAGTTCTTAAAATGAGTATGTATACAGAAGCGCAAGTAAAAGCAATAGCAGAAGAGTATGCACGTGCTTATGCAATAATGGACAGTGTTCAAATGGAATACAAGTATGATACATGGTATAAACATTATAATAAGTCATTGGCTAACGAACAGTCAATTGAAAAACTAAATCAAGAGACACATATCCACTTCAATCAAGAAATGGTGACTAAATTAACAGACAATATAGTCACACGATTTTCTAACCGTATAAGATTTTCTAACCGTATAAAGGAGTTCTTAAAATGAAAAGTGCAAAAACAGCGTTAGGTAAAACGATCAACATGGCAGCGTTAGTCGCTAAAAATGAAACAACTCGTGCAGTGAGTAATATACCAGTAAATGCACGTGGTGATATTATTGACAATCGGGGTAATGTAAAAATCTCTAAAGAAGAAATTGCCAAAGAATTCAATAAAGATATTCTTATTGGGGTTGAAGAAACAGTTAGCATCAAAGAAGATCAAGTGAAATCTAAAAATAAACAGAAAAAAACAGTTGACAATGTTGAATTAGATGTGTATACTAGTGATAGAGAAAACAATACTACTGATAGTTCTGATGTATCACTAGATGCTAAAGTAGTAGAAGTGAATCGCACATTGCGTACACGCGAAGATGGTTCATCATACCATGAAATTGAATATTCTGATGGTAGCATGACAGAAGAATTTTATCAGAACGGACCCGTATAATGACAAAGCGTGTATTAATCGTAGGAACAAGTCATAGCATGGGTAGTTGTGCAGGATATCGTGTAGATGATCCTTTACTAAAACATGATGAAAGGTGGCATGATTATTTTAAATCAGAGTTTGGATATGAAGTAGTGAATATCAGTATGAGTGGTTGTACTGTTCAACAACAACAACTAGCGGTATATGCCTATTTTCAAGATAATCCAGATGCTCATTTTGATTTGGCAATTGTTGAAGGTCGCGGAATAGAAGGTACAGTGTCGGAACCTATGCATTTCATGGGCGGTCCGCCATATGATATATTTAATCATCCTTCTAAAGATGTATATGACTTTGAAGAGTATTATAAGAGTTGGTTAGACTCAGCAGGGTCAAACAGAGCCATGTATTCTCCAATGACTGCATTAACGCCCACACTGTCGTATGAATATCAAGCGCGATACAGTGAGTGGTATGTTGAATATGTTTATAGTATGAATCATGCGGTTGATCTGTGGAGTGGTAACTTGGCATTATGCGACTATGTATCAAAACATAGCGATATAGTTAAATGGTTTAATTGGTCATATTCAATAGACGATACGACTGATCTTAAAATGCAACTAGGCAAAGATTTATTATCTGAATATGCCACACTAGGCTGGCCCATGTTAGATACAATGGAGGTCATTGGTAACATGTCTGGTACGGCATGTGAATGTGGTCATTTCAATCCCAAAGGACATAGGTTGGTTTGGGAACAAATTAAAAGTAAACTAGAGAGAAGTAATATATTATGAAAGTAAAAGCAATAGGTGACAGTGTGTTAGCGTCAATGGTAAAAGTTACTGGCGGACACCGAGTATTAGCAAGCGGAATTTTATTAGCCGATAAAGATATGACTGAATTAGGTATTCGCCCAAGATGGTTTAAAGTAGAATCGGTTGGACCTGATGTGACATTTGTTGAAGAAGGACAATTCGTATATGTTGAACATGGTCGCTGGAGTAATGAAATGAAGATACAGCAAGGCACTGGAAACGATTCCACTAGTGTTTGGCTGTTAGATAGTGAGAAATGTCTTTTAGTATCAGACGGTGATCCTGCATCTAACGGATATGAAATGTAATATGAGAGTACATAGTACCCAAAACAATTTAATAATGGATTATGAATATGCTATTTAATAATGAAAAGAAGGATAAGAAAGTGCTCAAAAAAGCGAGTCCTACTGTAATACCTTCACCCAAGCAAGAACCGATGATGCCGCCCCAGCCTGCAATGCCTGCTCCTCCTGGACCACCTAAACAGCCTGGCGAACATTTACGTGATAATGGTGTATTGTTTATGGATAAGGAATTCAATCAAGATAACTGTATGCCATTGGTGAAGATGATTATGGAATTTAATCTAATGCCAGAAGATAAAGCACCAGAAATCATTCACTTATATATTAACTCGCCTGGCGGTTTTGTAGATTCGTGTATGCATCTGATTGATGTTGTAAAGCAATCACGCATTCCAGTATACACATACGGCATGGGTTCTATTGCAAGTTGTGGTGTAATGCTGATGATGTCGGGTGTAAAAGGACATCGTTTTCTAACACATAATACCGCAGTAATGTCACACGAATTCAGTGGTGGTAATGTTGGTCAATATCACGATATGGTAGAAAGTCAAAAGCACATGGATTGGACAAATAAGAAATTACTAGAACATTATAAAAAATGTACTGGTAAGAATGAAAAATATATCCGTGAGTTTTTACTAGCACCTAAGACAAACCATTGGTTAACACCAGAACAAGCAGTTAAGCATGGCATTGCAGATCATATAATTACTACATACTAAAAGGTATCTAAATGTTAAATAAAATATATAGTGTCATTGGTCACTTCTTTTTGAGGCGTACTGATGAATATTGGGACGAGCAGGTATCAGAAGAAAGAATGTCTGGTTACTCTAATGGAATTGGAATTAAGGATCGTAGTTCATCACATCAACGCACACCCGATATGGAACCATCATTCAATATTCGTATATATTCTGCAAAAGGCGGAAGGGTAGTTGAGTGTCACACAAGTCCCGCTAGTAATTCGCAATTCAAAAGTAATTCTATAGACTTATATGTAATACCTGATGGTACTGAGTTAGTTGATGAACTTGGCAAAATTCTAATGATGCACTCCTTGACAAAGTAGTTGAAGTAGTGTATAATATCTTATTAACAACTTAAATTAGGAACAATGTATGGCTAAGGAATTATGGGTCGAAAAGTATCGTCCCAGTACAGTAAAAGACTACGTATTCAAAGATAATACGCAGCGTAAGCAAGTACAGAACTGGATCAATGATGGTGGTATTCCACACCTATTGTTCAGTGGTAGTCCGGGAACTGGTAAGACGACAATTGCAAAAGTACTTATCAATGAACTGTCTATTCAAGATGCTGATGTACTATACATTAACGCAAGTCGCGATAATGGTGTTGAAATGATTCGTAAGAAGATCACCGCATTCAGTGAGACTATGCCTTGGGGTGATTTCAAGGTTATCTTATTAGACGAGGCTGATCATATTTCACCAGAAGGTCAAGCAGCATTGCGTGGCGTTATGGAACAGTATCATGCTAGTGTTCGGTTTATATTGACATGTAACTATCCTAACATGATTATCCCAGCATTGCATAGTCGTTGTCAAGGTTTCCATATTGAGAAACTTGATCAAGATGATTTCACAGTTCGTGTTGCAGAGATTCTAGCAGACAATAGCGTTGAATTTGATATTGATACATTAGATGCAATGGTTCGTGCTAATTATCCTGATTTGCGTAAGACGATTAATACGGTACAAATGAGTATCGCTGACAATCTATTACAGAAGCCGGTTGATGATAGCGGTGCTAGTGCAGTATGGCGTTTGGAAATGATTGATCTATTCAAAGCGGGCAACCTAAAACAAGCACGACAACTGATTGTGTCTAAAGCGCGTGCAGATGAATATAATGAAATTTATACTTGGCTATATCGTAATCTTGATTTGTATACATCAACTGATGAACAATATGATGCATGTGTGCTTGCTATCCGTAATGGTTTAGTAAAGCATACTCAAGTGGCTGATGTAGAGATTAATTTATCTGCAACAATGATTGAACTAGCACGCGCATTATAATGAAGTATGTAAATGTAGTTAAATCTTTCTTTATTAGGAATACATTATATTCTTCCGCAATGGGCATTCAGTTGATTGCGTTGATGGTTAGTGATAATTTAGGCGAAATAGTTCACTGGATTGCGGTTTTCATGTATGTGATAGCAGTTTTACTTATGATATGTCCGTTTCATTATAAATCATATAGAATGTTATACGATATCTACAGTAAATTTCCAACTTGGTTACAGCCGCACCCACCATCTATCCCGAACTGGATGCGTAGAACTTTTAAGACTAACATACCTGATGGGTGGAGTACAGTCGTATTAGCAGAAAGAAACATACTTGAAGATTACACTTCGTACTCTGATTGGTGTGAAGATAATGTTATAGGTAGATATTATGTGGGGCAACGATATATCAATCCCGACACCGCAAAATTTCATTCATGTAAGGTTTACTTTGAAGATGGAAAAGACGCACTAATGTTTAGAATTGCAAATGCATAATGAGACTCCTTCGGGAGTCTTTTTTCGTTACAAACATAAATAGTATTAACGGGAGAATATATCAGTGACAAAGGATTTTTTATTATGGTGGTTGATTTTTGTGATTCAACTACTTGCACTTGGGACCGCTTACTATTACGAATTGCACACATATGCATATGAACATGATCAGACGAATATAACCTTTGCACTCATAGGTTTATGGTTTTTAACTAGTTTAAAAATTGGACATGGAATCTATAAGAATTCAACTACATCTGATGAACCACTTTGGTTCATTGCAGAAACATCTATGTCTATTGGCATGGTAGGAACAGTCCTTGGATTTATATTAATGCTAAGTGGCAGTAATCTTGCAGCATTAGATCCTTCAAATATTGAAATAATGAAAGGCGTAATCGGACAATTGGCTAATGGTATGGCAACTGCGTTGCTGACGACATTGGTTGGATTGGTGGTATGTGTATCACTACGCTCTCAACTTATTTTAAAAGGTAGTAAGTGAGGGACAGATACAGTTCTAATCTTGCATTTAATGACATATTATTTAATACATTATTAGGCTTCGTAACGTTATTCATATTAGTACTCATGCTAATAAACCCTGTTGCCAAACAGGGAGATATTCCATCCCACTCAGAAATAATGATTATCCTTGAATGGGATGGTGAGGTTTCTGACGATCTCGATATATGGGTGGTAGGTCCAGGAATGGAATTTCCACTCAGTTTCCAAAACAAAACTAGCGGTTTCATGCATCTTGACAGAGATGATTTGGGCGCTACCTCCGATACAATACTAATTGCTGGTGTTGCAAAAATAATAAAAATTAATAGAGAAGTAGTTAACATGCGAGGCATCATGCCCGGCGACTATTTCATTAATGTGCATGTATATAGTAGACCTGCTAAGGCTAAACCTACATTATTTACAGTGTCATTAATTGACATTAATCCATACAAAGAAGCAATTCACGTACAACATTATGCAGCAAAGAAAGGACAGATATTCAAAATACCAGCCTTCACAGTAGATCAAGAAGGTAATATATCAGATATTTTTGTAAGTGATAGATTAATACCACGAATTCATTCAGCAAGTACATCAGAAGGTGTATCTAGTGGTTCGGGTTCAAGATAAAGGGATAAGTATTATATGTATAGTGTAATAGATACAATGAATGTAGATACAATGATAATGTTGTATGTAGTAGGATTGTTTATGTTGGTAGTAATATGTATATATGCCCTAATACAAAGCAAAGCAAACAGAGTATACACATTTATTATTATCCCAACCGCTTTAATAATGTCTTTATATAGTTGGCAAGCGATCACCGCACTACAGGGATTACCAATATATGGGTTGCCATATGGTAAAGAGATACAAGTATTATACACATATGACGAGAAGCCTTGGATATACGCGCTATTATCGGAACCAACTAAGGGTCCTAAATTATATAAAATAGATTGGACTAAAGCCAATTTACAGAAGGTAAAAGAACTATCTGGACCTGATGGTAAACGACAACCACAGGGAAAATTTGTCAAAGGATTGAACGGGGAAGCAGTTTCATTTGAACTATCTAATATAGATGATAATGGCTCAAGTGCAGTAAAAGTGCCACCAAAACCTCGTAATGTTATAGTAAATCAAGGAGGAAGTCTTTAATGATAGAAGCAAAAGTAGTATTATTAGTAGTACATTATGTAGTTTCATTATTTGGAATGCAGTTAGGGATGCCTATATATCAAGCATACCCTTATCCTACGATGGAAATTTGCGAAGTATATAAAAAAGAAATGACGGGAGAGTGGCAACTTGACTTAGAGTATAGACTAATTACCCGTACAGATTGTGTTACGAAAGAAAGATATGAAAAGATGATAGAGAAGAAGCAGGAGAAAGCAGCAGATGAATAAGTTAATTACTGCTATTAAGCATGTTTATGAATACATTGCACAGTATGTGATTAGTCTACCACCGGCTAAATTAATCATCCGTTTCTACAATAAAATATCACATAGTGTACCATTGGTAATTATGGCAGTAATTATATTATTGTTATCTGCTAACCAAATACATAAATGGTATAATGATTACATGATTCTTTATATTGAAGCAAACAAAGAAAAAATAGAAAAAGAAGAAGACAAAGAAACTGGACTCGTGTTCACTCAAATAGATGATAACTTATATACGTTAATAGGTGCGGTACTTGAAGGTGATTGCGAAAGACTCGTACCTGATTTACCAGCCAAATTTACTGTTATTTTAGAAAGCCCAGGCGGTAGTCTATCAGAAGGTTCATGTCTTGCAGCACATTTTAAATTACGTGATGTTATCACGGTAGTTCGTGGGACCGAAGTATTTAATGAAAATGGAAAAGAAATATATACGCCAAATTCAGCGAAGAGTGAAAAAGAAAAATCAGTATGTGCGTCAGCATGTGGTCTTTTATTCTTAGCAGGCGATAAGCGATACTTAATAGGTGATGTCTTGTTTGGTATACATAGTCCTCGCACACCATTAGAATCTATTGGTAAGATGCATCCCGCAGCATTAGAAGCATCTGCATATCGTACTGCTACTGCATTATTAAAACTGTTAGATAGACTAGAAGTAGATGAATCATTACACTTATTGTTTATACAAATACCAGCAGCGTCAATGTATTGGGTTCATCCCAGAGATTTTGTCGCAAAACCAGCATTAGTTACAATTGCAACTAATTACAAAGACTTCTGGAGTTATTCAGCATCAAACTCAGAAGCAGCAATGAAATAGGAGTAGATTAAATGTTAAAAAGTTTCTTTGGGTCTAAGGAAAGCGCAGTATATGCATGGGTAATGCTTGCATTCTTGTTAGTTATTACTTGGTACAATGTACAAATATTAGTAGCATATAACTTGTGGAACAAAGAGTTCTATGACGCAATTCAAACCCTTCAACAAGAACGTTTTTGGGACTTATTATGGGGATTTGATATAATCAGATTTACCGATTTGATAACAGTAAAAGAAGACACTGTTCCGTCATTCTTGGAAATTATAATCTTATATACACCAATGGCTACATATGTCATATGGCAGACACAGAGATATACATTCCGTTGGCGTGAAGCGAATACACATCATTATCTTAAACGATGGGAAAAATCTACCGCTAAAATAGAAGGTGGTTCACAGCGTATTCAAGAAGATTTAATGGTATTCGGTAAGACATTACAGAGTCTATTCACAGGGTTCTTTAGTGCAATACTTGTATTATTTGCATTCTTACCTATACTATGGGAACTATCAGAAGGACTACCAGTTTGGAATGGTCAGATCATCCCAGGATTCTTAGTGTGGGTAGCATTGGCTATCTCTATAGGTGGTACATTGATCTCATTCATACTAGGTATGAAATTACCTGGACTAGAATACAATAACCAAGTGGTAGAAGCAAAATTCAGAAAGAAATTAGTTCATTCAGAAGATGATTTGACTCAGCGTGTAACTGATGATTTATTTCCAATGTTCGCAGCAGTAAAGAAAAACTATTATCGCTTGTTCAACTGGTATATGGGTTTTGGTGTGTGGTCAACTGCATTCGGTTTAGCAGCAGGAAACATAGCAATCATCGTATTAGCACCAAGTTACTTTGAACAGTTAATCACATTAGGTGTTCTATTCCAAGTACTTAACGCATTTGGTAGAGTAGAAGGTTCAATGACATTCTTCATTGATAGATGGACAACCATTGTTGACTTCCAATCAGTGATTAAGCGTCTACGTGAATTCAATAAGGTGTTAGATGAAGCAGAACTAATTGAAGCAGCAGCACCAGTAAAGAAGAAACGAGCATATCGTAAGAAGACATAATACAACTTATGTAAAAAAAGACGCATTTAGCGTCTTTTTTATTGCATTTATTTTACAAAAAGACTTGACTACCAAGGCTTCTTGTTGTATAATGGTTATATAAGTTAATCAGTGAAAGGAAGTTATTATGAAAACTCAATTAGACGACAACAATTTCCAAGTCTGTGCAGAACAAGGACGAGGACGCGAACTAGGCTTCTCAACTAGTAATGTAACAACACTAGAGAAAGCAATGAAGATTGCTGGAACTAAAACTGAACATATCGCTCACTTTACTAAAGGCTTTATTATTGGTCGCAACGCCCGAGTTAGTAACTATAATAAAGAGTCACAAGAACACCAAAATGTGTTAATGAAAGATGGTAGTATTAAAAGTAAATAAAGCCTTGACAAGTAAGGCGCCTTGTGTTATAATTATTGTATAAGTTAATTAAAGCGAGAAAGATTATGAAAGCAATTGTTCGTATTACAGTTAATAAGTTTGAAACTCCTACTACACCAGACAATGTTATGTTTAACTATTCTACTCCTGACTACGATGTGCTTGTTGCCAATATCAAAGGTAAAGGTATGAGTGACATTCATCGCAAGGTTGATCTATTGGTACATCAGATTGAAAAAGAAGAAGGCGCAGAAGCGATGGGTTCAACCATATTATGGAACAAAGAATTCAATGGTCTAGGCTTTATCAAGCATAGCAAACAGAATGGATTTACTGGTCATTGGAGCAAGTGCAAAGCAGATTTGCAAATGTTTTCAACACTAAGCAGAGCATAATGATAACAAATATTAATTCTAAAGACGATATCGCTAACCATAAAGATTACATACTTGAACAAGAACATTGGCTTGCTGATTTAAAAGATCCCGTCATACAACAACATATGGCAAACAACTTTCAAAGTGCAGCAGTCTTTGACGAAACATTTACCCAAGAAGAAATTGATTGGATTTATGGTTTCGCATTTAGTCGTTGTACCACAGTAAGACATAATGACAATGGTACTATGTTCATCAGTGGTAACTTACAAGGTGTTTATGAAAAGTTTGCAGATAGAATTAATAAAATGATTCCTGGCGCAGAAAACTCACCATGTGTAGGTGGTAACTTTTTCATCACACCTAGTCAGTATGGTTTACATAATGATAGCACTCGTGAAAGCGATTGGGTTCAAAGTTTAGAAAGAACACCTCGTGATAGTGATAGACGTAAATGGGTTCCGTGGCGTAACATGATTATTCCGCTATTCACTGCACCTAGTGGTATAAATAGTCATGCTACATTCTTTGATCAGCGACATGCTGATTTTGCACATGTATATCATCATGGTAAAAGAGCAAATCAAACTGTCGCTACGACATACCCTATAGCAGACGATCACGGAAAACTAGATTTCCACTTATTAGATGGTACAGTTCAATCAAAAGAAGATAATTTGCGTAAGTATAATGTTGAACATCATGAAGAGTATCTATATTATACACCTTATAAAAGGTTAACGGGTCTTACACCAGAGTTAACATGTGAATGGAAACCAGCAAGTCCTGTTGTGTTTGATGCAGTACAATTACATGCAACAAACAAAGGATTCAAAGATCAATCGCAATGGACTACTAAAATGGGATTGTTACTTACATTCCTTAAAGAAGTACCACAGTAAATTAAAGAGAGAATTGTTATGAACGAATATATTTTATTTATTTTTCTTAGTATAGTACATGATGGTGTTATATCAGATTCAAACAGATTGCATCCTACTACATTTACATCAAAAGAAGAATGCACAGCAATGACAACCGATGAATCAAGAACCCACATTTATCGTTATCTAACAGAAGAGACAATGGGTACTATTATTGATATGAGATTCGAATGCACTCCTACCCACAGTACATAAAAAGATTCTTCCCAAGTGGATTGCTTAAAGAAGAGCAATATGGATACGATCCTAGAATTAAAAAAGAGGGTATCAGTGATATTATTGGCTTTGAATGTATAATCATATGGCATCGTGCAGACGGTCCTGCACGACTTGTGTATAATAAACGTGGAGAAGTAGTACAATACAACTGGTGGGTTCATGGTAATAAACTATCTCAAAAAATAATAGATAAATATTTTCTAAATCCACTAAAACCAACCGATGAAGAGGTGTTTATATTTAAGTTGGCTGAATTATAATGGAGTTATCCTTACGTGATATGGCTTATGAAGGTTGGCATCGGATTGAACGACCATTTCGTGTGTCAAGTGAACGAATTGACATTGATAGAAAATGGTGTTTAACACATTGTACTGGTGACTATTCAAATTCACCAGCAGGTTCAATCTACTGGTTTGAGAAAGAGAAAGATGCAATGATGTTTAAAATTGCAAATTCATAAGGTTAAATGGTTGACAAGCGTTGAACCATATGTTATAATTATTGCTGTCATGAAAATATCATGATCTTAAAGGTTATAACATATGAAGATTATTGCAGGCAATAGTAATTTAAAAATGGCACAAGATATTGCAGATAGGTGCTTTGCATCACTCGTATCAGCCGACATCAAGACATTCGCAGATGGTGAATCAAGTGTACAGTTTAACGAGAATATTAGAGGTGAAGATGTATTTATCGTACAAAGTACATCAACACCAGTTAATGACAATTTAATGGAATTGTTGATTATGATTGACGCTGCTAAACGTAGTAGTGCTGAACGTATTACAGCAGTTATACCTTACTTTGGTTACGCACGACAAGATCGTAAAAGCGCAAGTCGCACTCCAATTACCGCAAAGTTAGTAGCAGACTTACTAACAACAGCAGGCGCAGACCGAGTTCTTACAATGGACTTACACGCAGGACAGATTCAAGGCTTCTTTAACATACCCGTAGATGATTTAACATCACGCATTGCATTCGCAAAAGATATTAAGCATAATGTAGGTACAGATGGAAATACAGTATTTGTGAGTCCTGATGCGGGCGGTACAGTTCGTGCACGTAAGTTTGCTGATATGTTTGGTGGTGATATTGCGGTTGTAGACAAGCGTAGACCTCGTGCTGGTGAAAGTGAAGTTATGGGATTAATTGGTGATGTCAAAGGACAACACGCTATCCTTGTAGACGATATTATTGACAGTGGTGGTACGTTATGTAATGCAGCACAGGCAATAATGGATGCTGGCGCACTTAGTGTTAGAGCATACATTACACATGGTGTACTTACTGGTACTGCATGTCAAAAAGTTGAAAAGAGTGTACTCACTGAACTAGTAATTACTGACAGCATTGAATTTAACTGCCCTAAGAATCATGTAAAAACACGTGTAGTCAGTGTTTCCACTATGTTTGGTGAAGCAATTCGACGTGTCACCAATGAAGAAAGCGTAAGCAGTTTATTCACTCAAAAAATAGTAAAATTATGAAATTAATACTTGCACATATTTGTTATTTTCTAGGCGATATGATTTCAAAATTGTTATATTTGGATATTCTCGTTGATGTTATCTATCCAGTGTATAATAAATTGATGCAATGGAGTGCAGAACTGGACACTAATAATGTAATATGGCATAACCCGAAGGAATATGATGAAAATTAAATATATCAGCGATATTCATCTTGAGTTCGCACCACTAGACAACATACCAAAGGGTGATGCTGATGTATTAATACTGGCTGGTGATATTGATATCAAGGGTAGAGTAGAATGGATTAATGCCCAACTTGAAAATTTTGAGCATGTAATTTATGTTACTGGTAATCATGAATATTATAGGTCTAATATTACACATCTAGAAGAAAGAATAGAAGAGGATCTTGATCCGCGTATTCATTTCTTACAGAATAGTTCAGTGAAGATAGAAAATACTGTATTTCATGGTACTACTCTATGGACAGATATGAAGCCTGAAGATGAATGGTTTGCTAACAAAGGTATGGCAGACTTTCGTGTTATTAAAATTGATGAAGATTTTCGTAGATTCACTGCATATGACTCTAAATTGGCGCATTATGCTGCTATGGATTATTTGAAAAAGAATGTGAATGAGGGTGATGTAATAATCACTCACCATGCACCATCATTCAAATCGTCTTTGGATTGTTTTATAGGAAGCACATTAAATCCTGCTTTCGCCACCGATCTATCTGAATTTATGTTTATCTATAAACCTAGTTTTTGGGTACATGGTCATATGCATAATACATCTGATTATATTATTGGTTGGACTAATGTTCTATGCAATCCTAGAGGATACCCTGTTGGTGATGGGGAAAACGAAAATCGTGAATTTGATGTGAACAAAACATTTGAAATAGGAGAAAAGTATGCAAATAATCTATGATTTTTTAGCAGGTGGATTACTGAGTGTTATGTGGTTTATGATAGTTACATCATTAAGCACCATAATATATGGTAATAGGCCCACAGATAAAGAAGTTCTTATCATATCAGTATTAGCAGGTCCATTTGTGTGGGTAATCTTCGCTTTTTGTTTTGCATATGAATACTGTGTTAAGATACTATCAAAATAGATGAATAAAAATAGTTACTATCGTGGTAGCGGGCAACGACAACTACGAATTGAGCGCAACTATCCAATCATCATGGAAATAAATATGGGTCAATGGTTATCAATTGACTTAAATGCAATTAATGAAGTAGTTGATTGTGTACTTATATCGTATTCATCAGGACGAATGC
>Ga0209302_10001573_pt1 | contig 13333 bp, 10 predicted proteins | sample ArcOceMetagenome_2_FD_187445 | JGI IMG/M metagenome (GOLD analysis project Ga0209302, IMG submission 187445) | Marine eukaryotic phytoplankton communities from Arctic Ocean - Arctic Ocean ARC135M Metagenome (SPAdes) (version 2) | ecosystem: Environmental > Aquatic > Marine > Oceanic | place... | reverse complement strand
GTAACTACTGTGGCCTTTTTTAAAAAACCTCTTCTGTCGTTTTTATTTTCCATGCATTAAAATTAATTCTTAAAATGAATATATCTATTGATCTAGGTTAACAAGTAATTAGTTCTGGTTATTCAACAGGCTATAATTCTTGATTATGATTCAGTCAAGAAGTTTATGTTGGCAATTTTTACCACCATGAGCTTGTTTTTAGAAGTACCTTAGCGTAGCGAATAAACTTACATGAGCCCAAGCCTAAATAATTTAAATAGAACAAACAACCTGCTTTCAATCATGGTTGTAGTTTTGGTTTTTTACCTACTTAAAATTCTATCATTTATTTTCATTCCATTGACTTTTGGAATGTTTATGGCATTGCTTTTTTTACCCATCATGAGATGGCTTAGAACTAAAGGACTGCCTAAGTGGCTTAGTATAGGAGTGGTAATCGGAATCATTGCATTGATATTAAAATTGTTCGGTGAGCTTGTTAAATTATCGAGTAGAGAAATAATAAATGCAGATAGTAATTTCTTTCAAAAAGCAGAAAGTAAGTTCACTATACTTGTAGGTAATGTAGAGGGTTTCTTTGGCATAGAAAGAATCGGAAATGACAATGTCTTAATTCACTATCTCAGCCAAGCTAATGTGTTCGGAAATTTCGGAAACACCTTAGATTTTATTGGAGATACGTTGACCATGGCGCTAATGACCATTTTCTTTGGAGTACTTCTTTTAATGGATTCGTTTAATTTTGAGAGAGTATTAACCAAGGCTATTTTTAAATCGAAGACCATGTCCATTAGGACATTTCTAAAAATAGAAAAAGACATTGCTCGGTTTTTGATCGTTAAATTCCTAGTGAGTTTCGGTACGGGAGTAGGATTCTCTATAGCGTGTTATTGTTTCGATGTTAGTTTCCCTATTTTCTGGGGAGTGTTTGCCTTTTTAATCAACTTCGTTCAGATGGTTGGAAGTGTAATTTCCGTTGTGCTCCTATCCATATTTGCCTTTGTAGAGATAGAAGCTTATACTGTTTTATTAGTGTTTTCTCTAATCATTACAGGGGTTCAGGTGCTGTTCGGAGCCGTGTTGGAACCTATATTTATGGGTAAAACATTCTCTTTAAATGTCGTTACGGTGCTCGTGATGCTCATGCTCTGGGGCTTCATCTGGGGCGTGCCAGGGTTGATTATGGCCATTCCTATCACAGTGATTCTAAAGATCATTCTAGAGCAGATTCCATCCACTAGAATGATGGCAGAGATGATGTCTGGAGGGAGCAAAGGTTAGCTCACCAAAAGCCCTATGGATTTTTTAATTGTTTAAAATCCATATAGAGATATTGAGTATTCTATATTTGCTACAAACCTCACATCAAAATGAATCGATTAACCATCTTTCTAATGGCTATGCTCATGGCCTTTTCTACAGACATGGCAGCGCAAAAAAAGAGCAAGAATAAATCTGACGACAAAGAATTCACTTATAGTTCTGACCTAGTTTCAGGATTAAATGTGAGAGGAATAGGACCAGCGTTAACTTCTGGGAGAATAGCCGATTTAGCGGTAAATCCGAGTAATCCTTTTGAGTATTATGTGGCCGTGGCTTCTGGTGGAGTTTGGAAAACTACCAATGCAGGAACTACTTACGAACCTATTTTTGATTCTCATGGGTCTTATTCTATAGGGTGCGTTTCTATAGCGCCTTCCAATGAGCATGTGGTGTGGGTAGGAACGGGTGAGAATAACAACCAGCGTTCTGTAGCTTATGGAGATGGAGTTTATAAATCGGAAGATGGAGGGGCTACGTTTAAGAACATGGGCTTGAAAGAAAGCGAGCACATCGGGAACATTCTCATTCATCCTACAGACCAGAATACGGTTTACGTTTCAGCTTACGGACCATTGTGGAGTGAAGGAGGAGAAAGAGGGGTATATAAAACCACAGATGGCGGAGAGAATTGGGAGTTGATACTTGAGATTTCTAAAGACACAGGAGTGTCAGAAATAGCATTCGATCCGAGAAACCCTGAGGTGATTTATGCAGCAGCACATCAGAGAAGAAGACATGTGTATACGTATATAGATGGAGGCCCAGAAACAGCGCTTTACAAAACTGAAAACGGAGGAAAAGACTGGAATAAGTTAGAAAACGGATTACCAGCTGGAGACATGGGAAGGATAGGGATAGCTGTTTCGCCAGCCAATCCTGATGTGGTGTATGTCATCATAAAAGCTACTGATGGTGGAGGCTTTTACCGTTCTTCCAACCGTGGTGCTAGTTTTTCTAAAATGAGCGACTATTCCACCAGTGGAAACTACTACCAAGAAATCATTTGCGATCCTTACGATGAAGACAAGGTGTTTTCCATGAACACATGGCTGCACCACACTGAGGATGGAGGAAAGACATTTAATAAAACAGGAGAGAAATCAAAGCATGTAGATAACCACTGTATTTGGATAGACCCGAAAAACACTGACCATTGGATAGTAGGATGTGATGGAGGATTGTATGAAACACATAACCATGCGACCGACTGGGCATACAAGCCAAATCTGCCTGTGACTCAGTTTTACAGAGTGGCGGTAGACCAAGCAGAGCCATTTTACAATGTGTACGGTGGAACCCAAGATAACAACACCCAGGGCGGACCTTCTAGAACGTTAAACAATGCAGGGATTCTGAACCAAGATTGGATTATTACCAATGGTGGAGACGGTTTCGAGCCACAGGTAGACCCTTCTAACGAGAACATAGTTTATGGTCAAGCGCAGTATGGCTGGTTGATTAGATACGATAAAAAATCTGGTCAGCGTATGGGTATTCAGCCACAACCTAGAGATGGAGAGGCTGCTTACCGTTGGAATTGGGATGCGCCACTGCTCATCAGTCCGCACAAACCAGAGCGACTGTATTTCTGTGCTAATAAAGTGTTCAAGTCGGATAACCGGGGAGACAGTTGGGAGGTTATTAGTGAAGACCTTTCTAGAAATGAGGATAGGAACACGTTCAAAACAATGGACCGTGTATGGGGAATAGACGCGGTGATGAAGAACAAGTCCACTACTATTTACGGAAATATAGTGGCTTTTGACGAGTCTGCTAAGAAAGAAGGACTGCTCTATGCGGGAACTGATGATGGGCTAATTCATAGCAAAGATGGTGACGGAAACTGGGCCAAGATGAGTTCTTTTCCAGGAGTTCCGGATCGCACATACGTGAACCAAGTATTGGCTTCAGTCCATGATGATAATACTGTTTTTGCGGTGTTTAATAATCATAAAAATGGAGACTTCAAGCCGTATGTTTTGCGCAGCAATGATAAAGGAGCTTCATGGATCTCCATCTCTGGAAATCTTCCTGAGCGAGGTTCTGTGTATTCTATAGCGCAAGACCACGTGAACAAGGATTTGCTTTTTGCAGGCACTGAATTTGGGTTGTTCTTTACGGTTAATGGTGGAGAGGAATGGACACAGTTTACAAACGGAATTCCTACGGTGGCTATTAGAGATATAGCGTTGCAACGCAGAGAAAACGATGTAGTATGTGCCTCCTTCGGAAGAGGATTCTTTATAGTGGATGACTATACAGCGCTAAGAGAACTCACTCCAGAATTGTTAGAAAAGGAAGCGCACATCTTTACCATTAAAGAAGCGCTGATGTATGTGGAAACCAACCCGCAGGGAGGCAGAGGTAAGGGCTCACAAGGAGAAAGTGTTTACACTGCACCCAACCCAGAATTCGGAGCTACGTTCACTTACTACGTGAAAGAAAAGCCAGAGACGCTAAAAGAGAAAAGACAGAAAGCCGAAAAAGACATTAAGAAAGAAGGTGGAGACGTTTTCTACCCAACCAAAGAAGAGATAAGAGGAGAAGCCGAAGAGGAGAAGCCATACCTTTTATTTATAGTGAAAGACGATGCTGGAAACGAGATAAATAAAATGAAAACTGGCCCTAATAAAGGCATCAACAGAATGACATGGAATTACCGTTATGCTACTACCAGTCCAGTTTCATTGAAATCTGAAGAAGTAGGTCGTTACAGCTCCGCAGATGATGGTCAACTAGCCCTTCCGGGGATATACACCGTAGAGCTATGGCAAGCGGTAAACGGAGAATTAACCAAGCTAGCAGAGCCAGTCAAATTCAACGTTGAATTGCTAAACAACACTACACTTCCAGCTACTGATAAAAACGCACTATTGGCCTTCCAAAAAGAAGTACAAGAACTCAGACGTTCAGTTTACGGAGCAGCCACAGTGATAGGCGAAACAGAAGACAGATTAAAGCACATAAAAGGCGCAGTGCTTCAAGTGCCAGGAGTGCCATTAGCTGTGATGGCTGAGGTAAAAGCCATAGAGGCAGAAATGACTAAGTTGAAGTATGACATGTATGGAGACTACGAAATCTCCAAGCACGAGTTTGAAACCAACAAAGGAATTGAGAGCATGGTGGGTTATGTGATTTACCAGCTTTGGTACACCACATCTGCACCAACAGACACGCAGCGTGACCAAATCACTAGAGCCAGAAAGGCTTATACGCCATGGTTGGCAGAGCTAAAAGAACAGATAAAACGTGTTGAGGTTCTTGAAGCTAAGCTATTAGAATTGAGAGCTCCTTATACTCCTTATAGGGGTGGGGATTGGAAGGAGGACTAGGGTGTTTTTTCTGGTTTGTAGTGTATGGCTCTGGTTTGTATATTTTTTGAATTCTCTTCGGTTAACTCGAAGGGTGTGGTATTATTTTATGATGCTGTTTTGTTTGTTTTTTCTGGTTCTTTGAAAGTAGCTAAACTTCAGAAAGTTAATCTAAGTTAAGTCATTCAATACCGTTTAGGATTCAGTGCTATTGAACAAAATGATTTTTTTGGACAGCATTGAAAACACTTCTCTAATTTAGAAATTATTTTTAAGCATATAGCTTAGAATAGGCTTGCACTTATCTTCACATGCAGGATAAAAATCTCCATGAACTTTATCCTTATAAATGGTAGATTTCCCCCACCAGAATTCGGCTATGGCCAGAGGTTTCATTTTATTCTCGAACGCATAATGCAGAAGTTTTGGAGCGGCACATTCTCCTGCTCCACCAGCTGGTTTTCTTTGAGTATATTCTTCAAATATGGAAATCAAAGACTTCTTTTCTCCAGATAGATTTAAAAAATGATATTGGTCGAATAGCTGGTTTTGAAGATTGGTAGACTTGTTCTTTCGCTTGTCTTTTAGCGCCAGTATTTCTGCTTTACTTTGAGCCGTATTCTCAATAGTTAACTTGGCTATTTCCTCACCTATTTTAGATAATTCTGTCATTCCTATGTCTAGGAAATTATCTTCCTGGGTAATATCAAATAAGGCAGGAACGAATCTGCCGGGGTACTGACCTCCGTCTAACTTCCCAGAGAAGGTACTCAAATACCCTAAAGAACCCTCAGCTGTTTTAACGACTAAGACACCAAACATTTTCCCTTTTACTTTTCCAGACTTCCCTGGAGTGAAACCGAAATTATGAGACCAATTCTGTTGGTTTGCTAAAATGAATGTTTTTAAATCTTTAGCTGCTTCTAAGCAGACTTCAGGAGCATTAGCCCCGAATGGATTGTTTAGCTTTTCTGGGAGAAAAGGCAGGCAGTCGGCATTTTTAAAAGGTATAAATCGACTGTCTGTCATAGTGCGGCAAATTTACTTAGTGTCAACTCAGAAATAGGCGGTTTCAGTAAAACTTATTTCTTATCCGTTAGTTCCCTTAACCTTATTTTTTCTTTTTTGGATAGCTTATCATAGCCCTTCTTATTAAATTCATCTAGCAGGAAAGCCACTTCCCTCCAGTTATTGAAATAATAGTCGGAATGGTGCAATGTTAACTATGAAAAAAAGCAGTTTAAACAAAAAGGAGCTAAAGCTCCTTTTTGTTTAATTGACTTATATCAGAATGACTCATTAAGAGTCTAATTATAAATTCTAACGCACCAGGAACTAACCCTCATACTTAGGTTTCTTATCTTTTTTCTCTTGTCTCTTTTCTTTTGCCGTTTTTACCGCAGCTTTTTTGACTGTTTTCTTAGCGTCTTGACCTTTTCCCATAATCGTAGATTGTATTTTTTTACAAGGTAGAAATTTTTAGTGTTCCTTGCAGATTAATAATAGCTTTTCCGAAAATAAGGTTTGCGGATGAAGCATTTCGTAGAATTATTGGCCTGGGATAATTGCACTGTGATTACTGCGGAAATAGAATTAGTCTGCTCCCTCCGTGTTTTCCTTAGGAATATATTTCTCAGGTGAAAACCTTCTAATTATTAACCGAGTACCTCTATCATAATTTATGTAACTCCACACCCAGTTAATGAATACTACCATTCTATTTCGGTAATCTACTAGTAACATTAAGTGCACAAACATCCATGTAAACCATCCCAAAATCCCTCCAAAGCTAAACTTAGGTAAATCTACCACAGCTTTATTTCTTCCAATAGTAGCCATCGTTCCTTTGTCAAAGTAAACGAAAGGCTTCATTTCTTTTTTTCCTGCTAACCGATTGAAGTTTTTTGCCAGTTGTTTCCCTTGTTGCTCCGCTACAGAAGCTAGCATAGCATTTCCTTTAGGATAAGTCTTAGATTCTATTTGTGCTATATCTCCTATAGCGTAAATTTTTTCTTGGCCTTTAATTCCATTATACTCATCTACTAGAATACGCTCAGAGCGAGTTCTCTTAAAACTAGGAGAAATAGGAGAGTCTCCTTTAATGCCAGCCGCCCATATCACCGTTTTTGCATTAAGGTTTTTCTTATCAGTAAACACACAGTCTCCATCGAAGTCTTTTACCAGCGTACTTGTCCATACATGAATATCTCTCTTCTTGAGATAATCTTCACTTTTCTTAGAAGCGAATTGACTCATTGCAGCCAGCACCCTGTCTGAAGCTTCCACTATATGAATCTGCATTCTGCGAATGTCTAAATCTGGATAATCCTTAGGTAAAACATGAGTTCTTAATTCAGAAAGTGCACCAGCCAGCTCTATGCCCGTTGGACCAGCGCCCACTACTACGAAGTTCATAAGCCTCTCTCTTTCATCTAAATCCTGCGTATTTAGGGCTTCTTCGAAATTCTGGATGATTAAGCTGCGTAAATTCAGAGACTCTACGATACTTTTCATAGGCATAGCCAGCTTCTCTATATTCTTCAGACCGAAGAAATTAGTAGTAGCTCCAGTGGCTACTACCAAGTAATCATATTCTAGAGGACCTAAGTCGGTATGAACGGTTTTAGTACCCGAGTCTATTTTCCTCGTCTTAGTCATTCGGAAGTAGAAGTTCTTTTTCCCTTTGAATATTTTCCGGATAGGATACACTATAGAATCAGCTTCTAGTCCACTCGTAGCTACTTGATAAAGAAGTGGCTGAAAAGTGTGAAAATTATTTTTGTCTAGAAGTACTATTTGAAATTTAGAGCTATCTGCCTTTTTACAGAATTTTAATCCTGCAAAACCACAACCAATCACTACTACACGTGGTAAGTCTATGTCGGGAATGTTCATTTTAAGTGTTTTTTACAGCTTTAGAAACTGCCTTAAAGATACTAAACTTTATTCTTACTTCTTCCAAGCTGAGACAGTTACTAAAGATAAAACAACATACCTAAAGACACCTGAAGGAAGAGCAGGCCATCCCCAAAAGATAGCGATCAGCAATATTAATACAGTATATAGGTGGAATAATATTCCCTTTTGAATAGAAAAAAGTATTGAACACAAAAAAGGAACACCTCAGCCCCTTTTTAATCTTCTTCACATACCTTAACCATGTAAGCTAGAAGTTTTGTTTGTTTTCATTTAATATTACGGGTTGTTTACATTGAGGTTACAAAAAAAATAAGAAAAATGTTGAAAATAATATTATGCTGTGCTGTAATGCTTACTGCTGTTGGGATTCATGCGCAAGAGTTTTTTACCGTAATGAATTATAATGTACTGAATTTTCCTACCGGAAGTATGCAAAACAGGCAGGATACTCTTAAAAAGATCATAGACTTTGTAGAGCCTGACTTTATTTTACTCCAAGAGTTAAAGTCAGAAGCCGGGTTAATTAGCATAGCAGAAGAATCTTGTGTGGATTTAGAAGGAGAGTACAGAGCTGCTAATTGGGAAACTCTGCAGAGCAATCCGAATAGTGGCTGGCCACTTCAGCAGAATATCGTTTACAACGCTGAGAGATTTACACTACATGAAGAGAACGTGGTACTCACGAGTTATAGAGATTTTAATGAGTTTATATTCTACTTCAATTCTGAAGAGTTAGAAACCCAGCAGGACACAGCTTTCTTATACGTTTATACCACACATTTAAAAAGTAGTCAAGGCGGAGAGAACGAGCAGCTACGATTAGAAATGGTAGAATATTTTACGGCTCATTTAGCTACCCTTCCATTAGATGCTCAAGTTATCCTAGGAGGAGATTTTAATCTGTATAATAGTGATGAACCGGCATATCAGTTATTATTAAGTGAGGATAATGCCATCCAATTAGAAGACCCTATAGATATGCCTGGAGACTGGCACTCTAGTAGTTATCCAGATAAATCTATTCTTACTCAGAGCACCAGAACATCAAGTATTTTCGGTGACGGAGCTGGTGGTGGACTGGATGATAGGTTTGATTTTATGCTCTGCTCAGAGAATATGTTAGATGGTTCTGTGGGATATCAGTATGTGAATAATTCCTACTATTCATTGGGGAATAACGGTACGTGTTATAATGAGAATATCACTGACTGTATGCCTAATTTTAGTGTGCCGTCTAGCGTGATGAATGCACTTTATTATATGTCGGACCATTTGCCAGTGATCATGCAGCTGCAGTTAGATCAGACGAGCTCTATTTCTGAATTAAATAAAAAAATCCTTCTGCGTAGCAATATGGTCAGCGAAACCATAAGATTTAATCAATCTCTGAATGAAACGGTTGAAATTTATAGCGTGACAGGAAAAAAGCTATTGCAACGTCAACTAAACGGAAAGTCTATAAATGTAAACGGTCTTTCCAGCGGAGCTTATATCTTAGTAATAGGAGAGGAAACTTCTTTGAAATTCGTGAAACTATAATCGCATTCCATCAGCTATTGGCAGATAGGAGAAATATCGCGGTAAGGATTATGAAGTAGTTTGTCTTTGAAAATGGCGAGGGATTCAAGTCTGATTTTGAGTTGAATAAATGGGTAGATTTGGGCCTAGAACATACCAAAATAAAATTGAAAGAAATTTAAGATGAGTAGAAAAATAGTAGCAGGAAATTGGAAAATGAACAAAAGCATTACAGAGACTCATGCTTTAGTTAAGGAGTTAAACGAAATGGCGAGTGCATGGCCTTCAGATGTTAAGGTGATTATTTCTCCTCCTATGTTATATTTAACACAGGTAGCAGTTAACACAGAAGATAACTTGCATGTAGCAGCTCAAAATTGCCACGCAGAAAAATCTGGAGCATATACAGGAGAAGTGAGTGCAGTACAATTAAAGTCTAGCGAAATTAATTTCTGTATTTTAGGTCATTCTGAGAGAAGACAGTACTTCGGAGAAACAGATGCATCTGTAAATGCTAAAGTAAAATCGTGTTTAGCAGAAGGAGTAACTCCAATTGTTTGTATTGGTGAATTATTAGAAGAGCGAGAAGCGGGAAAAGAATTTACCATTGTAGAAGCTCAGTTAAGAGGAGGTTTAGAAGGACTGTCCTCTGAAGAAGTAGAGAAATGTATAGTAGCCTACGAACCAGTATGGGCTATAGGTACAGGAAAAACAGCATCTTCAGACCAAGCTCAGGAGATTCATGCTTTTATTAGAACTAAGCTTGCCGAATTAAGCTCTCAAGAGGTCGCAGATAAAATATCTATCCTTTATGGAGGGAGTTGTAAGCCTGCTAATTCAAAAGAGATTTTCTCTAAGCCAGATGTAGATGGAGGACTTATAGGAGGAGCATCTTTAAACGCTTCTGATTTTAACGCCTTAATAAATTCTTACTAAGTGAACTATAAAGAAGTATCCTTTAAATTATCTCCCATTCTTCCTGCACGAGAAGTATTAACTATGTACTTAGCTGAGGTAGGTTATGAGAGTTTTGTAGATAATGAGGAAGGCCTGCAGGTGTATATACCCGAGCCTGACTTTAATGAAGAGACATTAAAAGAGACTATAGCCAACGTGTCGGCTTTTTGCACGGTAACTTATGAAGTTATTCATCATGAAAAGCAGAACTGGAATGCGCAGTGGGAAAGTTCCTTCGAGCCAGTAGAGGTAAAAAATACGTGCAGAATCAGGGCTCCATTTCATGAGACGAAAGAAGGTTTTACGCACGAGATTATCATCGAGCCTAAAATGTCATTCGGTACTGGCCACCATGAAACTACTAAGACCATTATAGATGCGATGTCTGAAATAGATTTCAATGGTAAATCGGTGTTAGATATGGGGACAGGCACGGGGGTGCTGGCTATTTATGCGGAAAAGTTAGGCGCCTCGGAGCTAGTAGCTATAGATATAGAAGAGTGGGCTTATGAAAACACCATAGAAAATGTGCAAGTTAATAGCTGTGATAAGATAGAAGCTAGGCTGGGAGGAAAGGAGCAGATTAAGTCTTCAGAGGTGTTCGGTATAGTAATAGCCAATATTAACAGAAATATTCTTTTAGAAGATATGCATGCTTATGCTGCTGCCATGAAAAAAGATTCAGTTCTACTCTTAAGTGGGTTTTATGCTTTAGATGCTACTATAATTACAGAAAAAGCAAGTGAGTTTGGCTTAGAAGGGGTTTTGCGAAAAGAAGAAAATAGTTGGACTGTTTTAGGATTTAGAATGAATTAATGTGACATGGTATTTTAAATTTCAGCAACTATTTTTCGTTTTTTGTCGACTTATATCAATATTTAGACGTATTTTCATTTCATAAATTAATCTTTTTTAGTATGAAATGTATTCAGTGGTCGATATTAGCTATTCTGTTTTCTGTATTTTTTTCATCAACCTCATTAACCATTAATGCCCAAGATGAATCTGCTGAGTCTGGATTGCCGGGTGGCATTTGTAATGATCCAAGCGCTTGTAATTTCAATCAGATTATAACGATTTCTGCTCAGGAGTCAGAAGATTTAGCGTTAGGTGGAGTAATAATAATCGGTAACGATTGTGTTTATCCTCAATGGTATATTCCCTTTATAGATGACGGAGGAGTGGTTTTGTTAGGAGGAGAAGGCGGAGGAAAAGGAGAAGGAGTTCCAGCCGTCTTATCTTGTGAGCCTTTAGAAGGTTATGTGTTGGCAGAAGACCAGTGCTGTGCTGCCAATGTTATAGCTAGTGATACTTACTGTATAAATAATCAATGGGATAACATTTGTCAAAGCGCATATGAATCGTGCTCTGCGGCGGTATTTTTAGGGATAGATGACTGTAATGATCCTGCAGCTTGTAATTTTAACGAAGATGCTTTTTGTTCAGATAATTCTGGATGTGAATATGCAGAATGGTACATTCCTGCTATTCCAGATAACACTGACGAAGAACCGAATTTTCCTGCTATCTTCACTTGTGCAGCACCTCTAGGATACGTGATTGCAGAGGAGTGTTGTGTCATTCAGGAAATAATATTTGATTCTTATTGTGTCGACACTACTTGGGATGTGATTTGTCAATCGAGTTATGATGAATGTGTGGCAGACGGAGGAACTGTAACAGGGTGCACGGACCCTAACTTCTGTAACTATAACCCTGTAGCATGTGCAAGTGATGGTTCATGTTATGGAGAAGCTGGATGTACGAATCCCGATGCATGTAATTATGACGACTCTGTTCAGTGTGATAATGGATCATGTGAATTACCAGGTTGCTCAGATCCAGAAGCTAATAATTATAACCCTGTTGCGGATTGTTCGAGCCCTTTTATCTGCACGTATTGTAATAACTGTCCTGGAGATTTCGATGGAAATGGATTCATTAACACTACAGATTTAGGAGCATTTCTTGCTGCTTTTGGAAGTGAGTGTGAGTCTCCTGGAGGGCCTTAATTTATTAAGTTTAGTTTGAAAAATACTAAATCGTAAAAAGCCCTTTCAATAATTTGAAAGGGCTTTTTACTTCTATTTTCTTTAGGTCCTATCTCAGTGTAATACGCTGAGATTTCTCAGATTTATTCCCGCATTTGTCTACCGCTTTCCACGTTCTTATTAGCGTTTCCCCTGCTCTAGTCTCACTCACTGTTACTTCTATGACATCATCCCCTAAGTCTTTAGCGCCTACTACTGGTAGAACTGGAATAGCATCTTTAGAAACTGTCACATCCTCCGGAGCTCCGTAAATGTAAGGTCCTTTGGTGTCTTGTAGGCTAAGGTATTGCTCTGCTCCAGCTTCATTTCCGCAGCTGTCAGTAGCTTTGTAAGTTCTTATTAAATTCCCTATACAACCTCCACTGGCCATTCTTTCGGAGATTTCCACATTGACTTCACCACATTTAGAGGTGAACTCTACGTTAGGAGCAGGCACATTATTAGCATTTACTTTAAACGCCTTATCATATTCAGAAATACTTATTTGGGCATTAAGTCCTATAGCTAGTGTACAGATCCCTAATATGAATAGTATTCTTTTCATCGTTATATTTTTTTTATTATCGTCAATAATTACGCCATAAAGCTAAGTTAATTATATTGACTAGATATTTATGAATGGCGGGATTATACTGTATCTTTTACCTATCTCAGCGGCTGGTTGAAGACACATTGACAACTAGCTGATATAGAGTTTTAACCCTATTGTTTTGGCGGTGGCTAAATATTTGTACATATTTGTTCTACTGAAAAACTAACAACATGGAATCCAGTGTGTAAACGTGTTAAACTTCTAGCCCTTCTGTTCTGCTTATTTATTTTTCAATCAATCGATGCTCAGTCTGATTATTGTTTTCAATTAGGAACTTCAGTAAACCTAAGCGCGTTGGATTTTTCCGACTGTAATGGTGCGCTAACTTATGATATTAGTGAGGCTGGGGCTGATGATTGCACTGGATGTGATAATATTCAAAACTTCACAATCCCAGGAAATATAATCGTAACCGCTTATGAAGGAGGAGAAGAATGCGATGAAATCATTGTCACATTAGTTAATGGTCCTGACATTAATCTGAATGTGGTCGCGGCCGCAGATTGTAATGAAATAACTTTTGATGGGAACTTCCCTGAAACAGTCACAGATTGGAGTTGGGATTTTAATGATGATGATGATGAGGATGCCAATAGTGAAAGTGGAATTTATGTCTATACTGAAAATGGAAGCATAGAAGTAGAGCTTACCGTTACATATAG
>Ga0209302_10001571_pt1 | contig 13360 bp, 3 predicted proteins | sample ArcOceMetagenome_2_FD_187445 | JGI IMG/M metagenome (GOLD analysis project Ga0209302, IMG submission 187445) | Marine eukaryotic phytoplankton communities from Arctic Ocean - Arctic Ocean ARC135M Metagenome (SPAdes) (version 2) | ecosystem: Environmental > Aquatic > Marine > Oceanic | place... | reverse complement strand
CCGACCGCTCCTTTCCCCCTCCCCCCCCAGAAGCGCGCGCCCGAGGCGGGACGAGTGCGCGGCGCGATGGATCTGTTGGCGCACACCACGCGGCCGCCAGGCTTCATGGCGCCGCACATCGACTCGTCGTCGAGTTGTAGTGAGGGAGAGTGGCAGGCGGATCAGCTGCCGCTGCCCGGGTCAGGCTTCTCGCCCGGCAACCAGCACACACCAGAGGATGATGTGCAGGCACCGAGCCTGACGGCTGAGCTGATCGACAGCGACGATCCTTTCGTGGCCCACGGCGGGATGCGGTCCATCGGTGGGCTCTCGTCGTACGTCTCTCCATCCAAACGGCAGTCAGAGAGTCCGGTGAGCGAGGCGTACACATGCAGCGACTCGGGAGGCGCCCTATCGATGGACGACCACTGGGAGCCAGGCACCGCGTCCAGGCCTGTGGCTCTGCCGACCAGCAGGACCTCCTGGCCGCACGCCGCCACATGGCCGTCACACACTCCGCTGGAGCTCAGCGCCAACTCGCCCGCGCACGTGGAGAGGGGGGCCGACGCAAGCGGCGCGGTGTACGAGGAGCAGACGGAGAGCCTCGATGCCGAACTGGTGAAGGCGGTGGCGATAGAGCGCCCGGCGGCCGCCGCGGCAACAACGATAGGTACTGAGGTGGCTGTGACAGCGGCGGCGGAGGACATGGCGGCGGCGGCAGAGGGCGGGGTGGCGCCGGCGCTTATACAGTCGAGCGTGATTTCGCTGTGCGCCGTGGGCGACGACACGCACCTACGCGCGCACCTAAGCCGCACGCGCGCGCAGCTCCACTCGGCACAGCTGCAACTGCAGCGTGCAACCGGCGCGCTCGCCACGACACGCGAGCAGCTGAGCGAGAGTGAGGTGGAGCGGCGCACGCTGCTGCTGCGGGCGGAGGGCCTGCACGCGTCGGGCGGCGGCGCAGGCGAGGCTGCGGCGGCGGCAGGCGGCGGCGGCGGCGGCGGCGGGCGGAGCGCCCTGGTCGAGCTCGCTGAGCGGAGGCTCGCCGAGCTCGAGGACGAGCTGCGACGCAAGGACGAGCAGTTGCAGCAGCTGCAGGCCTGCCGCCCCCGGCCGCCGCCCCCGGCCGCCGCCCCTGGCCGCCGCGCCGCGCGCCGCCCCGCGCGCCACCTCGCCGCGTCGTGAGCGTGCACCTGCGCCACCCTTACTCCTGGCCTCATCCTCGCCCTCATTCCTCGCCTTCCGCCCTCAACCCTCGCGATCACCCCCACCCCTACCTCCACTTGCAGGCGTCGAGCTGGGGCGGTTGGGCGGAGGACATGGCGGTGCAGGCCGAGCTGGAGAGGCTGCAGCAGGAGCTCGCCATGGCCAGTATCGAGCACCGCCGGCTGCAGGTCAACGGCACGACAGCAGCGGAGGAGGCGGCGCACGCGCGCGAGGCGACCGCACGCGAGGAAGCGGCGCGCGTCGCGGAGACAGAGGCGGCGGCGGAGGCGCGCGCGGAGCGCGACACGGCTGCGGCCGCGCTCGCGGCGGCGCGGCATAACGCGGCGCGCGCGCAGGAGGCGGCGGCCCAAACGGAGGCGGGGCTCCGCGCGTCCGAGGCTGCGCTGCAACAGTCGCTCAGCGGGCGGGGTGACGAGCTGCGGCTCTGCTCGGCCCAACTCGAGGCGCTGCAGGAAGAGGTGACGGGGCTGCGCCGCGGTAGTACGGCAGAGCGCCTCTCGCGCCAATACGACGAGCAGCTCTACCTGCTGCAGCAGCAGGCTGCCGCCCGCGCGGCGGCCGATGCCGAGGCGGTCGCGGCGGCGCAGCATGCCGAGGCGGAAGCGCGGGACGAGGCGGAGAGCTTCGCCAACACGGCGCGCCTCAGCACCGAGCTAGCGGAGCAGGCGCGGCGCGCCGAGGCGGGGCAGGCGGCTGCCGAGGCGGCAGCGGAGGAGGCAGCGGCGCGCGAGCGCGCGTTGTCTGCACAGCTGGGCGAGTCAAAAGCCGAGCTGGCGCACATGCGGGCTGAGGCGGCGGAGAGCGCGCTGCGCGCGGCGGCGGAGGGCGGCGCGGGAGAGTCTGAGAGGGCGACCGAGGCGCTTGCGGCGGCGGCAGCGCTGCTGGAGCCGTCGGCGGGCGCGGCGGGCCTACTCCAGACCGCACAGCGCGAGGTCGAGGGGCTACAGGCCGTCATCAAGCAGCTGATGGCGGCCAACGCGCAGCACGCAGCAGAGGTGCGCCGGCTCGAAGAGCGGCTGGTCGAGGGGCGCGGCGCGGCGGCGGGGCTCGAGGCCGCTCGCGCCGAGGCGGCGGCGGCGGCGGACAGTGCGGTGGCGGAGGTCGCGGCGCGCTCGGCGTTGGAGGCGCGGATGGCCGATCAGGCGCGCGAGGCAGCGCGGCTTGGCGCGGAGACCGCGGCGGCGCACTTGCGGGAGCGGATGAGCCTGCGGCAAGAGTGGCTCAAGGAGCAAGTCGCCAACGAGCAGCGGCTCGAGAGGCGACTCGCCGACGAGTTTGCCGAGAAGCTGCAGCGCGAGGTGGCGGCGGCGGCGGCGATGGAGCGCGCGCAGGGAGAGGCGGCGCGGCAAAGGGCGGTGGGAGAGGCGGTGGCCGAGCAGGTGCAGCTGACGGCCGACTGGCAGAAGTTAGCGGAGCAGACCGCGGCCTTCGAGGCGCGCAAGGCAGAGGCACTGCAGCAGACACGGCGCGGCCCACACCACCAAGACTTGCTGGGGCTGCCCCCCGTGGAGAGCGAGGGTGGCGAAGGCGAGGGGGGCGATGGTGAAGGAAGCGGCGGCGAAGGGAGAGGTAGCAAGAAAGCGAAGGGCAAGAAAGGGAGAAGCAAGAAAGCGAAGGGCGGGGCGAAGGGCGGGGCGAAGGGCGGTTTTGGAGAGGGCGAGGATGGCGGTAGTGCTGTGGACGAGCCACAGCGCGCCTCTCCGGAGGTGACAATCGCGGCGGATGGCGCGGCGGCGGCGGCGGCAGCCGGCAACGCGGCAAACACTGAGGCAGTAGGTGAGGCAGCCCAGCTTGCGAAGCGGCTGGTGGAGGTGGAGGCGGCGCTGGCGCAGGAGCGCGCCGAGCGGTGCGCGACCGAGGCGGCGGCTGTGGCGGAGCTGCAGAACCGCTCGGCCGAGTGGGAGATGCAGCTCCAGCGCCTCATGGCGGAGCGGCAGGGCGCGGAGGCAGCGGCAGAGGCAACGGCGGATGCGGCGGAGGACGAGAAGGAGGCGGCGGAGGCGGCGGAGGCGGCGGAGGACGAGAAGGAGGCGGCGGAGGCGGCGAAGTCGGCCAGCACGAGCGACGCGGCGACGGAGGCGGCGGCTCTCGAGGCAAGAGGCGAGGTGGCAGCAGCCGGCTGGGCGCTACGTGCAGCGGCGGCGGCAGCGGAGTGCGAACGGCTCAAGGAGCGGCATGCGGTGGCGGCGCTGCTGGTTGAAGTCCGCCCGTCCCAGCTCCATGGGCGAGGCCACTGCCGCAGAGGGCCGCAGAGGGCCGCCGCAGCAGCTGGAAGGCCTCTTGCCGTGGCCCCATGCGCTCTCCTCCCTAGCCACCCACCCTTTAACCAACAGGCGGCGGCCGAGTATGAGGTGTCGCTGGCGGACGTGGAAGCGGCCAGAGAGAAGGCAGAGCAGAGCGCGGCACGCACCGCGGCGGCGGCGGCGCTCTCGGCGGCCAAGGCCGAAGCGGAGCGGAAAGTGTCGGCGCAGGCGCTTCAGGAGAAAGGGGCGGCGGAAGTGCGGGCGGCGGCGGCGGAGGTGGCAGCGCAGGCGCACGCGGATGCGGAGACACGGGCAGCAGCGGCGGAAGCGCGGGCGCAGGCGGCAGCGACGGAGGCTGAGGCGGCGGCGGCGGCGGCAGCGTCGACAGCGAAGCGCGACCGCGCGCGAGAGATTGAGAGGCTACAGCTTCAGCTGACAACGCAGGAGGCTGCGGCAGCTGAGGCAGCTGCGAAGGCGGGAGCGGCGATGGCGGCAGCGGCGGCTGAGGCGGCGGCTGAGGCGGCGGCGGAGGCGACGGAGGCAGCGCAGGCGCAGGCGCAAGTGCAGGCCGAGGCGGTTGGGGCGGAGGCGGCGGCGCTGCAGAGGCGGTGCGAGCTACTCGAGGAGCAGCTCGCGGAGCAGGCGGCCGAGCAGGCGGCCGAACAGGCGGCGGACGCGACCGAGCTTAGTGCGCAGTACGATAAATTGCAGGCGGAGCTGGCAGCCAGCTAACACTCACCCTAACTCCGCCCCATAGCCCCCTCCCTCTCCCACTCCATGCCCCTAGCCCCCGAAGCGGTCCGGTGTTGTCCACCACCCCAGGCCGAGCTGATGCGGCAGCGTGAAGACAGCCTGGCGCAGCAGTCGGTGCAGCACGCAGCCGAGGTGAGCGAGCTCTCGACAACGTGCGAGGTGCTGCGCGCCCAGCTGCAGGCCATGCACGCCTCGGTCGGCGCGATGACCAGCCGACCTGCGTCTCCGGTGTGCAACGAGAGCGCGAACCGCAGCACCTCCAAGCTGCTCATGTGCGAACACGTCGCGGTGGCGGCGCTGCGCGGCGAGGTGGCGGCGGCGGAGCACGCCGCGCAGGAGACGCAGCGCCGCCACGCCGTCGAGCGCGCGGTAGAGACGGCGGCGCGAGAGACACAGCGCCAGCAGCTGCTGGCGATGCACCAGGCGGCGAGCGCCCTCGGCACGGTGGCGGCCGCGCAGCAGCAGTCGCGCGAGGACGAGGCGGCCGCGGCGCTGCGGAATGAGATGGCGCGCATGGCGGGCGAGGCGGAGGTGCAGCAGCGCGCCGCTGCCGCCGCGCTCGCGGCAGAGCAGACACGCGCTCTCGCGCTGCAGTGGGCGCGCGACCGCGCCGAGGAGCGCACGCGCGACATCGGAACCGAACTGGACGCGGCGCACACCGCTGCGCAGGCTGCCGAGCGTGACGCGGCGTCACGGCTACAGTTGCTAAGTGAAGAGCTGGCGCGTGCCGAGGCGGCGGCGGCGGCGGCGAGCGCGAGTGCCGCCACCGCCGCCACGCTGCCGTCACCCGTCACGGTGCCGCCCGTCGCCATGGGCTCCCCCGACCCTGCCATCGCGACGACAGACACCGCCACCTCCCCGTCCACCGCCGCTGCCACCGACGCAGCTCCAGCCAGCGCGTCGGACACCAATGGCACGCCGCAGCGCAGCACCCCGCGACCTCACCTGCTACAAAGGAGCGACACCTACATGCACGTGTCGGAGGTGACCTCCCTGCGGACGGAGCTGCAAGAGGCGCTCACCGACGCCGAGACACAGCGCGTGGCGGCACAGGAGCGGCAGCAGGACTGCGTCGACGCCGCCAACGCGGTGGCGCGTGCGCGCACCGAGCAGGAGGCGGCGGAATGCGCGGCGGCTGAGGCGTGCGCCGCGTTGCAGGCACTCGATGAGCGCGCGGCGACAGCGGCGCGCGAGGCTGAGGCGGAGCGCGCGGCGCACGGCGCAGAGGCGGAGGCGGCGAAGGGCGCGGCTGCGCAGGCGGCGGCGGAGTGGCAAGCGCGCGAGCACGACCTCAAGGCTCAGCTTGCGATGGCAGAGGCAGCCGCGGTGAAGTCGGCTGAGGTGGCCGCGGCTACCGTGGTAGAGGCGAAGGCGGCGACCGAGCAGCAGGCGGGGGAGATGAAGCGAGAGGTTGTTGCGGCGCGGGAAGAGGCGGCAGCGCTGCGGGCGCGTGCTGAGGCGGCGGAGGCCGCGGGGGTGGAGGCAAAGGCGGCAGAGGCGGCAGCACACAAGGCCGAGCTAGCTGGCGCCGAGGAGCGACGCGCGGCGGCGGTGGTGCTCGCGAAGGAGGTGGCGGCTGTGAAGGAGAACGCGCAGCGCGGCTCGGCGGAGGCAGCGGCAGCGCTTGCGGTGTCGCAGGAGGCGACCGAGCGGGCGACGGCGGCGAGGCGGGAGGCGGAGGAGGTGCTGCGCGCGCGGAGTGAGGCGGCGGTGGCGGAGCTGCGCGAGGCAAAGGAGACAGCGGTCGAGGCGCTGAAGGAGCAGCGTGCGGGGGAGCTAAAGGCGGCGGCAGCAGCGGCTGCTGCAGTGAAGTTGGCCAGGGAGGATGCCGTGGCGGAAGCGGCAGTGCGGGCGGCGGCAGCGGCGGCGGCCGCGGCCTCGCGCGAGACATCGCTCACCAACGCTTTGGCCGTCGAGCGGGAGCGCGCAGCGGTGGAGCGGGAGGCGCTCTCGCAAAAGCTGCTCGAAAGTGCGACGGCGCGAGGCGAGGCAGTGGGGGAAGCCACCGCGGCAGCGGCGGAACGTGCAGCGGTGGAACGTAAGGCGCTGATGGAGCAGCACGCAGAGGCAGTGGAGGCGGCGGCGGCGGAGCGTACGGCGCTGCAAGCGCGACGCGATACGGAGGCGACCGAGGCGGCGCGCGCGGCTGAGCGTGCGGCGGCGCAGGCGGCGGCGCTCACGGCGCGTCTGGAGGCCGCGGAGGCGGCGCGGGCGGCGGAGGCGGCGGCGGCGGCGCGCGTGGAGGCGGATCTTGCCAAGCAGGCCGAGGCGTGCAAGTCGCTGACACAGGAGCTGGGTGCGGCGCGTGCGGACAGGGAGGCGGCAGTGGCGCAGGCAGCGGCGCAGCGCGTGACGGCGGAGGCCGAGTCGTCGGTTACGGCGGCCGCGGAGGTGACGCGACTTCAGCGCGAGAGGGACGTGGCTGTGGCCGAGTTGGCACGCCTGAGCATCGAAAAAGACGCGCTGACGGCGCATGTGCAATCGCTGGCCGAGACGCAGGCTGAGGAGGTGGCGGCGCGTCACGCTGCTGCATCAGCGGCAGCGCAGGCAGCAGCGGCGGAAGTGATGTGTCTACAGAGCGAGCGCGACGAGGCACTTGCGGAGGCGAGAGGCGCAGCGCGAGAGGCGAAGCGTGAGATGGGAACGGTGGCGGCGGAGGTGGCGCAGCTGCAGAGCGAGCGCGACGAAACGGCCGCGGCCCGAGCGCTTGAGGTCGCGCAGGCGGAGGAGGAGCGAGGGCGACTGGAGGAGGAGGTGCGCGGTGTGATCGCCGAGCTCACGCAGCGGCACGGCATCGCAGCAGAGGAGGCGCAGCGCGGTGCGGCGGAGGCGCACACTGCGCAGGCCGCACTCGCGGCTGCGCTCGCGCAGGCGGAAAGCTCGGCGGCGGCGGCGGCGGCAGCGGCGGCCGTCGCGGCGGCGCGGGTGGAAGCGGCGGAGACGGAGCTGCAAGCGGAGCGCGCGGTGCGAGCCGCGAGTCACCGCGAGTCGATGGGGGCTGCGGAGGCGGAGGGCAATAACCAGCGGGTTCGTGCGGTTGCGCTGAGCAAGCAGCTCGAGGCCGCGGGCGTAGCGCGCGAACGGCTGGCCGCACAGCTCGCCACGGCGGAGAGCGAGCAGGAGCGATCGCGGGCGGAGCAGGTCCGGCTGGAGCGGGCCCTGGCGGACGGGGCGGCGGCGGCGGCACGCGAGGTGGCCGAGGCGGCCGAGGCGGCGGCGGCGGTGGCGGAGGCGGCAGGGGCCACGGCGGTGCAGGCGGCCCGCACCGAGGCGGCGGCGGAGCGCGCGCGGTGGGAGGAGGAGCGCGCGGCGGTGGAACGCGTGGCGGGACAGGAGCGCGCCGCGGAGTTCGCTGCAGAGCGCGCCGCGTGGGAGGTGGAGCGCCAGGTAGAGCGCGAGGCGGCAACAGCAGCGGCGGAGGGCGCGGCGGCGGCGCTGACGGCGGCGCGGGCAGAGGCGGCTACGGAGCGCGATGCGGCGGAGCAGCAGCTGAAGGAGATGGAGGTGGCGCTGGCCGAGAGGGAGGAGGCGGCAGCTGTGACCAACCGGCGGCTCTCTCAGAAGTACGAGACAGAGGCGGACTCGATGTTGGCGGCGGTGGAGGAGGCGGAGGCGAAGGCGGCGGCGAAGGCGGCGGCGGAGGCGGCGGGCGAGGCGCGCGCGGCGGAGGCGCGTGAGGTGATGGCGAATCAGCTCGAGGAGGCTCAGGAGGCGTGCATCGAGGCAGCTCAGCAGGCGAGGGACGCCGAGGCGGAGGCGGCGCAGCAGGAGGCGGCGCGCGCCGAGGCGGAGGCGGAGGCGGCGAGGCTGCTTGTGCTGCTCGAACGCGCGACAGGCGAGGCGGAGGAGGCGGCGGCGGCGCGAAATCAGGAGGCGGAGGCCGAGCGGGGGAGGCTGGAGGAAGAGGTGCGGGGTGTCATTGAGGCGCTGCAGTCACGATACGAAGACGCGGCGGCGGCGGCGCAGCGCGGCGCGGCTGAGGCGCGCACTGCGCAGGCCGTACTGGCGGAGTCGCTCATGGCGACCGAGGTGGCGGCAGCACAGGCACAGGCAGACGCGGCGGTGCAGGCCGAGCGGCGTGCGGCGACGGAGGCGCAGGTGCAGGCAGTAGCCCAGCGCGAGCAGGCGGCGGCGCACGAGCACGTACAGACGGTGCAAACGGCGCGCGCCATCGCAGAGGAGCGCGACGCGGCGATGGACGCGCTGGAAGAGGCGCAGCACCAGCTAGCAGAGGCCAACGCGGCGGCACATCACGCGGCTTTGAATGCTACGGCAGCTGCGGTGGCGCAGGCGGCTCAGGCGGATGAAGCGCTGGCGGCGCTGCGGGCGGAGCGGGAGTCGGCCTTGGAGGATGGGCGGCGGGCGGCGCGTGAGGAGGCGGCAGCGGCAGCGGAGCACGAGGCGGAGGCGCTTCGCCTGCTAAGCGCGTCCGTCGAAGAGCAAGTTGCGCTGCAGCGGGCCGCCGCGGCGGAGGAGGCGGCGCTCAGTCGTGAGGCCGCGGTGCGCGCCGCGCGGGACGAGGCGGAACAGGCGGTGCGGCGCGATGCGCGCGAGACCGAAAAGCGCGAGGCGAAGGAGCGTGCGGTGGCGGTGGAAGCGGCGCGCTCGCAGGCGCGCAAGGATCTGCAGGAGACGGTGCGGCGGCTGAGCGGCGCACACGAGGCGACGCTGCAGCAGCAGCTCGCGGCGGTGCGTGCCGAGGCGGAGGCGGAGGCGCACGCGGCGCGCAATGTGCTGCGTGACGAGCTGGAGACGGCGCACTTGGTGCAGACCGCGGCGCTCCACTCGCAGCTTACCGCCAACGACGCGGCTCTCGCGGCTGCGCGCGAGTCGGCGGCGTCGGCGCTCGCCTCGGCCGAGTCGGCGGCGCACGCGCTCGCCACACAGCACAAGGAGGTGGATGCGGCATCCGGCGCCCTCCGACAGCTGCAGGAGGCGGGCGCGCGCGCTCTGCGGGACGCGGAGGCGCACGCCACGGCCGCCGCAGCGCTCGCGCGCGACGAGGGGCGCGCCGAGGGGCAGCGGCTCGTGGCGGCTGAGGTGGCGGAGAAGACCACGGCGTTACGCGACGAGGTGCGTGTCCTCCAGACCGAAGGGCGGCGGCTCTCTATGGAGGGCGAGGCGCGGCTGGCGGTGGCGGTGCGCGAGGCGCACAAGCGCGCGCTGGGCGAGGCGGGCACTGTGGCGGAGGCGGCGGTGCGGCGGAGCGTCGAGGAGAAGGACGTGGAGCGCGAGGCGGCGCTACTGCAGCTGCGGTGCGACGCGGCGGCCGAGGCGCAGCGCGAGCGAGCGAGGCTGCAGGCGCAGCATTCGACGGCGGCCGCTCGGCTGCAGCAGGAGCTGGCCGAGCTCGAGGCGGAGGTGGAGCGCCGCCGCCTATCGGAACAGGCGAGGTCGCGCGAGCTCGAAGTAACCGCCGCATCGCGCGACTCGCTCGCGGAGGACGTCGCGGGCTCGGCGGCGGCGGTGGCTGCCATCCGCGACGCGCTCGCGCTCGCGCAGGCCGAGGCGGGGCGGAGGGAGGCTAAGCTACAGCGGGCCACGTCGGAGCTGCACGCGGCGGCGGCGACGGCGGCGGCGGCGGCAGAGGCGCATGCGACGGCCCTGGAGGAGGCAAAGCGAGGGAGCGCGCAGCAGCTCGAGGCGATGGCCACGGAGCTCAGCACGGCCGAGGAGCAGCGTGCCCTTGCGGTAGTGGCGGCGGAGGCGGCGGAGGCGGCGCAGCTGGCTGCGGTGGAGCGTTCGGCGGCGGAGCGCGCGGCGCTGACGCAGCAACATACGGAGGCGGCGGAGGCGGCAGTGGCGCACGCGGCGGCGCTGGCGGCGCGTCTAGAGGCGGCGGAGGCGGCGCGTGCGGCGGAAGTGGCGGCGTTGACGCAGTGGCATGAGGCGGCGGCGACGGAGGTGGGCACGGCGGCGGCGGCGGAGCGGCAAGCGGCGGTCGAGGCAGCGCGGGCGACGTGCCGTCGCGAGTCGATCGAAGATGCGGCGCGGATGGTGGCAGAGGCGAGGGCGGAGGCGAGCGATGCGGGATCGCTGAGGCTGGTGGCAGCGCGAGCGGAGGGGCGGGAGGAGGCGGAGGTGGCGGCGCTAGCTGTGGCGGAGGCGCGGGTGGCAGCGTCGAAGGCGGCTGAGGCGGCGGCGGAGGCTAAGGTGGCGGTGGTGGTAGAGGCGGCGGCGGCGGCGGCCACGGGCCTATGTGCGGTGCGCACCGAGTTGGCAGGCTGCGAGGAGGTTATGGCGTGCCTGGCGGCAAAGCTGAGCGACGCACAGGATGAACTCGAGCGGCACCGGGAGGCGAGAGCCGGCCGCTTTGCAGCCGCCGAGGAGACGGCGGCGAAGCTGGGGTCGGATGCGGCAGACGGGGCTGCGCTCGAGGCGTTGAGCGAGGCGAAGGACCTTCAGTGGGAGCGGGTGGTGGAGGCGGCGACAGCGGAGCGGCACCGTGAGGTGGCCGGACTCACGTTGGAGCTGGAGGTGCTGCGCCGCGCCGCCGCCGACGCCGCCGACGCCGCCGCCGCCGCCGCCGACGCCGACACGCCACAGGAGGGTCTTGGGGCGGCGCACCCGGTCTCTACGCTGCACACAGCGGAGGAGCACATGGCGGCAGAGCTGCAGACGCGCGCGGCGACGGCGGCGGAGCGCGAGCGCGCGGCGACGGAGGCGTGCGCAGCGCTCGAAGCGGAGCTGGTGGCGGCACGGCGCGAGGCGGTGGAGGTGCGGCAGGCGGCGGCGGCGGCGGTGGAGGAGGCGATGGAGGGCGGGGGCGAGGCGGGGGCTGGACTGGAAGTGGGGGAGGGCGGGGCAGAAGCGGAGGCGGAAGCGGAGGAGGGGGCTAACGGACGTCGCCCCCCAGACGCCGCGCCGCTGCGCGCCGCCGTGCCGCCGCGCTGCCTGAGCGCGGCGCGCGACGCCGGCTGCCAGGCGTCCTCCTCTCTAGACTCAGGCACCGGTGCGGAGTCGACGGCGTCGATGGCGTCGCAAGCGTCGCAGGCGGTGCAGACGGTACACGCGGCGCACGCGGCGCACGCGGCGCAGATCGCGTCGGCGCCGGAAGGGTCGACACATGCGCTCCGGCACGAGATCGCCGAGCTGCAGGCGCTGCGGAATGAGCTGGTCGAGGCGCATCACCGGCAGCGGGTCGGGGCGGGTGTAGGCGAGGCCGAGAGGAGGCTACAGGCGCAGCAGCAGCAGCAGCAGCAGCAGCAGCAGACGGCACTCGAGCTGCAGCGGCAGGTGGCAGCGACCGAGGCGTGGCAGCAGGGGCTGCATGCGGCGGGCGGCCAGCTAGTTGCGCGGATGACATGGCTGCAAGACGACATTGCCGCGCGCTGCCGCGCTGTGGAGGCGAACGCCCGAGATGACGTGCGCCGCGGGTTTGTTGCCTGCACGCCTGACCCTGCGATGCGCGAGCGGGTCGCGGCGCTGGTGGCGGGCCAGGAGTGACCACTCACACTCCATGCTTTGATCGGCACCATTTAAATGATTTGCATGCTTTTCAATACAACATGTCTGGTATCCACAATCGGATTTTCTTGTCCCGGCTCCCGCCCCCTCAGCTGCGCTCAGTCGCCCCTGCAAGTTAGTAACCTTTTTGTTTTGAGTCGGGGAACCGCGAAGCACATAGCCAACCCTCACAAGGAAAAACGCTGCAGCCTTTCAAAGTTGCTCAGAGCGCTTTCTTACATCTTAGAGCGCTCTTTCGTAGGTAAATTTACGTTGTAGCCCCCCGTTCCCCTGTGCCTGACGGTGGTCGGGCGGGAACGGGGGGCCGGGACTTCGTCTACGCAGATAGTAGTAAGAGCGGGAGAGTAAAGTGAAGCCCACCATAGAGGCCTTTATAAAGATGGGACCGAAACGCCACGGACATTTTCGAAGCCCTCTGACCGGGGTTGACCTGATTGTTCTGCCGCGCGGTGAATCAAAGCAGCGAGCGAGCGAGAGCGAGCGATGAGCGAAGGCAGAGCTTGCGTCGCCGGCTGCCGCAATCGTGGCACGCCGAGAGAGCCGCTCTGCGATGCCAGAGCGGCTGAAGGTGGCCGCGCGACGACAGCTCAGACGTCGAATGGGATCCAGAAGAGGTGGCGGGCGCTTCAGACGAGGAGGACAGCGATGCGGAGGACAGTGGTGCAGATGGCGGCACGAATCGTGGTCGCGTGACGGCGCACTACACCGTGTAACGCTCCTTCGGCCTGGAGGAGCACGACGACCGGCGCAAGAGCCCGGCCGAGAAGACCTGGGCGAGGCGGTCGCTGGTAGCACACCGACGTGTCCGCCTGTGGCGCGGCGAATTGCGAAGCGGTGCCTGGGCGCGAGCGCGCGGCCAAGTGGGAGAAGAAATGCTCGAGTTCGCCGAGGACAACTTCAACGACGCTGGCATCGAGGTACGAAAGACGTGCTGTTGAGCGACAGCGCGCGCGGTGGCATGACCCGGCGCTACGGGCTACGCCGGTGGCTTGGGCTCACGCCCAAGCGGCCAGCACTCTCGTGCCTGAGGCGGTCTCGTGCCGCCACGATCTTGTCGATGTCGGTCGAGTGGCTCAGCTGCGAGGTGAGTTTCGACAGCACCTGAAGCCGGCGTAGCGCGCCGTCGACACGCGCGATGTCGCCACACGCGCCATTACTTCCAGTAGAGCAGAGCGCCATTACTTCCAGTAGAGCAGAGCGGGGGGGGGAGTAGGTTATGGGCGGTTAATGGGCGGGGATTACCACAATTAATAGGTTGACACGGCGGGCGGCTCCGGCGCCAAAAGGTGCGGGCCGGGGGGGGGGCAAGCTTAATATAAGATCAATTTGTGATCGCCTAAACCAACCGAGTTTAAACAGAGGACCCGCCCCTAAAGCCGTAAAGCGTACGGTATCTCTAAAGTAATCTCTATGTCCAATTAAACGTGGAATATATCCCGACTCTCTCCTTTTATCCCTTTTTCTATAATATATACGATGGGTGGGAGTAGCAGAAACGTCCAAAATCGATATTCTCGGCACTCGGGTCTGCAGCCGGATGCAAATTTAGTAGGTCGTACAATATTATCGTTATATATCGTGTATCCGAATAGTATAAATATCGCATTATAAAAAATTAAAATGTAATCGTCGTTATTATTAATTCACGTCACACATCACACAGCCCGCACATTAAAGTATCCCGCCACCCC
>Ga0209302_10001569_pt1 | contig 13367 bp, 9 predicted proteins | sample ArcOceMetagenome_2_FD_187445 | JGI IMG/M metagenome (GOLD analysis project Ga0209302, IMG submission 187445) | Marine eukaryotic phytoplankton communities from Arctic Ocean - Arctic Ocean ARC135M Metagenome (SPAdes) (version 2) | ecosystem: Environmental > Aquatic > Marine > Oceanic | place... | reverse complement strand
TTTAAAAGGGTTTTTAACCCCTCATAATACCCTTTTAACCCCTCTAAAACCCTCATATGTCCCAAAAGCGCTGTTTTGGAACGATGTATTTCTCGACCTCAAACCTGAGAACTCCAGGTATTACGGGGATAATACGGTATTAATATTATATTAAATATTCTGCCGTATTTTGTATTGTCCAACCCTGGTACCAAGTTTTGCGGCGGCCGGCGCGTCGTGAAACCCAACCCCACGTCTTATCTCTTTCGACAGCGGATATTGGGGACGGGGTGGCTAGCGCGTGTCGGGCTGTCTAGAACGTCGGTAAGAATGTGGTAGAAGTTATTACTAGTACTGCAACTTCAACAGCCGGAGAGACGAGGATCAAATATGCTAAAGTTCACGTGGGTTCAGCACCCCAGCCGACAGGCGACGGCGCCTTCTTGAGCTCCGGTGTGTGCCCGTAGGCACCCGGCGGCCCAGAATGGAGGCCGAGCACGAGCCACGGCCGCTCCTCAGTAGTCCTCCGTGCGCACGTAGATGGTCTTCTTGGAGAGCTTCTCGATGTCCTTCTCTATCTGCGCGAGCTGCGCCTCCAACATTTCCTTCCTCTTGACCTTGCCGATCGAGTCGAGCGAGGCGAGGTCGAGGCACGAGGTCTGCTGGTACGTCACGTTGACGTCGTCCCACTTCTTCTTGAGATCGTCGACCAGGGCTGCCCGCTCCTCCTCGGCGAGCAGTCGCATGCCCGGCGGGCCGGCCTCGCTCTGAGCCTGCTGCATCTGCCGGATGTACTCGTACTCGTCCATGATCTCCCCCTTGATCTTCTGCAGGTACGCCGGCACCTTGCCGTAGTTGTTCTTCTTGAGCCAGTTGGTCGGCTCCGCAGGCCGCTTCGGCACTGACAGGATATTCTCGACGGCGTTGCTCGTGATGAAGTTCTTCGTCGTCGCGGGCGGCCCCATCGATTGTCTCAGCTCGTGGCACTCCATCGCGGTCGGCACCGACGGCTTGCGCATCTCGGAGTAGGTGAACCCAGGCCCGCCGCTCTGCGGCGGGAGCGGCTTCATACCGGTGCCCTTCTTGAGCATCTCGGTCGGCTTGCGCGCGTTGCCCTCCCTGCCAAACGTCGCGTGGGTCCGCAGCACCGCATCGTTTGCAGCGCCCATCTGCTGCCCCCCCACGTTGCTGTAACCGGCGCCAGGGGCCGAGTAATGGCGGTCGTTGAAGGTGGAAAAGGTGGGCGGCAACACGCCCGAGTGCATCGAGACGTGCATGGGTGGCCTAATGGGTACCTCGACCGGCTGCGGAATCAGCGCATAGATCGACTCCTCGCCGTACATCGTCACCCGTGGCACGAGCGCGGTGAAAACGACGACTCGACAACGACTCCCTCAAAACGCGGATGCGTTACCTGGTTATACCAGTGGAGCTTGAGTACTGTAGGACAGATAGAGATAGATAAGATAGAGATTAATCAGTACACCGTGCCTTTGTGTCTGGGTGTGAGGGGCCCAGCATCGCGGAATTGCGTAGCGTCGTGAGTCGTGTAACGTCGTCGTGAAACCCAACAATCTTATCTTATCTTATCTAGGACAGATAGATAGAGATAGATAGATAGTATCTATCTATCTCTAGGACAGATAGATAGATAGATAGATAGATAGATAGATAGATGGATGGATCTATCTGTAGGAGATCTGTCCGTGCTCGTGCGCCCCACGCGTATTTATTTCGCCGCGCCAGTCAGGGGCTGCAAGGCCGTGTAGTTCCCCTTCGGGGGGTGCAAGGCAAGGCCCGCCGGTCACGTACTGCAGCGTCAGCAGCGGGCGGCACCGGGCCGCGGTCCCTAGGTTTATAGGGGCGTTTCATCATCGCCGCACACCGTGCATTTGAGATTTGTGTTGGGTGTGAGGGGCCCAGCATCGCGGCATTGCGTAGCATGCGAGTCGTGTCGTTTGTGAAATAAAAATAAATATGAAACCACTATTCTGTCTGTCCGCGGAGTTGAGTATGATATAGATACGATGACAAACCACCTAACGGGTGGGCCTCCCGTTCCCCTTAGAGGTCTACCAATCGCCACGCGCACAGTAGTATACACACACAATACACACAGCGGCTCAGCGGGACGATGCTCCATCCTCCATGCCACTGTCCGGCCCGTGATCGACGTCGTCAACGCCCACGTGGCGAGTTTCCCGTCCGGACTGAAAGGGGGGCGGTTGATACTGGCTTTACCGGAGGGCGGAGGCGAGCACATCGCTCGGCATGCCATCGAAGCGTGTGTGGCCGGTTCCGGGGCGCTGCGCATCAGACACCGGGACGGTGCGCGTACGGCGTCGGGCGACGTACGACTCCTCAAGACCAGCTCACCAACACTCCTGAGTCCTGTTCACTGACTGTGTGGGCTCGAGCTGCGTCCTTGGACCTTGCTGCGACCGCTCTTTATACTGCACTACTAAAATATAGGAGTAATACGGTACGAACGCTGTGCGCGTAGCGAAAACACGGGGGGAAAAGTGTCCTCTTATTGCTTATTCGCCAAGTCCGGGGCCCCCCGTTCCCGCCCGACCACTGTCAGGCAGGGGAACGGGGGGCTATAAGATAGGAGAGTGCTAGTACGTAGTGGTAGTCGATCTGAGTATACAACAGCAAAACGTGCCCTTGCGGCGGCTACGACAACCCGATGAGCACTACTACCCCGGCGACTGCGAGGACGGAACCGAGCCAGGAGCGCAAGGTCGCCCGTTCGCCTCGGCACTTCCCGAAGACCAGGGCCCATATGGGAGCGAGCGAACCGAGCGTCGAGACGAAGAATAGGTCGATCTTGAAGAGCGCGAAGTTGTTGAGCATGCTGGCGAGAAACGTGGTCAGTGAGATGGCCAGCACGATCAAGCCGATCGCCCGACGACCCAGTGTGACGGGAAACTGATAGAACCGTTGAGGCGTGCCGCCGGCACGAGCGATAGGCGTGCCGCCGGCACGAGCGACCACGTCGGGCCTCAGATACGCGAAAAATGATGCAGCCCCGACACTCAGAAGCAAGAATACGGAGGCGCCGCCAAAGCGTATGCCGGCGATGTCCCAAGGCCGCAGCGCCCCACCATGCTGCTTGGTGATCAGCGAGGCAAGCGAGTCGAGCAGCACGTTCAGCAACGCGCACACGCAGCCCGTTACTCGCTGGGAGTAACCCGAGAGCGTGGTTCGGAAGGCTTCGCTGCTTCCTGGCCGTTGGGTGCTGCTGTCGGCCGAGCCATTGAGCGCCAACTCGTCGCAATTCCTTGGCGCAGGCTGTCGCTCGCTGTTGGCCGCAAACGAGCCAGCCATCTCAGTGGCACCCGGTTCTTCCTTAGCCGCAGGCTCCTTGGCCGCAGGCTCCAACGAAACCCAGGTCACTGCCACGCAGGAAAGAGCCGCACCGGACCAACCCCACGTTGGTGCCTCGCCTAGAAAGAGAAACCCCCAGAAGGCGGACAGCGCAGGCTTGAGCGAATCTATCAGCACGACACTTCTAGTGTCGAGCAGCTGCTGCGCCTGCAGCCAGCAGGTATCTCCGACGACGATGCCCAGGAGTGACGACAGCAGTAACCAACCGATTACAGGCCCGGTGAATCGGTCGAACGTGACGTTCCATCCGGCCAGCACTGAGACGATGCAGGCTATGACGAAGGTGGCGAGGAATAATAGTGTCGCGACACAGCCCTTGAAGCAGTTGAGCATGTACGGGTGGCCCGTCCAGAGATTGCCCCAGATCGTGAAGCCGGTCACCATTGCCAGTGGCGCTGTGATAGCAGCTGCAAAGCCTGCGAGCTGGTCGCCCATGAGGTCTATGTGGGCTTCACGCAGCAGTGGAGCCTGACCTCCACTGTGGACGCACGCACGCAGGGCTCGGGTGGCCACTGCGCGAGCGGAGGCCCAGGGAGTTTAATGGGCGAACTGTTCGGCGATTTTTTGTTAATCTTACAGTATATGGATGCAGACAAAAACAAGTAGGGGCTCTCGCCCACACAACAAAGTATCGCGCTGGCATGATGTGCATATGCCGCGGCATGGCCAAAAATGGTTGTAGATCCTTTGTCCTACCTAGGGTCAGACCCTAGGGTCAGACCCTTTGATCAACGCTCGTCTTTGCCCGCTGGCCTTGCCCGCGGGCGAGTAAATGCCGCCGTCGTTAACGTTTTGCACATCTACGACGATGGAGCCTGAGGTGATCTCGACCCCGCCCGGCATCACTCTGCTCGAACCCTGCGAACAAAGCGAGCAGTTGGGGCTCGGCGCGGGTTTTACGCGGACGACTCTGGGGTGGAGGGGGCCAGGAGGGGGAGGGGTATCGCCGGAAGGGCCTGAATCGCACCTTCGATTTCGATGGCGATGACGCGGCGGTGGGGGGCTCGGTGTTGTATGGCGTCATGTCGGTTGCGGTGGACACGGGGCTCGCAGTCGAGACGCGATCGTCGTCGTCGTCTCCCGTGCCCTTCCCACCCGAGGACCTGACACAAATGAGTGAGCGTAGGTGGGTGAGTTGGGGTGTGCGCGGGTGGGGGGCTGGTTGCGTGTCAGAGGAGCAGCCCCCCTGCTCTCGGCACGCAGGAGGCTGGGAGGGTGCGGGACGGGGAGGACCTGGAGACTCGCGCTAGATCTGTGTCGGAGCGGTTGCCGGGCAGGCAGCTGAGCTTGACCCCCTTGAGGCTCGAAAGCTTCAGCATCATCATTTCCCTGTCTGTCGATGAGTGGAGCTTGCTCGACTGGAGCTTCATCGAGCTGGCCAGGTCGGAGCAAGACTCCCGCGCGGTGAGGTATATCGCGTTCACGAGCGAAAGCACCGCTTCGGGTTGGATGCGCTCGCGCTCTGCAACGCGCTTTTTTACCTGCACCGAGGGCGCAGGGTTGAGGGGATGGGCCGGGAGGGAGGGGAGCGGGGGGCGGGGGGAGGAGATCAATACCACGTGTCGCACCTCATCCACCTCGGCCTGCACCGCGTCGAACGAAATCGTAATTTCGGGCCCCAGCTTGGCACCGCCCTGCATGTCAACGTAGCTGTCGAATTGGGACGAGAAGTGTTTCGGCAGAAAGTCGCCCAGCGTGCGGTCCGGACCGATCAGCCCCACGTGTTTGTAAACGGCGGCGACCAGCTTGCTGCAGAAGAGTGACGAGAGGTCGTCCTCAATCTCCTTGCTGCCGCGCAGATGGGAGAGGAACGCGTTGAGCGCCGGGCCCTGCTTGAGCACTGCCATCACCATCTCCTCGATCGAGGGCGGCTTCTGGCCCAGCACGCTCTTCACGAACGACTCGACCTGCTGCTGCATCTCCGAGCGTGGCTCATTGGTCTTGAGCCGGCGGATTACAATCTCTCGCCCTTGAATCGCATAGTAGGAATCTGCCAATGGATGGCGAAATGGTCTGAGATGTGGAGAGGCGGAAAACGTGTTCGAGACCTCTGCTTTGCAGCGGAGCACGAGCGCGGCAGTTCGATCTGCGGTGGCGTGCATAGGCGAGTGAAGAGCGGATAAAGGTACACGCCACCCGCGTACTCGAGGATGAGCACATGCTTAGGAGACAGCTTGACTACAAGCCCGCAATGGTCCCATGCCGAGGCCGTAAAGCACTTGGTCATCTGTGAGGCGGCGTGTCTGCTGGAGAAGAGCACTAGGTCGCCCGTTTGGCAGCTCTCCTCGAGGCTCGTCACGCAGACGCGCGTCGCCCCCTCTCCCTTTATTCGAGAGACGGTGCAACCCATCGCGACACGGTCTGGTTTTTCTTTCGACTGTTTCCACACGAGGGTCCCGTTGATGTGCATCGATGCAGGAATCAACGGGACCCTCGTGTGGAAACAGTCGAAAGAAAAACCAGACCGTGTCGCGATGGGTTGCACCGTCTCTCGAATAAAGGGAGAGGGGGCGACGCGCGTCTGCGTGACGAGCCTCGAGGAGAGCTGCCAAACGGGCGACCTAGTGCTCTTCTCCAGCAGACACGCCGCCTCACAGATGACCAAGTGCTTTACGGCCTCGGCATGGGACCATTAGGCCCTTATCTAGATAGGCCCTTATCTAGATAGGCACTTATCTAGGGCCTAATAAGATACGAGAGATGCAATCTGATCTCTCGTATCTTATCGATAAGATAAGATAAAGAAAAGATAGATAATAAGATAAGACGGATCAGCGAGGAAGGAAGGGAGGGACCTACATGCCGTCTTTCTTCATGGTGCCTCCAGCCAGGTCCAGCTTTTTTGGCTTGCATCTTGGTCGTACGTATTTCTCTCTGCGGCGAGCGAGCGTGCCGAGCGTAACGAGCCCACTTGCTTGGCCTGGCTGCAGGGCTCGTGGTAGCCAGATGGGCGTGACTGTGGCAGGCCACAGCTCGGCCGCCGTCATCTCCTGAGCCTGCAATCTTCCGCCACCCAGATGCCTGCGCAATCAATGCCGCGGCCATCGGCCTGTTCTGGGTGGCGTACGTACGAGGCGAGCGCGGTGCGGCGCGCGACGCTGCCACCGACGCTCGCCGCCTTCGTCGGAGGCGGTGGCTGCTCCGTGCTCGCGTGGGCCGCCATTTACCCTCTCGACACTGCGAGGTCGTGCATTCAGGCCGGCGCTGTAGGCACGTCCACGTCGGTCTGGTACCACCTGGCCGCCATCTACCGTGTCCACGGCGTGCGAGGCTGGTATGCGGGGATAGGCGCGGGGCTACTTCGGTAGTACACATCGCCTGATTCCCTCTCTCGGGCGTATGGGGTTAGGGTGTGCATACGGTGCGCATTATACCGAAAAACGAAGTGACACACAGACAGTCACGACTGTCAGAAAAACGAACAGAACCTTAGCGGATGGAACAGATCCACCGCGGTGGAACAGAACGCGTTGTCGTGTCCTTACTTCGGGCGCAACGCCACTTGGCGCCCGGGCCAGCTGGTGTTCTACAACCGTGTGCCCAAGGCAGCGTCGACGACGATGCTCAGGTACATCGTGCCGACAGTATGCCACACCTCTCCTAATCAGAGAGGGTATTTTTTAACCTATAGTTTTTTTTTTCTTCTTTTTTTTCCCCCTCATCGAAGTTGACCGCGCGACAAGAGACACGACGCGAGACACGCACGTGACACACAGGAGACAGCAGGAGCAGACAGGTGCGCGGCGGGTGTGCGTGTGGCGGCCTAACCAGGCGACGCCGCAGGCGCAGCAGGCCGACGATGATCGAGCCGGTTTGTTCCTTGAGACTGGGAACGTGGCTAGACGATTATTAGTTGTTGTTCTCTAGTTGTTGTCGCTGCTGTTGCAGCGTCGTCGTTTTCCGGTGTTACTGGAGTCTTCTCGTCTGGCAGCAGTGGCTGGCGGGCCTTGGGCTCGCCGGCCAGCCCCGGTGGGGCCAGCTGCCACGCAACAGGTGGCGCGAATTTGGTTATTTGGTTCTCTCCAGCTCGGGCGGTCTCGGGCCTCCGCTCGCCCTCGCGGCGCTCAGCACACCCTCACGCCGCGCGCGAGCCGACCACCTCCAGGGGCAGGGTGACATGGAACTGCGAGATGATGCCGAGGATGGCGGCCAGCTGCCGCACCACGCCAAGCGTGGCGTCGTGCAGCAGGACGGCGCTCGGCAGCGGCGGTGCCGACTCGGGCAGCTCGGGCGGGGCGGCGGGGTGGCGGGGCGTCTTGTGGAGGCAGAGCGTCGCGTGGCAGAAGACGAAGCGCAGGATGAGCGTGCGGCAGAAGGGCTCAGAGAGGAAGGCGAGGCACGCGGCGGGCGTCTCGGGGCAAGCGAGCAGCGCGCGCGTCGTCTGCGCGAACGAGTGGAGCAGCACCGCCTCGAGCTGCGAGTGCGTCGCCTCCGGCAACTCGGCCACACCGCCCAGCACGCAGAAGGCCGCGACGGGGTCGTGCAGGAAGAAGGTAAGTAGCCCGCCCCCCGCGAGCTGCGGGCGCTTGGCGGCCGGCTCGCAGCGCGGTGCGAGCAGGCAGAGCAGGGGCGCGCTCGAGGCGGCGGCCGCAGTGGGCGGCAGCGCGCGGAAGGCCCGCGCGTTGTCGCTCTCCACGACGAGCAGCAGCGGCATCCGGCAGAAGGGCCACAGGTCGGCGGGCCGCCAGCAGCACGCCTCGCGCGCCGCGCCGCTCTCGGCGCGGCTTTCGAGCGCGAGCGCGACGCCCCCCTGCTGCCATAGCGCGTCGGCCGTCGCCTCGTCGCCCTTCGCCTCCTCGCCGCCGCCGCTGCCGCCGCCATCGCCGCGGCTATTACCACCGCCTTCGCCGTCGCCGCCGCCGCCATGGGGTGCCTCCTTGGCCGTACCCCCCCTGGCCGCTGCGGCTGTGTGCAATCCGTCGCACGACAGGTAGAGAAGCAGCGCGCCTGGGCAGGGACAGGGTGAAGGGAAGGGTTGGGGTTGGGGTTGCGGTCGGGTTGCGGTTGGGGTTGGGGCCGGGTTGGGGTTGGGGGTTGGGGGCGTGGGATTGAGGGTTGCAGTTGCGTTCGGAGCGGCAGCGCACCGCGCGGCGGCAGCTCGACCATCGCCGTGGCCAGCACCAGCGTCAGCTGTGCAGCCGTCGCGCGGTGCAGCACGTACTTGTGCGGGTTTGCGCGCTCTGCCGCACCCGCGCCCACCGGGCCCGCGCCCGGCGCACCCGCGCCCGGCGCACCCGCGCCCGCCGCGGCCGCCGCGCCCACCGCGCCCACCGCGCCCGCGGCGCCCGCGCCCGCCGCGCCCGCACCCGCCGCGCCTGCCACTGCCTCGGCGCCGTCACTAGCCTGCCGACTGGTGGGCGGTGGCTTGGGCACGCGCTTCTGCAAGGCGCTCGGCTGCCACTCGAGCGCCTGCAGCATGCGGAACGAGTCGAGGTGCAAGTCGTGGAACTTGAGTTGCGACGCCTGCGCGCACGTGGGGCAGCCGCACCACTCAGGTGCACGGGCCCCAATCTGAGGTAGCAGATCGCTCACCCCGCCCCCCTTCTACTTTGGGACAGGGGGGTAGGGCGGTCTCTCGCTCGGGGCCCCAATCCGGGGCGGCACATCGATCGGGAGCTGCGTGCGCGCCTGCGTGCCCACGAGCACCGCCTCGTGCAGGGTCAGGGGAGCGAGAGGCCCTTGGCGTACCATCGCCGCGGTGGAGCCTGTGAGTAGCGCCGCCTGCGGCTCCACCTGCTCGGGCCGCAGCCGCGGCTGTGCCTCCACCGCCACCGGCGGGCGTGGGCCTGCGCTCTCATCGTCCGCCGCGGCAGGCGCGCGCATGACGGATAGAGGGCGATCCACCTGCAGGGTAAGGGGTTCGGGTTCGGGTTCGGGTTGGGGGTGGGGTTACGGAGGAGCGGTGGGGGTACGGCGTGATGAGAGCAGGCGTGGTTAGGGGTTAGGGTTAGGGTTAGGGTTAGGGTCTAGCGCCGTGGCGCGTGCGCGGGTGGGGTGTTGGCGGCCTGCACAAAGCCTCGGAACTCACTGAGGACGAGCGCCCACTCACCGCGCTCCGCCTCGCTCAGCAACATCTGGGTCTGGCTCACCTATGCAACGCGAGGAGCCGGCGGGCATGTGCGCACAGGGCGGCAGGCGGCGCACTGACTATGGCTATACTTACTACTTACGATGGCAATACTTACTATGGCTATACTTACTATGTACCAGCTGGTCGAGCTCGCCGAGCAGCTCAAGCAGCAGGCCGCGTCGGCCCGTGAGCATGCAGACCACGCAGAAGCGCGTGTAGTAGCGGAGCCGGCGGAGCAGCACGGCGAGTTCGGGCTGCGTGCCGGGGCTGGTGCTGTCGCCCAGGTACTGCCGCGCCCGGATCGCCTCGTAGAAGACGTACGCCTCGTCGAGGTAGCAAGTGTCGCCCTTGCGCAGGTAGAACTGGTAGTAGAGCTGCCCGATCCGGCTGGCGATCTCGCCGATCTGCACGTGCGCAAACGGCCGTGACCACTATGGCGCCTAGCTGCTGCGTTCGAGCGCAGGCGCACCTCGTGCCGCTGGAGCCCGTAGTCGGCCTCGAGCGTGCCACGGTGCTCCTGCTGGAACTTCCATAGCTTGTTGTAGACGTCAAAGGTGCGGCGGAAGTACGGCTCCCATAGCCGCTTGCCAAACTGCGGCAGGTCGCGAAGGCCGTCGAAGAACTGCTCGCCACGCTCCTTGAGGGCCTTGTACTCCGCCACGACCGACATCGTTTTGCCGCGCGTGAGAGAGAGAAATAGTAGTTGTTGTAAGCACAGCTAGCTCGAGGAGGTGCGCACGCCTCTCCGCCCAAAGAGCGCGCAACGACCCCTCAGCGCAAGTGTGGGCAAGTTCGCATGTTTATGTGGGAAGGCTACAGACGGCACACGGGACCAGAGTTAAAGATGATAAGAACTATCTATCTGATCAGAGTTAGACACAGGAGGGATGCGCGGCTCGAAGCCGGCAGGGTTCAGTGCATGAGGCACGCCAGGTTTCGCGGGGGTGTTTTAAAACAACAGAAGGCGCAGGGCAGTCTTTATAGAGCAGGTTACTCATCAGGCGGGCACAGATCGTGGTACGTCGGAGAGCTACGGCCATTACGGCGCGGCGCAGTTCCTGGGCGGAGTTCCTGTAGCAATGTGTTGGCGCGTTTGGTGTCGTCGGCCTCACGCTCGCGCCGGCGGTGGCGGCCCCGGCTGCGGCTGCGGCTCGGGCTGCGCCGCCGGCCCCCACTGCGACCCCGGCTGCGGCTGCTACTACGGCTGCGGCTGCGGCTGCGGCTGCGGCTCGCGCGGTCGAATTTGTCGTGCTCCCAGAAGGGCACCGCGTCGGCATGCCGCGTGCGCCGCGCCTCGCCGTGGCCTTGGAAGCTCCTGCCGCCGTGGGAGTACGGGTCGGAGTAACCAGCCTGGGCCGCGCCGCCGCCCTCGGCGGGGTACAGTGCGTCGTCGAGCTCGACCGCAGCTCGATCGACGCGCGAGAGCTTGGTGCTCATGAGCATGGGGTCGTGCAGGTGGCCGTGCGCGTAGAGGTGGAGCGACGCCCCCGCCAGCTGCTTCTCGTCCTCGGTCCGGTTGAAGCCTTGGGTGTCGAGCAGCACCTGGTTAGGGTTAGGCTTAGGCTCGGGCTTAGGCTTAGCGTCGAGCAGCACCTGCGGCCGCGAGGGAGGTGGGCTACGGCCGGGGAGGATGGCGGGAAGGCAGGCGTCGGTGTGGAGGGGGCATGCGAGGATAGGCAGGAGGACGGGCGGCGGCGGCGGCGGCGGCGGCGGCGGCAGCGGCGCTCGCGTGCCTGCGCGAGCGCGTTGCCATCCGGCCGCGCCGTGCACGTGCCCTCCCCGCGGCTGGGCTTCTTGCTGCCCTTCTTGTACTTGTAGCTCTTGATGATGTAGTCGATGATCGGGTTGTCGTCCTCCTGCGGCCCGTGGATGTACGGCACGCGCGCGAGCGGGTCCTCTGCCTTCAGCTGCTGCTTCCGCCTCCGGCTGCGTGCCTGGTAGTCGTCTTCGTCTTCCGACGAGGCGGCGGCACCGCTGCGGCTGCGGCTGCGGCTGCGGCTGCGACTACGCTTACGCTTGCGGCGGCAGTCGCGGCGGCGGTCGCGGTCGCGTTCTCGCTTGCGGCTGCGGCTGCGGCTGCGGCTGCGGCTGCGGCTGCGGCTGCGGCTGCGGCCGCGGCGCTGCAGCGGTGCATCGGCGGGAGCGGATTCTCGCAGGCCAGCTGATAGAGGCGGCGGCCGCGGAGGAGGAGGAGGATCTAGGGCAGCCAACCACGACTGATTGGGGTGGGGCAGAGGAGGTGGTGGCGGTGGCGGTGGCGGCGGTGGTGGCGGTGCCACTGCAGAGCTTGGGCCTGGCTGCTGGTCCGATTCGGACTGTGAGCCCGAGCTCGCACGCCTCCGGCCCTCCTTATCCCGTTTGCGCTCCTTCTTCACCTTCTTCACCTTCTTCTTCTCCTTCTTGCGCTCTTTCTTCTCACGCCTGCGTTCCCTCTCCTCCTCACTGCTACCCTCGGGCGGCGACTGCCCACGAGCCAGCCTTCGTTCCATCAGCCGCTGTTTCGTGTCGTAGTAATAGTCTTCTTCGATGGCCTCGTCCTCCGCCGTGCGTGCAAAGACGCTCGACAGCTTCGCGAGCATGGGAACGGACTTCCGCTCCTTCTTCTCCACCTCGGAATGTCACGCGCCCAGAGAAGAGCTCTTGACTTGCCCTCGCGGGGAGGCACTACCAGCGGACGACACTTTCGCGGGAGGATAAGATACGATGCGGGAAGGATAAGATAAGATGCGGGGAGCGGCCTGGACCGGCAAGTTGGCACAATTACGCGCGTTCGAGTGGGATTGAGGGCATCGCGCTTTGGACTCGCCCTTGCCTTGGTCCTGGCCTCGTCCCGAGGCCTCGAGGACAGCGCGCCGAGGCATGGCGGGACAGCAGCCGACGCGCAACCGCTGGGCCGCTCTCCTCGAGGAGCACCTCGACCCACTACAGGTGCACCGCTTGATAGCAGAGTCGGTCGCTGCACGTGAGGCTGATCTTATGCGGGACCCTTCGCTGCTTGGCGTCGGGCCTGATAGCTTGGCAGCCAGGCCACCCGATTCGTCAAGACCGAGTCCCCTAGGTCGCGGCGCACTCAAGGACTTTTCACACTGCTCTTCACGCTGCTCTTCTTGTGCCTCGTCTCCACAGCCCGAAACAGCGAGGTCACCAACGAAGCTGTTCGGCCCAGCTATTCTCTCGCCAGAGTTCTCCGTGATGGAGAAGCTGGCCGAGGCGCAGGCAGGGGCGGAGGTGGCTCGTCATTCGGAGGCAGGGCTGCAGGCGGCGCTGCTGGCCATGCGCCAGGAGCACGAGGCCGCGCTCGCGACGCTGGCCGGTGCACTGCGGGAGGCGGACGAGCACGTGCTGGGCGCCCGCGAGGCGGAGTACCGGCGGCGGCGGCAGTCCGTCGGCGAGCTCACGCTGGCGACCGCTGCACTGCACGCCCAGGCCCAGGCCCAGGCCCAGGCGGAAGAGAGGGTCGTGGCGGCTCAGGGGGCCGCAGCCGACGCGGGGCGGAGGGCGACGGCGGCGGAGGCGGTTGCGGGGGCGGCGGCGGAGAAGGCATGGGCGATGAAGGAGGTGGCGCAGGCGTTGGCGCTGACGGCGGCGGGGGAGCGGGAGGCCGAGGCGCTCAGATCGGCAGCGGCAGCGACGGAGGCGACGGCTCAGACGGCAACGGCGACAGCGGAGGCAGCGGCGGCGCGCGCGGCGGAAGCGGAGGCAGAGGCGGCGGGGGCCCAGCAGGCGGAGCTTGCGGCGGCGGCGCACCGGGCGGCTGAGGAGGCGCTTGCGGCGGCGGCGGCGGCAGCGGCGGCGGCGGCGGCGGAGCGCGCGGCGGCGGAGCGCGGCACAGCGGAGCGAGGGCAGATGGCGGCGGCCGTGGCGGCGGCGGATGAGCGGGCGGCGGCGGCGGTGAGGGAGGGCGAGGCGGCGGCGGCGGCGGCAAGGC
>Ga0209302_10001565_pt1 | contig 13374 bp, 9 predicted proteins | sample ArcOceMetagenome_2_FD_187445 | JGI IMG/M metagenome (GOLD analysis project Ga0209302, IMG submission 187445) | Marine eukaryotic phytoplankton communities from Arctic Ocean - Arctic Ocean ARC135M Metagenome (SPAdes) (version 2) | ecosystem: Environmental > Aquatic > Marine > Oceanic | place... | reverse complement strand
GTAGATTTCTTTGTTTAAAGGAAACTCTGGTTTTGGACTGCCATCTTGATTGTATCTCCAATCACGGAAAAAATTCACATCAAAATCGATCCGCTCTGTTGCTTTTAGAAAACGAGCAGGAATTATCTGATCGGTATCTACATTCTCCGTTGGTAAGGGATATGCTGTGCTTGTCAATACTTGAAACTTATCGTATGCCATTTTTTATTTTTTTGTAGTGCTACAACTTAAAGACTCTTTGTTTGCTTAACCTTTGAGCGAAAGTCTTTAATACTTTTTAATTTTTTATACTAATAACGTTCTTGGATCAGTCACCACACCCTGTACTGCAGATGCTGCAGCTACTAATGGCGATGCTAATAAGGTTCTAGAACCCGGCCCTTGCCGTCCCTCGAAGTTTCTATTTGAAGTAGATACTGATAATTTTCCTGAAGGAACTTTATCATCATTCATTGCCAAACATGCTGAACATCCCGGCTCCCTTAAAACAAAACCTGCATCCGTAATTATTTTATCTAAACCTTCTTCTTTAATTTGAGCAACTACTTTATGTGAACCTGGAACTAACCAAGCTGTTACATTGGATGCTTTTTGTCTGCCCTTAACAATTGAACAAAACCCTCTAAAATCTTCAATACGTCCGTTTGTACAAGATCCTAAGAAAATAAAGTCAATTTCTTTACCAATCATAGATTCGCCTTCATTAAAAGACATATATCCCAAAGATTTTCTATATGTTTCTACTCCACCCTCCAGACTTTCTGCCGTTGGAATCGATTTTGTTACCCCCATTCCCATACCCGGGTTTGTTCCGTAGGTAATCATTGGCTCAATATCTGCTGCATCGTAAGTAAATTCAACATCAAACGCTGCGTCTTCCTCTGTATACAAAGTTTCCCAATATTTCATGGCCTTGTCCCAAGCTGCTCCTTTCGGAGTTTGAGCACGCCCTTTAATATATTCATAGGTTTTTTCATCTGGAGCAATCATACCTCCTCTTGCGCCCATTTCAATCGATAAGTTACAAACAGTCATGCGACCTTCCATCGACATATCTTCAAAAACATCACCAGCATATTCAACAAAATATCCCGTTGCTCCCGATGTGGTTTGCTTCGCAATTATATACAAAGCAACATCTTTAGCGGTAACACCAAGTCCTAAAGCACCGGTTACATTGATCCGCATTTTCATCGGTTTTGGTTGCATAATACATTGCGTAGACAACACCATCTCTACTTCAGAAGTACCAATACCAAAAGCAATAGCACCAAAAGCACCATGTGTAGATGTATGGGAGTCTCCGCAAACAATTGTAGCGCCTGGCAAGGTTATTCCATTTTCTGGACCTACCACATGCACAATTCCATTATTTTCATCTCCAAGTCCCCAGTGTGAAATACCATGCTTTGCAGCATTGTTTTCTAAGGCATCTAACTGATTTGCAGACAATGGGTCTGCTACTGGTAAGTGTTGATTTATTGTTGGGGTATTGTGATCTGCTGTTGCGAAAGTTCGGGCTGGATACACGACACTATTCCCTCTACTTTCTAGTCCTAAAAAAGCCACAGGACTTGTTACTTCATGGATAAAATGACGGTCTATAAAAAACACATCTGGTCCATCCTGAACATGACGAACGACGTGTGAATCCCAAACTTTATCAAATAATGTATTTGCCATTTTTATATCTTTTAATATTCTAATTAAAACTAAAAACAAAAATACTATTTTTATTGCATTTTATAAGGGTCGCACCTTTTTTAAGTATTATCCCCAACTGTTAATGAAAGTTTTATACGTCTAAATACCAACACTCTACGCTATTTTAAAATACGATGTCTATTTGTTATGTTGGCTATCAATTTTATGAAAACAACAATATTACTATAATCAATTATGCATACTTTAATCTTTTATATTCTGAAAGAGTTCAGCGTCTGGAGCTGGGGTTTTATTTAATTATACCTACTATTAAAAAAATGATCGCATCACAATGATGCGGATTCCAAAACTATTGAAATTGATTATAAATTAGTATGTTGTGTTCTTTATATCGCGCTAAAATTCAATACTAAATCTATATTTATGGAGACATTCGGTATCGCAATTAAAACGTGCTTTTTCTTTTGGGTTGGCATTAGGCCTTCATTCTAGATAATGCTATCATGCACAAACATTCTTAACTGGAATAAAAACATAAGAATTAAATGTATATTTGATTCAAGAAAATTTAAAGAAACAATAGCCTTTACTTAGGAAAAGTTACCCTAAAAGAGACTGTATAAACATAACGTTAAAAAAATAATAAATATGAAAACTGCAAAACAATGGTTCGATGAATATGCCATCAGTCATCAGAATGAAACCAACCAAATGGTGCATTATATTTGTGTCCCTATTATCTTTTTTAGTGTTATTGGTTTATTAATGAGTATTCCAACAACACTTTTAAAGGAAACCTTCGGATTGTACAATCCTTTGTTAGAAAATTGGGCATCGGTAATCGGAGTACTAATCTCTTTTTTCTACCTACGCTTGGGTTTTTGGTACTTCATGGAAATGCTTTTTGTAATGCTGCTTTGCATTGTTGGAAATTTTTGGCTAGGTGCGCATGTACCTCTGGTCATCGCCTCGATTGCTCTATTTGTAATCGGTTGGATAGGACAATTTTGGGGACATAAAATAGAAGGTATAAAACCTTCCTTTGTGAAGGATTTACAATTTTTGTTGATTGGTCCTTTGTGGGTGATTCAAAAATTAGGTAAAAAAAAGAATTAAAATGAAAACTGAGATTACCTTTGAAGATTTTTTAAAAGTAGATATTAGAACGGGAACTATTATTGAGGTACATGATTTTCCAAAAGCTCGAAAACCTGCATATCAAATAAGAATCGATTTCGGTGCTTTAGGCGTTCGAAAAACAAGTGCTCAGATCACTGATTTGTACACCAAAGAAGACTTACTGAATACGCAGGTAACCGCTGTTATTAATTTTAAACCACGACAAATTGCTAATTTCATGAGCGAATGTCTCATCTTAGGAATTTACAATTCGGACGGGAAGGTTATAATCTTAAAAACGTCTCAAGGAACTAAAAATGGCGAACAGGTTAGATAGTTGCACTTTTTATATTTTTCATTTTAAGGAATTACTGCCTGCCTGCAATGAAAAACAGCTTAATTTTTAGGGTTATTCAAGATGACCAAGGCACCAATAATTCCAGGAATCCAACCACAAAGAGTGAGTAGAAAAATTATAAAAAAAGAGCCACACCCTTTATCAACGACAGCTAGCGGTGGAAAAATAATAGCAAATAAGACTCTAAAAAAACTCATTTTTTATTTTTAGGGATGCACCTGTAAGACGCGAGAATTTTACTTTTGTTACATTTGCTATAAAAAAAACAAACAAGCGTATCGCCATAAAAGTTACATTTTATCTCCAAAGAAAATAGCATTCATTAACAACTTATTTGTTCCAAACCAGAAAGCCCTAAAATTCGTATTGTCTGTAAAAACAATAACGCGGCCTTTTCCTAATTTCTGTACTTTAAACGGAACTGTGTTTTTAATTAGTTTTCCATTTTCCTTAGAGATATAACCACTCAATAAAGGACTTGACGTGTATTGAATCGGATTATTATAACTCTTTTTATCTGCTTTTATAAAGAGTGTCGAATTTCTAAACAATGCAATTTTATCATTTTTATATCCGAAATTTATGGGATGAGATCTGTCTATAGCTGCCTCAAAAATAGCACCTCCAATATATTGGGCTCCTAATTTTAAAGATTTATTTTCAAAGGAAACATCAGTAATAGTATCCATTTTTGTTTTATCAAACTCTAAATCGATAAATTTACTTTTCGACAACCATTTTGCAGTGTTTTTATACCCAATTAAAATTCCACCGTTGTTTACCCAAGTTTTTAAGTGTTCGATAGCCTTTTTATCCATAACACTGCTAGGAATAATAATATGTGTGTATTTGGCTATTTCAATTTTACTAAAATAACGCATATCTAATCTGGTTACTGCCATATCGAAACGTTGATCTAACAAATGCCAAATTTCTCCAGAATCGTTTCCTGCAATTCCATCTCCCACCAACATTGCTACTTTCTGCTTTTCAATATTACTAAAATTGTTGCTTCCTAAATCAATTCCGTCATTTAAGCCTGTAGTAACTCCGTTTATAACCACATGACTTTCTGCTGCTATTTTTTGAAGGAATTGAAAAATTTCTAATTCATTTAATTTTTGATTTTGAACCGGAATAAAAATAGTTCCATACTCATAAGAGTTACCGCCATTCTTAAAGTTTTTCATAGCAACTTTTGAGCGCAAACCTTTTTTTGAAATTGCATTTAAAGCTTTCGGAGTATAAAATTCATTCCAAGGCATTAAGTACCCGTAATCGCTATTAAAGGAAACCACACCCGCTTTCATTTTTAAATCTAAAATCTCTTTTCCAGCTTTAGAAAGTGAAATGTCTTCGGCATAATCTACACCAAATGCATGGTTAAAAGTCCATGCAGAAACATCATAAAACAAACTGTCTTTGAATTGCGTTCTCACATCAAACATCGCCTTTACCAAACGCTGATTTTTCTGATTCATAGGAACTACATAACTATATCCTTTTTTATAATTTTTACCTTTTTCAGTAAAATCAGCTTTTACCTCGTGAATTTTAATTTGATGACGTTTTAAAACTTCCGCCAAATGGTAGCTCTTAGCAGCATCCTTTTCATCACCAAAAACAATGGCTTTTTTTGATCCCGAGCTTCTAGATTCCTTGTAAAAATCTTGTTGATATTGTAAAATCTTAGTCCTCATTTTTCTTGCAGCCTCCAAAGTTGATAAAGCGGCGGTAAACTGATTTCTAATTGTAAAAGGAAAAGTTAATACTCCATTTTTAGTTTCTTGCGCATGGCCTCTTGAACTTGCCTGCTCAAACAAAATACCGATACTTCCGTTAATATCTGGAAACGTAGAACCTTTTCCGTAATAAAAATCATCAAAACTTTCTTCGGAATAATATAAAGAACCTATTTTATCGAAGGCTTTTGCGTGGTATGTAGCAATTTCTTTGGTTAAATCCTGATTCATTTGTGGCGTTAACGGATTTGTTCTACTTGGAATACCCGGTTGAAAAAAGAAACTAGCGTTGCTTCCCATTTCATGGTGATCGGTTAAAATATTTGGCAACCACTTGTGAAAACTTGCAATTCTTGCTTTGCTTTCTGGCAATTGAACTGGCAGCCAATCTCTATTCATATCGAACTGATAATGATTGGTTCTTCCACGAGGCCAAATTTCATTGTATTCTCTATCGTTCGGATCTGGATTGATATTTTTACTTCTGTTTGTGTTTGCCCAATATGCAAAGCGTTGCAAACCGTCAGGATTAAAAGAAGGATCAAATAAAATAATGGTATTTGCAAGTAGATCATCCACCTCTGTACCTTCTGCAGCAGCTAGGTAATAGGCGACAGCTAATGCTGCATTGGAGCCACTTGGTTCATTTCCATGAATAGAAAAACCTTGGTACACCACAATTGGATTTTTAGAAATATCAATGGTATTATTGTTTGTTGCATCGAGATGGTCTTCTCTAATTTTTTCTATGTTTTGATGATTTTTTGGAGACGTAATCGTCAATAACAACAGCGGCCTGTCTTCAAAAGTTTTCCCTCTGTTTTCGAGCGTTATTCTATCGGATGAAGCTGCCAAAGCTTTCATATAAGTGACTAGTTTATCATGTGTAATATGCCACTCACCTACTTCATAACCAATTATAGGTTTTGGCGTTGGAATGTTTTTATTATACGTTACATCTGCAGGCAAATAATACGATAAATCTACTTGTTAAGCGGATACAGAAAAGGAAAGACACAAAAAAAGAAATAATAAATTTTTCATAAAAATTAAAATTAGATACTCAAACAAATATATGAAATCAATTTCTGTGTTTTTGGACTTTAACACTCCCTTAAAAATTTCACTTTCTCTCACTAAACTTATCATCAAAGTTCACTTAACAACATTATGCGATCCTCTTTGTCCTTATCATCGACTCAGTGTAAACAAAAAAAAGCCCAAGAATAAAATTCTTGAGCTTTTAATATATAAATTTTCTAATTTTATCTTCTACTGTAATTTGGAGATTCTTTAGTAATCACAACATCATGCGGATGACTTTCATTAATTCCACTTGCAGTAATTCTAACAAATTGACCAGTTTCTTTTAAGGTTTCAATATCTTTTGCACCACAGTATCCCATTCCTGCACGTAAACCACCAATAAACTGGTGAATACTCTCATCTAAATCTCCTTTATAAGGCACTCTACCCACAATTCCTTCAGGAACCAATTTTTTAATATCTGCTTCAACATCTTGAAAATATCGATCTTTAGACCCTTGTTTCATTGCCTCTACAGAACCCATTCCTCTATAAGATTTGAACTTTCTTCCTTCATAAATAATAGTTTCTCCTGGAGATTCTTTTGTTCCAGCTAATAAAGAACCTAGCATTACGCAATCTGCACCTGCAGCTATAGCTTTAGGTATATCTCCTGTATAACGAATTCCGCCATCTGCAATCACAGGAATTCCACTTCCCTTAATAGCCGCAGCAACTTCTAACACTGCAGAAAATTGAGGAAAACCTACTCCTGCAACAATTCTTGTAGTACATATAGAACCTGGACCAATTCCTACTTTTACAGCATCTGCACCAGCTTCCACTAAATATTTAGCAGCAGCAGCAGTTGCGATATTTCCAACGACAACATCTAAATTTGGAAACTTTGCTTTTACTTGTTTTAAAACCGTTACGACCCCTTTTGTGTGCCCGTGAGCGGTATCTATAATTACAGCATCTACACCCGCATTTACCAAAGCCTGAGCCCGTTCTACAGCATCTTTAGTAACACCTAAAGCAGCTGCAACTCTTAATCTACCAAAAGAGTCTTTATTTGCAATTGGCTTCTGTGTCACTTTTGTAATGTCTCTAAACGTAATTAATCCTTTTAATTTGTATGCATCATCTACAATTAAAAGTTTTTCAATTTTATAATTTTGAAGAATTTTTTCCGCATCACTTAAAGAAGTTCCAACTGCTGCAGTCACCAAGTTTTCGCTCGTCATTACTTCTACAATTAGTTTTGTATGCTCATGTTCAAAACGCAAATCTCTGTTGGTTACAATTCCTTTTAAAATTCCGTTTTCATCAACAATCGGAATACCTCCAATACTATGCTCTTTCATGCTAGCCTTTGCATCTGAAACAGTAGCTGTTAAAGGCAAGGTAACAGGATCTAGAATCATACCAGATTCAGCACGTTTTACGCGTCTCACTTCCTGTGCTTGTTGCTCAATCGTCATATTTTTGTGCAAAACACCAATACCGCCTTCTCTTGCAATGGCAATTGCCATGGCAGATTCTGTAACAGTATCCATTGCTGCAGAAGCAATAGGAACGTTGATGGTGATGTTTTTAGTAAATTTTGTTTGGATATTTACTTCTCTCGGAAGTACATCTGAAAAGGCAGGGACTAATAATACGTCGTCATACGTTAGTCCTTCTCCTAAAATTTTGTTGTTATGTGCTGTCATGTTGCAATTAAAGGTATAATTGCGTGCAAATTTACAAATTTTTATTGATTTAATTTAGAATTGAATGTCAGAACTTCAATTCTAAACCTGCATACCAATTTCTTGGTGCAGAAGGAATGATTCCTGGACCTGGATATCCGGTTGCTCTTCTCGTAAAATAGGAGTTGTCTAATACATTATTTACACCTACTTCTATCTTAGCAAATTTATATTTATAAGCGCTTGAAAAATCCAATATACTGTAGGCAGGAATTTCACCGACAATACCACTAATATCTCCAGAGCCCGAATTTTGTGCATCTGTAAATTGAGCAGATAAATAGGTGTACTGTAAACTTGAGCTAAAGTTTTTGTATCCGAATTTAAGACCAGTTTTTAAATTTACATCTGGTACAAATTCTACTTTTTTACCTAAAATACCACTAGTAATTGCCCTTGTATATTCAGAGTTTATAAAAGAACTATTTATAAAGTAATTAAAAGTATAGGTGTTGTTCATCCTTAAAATTTTCTTCAGGTTCAAGTCAAAAACTGATTCTACCCCAAAGATTCTAGCATCGCCAATATTAGTTCTTAATTGCCCCACATTATTTACCGGGGGTATTTGAGTGAATAAAAACCCAATTCTGTTCTTATAAAAAAGTCCAAATAAATTTGCGTCGAAAGACATCCAATTATTCCAATTTCCTCGCACACCAACATCTGTAGAAAAACCTTTTTCGTCTTGTAAATTTCTATCGACCGCATTAGATGGATTTACGATATTTAAATCTGAAAAAGTAATAGACCTGTAATTTTGAGAAATATTCCCGTAGAACTCTACTGCTGTATTTTTCTTATAGCTAGCACCCAAACCTAATAAAATAAACGAACGCTCTTTGGCATTATCCACTACATTTTCTATACTACCAATGGGGTTTCCAGCACTATCCGTATTCGTTATTCTACCTATACCCTTGCTTGCTGTCTTAATATATTCAAAACGAGCTCCTGGTGTAATTGATGTTTTATTTGATACATAAAAGATGTTTTCACCAAACAAAGCAATATTTGTATTGGGATTTCTAAAATTTCCTTGCACTCTATAATCTGGAAACTGTGCCAATGCACTTGAAAAATTTGCATTTTCGGCATCCGAACCAGGGCCTTGAAAATCTGTATTGTCTGCTTTGTAGAACTTGGTACCGACTAAGTAAGTTGCCTTTTTACTAAAAATCGTGTACTTTGTTAAAAAACGAGCCTCGAAACCATAGTTATTAAAATCTCCTATTAATAACTCTCTAGCACCACCACTATCTGCCAAATCCACTCTGCGTTCTCTAAAACCAACTGCTTTTCTAGACGCATCTAAACCGAATAAATTAAGTGAAAAATTGGTCTGAGTAGAAAATGCATGCTCCCATTTAAAAGTATACAACAACCAATCTACCTTAAACCAATTTCTTGCTCTGTTACTTTGCAAAGGAGCAACGTTAAAAGTTTTATCTGTTAAACCACCAGCTTGCTGTGCTAAATAACCTAAATAGGTTACTTCTAAAGAAACCACATCTTTTTTATTAGGTTTATATTCTAAATGTGTAAATATATTTTTAGAATCGAAATTAGAATTAGGTCTAAACCCATTTCCTTTTTTGTAATTGAGGTACGAATAATAAGAGAACTTTCCATTAGTACCACTAATACTAGTGAAATTGGTGAATAAGCCAAAACTTCCTACTGTATTCCTAGTAACAATCTCAAAAGGTTTTGTGCTTGGTTTTTTAGTAATAAAATTAATCAATCCACCAAACTGAGTTCCATATTGCAATGATGCAGCACCTCTAACAATTTGAATTTCATCTAAACCTTCCGATGCTGGTGTGTAGTAACTTTCTGGATATCCTAAAACATCTGCACTTATATCATACCCATTTTGACGCGTATTAAAATTTGCAGTTCTGTTCGGATTTAAACCTCTTCCTCCAATGTTTAGTTGCAGGCCAGCATCATCATTTTGAAAAATATTTAAACCTGCAATTTGGTTGAATATTTGTCTTGCATTATTAGCTGCTAAATTTGCTGCAGATTGATTTACCAAAACAACCTCTGTTTTTTTACCCGCAAAAATAGAAGTTCCCTCCACATCGCCCAACCTTTTCAATTCGAAAACCTTAGCAGTTCTTGCCTTTATTTGAATTTCTGATAAGTTTTGTGAAAAAGTTTCTAAAATAACTTTTGTATTTACAAAATCCTTTAACTTAAGATATACGTTTTTAAGTTGATATGCTTCTACATAAATAATTAATTGCAATGCCTCTTTTCCTGTGGAAAACTTAAACTTTCCTAAAACGCCAGTTTGCGCCAGTAGGTCTCCTGTTTCATTATAAATTTGAACTTTATTTATCGGTTTATTATCCGCTGTAACCACCCTACCAGAGATTTTATACTGACTATAAACAACGGACTGTAAAAAGAGTAAAAAGAGCAATAAAGTTCTTGATTTCATTATTTATATTCCTTTAATTTTTATTTCTGATTGAAATGGAAGAATCCACTTTTTGTGCTTAAATGAAGCTTTTTGCTGGTATAAATCTACTTTTTTGTCAATAAAACGAGTACTTAACCTACCGTTTAAAGCAACATAACTCTCTGCAAAAACACCCACATTCTTGTGCCCTTGTTTTGTAAAGTGATCTCCTAAAAAATGTGCGTATTCCAAAATAAAATCAGGCTGATAGCTCATTTGTTTTTCTTGAAAAGCAGTTAGAAAGTCCGTGTTATGTACTCTAAAATATGCGCCTGTATCTAAGTTTACGATTTTAAAGTTAGTACTTCCTGCTTTTTCCATTAACATTACACGCCATGAAAATCGGTACCCTTCTTCTGTCCAAAATAACTCACCTGGATACAACACCGAACGCCAAGGCAACAAAATTTGAACAATAAAGAATACAGTAAATAGTGCTAAAACAACTTTACTTTTAAGTTTTGAAAAATAAAAATTAGGTACTAACAAAAACGTTGTTTTAGATTTCAGAATATATTTCCTAATAAAGTTTATAATTTTATGGTGCAGTGTTGCATCAAAGAAAATTAGCGCAGAAACGATCATTATAAAAGGAAACATGCCAATTGGAAACAACACTCTTGTAAAAACGTGAAAGAAAACTACGAATAAAAAAGCGACAAAACGTGTTCTCTTATACATCAGTAAAAACGGAATTGTTAAATCATAGAACATACCAGACCAACTCATGGCAAAATGAAACCAATTTTGTTGCAGTAAGTTTTCACCAATAAAAGGCAAATCATATTTAGAAGGCAACCAAATTTTTAAAGGCATTGCTCTAAACAACCAATCGGAATTTAATTTCACGAATCCTGCAGACAGATAAATAATAAATAACATTAATTTTAAACTGTCTATTGTCCACTTTGGAATTTGCTGATACTGTTTTTTCCGAAGAAAAGCATCCACCGAGAAGTAGGCATTTGCTGGCAGAAATAACAATAGAAAACTAACAATACTTATAAAATAGTAATGATTTAAATAGGTTGTTTTGTCCATCAATTCTATATATAAGAAAGATAGAAAAAATATGATTATTGCGATTCTGTATTTATAACCAATGGCTACAAATACGGCTGAAACACCACAAATTATAAAAAGCAAATAAGTATAATCTCCAATTGGTTTTATCCAACTAAAGCCGAGATAAGAAAATTGAAATTTAGGGGTTAAGTAAAGTTTTTCTATCCAACCATTCGCCCAAAATCGGACAATGCTTGCAAACATCATGAACCCAAAAAACAAACGAAATATGGCCAAAGGCGCAGCATTTGTTTGTTCTTTAAAATTATATTTGAATATATTCATAAACATAAAAATACCTGATGTTCTATTGAAATCTCAATAGAATGTCAGGCATCTATTTAATTTATATTATTATTAATCACCGTCTGCATCTACATAATCTACACTTATATTAAAAGCTTGTAACATGTCTACTTTTAATAAAACAACTGCTTTTTGCAATTCATCGTAAGACCGAGTCATGCCCGTAATGCCTCCCATTCGGCCTATTTGTGTTGCAAAACTATTTTCTAAGGCTTCTATTTGCGCAGTCGCTGTATTAAACTGACTAGAGGTCCCAGTGGCAATATCTGTTCTATTTAATTTTATCAAATACGCTTTAAAACTTAAACCTGTTTCTGAGGAGTTGTAATGTCTTCCTTCAAATAAATTTTTAACTGCAGTTAAGGCGTCTAAAGCTAATTCTTTAGAAACATTATTTTTATATCTTCCTTCTACTTTTTCTGGCAAAGGAGTGGATGAAAAAATACCTGAAGGAATTCCGAATTTATTAGCTCGTAATCCTTTTTCATAATAAAAAATATAATCGTTTATCAGCTTGTTAACACTACTTGTAGCGGTATTTTCTGTACTTTCAACAAAAATGTTTCGTTGCGCTTTAAAATCTGACGCCACACTTGTGGTAAGTGTATTCATCTGGCCTAAAACGGCTGAAATGTAATTCTTGTAATTGTCTTTATTTTCTCCAGTAGTGTATTTATCTAAAATTGCAACATCCGTATCGGCAAGACCATGTAATAAATAGTCTAAAGCAGGAAAACCTTGCGCATCGTGATTATTTACACTGTTCAAATCATAGCTTTCGTTTGCAATATTGTCTTCAATATCATTTACAGTAACTGGATATACATTCATGTAAAACTTAAATTGTAACTCTTCTGCTTTGCCAATATCAAACATTTCTACAGATTGCCAAGTTTTGTAAGCAGCAAACCAAGAAGCTCTTAAAGCATCTAAATTAGATTGATTTGGAGTAGTAATAAACGTTTCTCCAACAATTTTAAGTGCGCTCATCTTACTATTAAAGTCCTCATAAGCAGGAATAATTATATTGTCTGCAATATTTTTCATCATTGCACTTCTATCGAAACTATCGACTTGTTCTGGTGCAATTTCTTCCGATGAAGAACATGCACATATGGTAACTATCGCTACAAAAAGGAGTAAAATTCTTTTAAACATATTATTTCTATTGAATCTTAATAAGAATACAAAAATAACCAAAAACAAACATTTAAGCTTGTTTTTGGCCGATTAATTATAATAATAATTTAACTACCTGCTTGTGCAAGTGTAAACTTAAATTTTGCTGCAATAGTGGCAGACATTTCATCTAAAGTTTCTGAAGAAAGATCCCAAAAACCATTACCATTTTGTAAAGTTTCCATAAATCCATCTACTTCTGACTTTGTAAAATAAGACGCTATTGAATTTGGCATTCTGGTAAACTGTAAACTGTATATAAAACCAATTCCTTCAGATAAATCGTGAAAAGCACCCCCTTTATCTGTTGGTAAGTTATTTTTACCTTGTTGTAAATAGTATACTGCTCTAATACCAACAATTTCAGATATTTTTTCTCTTAAAAATTCTGCTTGTACATTTCTTGTTGAATAATCTTTTGCAACGATTGCAGCCCGTCCTAATTTAAAAGCATTGTAAATTTCTTCTGCAATACCTGCAAAATCAGTATCGCCCTCTACTCTGCTTAAATATTTGTTTAAAAAACTATCATTATTTAAAGTTGGTGCCGTTATATCTACTTCTTTTCCATATAAATAACCAAAAGCTTCATCCCATTTGTGCTCCATAGTCGTGTAATTTTTACCATCATTTAAAGATTCGGCGTCATTATCAGCAACATTACTTGCAGCATCTAACACAGCTGGACTCAAA
>Ga0209302_10001563_pt1 | contig 13379 bp, 10 predicted proteins | sample ArcOceMetagenome_2_FD_187445 | JGI IMG/M metagenome (GOLD analysis project Ga0209302, IMG submission 187445) | Marine eukaryotic phytoplankton communities from Arctic Ocean - Arctic Ocean ARC135M Metagenome (SPAdes) (version 2) | ecosystem: Environmental > Aquatic > Marine > Oceanic | place... | reverse complement strand
ACCATCTGTAATCATTTTTAATACTTTTCTAGAAAAAATATGAAAAATTTCTTGATCGAAGTCTGAAATATCAATAAGCTTTCCATTGTTTTTAAAGAATTTGTAAAGCTCCTTCATTCTAGGATGAACTTTTAGATTTTCACTGGTAATAAATTCTTTCTTTTCTTCATCCTTGTATGGATACATGTATACTTTTAAATCTCTATAGAATAATTTCCCAAATGATTCTAAGATACCACCACTTAAATGGCGATAATATTTTTCATCAAAAATTTGAATTAAATTATATACCCCCATCGCTAAACCCATTCTAGCCTTAGTAAATTCGCTAAAATATTCAACTAGTTTAAAATATTCTTGAAAATTGGTAATCATTACATTCTGTCCTAAAGAACATAGTAATTCTGCTCTATCTAAGAAATCACGTTCATTAATTTCTCCTTCAGCTCTAAGATTACTGAGGGTAATTTCAAATATAATTTGAGAGTTTTCTGGATCTACCTTTTTCTCACTAAAGAAAAGTTCTTTAGCTCTTTCAAACATATCCATATTAACTTTGGTTACGGGTCTAAAACTACCACGCAAAGCCAATATGTTTTTTTTGTATAATACCTGTGCAGGTAGTAAATTATTTCCATCAGGTCCGAACATTACAGCTGTAGTCATGTTATTTTTGACTAATTGTAAACTCATTAAACGGTTGTCTACATACATAAAGCGTGGACCAGAGAAATTAATCATATCAATTTCTAACTGATCTTTGTGAAGATTGTCATAAAAAGATTTTAGTAATTCTTTAGGGTTATCATTTAAGTAAAAAGCACCGTAAATTAAGTTTACACCCAAAACACCCAAGGTTTCTTGTTGAAGACGAGCATCAGTTTCTTTAAATCTAAGATGTAATACAATTTCATTGAAATCTTCAAGTGGGTCTAGTTGAAATCTGATTCCTACCCAGCCATGTCCTTTAAACTTTTTAGAGAAATCTATGGTTGCAACAGTATTTGCATAACTAAAGAATAACTTATCTGGATGTTTTTTTCTGCTTAAACGATCTTCCATTAAGTCTACTTCATGGTGAAGCATTCTTTTTAAGCGTTCTTCTGTTACATAGCGTCTATCTTCTTCAATACCGTAGATGGCATCTGAGAAATCTTTATCATATGCGCTCATTGCTTTTGCAATGGTTCCAGACGCTCCACCAGCTCTAAAAAAATTTCGAGCGGTTTCTTGCCCAGCACCTATTTCAGCAAATGTTCCGTAGATATCACTGTTTAAATTAATTCTAAGTGCTTTGCTTTTTGTTGCAGGAACATTGCTAATTTTTTGATCCCCTTTTAAAGAAATAGACATTATGCTTGATTTTGCTTACAAACAAAGGTAACTAAATTGATTGCTATCAGTCAATTTTTATGTTATTTTTGTGAAATATGAAGATTACTTTTTTAGGGACTGGAACTTCCCAAGGCATACCAATGATTGCAAATAATGAACCAGTTTGTTTGTCTGATAATCCTAGAGATAAAAGACTGCGATCTTCTATTATGATTTCCTGGAATGATATTCGTTACATTATAGACTGTGGACCAGATTTTCGTCAGCAAATGTTACGAGAAAATATACAGTCTATTAACGGGGTGTTATTTACTCATGAACATGCAGATCATACTGCAGGCATAGATGATTTAAGACCTTATACTTATAAAATGGGGGAGGTTCCTATTTATGCTCAGGAACGTGTGATAGAAAACTTAAAGGTTAGATTTTCATATATTTTTGAAACAGAAAACAGGTATGCTGGCGCACCAAAACTAACTGAAAACACCATAGATTCAACTAGTTTTATTTTACATGGAGTGCAGGTTACTCCTATAGCTATTATGCACGGGAATTTACCCATTACAGCGTATAGGTTTGGTAATATTGCCTACATCACCGATTTAAAGACCATGTCAGATCAAGAAAAAAAGAAGTTAGAAAATTTAGAGGTTTTGATTGTAAATGCATTAAGAATAGATGCGCATCCTACACATTTAAATTTAGAAGAAGCCTTGGCTTTTGTCAATGAAATAAAACCCAAAAGAGCTTATTTTACGCATATTAGTCATAAGTTAGGGTTTCATGAAGATGTAGAAAAAATACTTCCAGAGAACGTCTTTTTATCTTATGATGGATTGCAGATTACGCTATAAATAATTAAATGATTTCTTTGAAATAGTTATAACTTGATGATTATAGTCTATTTTCAATCCACTTTTTAAAGCTGAAAAAATTCTGAGGAGCAACACCATGCCCAACAGGATATTCTGAGTATTCATTCTTAATTTCTTTAGAATCTAAGAATGGACTTGCTTTTCTTGCCCAATCTACAGGAATTACTTGATCTACAGAGCCATGAGAGATATAATAATCTGTTGAGATTTTTTGATTACTTTCTTCTGGTAGTAATTCTGTATTAAGATACCCACTTAATGCAATTATATGCTGTATTTCATTAGGAAAATTAAAGCTTAATGCATAGCTTAGGATAGCTCCTTGGCTAAACCCTAATAAAAAAGTATTGTTTTGGTTAGTAGCATACTGAGTTTTTAAACTATCTATGGTTGTTGCAATTTTACGCATAGATTCTCTAGCTTGTACTAGATCTGAAAATTTATTATTTTCACTGTCAAGATTTATGGCATACCAAGCATAAGCCCCATTACCCATTTCATAGGGTGCTCTTAGGCTAATAATTAATAAATTATCAGGTAATTCATCTGCAAAAGAAAATAAATCGAGTTCATTGCTTCCATATCCGTGAAGTAAAACTAATAAGGCAGGATTTTTAGTAGGTTGTTTTGGTTGTCTAACAACGTGGGGTAATATGTCAATCATATATTTAGTTAAGCACTAATTTTTTATTTGCAAAAATACCGTATACTTTGCCTTTTAATTCTTTCCCTGTAAAGGCAGAGTTTTTAGAGGTTGATAAGATGTTTTCTTTAGAAAAAACGGAAATTCCTTCAGGATTAAAAAGTGTTAAGTTAGCTACTGTATCTTTTTCTATTGTGATAGATTCTTGGTCAAATATAGCCCTTGGGTTTATTGTTAAAGCTTTGATAGTTGTTTCTATATCTAACACTGAGTTTACGGCACCAAATAAACTTTCTAAACCAATTGTTCCGTCTTTTGCAAGGCTAAACTCTAGTTTTTTGTGTTCTATATCTATTGGATTGTGATCTGAAGTTATTACATCAATAATTCCATCTTTTAGACCCTTCAATAGGGCTTTTGCATCAGTTTTAGTACGAAGTGGAGGAGTTACTCTTACTTTACTATCAAAGAAGTCTAATTCATTATCTACTAAAGTTAAATGATGAGCCGAAACGCTACAGCTAACTTGTAATCCTTTCTTTTTTGCTTCTTTGATTAATTGCACAGATGATGCTGAAGAAATTGTAGGAATGTGTAATTTTCCTCCAGTATATTCTAATAGATATAAATCTCTAGCTATTTGCATGTGTTCTGCTAATGCAGCTGAGCCTTTTATACCCAATCTAGTGCTATTAATTCCTTCATTAACGATTCCTTCTCCTGCAATTGAATTGTTTTGTGGAAAACTTAAGATTAACGCATCAAAATTTTGTGCATATAACAAGGCCAGTTTCATTAAATTATCATTAGTGATAGATTTATTATAATCTCCAAAAGCTATTGCTCCAGATTGTTGCATGTCAAATAGTTCAGCCATATCTATTCCTTTACTACCTTTAGTTAAGGCACCAATTGGAAAAAGATTGGTTGCTGAGTTTGTTGCTTTGTTTATTAAAAATTCTACATCAGATTTTGAATCGATAACCGGATTAGTGTTCGCATTAACTGCAACAGCGGTAAATCCACTTTTAGAAGCGACTTCTAGTCCTTTGTTAATTGTTTCTCTTTCTTCATAACCTGGCTCCCCAAACGAAACGCTAGTATCGAACCAGCCACAAGAAACGTGCAGGTTGTCTAGCTTAATAGTTTTATAAGATGGTTCTTGTTGGATAGAATTTGAAATTTCACTAATCTTTCCATTAACAATTAAAATATCTTTAGTCTGATAGTGGTATGGGCTGGAAGTATCTATGATAGTAGCCGATTTTAAAAGCGTAGTCATATTTTGAAGAATTTTAAAATTAAAATTTCCAGCAACAAAGATACAATTGCAATTGCCAAAAACAACCTCCAAAGCCATTGAACTTCATTTTTTTCATTTATTTCTTTAAAAAGTTCCTTAATAGAACTATAAACTTGTATGTTTTTGTTTTCTTTTTCAATAGCCTTTAGATCATCAAAAGACAGTATGCTTTCATTTGATGAAATATTGTAAGCGATGGAGCTTAGGGTGTCTTTCTCTAAAGAAATGTCATAAAAACCAGCATCTTTTGGCTCATTATTTGTTGATAAGGCTACTTTATTAGCGAAATTTCTTTGAAAAGGAATAAAGGATTTTTGTTGGTTAGAAATTTTTAAAATTTGATTTTTTTCAATTTTTTTATTAATTTCTATAGTGTTTTCTTCTTGAAGTATATAAAAGGGTTTCGTTATTTCTAAGCTTTGTTCAGCAATATTATATAGAGTTGGAACAATTAATGGAGAATTAACAAAATTAGAAGACTGAGTATCTAAAGGAGCCGAAAATAAATATATTTTAGAAAAAGGATTAGTTATTTCTTGCAAAAATGGAGTTTTATTTTCAAATGATAAAATAGTATTTCCTTGAAGATTATGGTTATAACTAAATGTAGTAGATGGGTATTGAAAGTTAGTTATTTCTTTCAGGAATACTTTACTAAATAGAGGGTGTTGAAAATTTATAGTAGTAATTTTTAAAGAATTATTAGTGCTGTTAAGAATGGCTCCTGAAGTTATTTTCTTAAAAAATGAATTGTAAGAACTAATTTCTATTTTTTGATCAGGTATGATTAATAAATGCCCTCCATTTTTAACAAACTGCAGCATGCTGTTTTCTAAAACACGCGAAATACTTTTTAGCTGATTTATAATAAGTAGTTGTTGAGATGGAATTAAATTATAATTTACATTTTGTAATGTTGAATTTGTAAAATGAAAATCTTCTTCAGTGAAAATCTTTGAAAAGTAAGAAGATGTTTTTCCAATGTTTAAAATTGATGTTTTTTTAGGGGTGTTCATTGTAAAATAAAAGACATTGTCAAATAAGAAAATATCGTTAAAAGTAACTTGTAGTTTTCCTTTAAATTGTTGAAAATTTTCTATTGGGAATTCTATTATTTTTACTTCGTTTTCTAAAATAGAGAAGGAGCGTTTATTGATGAGTTTTGAGAAATTGTAAAGTGCAATTGGAACATTATTTTTTGCTTCTCCTTGATTTTTTATGACTACTGAAACTAATTTACCCTTAGCGCTGGATGTGGTAATAAATACACTATCTATAGAAATATTATTTTTTGTACCAGAATTTAGCTTTACAAAGGAAAAAGGACTGGTTACATTTGTAAACTTATTTATTATTTTTTTATTAAAGTTTTGAAAATCAGATATTAAAATATACTTATATGAAGTATTGCTTTTATTTTTAATTTCGCTTTGAATAGTGTTAATTTTATCTTGATAAGAGGTGGTATTTGTAGCGTATTTTATATTTTTTAGAGATATGTCTAATTCTTTTTTAGAAATATTTAATTTAATTTCATCATTTGTAAGAAGAGAATACGTATCTTTTTCTTGTGTATTTTCTATAATTTTTTGTGCTGCTATTGTAAGCAGATCTCCATTTTCCCCATTCGTATTTAAGCTCATGGAGTTGTCTAAATATATATAATTATGATTTTCTACTTCTGCTTTTTTATCGCTAAAGTAGGGTTTAGAAAATGTAAAAAGCAACGCTAAGAAACAAAGCATTCTTGTGGCTAATAGTAGTAGTTTTTTTACACGGGAACTCTTACGTGTTTCAAGGCTTATTTTTTGCAAAAACTGAACATTTGTAAACGCAATTTTTTTAAACTTTTGTAGCTGAAAAAGATGCACTACTATCGGAATGATTAGAACAAATAAAAAATAAAAAACAGCAGGATATTTAAATTGCATTTGCTAAATAATCTATTAGTATTTTGCGGCTTTACCTTTTGAAGAACTATTTTTAATAAAATCTCTTAAATCATCATTCGATTTTTTTAAATCTTCACTTCTTAAATACATCATATGTCCACTTCTGTATCCTTTAAAATAAAAACGATCTTTCATCCTCCCGCTAGGGTCTGTCTGCCACATGGTATACTTAGCATTAAAATAGGTAGTCGCACCATCGTAATATCCAGATTGTATTAAAACCTTTAAATAAGGGTTCTGTGCCATTGCTTGTCTCAATCCTTCCCTAACATTGTCGTTTCTGTTGTCCCATGGTCTAACAGATCCAAACACGTTATAAGTAACATCTGTTTTAAAGTTTAAATGTTCTCTTATATAATAATTTATTGCAGGAGTAAAAGAATGCAGCCATGAGGTAATCTCTGAATTATAATCTGGACTATCACCCGCTAACTTCTTGTCTAAGCCTTTATATCTAGAATCTAATCTTCCAATTGTAAAACCATTTTTATCTCTTAATAACTCTTTCCAGAAGTAGTCTTTTGGAACATCTAAATTATGTTGTAAAATCACATTCTTTTTTATTCCAGAAAAATAAGACATACGCTCTGCTATTTTATTTCTTTCTATATCCGAAATAAAGCCACCTTTTGCCATTGCAGGGATTAATTCGTTGATGGCATATTGTTCAGAAAGAGGTAAAATTTCTAATAAATCTTTATTTTGTAATTCTTCTGGCAGCATCTTATGATACCATGCAGCAGCGGTAAAATAGGGTAAGTTTAATGACGAAGAAAGTACCGAGCCAGTTCTTAATACTTTATAATCTGCTGGAGAAACCATGATTACTCCATTTAAATACATCCATTGTCTGTTTTGAAGCTCAGCAGCTAATCCCATAACACGGGTACCACCATAGCTTTCACCTATGATATATTTGGGAGATTGCCATCTATTATTTCTTGAAATAAATGTATTTAACCATCCGGCAAGATATTTAATATCTGCATTGATTCCAAAAAATAAAGATTTGTCTAATTTTTCTCCTTTTTTTACAACTGGTCTAGAATACCCCGTATTTACAGGGTTAATATATACAATATCTGCAACGTCTAAAATTGAATTAGGATTATCTTTTACACCGTAGGGTTGGATTGGGTATCCTTCATCATCAATCCTTAATACTTTAGGACCTGTATATGCGATGTGCATCCAAACAGAAGCAGAACCAGGACCACCATTAAATGACATAATTATTGGTCTTTCTGGGCTACTTTTTATATTGGTTCTTTTGTAGTAAGTGTAGTATAGAGATGCAATTATTTCTCCATGTTCGTCCCAGACAGGTTGCATTCCAGTTGTAGCTTTATAGGTTATTTTTTGACCATTTATAACTACTTCACTGTTGGTAACAACGGTAGTGTCTACTGGAATTCTTGAGTCTTGCGCTTGTATACTTATAAAACTGATTACGAGTATAAAAAATAAATATTTTTTCATTGTAATTAATTAAGAGCCTCTAAATTAATGGAAATAAACGACTTTTAAGCTACCGGTATGTTATTTAAAATTTTTCAAATACACCAAGGCCAAATAGTGCAAAGTCATACTTTACTGGGTCATTTTTATCAAAAGCTCTAAGTTTAGTGTCTAATTCATAGACGGCTTTCCAATCGTTTTGTTTGCGAATTAAAATTCCTAATTTTCTAGCCACGTTACCAGAGTGAACATCTAATGGGCAAGATAAAAACGCTGGAGAATGAGTTTTCCAGATGCCAAAATCTACTCCAGTAGTGTCATTTCTAACCATCCATCGCAAAAACATATGAATTCGTTTAGCTGCAGAATTTTTTAATGGATTAGAAATATGTTTTTCTGTCCTACTTTCATGTGAAAGTTCGAAGAAAATCTGTTTAAAATTTGCAATAGAATTTTGATAATTTACATCACCTCTAGATGGTTTTAAAACACTTTCCAATCCTTTGTGGTGTTTGTAGATATTTTGAAGAGATTTTATAAAATATTGAAAATCAGTAGAATTGAATGTTCTGTGTACAAAATTAGTGATAGTTTTAAGTTCGCTATTGGAATGGTTCATTACAAAATCAAACGGAGAGTTATCCATAATCTCCATCATTTTTTTTGAATTTCTAATAATCATTGTTCTATTTCCCCAAGCTATTGTAGCTGATAAAAATCCGGCAATTTCAATATCCTCTTTTGTTGAAAATTGATGTGGAATCTGAATAGGATCCGATGCTATAAAACTACTTCTATTGTAGGTTTCTACTTTTAAGTCTAAGAAATTTTTTAACTCTTTTTTAGGAATTACCATTGCTAGCTAAAAGAAATAATGAAACTAATAAACCATTATATAAACTGTGTAAAAAGATAGACCAAAGTAAGCCAAAACGAACTCTTATGAATCCAAAAATTAATCCTATAAAAAACTGAGGAGCAACTAGTAAGGGTGAGAAGAGTATCACATTTGTAGTTAATTCAAAATTAAAAAGATGCACGTACGCAAAAATAATTCCGATAGCATAAAATGCTATTTTAAATAACCTCGCTTGTTTGAAAAGTGTTAACGGAGCCCTAAAAATGAGTTCTTCCATAACAGGAGCTATTACAGCTGCAAGAAATAGAATTTTAAAACCACTTGAATCTTCAAAAAGTGTATCAGTAATATGACTAATCTCATGTAAAACTCCTAAAGATGTTAAGAATCCATTAACTAGAGATATAAGAAAAGAAATTGTAATTGAGATCCATAGAAGAGAAAGGAGTACTTTACATCTATATAAAAAATTATGATTGGTATCTTTTTCTAAAACCGGATTAATCAGGTAATTAATAAGCTCGTTGAATGTTTTTGTCATATGATAACACCATCTCTCATGGTTAATTTTCTATCAGCCATAGAAGCCAATTCTTCATTGTGAGTTACAATAACAAATGTTTGTTTGAATGTATCTCTTAATTCAAAAAATAACTTGTGAAGACTTTCAGCTGAAGCAGAATCAAGATTCCCACTTGGTTCATCAGCAAGAATTACAGAAGGGTTATTTATTAAGGCTCTGGCAACTGCTACTCGTTGTTGTTCTCCACCAGAGAGCTCATTAGGTTTATGATTCATTCTATTCTCTAGTCCCAAAAATTTTAAAAGTTCTTTTGCCTTTTGTTCAGTTTCTTTTCTGTCTTTTTTTCCAATAAATGCAGGGATACAAATATTTTCTACGGCAGTAAATTCCGGTAATAGTTGATGAAACTGAAAAATATAGCCTACATGTTCATTTCTAAAGGAAGCAATCATTTTATCACTTAAACCCTGTAGTGTAATTCCATTAATTTCTAATATATAATCTTCTTCTTTTAATGGTTTGTCTAAGGTGCCTAAAATTTGAAGTAAGGTTGTTTTTCCAGCTCCAGAGGGGCCTACAATTGCAACAATTTCACCTTTCTTTATAGTAAGGTTAACTCCTTTTAGAACTTCTACATCACCATAATACTTGTGTATATTTTTTGCAATTATCATGAAATTATATTTACGATAACGAAAATATTAAAAAAGGACTGAAATGACGCGTCTTCAGAAATTGTTTTTTTATTTATTATCAATTTCAAAGTAAGTAATTCTAAATTAAAAAATAGACTTGTCCTACACAATTAAGGAATTTTATGATATAATGATGATAAAAAGCATTAAAAAATAAATATGCAGGGTTGGAAAAACTTTTGATAAATAAGCTCATTTTTATCATTCTGTTTATTCAAAATTTGAATTTGAATTTGTACTTTTGCTACCGTTTTAAATATTAAGAATACATGAACTTACACGAATATCAAGGAAAAGAAATTTTAAATAGTTTTGGCGTAAGAATTCAGCGCGGAATTGTTGCAAATACTCCTAAAGAAGCTGTAGAAGCAGCCAAACAATTAACAACAGAAACTGGCACTAGTTGGTATGTTGTAAAAGCACAGGTTCATGCAGGTGGTCGTGGTAAAGGTGGTGGTGTTAAGTTGGCTAAAAACTTAACCGAAGTGGAGACCATTTCTGATGATATTATTGGAATGATGCTAATTACACCACAAACTTCTGCAGAAGGTAAGAAAGTTCATCAAGTTTTAATTTGTGAGGATGTATACTACCCTGGAGATTCTGAACCAGAAGAATACTATATGTCTGTTTTATTAAACAGAAATACTGGTAGAAATATGATTATGTATTCTACCGAAGGTGGAATGGATATTGAGACAGTTGCTGAAGAGACGCCTCACCTAATTTTTACTGAAGAAATAGATCCTACCTTAGGATTGTTACCTTTTCAAGGTCGTAAAATTGCATTTAACTTAGGGCTATCTGGAGGTGCATTAAAAGAAATGGCAAAGTTTGTTGCCGCATTATATACAGCTTACATAAAATCTGATTCATCTATGTTTGAAATTAACCCTGTGTTAAAAACATCTGATGATAAAATTTTAGCAGTTGATGCTAAAGTTACTTTAGATGAAAACGCACTATTTCGTCATAAAGATTATGCAGAAATGCGTGATTTACGTGAAGAAAATCCTATTGAAGTTGAAGCTAAAGCTGCAGGGTTAAATTATGTAGATTTAGACGGTAATGTTGGGTGCATGGTTAATGGTGCCGGGCTAGCTATGGGAACAATGGACTTAATTAAGCAAGCAGGAGGTGAGCCAGCTAACTTTTTAGATGTTGGAGGTACTGCCGATGCACAGCGTGTTGAAACTGCTTTTGGGATTATTTTAAAAGACCCAAATGTAAAAGCAATTTTAGTAAATATTTTTGGAGGTATAGTTCGTTGCGATAGAGTAGCACAAGGTGTTGTAGATGCTTATAAAAATATGGGAGATAGAATTAATGTTCCTATTATTTGTAGATTACAAGGAACAAATGCCATTGAAGCAAAAGCTCTAATTGATACTAGTGGAATGGAAATTATTTCTGCTACAGAATTTCAAGAAGCTGCCGATAAAGTTCAAGAGGTATTAGAATTATAACTCTCACATGAAATCGTAAAATAAAAAACACCTCTATTTAGAGGTGTTTTTTATTTTATGTGTTTTTTTAACCAAATTTTCTTTCTTTTGATAATAATTTTATAGTTGTTCCTTTAAAACTGTAATCTCATCTCTAAGTTGAGCAGCAACTATAAAGTCTAGTGCTTTTGCTGCTTCCTCCATATATTTTCTTTTCTCTCTGATTCGTTTTTCTATTTCAGATTTTGGCAAGTATTGTAAATCTTGTTCTGCTGCTTCTTTAATAGCAGCATTGTATTGGTAAGACGCCACTGCTTTTCTAGACAGTGTATCATCAATTTTTTTATTAATTTGAGTAGGAGTAATGCCGTTTTTTGTATTGTAGATAACTTGTTTCTCGCGTCTCTTGGTAGTTTCATCTATAGTTAACTGCATACTTTTTGTTACTTTATCTGCATACAAAATTGCTAGTCCATTAATATTTCTTGCAGCTCTTCCTATTGTTTGTGTTAAAGAACGATGAGAACGTAAAAAACCTTCTTTGTCAGCATCTAAAATTGCTACCAGAGAAACTTCAGGCAAATCCAATCCCTCCCGTAAAAGATTCACACCAATCAACACATCAAAAATACCTTTTCTTAAATCTTGCATAATTTCAACACGTTCTAGTGTGTCTACATCAGAATGGATATAACGACAACGTATAGAAATTCTACTTAAATACTTTGTTAGCTCTTCCGCCATTCTTTTGGTTAATGTTGTCACCAAAGTACGTTCGTCTTTCTCTACTCTAATTTGAATTTCTTCTATTAGGTCATCAATTTGATGCAAACTAGGTCTTACTTCAATTTCAGGATCTAATAAACCTGTTGGTCTAATGATTTGTTCTATAAATACTCCTTCCGTATTTTGTAACTCATAATCAGCTGGTGTGGCGCTTACATATATCGTTTGATTTTGTATGGCTTCAAATTCTTCAAACTTTAAAGGTCTGTTGTCCATTGCTGCTGGTAAACGAAAACCATACTCAACTAAATTTTCTTTTCTACTTCTGTCTCCACCATACATTGCATGGGTTTGCGGAATGGTTACATGACTTTCATCAATAATCATCAAATAATCATCAGGGAAGTAGTCTAAGAGACAAAATGGCCTTGTGCCGGGTTCTCGTCCATCTAAATACCGAGAGTAATTTTCTATTCCAGAACAATAGCCCAATTCACGAATCATTTCTAAATCAAATTCTGTTCTTTCTTTTAATCGTTTTGCTTCTAAATGTTTTCCAATTTCTTTAAAATAATCTACTTGCTTCACCATATCTTCTTGTATTTGATGAATGGCATTTTGTAAAACATCAGGTGAGGTTACAAATAAGTTTGCTGGATAAATAGTAAGGCTTTCGTATTTTTCTAGGACTTGGTTACTGACTAGATCAATAGACTCAATTTCTTCAATTTCATCTCCAAAAAAGTGAATTCTAAAGCCGTTTTCTCCATAGGAAGGAAAAATTGTCACCACATCTCCTTTTACCTTGAAGGTTCCGCTTTTTATTTCTACATCTGTTCTTGAATATAAACTAGTTACTAATTGGTGTAAAAATTTAGTTCTAGAAATAATTTGACCAACTTCTATAGGGATAACATTTTTTTTAAATTCTACAGGATTTCCAATTCCATATAAACAAGAAACAGAAGCTACAACTAACACATCTCTTCTGCCAGAAAGTAGAGAAGAAGTGGTGCTTAACCTTAGCCGTTCTATGTCTTCATTGATGGATAAATCTTTTTCTATATAGGTACCAGTGACAGGAATATAAGCTTCAGGTTGATAATAATCATAATAAGAAACAAAGTATTCTACAGCATTTTCTGGAAAAAATTGTTTGAATTCTGAGTACAATTGTGCTGCTAGCGTCTTATTATGAGCTAACACTAAGGTTGGTTTATTGGTTCTTTCAACAACATTTGCAACGGTAAATGTTTTTCCAGATCCAGTAACGCCTAAAAGCGTTTGAAACTTTTCTTTAGAGTTTATTCCGTCAGTAAGTTGCCTGATTGCTTCTGGTTGATCTCCTGTTGGTTTGAACTCAGATTGTAGTTTAAAATCCATCCCATAAAAATACAAATCCTTTTGATGTGTATGATGTACTATTTAAAATAAATAAGAACTTTTTTCTACCTCCTCAACAAGGAGAAATTTCCTTTTCTTTCTCTAGCGTTTCCATTTCTATCGACAAGAACAATAGAGAACCAGTAATCATCAGACGGTAGTGTTTTACCACCGTAAGT
>Ga0209302_10001560_pt1 | contig 13389 bp, 18 predicted proteins | sample ArcOceMetagenome_2_FD_187445 | JGI IMG/M metagenome (GOLD analysis project Ga0209302, IMG submission 187445) | Marine eukaryotic phytoplankton communities from Arctic Ocean - Arctic Ocean ARC135M Metagenome (SPAdes) (version 2) | ecosystem: Environmental > Aquatic > Marine > Oceanic | place... | reverse complement strand
GCCTCAGCCTCAGCCTCAGCCTCAGCCTCAGCCTCAGCCTCAGCCTCAGCCTCACCCCAACCAGGTAAGGAGTGGGACACGAGCATCGGCGGGTGGGTACCCATAGGCGCGAGTAAAGCCCGGACGTGGGTGCCACGCCGCGCGGGGGGGCCGCGCCTCCGTGGGCCGAACGAGATGCTCGGAGGTAAGAGGGGCCGCGTGCAGCAGCAGCAGTACGAGCAGCAGTACGGGCGCCCGATGCGCCAGCCTTCGTGAGGCGGTGCGCGACAGCCTTCGTGAGGCGGTGCGCCACAGCCTTCGTGAGGCGATGCGCCACAGCCTTCGTGAGGCGGTGCGCCACAGCCTTCATACGGGCAAGCGTTCACACGAGAGAGCGCACGCCTTTGAGGCGAGGTGGCTTGCTGCTGCGAGCGAGGACGGGAAGGGGCCAGGATGGGGTATGGGGTCGGGGTCTTGGGAGCTGGGGACGGGTGCAGGAGTAGCAGGAGAGGCGAGGCAGACCTTAGGCAGAGCTCAGGCAGAGCTGCCTGCCTGATAGTGGCGCAAGAGGAGAACCACAACAGGTGTCTGCGCTCACACGGACACTGTGTGCGCGCATTTGTGTTGTGTTGCCTTGAACGGCACTGTGTGGAAGTGCCGGTTGAGGGCGGCCGGTTGGTTGGCGGAGTCGTTCGGGGTGTCCGGTCTCCGGTCGTCCAGGCGCGCAGTACTGTATTTGGGAGGCGGCGTAACCGTAAGGGTAAGCCTGTTATTAGGGGGGGTTATTTGGGGGATATCGTTTCTATCTTCTCTAAAGATTTGGTTGTGGCTCGGACCTCGCGCTGTCGCAAGGACCAAGGTTCTCACACGGCTGGATCGGACCACGGACGTCACAGGGCCCAAAGGGCCATCTTCCCCGGTCCGCGCCGCGCCGGCTCACAGGACACAGCTGGACCTGGAGGTGGACGTGGAGCACCAGCACATGCTCTCAGCGTGCGCACGTGCAAAAAAGCGGGAAATAATAACCATTTTTTGAAGCGGAAGTTAAAGTGTCGATCTACCGGGCCACTTTCAAACATATAGTATGGGTTCATTTCCTGAGAGGGCAGCGTGGGTGCCCATTTGGGCTGACCGACCCTAACTGGCGCTGGAGGCTGGGTGTACGTGATCTTCAGGTTTTTGGTATCCAGAGCCTCAGTCGACGATCTAGGCGCACTCCTTCAGAACCTCAGTCGGCGATTTCTGGGGCTGCAGACGCAGCGGTTGGGGCGGCGCTGGCGGGGCCGTCGGCGGGGGTAGGAGCAGACGGGGCAGAGCTCGCGAGGCCACTCGCCGCACTCGCCGCGCCGTTTGCAGGCTTTTTTACGGCAGGTCGTGTTGCGGACTTCGGCGCTGCGCGCTTCACGGTGCGTGGTACGAAAGCCGTGACCGGCTTCTTGGGGCGTTCCGCGTCCGCCTTCGCCTGCGCCTCCGCCCTCGCCTTCGCCCTCTCCTCCTCCTCCTCCTCCTGCTCCTCACGCTCGGCCGGCGTCGGCTGACCCTGCGGCTCGGCCCCTCCCGGCCCCGTCACATTGAGGGCTTCCAGCTTCCCGTCTGCCATCTTTGCCATGACGAACTCAACGGGCTCGCCCTCGAGCAGTGATCGGAAGCCTGCCGACAGTGGTGCGTCAGGCTGGAAGGGTCGGGCGTGCTGCGAATGGAGGCAGGAGCGTGCGCACCCTGTCTCTCAACATTTCTCTGATGCACGTACAGGTCGGCCTGGCCCGGCACCTTGATGAAGCCAAAGCCCTTGTTCCACTTTATCACAGTACCGGTCAGGCGGGTGGGCTTCCGCTTCTTCTTGTCGGCCTCAGCCGCCTTGTATTTTGCTGCCCAGCTCGGCTCAGAGGAGGGCCCAGCCGGCTCGTCTGCGCTGCTCTGCACCAGCATTGCGCGGTCGTAATCGCTGAGCTCTTCGCTCTTATTCTTCGCCGACAGGTCGTACTTGTCGTCGTCGTCGTACATTTTCGCGGTGTGCGCGTCGCCGCCCGCGCGCAGACTCTTCGTGGGGTGCTTTCTACGGTACTCCCGCGAACCACGCGAGAGAAAGCGTGAACCTCGGTAACCTCGGAGGGGAAAAGACGGCTACATTTTGTATCTTATCGTATCTTGATGAGAATGGTAGCGTCTTCGTCCCGCACCGCGTGACACAGCGCAGCTGGCGTCGGTGTGCCGGCGGTAACCCAGGGGTGTAACGGAGTGTGTACGAGTGTGTGGGTCGATCTGTGTGTACGCCTGGATGAGTGGGTGTGGTATTGGTTACTTGTTTTCGTACACCGTGCACGCGCCAGGTGCCAGGCATTAATTCTCTCGGTATCGAATCGCACTTGCGGCGGCGGCGCGCGGCGGCGGCGGCGGCAGCACCAGCAGCAGCAACCAAATACCTGACACTTGGCGCCACAGATGGAGAATATAAACAGCTTGAACTTCGCAACGGCCGCTGGACAAAGGATGCTGAGCGAAAGCGCAGACGTGGTACCTCAAGAGCTTGTACGGGCCAACTTCGGAGGCCTTCAGAAGGAAAGTGCATTTGAGTCGTTGGCAAATGCGACCATGAGAATGACAACCCTAGAAGCGCAGATTTGGTTCTCATCGCTCAAGAGCTCCTCGAGTTATCTGGAATGGGGCACGGGTGGCTCGACGGTGCTGGCTTCGTGGTGGGCGCTTCGCAGTAGTCTACCTCCACCTCTCAAGATGGACGCCATCGACAGCAGTGAAGGCTGGTTTGAACGCCTTCGCAGTAGGCACACGCTCGTCCGTGAAGCTGAGGCAGCAGGCAAGCTGACATTTCATCTGGGCGACATCGGAAAGACCGTTGCCTGGGGGCGGCCGAGCATGTGGGACACTCGTAACGCGACCGTGCGGGACCGACAGTCCCGCTCGTACGTGGAGTCGATCCCGGCCTCGGGCTGCTGCTATGACCTCATCTTGGTGGACGGCCGCTTTCGAGAGGCTTGCGCTCTGTACGCCTTGCGCTTGATGCACAACGAGTCGACATTGATCATCCACGACGGCCAGAGATACATTGGCCCGACAAATGTTACGACTGGGCGCCTACTTATCGGCGATGACGCTCACTACATGAAGTGGCCGGTCCAGCAGTATTACAGCGTTGCATCGCAGGCTCACTCGCTTCGCGTCCTACGCCCGAGGCCCGGCGCCATCGCGCGTGCAAAGTCTGGTAATGATACAGGCTACAATTCGCTGTACGCCAAGCTGCTTGGCAAGTTTCTTAGGTAGCTAGAGATGTGTATTGAATTTAATATGTTCGCTTGGAAGTTTGCCCTGAGCGCCCTCTTGGGGAAGCGATTGCTCCAAACCTCAGGTGTGGAGCGTTGAGGTGTGGAGCGCGCTTGTATCCGCTAAAGCGTATGGAGCAATCGCTTCGAGCGCTCCACACCTCAGCGTGCCCAGCGGCCCAGCCCAGCCAAAGATGTCAATTGAACTGTCGGCGCTCGGCGTGATGGTGTGCCTGACCTGTGTGTGTGCCTGACCCAGGCGATCCCGGGACCGGTTAATTGGCCCGAACGGGCCGGTCGCGCAGAACTTCGAGCCGCCGGTTCGGCCAAAGAAACCGGAGATGGCGTTTTTTTTCTCTCAAAAGATCTCACATAATTTCCCTCAGAAAACACGATTTCCTGGCGTGTCCAGGCGTGTCCTGGCGTGTCCTGGCGTGTCCTAGCGTGTCCAGGCGTGTCCTGGCGTCAGTGTCCATTGAGGGAAAACAGAGCTAAACAGAGAGTTATCCGGGCACACATGTACACGCTTGCTAAGAGCTACATCTATAGCACACACTCCTCGTCCTGTTGCTGTAGTTTGTGTGTGGTTGTGTCACACAGATACAGATACATTTTGGGGGGGAGTCGAAAGACAAACCTTTCGAGACGACACACAGGGTTTTCGGCCGGAAGTCGCGTATCACATACTGTATCACTCTATATCGGGCTTCAGGGTAGGTGTGGATCAGGGCAGGTCCGTGATGGAACGGAGCGGTGGGAGGCCGGTTGCGTTCTTGTCCAACTTGAGCTTACGGGCGTAGCTCCCGAAAACATCGTTGCGCGGCTTCCAGCAGACTTGCTGCTTCACGTTGAGCTGCGGCGCGTCAGTTGCTGCCTTCTCCAACATCGTGAGCGAGCCGCCAGCTTGGCATCGATCTTAGCACCTCGAACCGGCCTCAGCACTGGTGCCTCGCCCTCGGGCGGGCTGGTAGCCTTTGGGCTGGTAGTTTTCGGACTGGTCGCCTTCGGACTGGCAGCCTTTGGGCTCCTGGCAGTCCCCGAGACTTGGAAGGCTGCCATCTTGGCACCGATCTTAGCACCGATCTTAGCCGAAGCTGAAGGGTGCTTGCGCCGCGAGCTTGAGTCCTGTTGGTGCAGTGGATCGCCTTGGATCAGGCTCCACTGGTTGGGCCGAGTCTCTTGGCTGAGCGAGCTCATCGGGCGCGGTGAGCTTGAGCGAGTGAGCTTGAGCGGCGAGCCGGAGCGCGGCGAGCCGGAGCGCGGCGAGCCGGAGCGCGGCGAGCCGGAGCGCGGCGAGCTGGAGCGCGGCAAGCTGGAGCGGGAGCCCAGGGGCGAGGCCGACTCGGGGGCTGTCCGGGAGTTGCGCAGAGCCGGCATCGATGTGATGGAGGTGAGTCTCACGCTACGTGGCGTGTGAAAGCACTCTCGTAACCGAGTTCGTAACCGAGTTTGTAACCGATCAAAACTGTCACCGGAGTCTCATGTGGCGTTGTGAAGCAGCCACCGGCTGCTTTTGCCTGAAGTGAGAGAATTTTAAATTGAGCACCACAGTTCTGTGTCGGGGAAAGTACTTATAGTTCGTCAGGCAACGCATGGCTGTACGCAGTCGGCACAAGCAGAGGAGGCAATGCTGCGAAGGACATTGTTTCCAACGACACGGTGATGCACACGTTTCTGTGCAGGGGGGCAAAACGATAGATCCTGTGGGGGCACATTTCCAATGAGTGAGACGGTGTCATTGCGTGTCATCGCGTCGGTGTCATTGCGCGTGTCATATGCGTGTCATTGTGTGTCGTTGTGTGTCATTGCATGTCATCGCGTGTCATTCAATGAGACATGTTTTGAATGACAAGCGATGCATACGACAAGCGATGACATCCACAAGCGATGGCGTGGGGGTAAAAACGAAGACACGGGCGGGGGGGATACACGATCCCTATATGGCTCGGTAGTGTAGCGGATATCTAATCAAGCCCGATGTGCTAATCCCAAGGTTGTGTGTGGGGTCGAGTCCCTCCCGTCGCTTTGCCAAATCGGCAGATTTTCTCTCGCGTAGCGCCAGCCAGGCAGCGCCAGCGACAACGACAACGGTATCGCTATCGCTATCGCTGAGCAGGCCGGCACGTGCTAGGCACGTGCGCCGGCGCACGGCCTGTTGGGCGTTTGGGGTTTGGCCAGACCCGGGGGCCGGGCAGGCCGCGTTCTTTTGTCCGAAATCAAAAGCCCTCTCCAAGGCGAGAGGCGCCTTGGGATTGGGACAGACCAGGGCCAATGGCGCCATCAGAAAGAACTTCTTCCTACCAGTCCCGCGAGGGGGGCCGGCAGGTCCAGGAACGCAGTGCGGCGTGCGCGTGCGGTGTGCAGGCGCGCGAGGTGTGCGAAGCTCGCACGCACGCGTGTGGCGGGCGGCGGGGCTGGGGGCAACGCCGCTGCATTGGAGAACCACCTCGTGGGGGAGAAAAGAAACCGCCAAGCAGGGGGTACCTGGCCTGGGAGCAGTCGTCTGCCAGTGCCCAGTTGCGCCTCTCCTAGCTGAGGCGCAAAACCCCTGCTCCGCCCGTCCACCCCCCTCTCCCCCGCAAGGGGCCTCCCACAGCCGCAGCGGGCCACTCCCGCCCCCTCTCCCCACCTGGTCTTTCGTGGAAGGTCTGGTTTCACCTCTGTTATGTTCTGTCGGGTTGTATGCTCGCTGCCACTGGCGGTGCCCACCCTACCTGGCCCGCAGGTAGGGTGGAGTAGGTTTATTCTGAATCTTCGAGAACGCTGTTAAAAACATAAGAAAGTCGTTGAAGTCGTTACTATGCCACCGGCACGTCTCCTCGAAGCGGAGGTGGCGGACGCGACGCCTGCGTTGTCGTTGCTGCCGCTGGCGCTGGCAAATCGCACCCTCTTGCTCACTGGCGATTCGGTCACCCGCGACACCTTCCATGTGCTGGTGAGGCTCATAGCGACACGGCACGAGCCGCGCACCAGACATATCAACCCCGTAGGCAATCTGGTTAGCTGTCACGTGTGGAAGTCCGCCTTCCGGCTTTGCCTCACCGAAGCGGGGGGGGATGGAGGCGAGCCTCTCAAACGTCAGGCCGACGGGTCACTGAACAGGAGCGAATGCCTGCGGCCTCATGCCGGCATTGGGTGGTGGAGCATCAACCCCTCGGACGTCTTTGCGTGTCTTGCAGAGATGCAAGTGATCGGCGATGACTCCGTTGTCATCTCTAACTTCGGGCTGCACCACAACAACTTAGGATCGCTCCAACGCAACGTGAAGTCATTCCTCGCTTGGCGCCACGCGAGTCCTACACGGCCGTGCATCGTCTGGCGCGAGACCACGCCACAGCATTTCGCCTCGAGTGATGGGACGTTTCAGCATGGCAATGGGCCCTGGCGCACCAGCGACCCACTCGGGCGCGCGCCCTGTTGCGCTCGGCTCAACCACACGGAACTGGCCGGCCAGCACCAGCGCTTCAACGAGATGTCTACACCGATGCTATTGCGGGCGGGCGTGCATGTCGCCCGGGTATGGGCAGCCCTTGCCCCACATTGGGACCTGCACGGGCCAATGAACGCAACCGGATGCGTCCTGCGCCGCATCAACGAGGACATGCGCCGGGGGGCAGGGACTACTGTTGACTGCGTGCACTGGCACGACAAGGCATCGGCGTGGCTCGGCTTGGCTTCGGTCGCCGCGGCTCTCCAAGCTTGCCCAGCAGTCTTTCGCCGCAAGCTCAGCCTGCGTGAGCCTTCGTTCCCGGATTGCAGGGGCCGCCGCCGACGCACACAAGCGCCATATACGCAAGCGCCCCGCCGGGTCATTGAACTGAACTGAAAATAAGTTAGCCACACGTATACGTCTACGCGCAGCCAACGTCCCTGAGGACACCAACACTGGGTCTATACCACAGCCTAGGGCGCAGGTAAGGTACATAAAAAGGGTATCCAGTCCCGTATATATGTATGGTGGGGGAAAGATATCCACCCCTTACCCTCTCTCGGAAAAATATTATAATATATCTGTAAACAGCTCAAAAGAAATCCTGGCCAGACCCTAGCTGTTACCCTCATGGTTAGTAACCGCCTAAAAACCACATTGAAGGGACACAACCCTTGCCACACATGGGCGAGTGCCCTCCACGGTGAGGGCCGCCATAAGTTCTCCCACCATCCACCCTTGGCCTTGCGCACCGCGTCCCTGCCGGCACGCATCAGAATAATTTGGACTAAGGGGGGAACCCATACTCCTACTAGCTACCCCCTATAGAAGCAAGCAAATCACCTACTACGGAGTACTTCGGGCAAGCTAAGCTGCTGCCTTAGTAACCCTGCTCAGATGCAGGCTCAGCCTCGCACACGCTACCGCGCCTCAAATCGCGTACGACCTCTACGAATAAAGCCGTAGGCTGCAACCTGATTGCGCCTAGCCGCCTAGCTCTGAGCCACTACCTAAAGTGTGACTCTTACCACGATGCAGGCAACGCCTGCACATCGCATTGCGTCTCAATCGCTTAGGCTGCAACCTGTTTGCGCCGAACTGCTAGCTCGGAGCCACTGCTTATAGTGTGACTCTTACCACGATGCACAGGCTACTCCTTGCACGTCGCATGATCGCGCTTCCACATCGCTTAGGCTGCAACCTGATTGCGCCTAGCTGCCAGCTCTGAGCCTCTGCTTATAATGTGACTCATACCACAATGCAGGCTACGCCTGCACATCGCATTGCGTTTCAACCGCTTAGGCTACGCGTGCACGCTACGCCTTGCACACCGCATCGCGCATCTATCGCTTAGGCTGTGTGCAACTTGATTGCGCCTAGCTGCTAGGTCTGAGCATCTACTTATAGTGTGACTCTTACCACGATGCAGGCTACGGCCTACGCCTTGCGCATCGCATTGCGTCTCAACCGCTTGGGCTGCAACCTGATTGCGCCTATCGTTTAATAGAAATAGTTGATCACAGTGAACATGTGAACTACATACGCAAGTAATGTCTAACGAAAAAAAATTCCCATCAACAAAATCAACAATCGCACTCCACTTATGTAACCACATACGCACGTCATGATGTTTATAACGAAAAAATAAGTTCCCACGATGCACGAAAAGAAGAAGAACAAATATAAACTCGTCTCGGTGACACAGTTGATCAGTTCACAGGAGTTATTGCACGCAAGTGAAACCCAAACGGCGACTTAAACAACGGTTTCGGACGGTGAAACGCAACTGAGGCTGAGCGCGGCATCTGACGCCTAGATTTCGAAGGTAGTCATCTGCGCCTCCGTGCTCCGGACGGCCGAGAGGAGGCGTCGCCCGAACCTGCTCTTCGGCGGCTCCTGTGTCTCGGGAGACGAGTCCAACTCAGGCGTAGGGGAGACCTGCTGGAGCTCGCCCTTCAGCCACCGCATCTGCGACGACTCCGGCGAGATCTCCAACGACATCTCCGGCGAGATCGAGATCTCCGACGACATCTCCGGCGGGGGCGACATCTCCGGCGACACGAGCAGCAGCAGCGGAGGAGGCGGAGGAGGCGGGGGAGGCGGAGGCAAGGGCGACGTGAAGGGAGCCGCCGCCACCGTGATGGGCAAGAGAGACAGCCCTGCGGTGGCGGCGGTAATCTGAGTGGCATTCTCGAGGAGCCGCACGGCCTCCACGTTGTTGCTTTGCTTGGCGTAGTCCAGGGCCGTGTAGCCGTCCTCGTTCTTGAGGCTCGTGTCGGCCCCGGCCTTGACCAGCGGCTCGGCGCAGAGAGCGGGGTCGTTGATAGCCACCGTGAGCTGCAGCGCCGTCATCTGGGACTTGGTCTGAGTGTTGACGTTGGCACCCTGGTTAGGGTTAGGGTTAGGGTTAGGGTTAGGGTTAGGGTTAGGGTTAGGGTTAGGGTTAGGGTTAGGGTTTCTTGGGTTAGAGTTCGGGTGTTCGGGTGTAGTTCGGGTTCGGGCAAAGGTTAGGGTTCGGGTTATAGCCTCTCCTTGGCGAGGAGGAAGTCGACGCAACTGAGGTGGTTGTTGGCGGCAGCTTTCAGCAGTGGTGTGTAGCCTCCGTCGTCTGGGGCGTCGAAATCTATGGTCCCTTGCTCCACGAGGCGGGAGAGGGCGGCAAGGTCGCCCTTGGATGCAGCCGTGTGGCAGCTGCGCTCCGCCACCTTCTTCTGCTCCACCGCCTTCGCAAACATCTCGCGCTCGTCCACCGCCTTCGCCGCCGCTGCCTTCTCCGCCGCCTCCACCTCCTTAGCATGTGCTGCGAAGGCGGGGGCATTCTCCAGGAGAAACACAACCTCCCTGCTGCCTCTCTCGATGGCCTGGTTAGGGTTAGGGTTGGGTTAGGGCTAGGGTTAGGGCTATATGAGTTGCTGGGGCTAGGCGTATTAATACGAGTAGATGAGAGATGAAGATGAGCTGCGCACGTAGTCAAGCGCGCTCTCGCCGCACACGTTTACGAGAGTCGTGTCGGCCCCCGCTTTGATGAGCGACTCGCCGCACCGGATGTGGTCGTTGATAGCCACCCAATGCAGCGCCGTCATCTGGGAGCTGGTCTGCGAGTTGACGTCGGCTCCCTTGGCGATCAGATGGTCGACACAGCCGAGGTGACCTGGCTTAGGATTAGGGCTAGGGCTAGGGTTAGGATTAGGGTTAGGGCTAGGGTTAGGGTTAGCGTTAGGGTTAGGGTGAGCGACTTACCGTTGGCGGCCGCCTTCGTCAGGGCAGTGTACCCAGACTCGTCTGGAGCGTCCAGGTTGAGTTTGGGGCAGCCGCGCCGGATCCACGCCGCCTTGCCATCTACGCCGCCCTGCTCCGGCGCATCCGGCTCGTAGCCCAGCTCCACGAAGTGCGAGACTTCGAGGAGCCCGCCCTGCGACGCTGCGACGCGGAGGAACTCGCCTGGCAGTGGCGCTTCACGACGCTGCGATGGCGGCGCCTGGACGCGACGCTCTTGGTCGGGCCGCTCCTGTCGCCGAGCTTGGGCCGCCCGCCGAGGCGAGCCTGAGCGGAATCCCAGAGGCGAGGCCACGTCGCGGGTCAGAGTCCGGGAGGTGCGCAGGCACGGCATGCGACACCAGGTTGTTCGCAGCGGAGTCCCGCAGTGCGACACCAGGTTGGGTTGCGGCTGCGGGTTGTGTTGCAGCAGGCTGTGTTGCAGCACAGGGGTGATAAACAGGTGGTCTGACGCACGTTCACAAAGGCTATAGGCCCGGCTTTCATAAAAGAGTATTCCTGTGCATTTTGAAATGCTCACGCGCGTAGCGCGTGCACGTCGTGATCTCGTGCACACAGCGGGCTGGCCGCGTCGTGTCTCTGCGCGTAGCGCGCCGCCGTTTCCCTGAGGAAAACGACCCCAGGCTCCTATAAATCCCCAAAATTTCCCGCTGCGCGGGCCAAAGGGCGCGCTCCGCGCGCGGGCGCCGCTACGCGACATGCACGAGCACAGCTCCAGGCCAAATGCACATGCCCACACATATTATGAAAGCCGGCTATAGGCTTGGGCTGTCATCTTGCGGGACGAGGGCCCTTGTGCGCTCCCGCTTCGAGCAGTGCGCAGTAGTAGTTGCTCCCTCCCGCAGCCTGCTCCACCCACCATTGGCCGCTCAGCTCGTCCCCGTGCTGTTCGCGCAGTGCGCACAGCGCTTTTTTGGTTTGTTTCTCGAGATCCTCCTTCACCTCAAGCAGTTCCCTGACGGACCGCGTGAACTGCGCGCCGCGGTCGTCAGCTCCTGCCGTGGCCGTAAGCTCCAGCAGCAGCTCTGCGGCAGGCTCTGCGACAGGCTCCGCGGCGAGCTCTTCGGCAGCGGCGACGACGGCGGTGGCGAAGGCCGCACCGGCGCCAGCACCCGAGCCGCTACCCGGGCCGCGCCAACAAGGGGCGGCAGTGGCGCGCAGGCAAGGGGCGGCTCCACCAGGCCCACGCCAACGAGGAGCCGCGGTAGGCTCGGCGTCAGGAGATTGCAGCTCCCGCTCTCTGACCTTCCTGCTATCAGGAGGTTGCCGGAAGCTTGCCAAGAAGCGGGGGCACGCGTATGGGCTGCTGAGTGGCTCGCTCCCTGCCCTGGCTTCGTGCCCTGCCGTCACTTCCAGCGGTGGGTCCCGCTCCCTGCCCTGCAAACTGACGTGAGGGCTGCTGAACGGGCCAACGAGCTCGGCGGTCCCTTCGAGCCCACCCGGGTGCGGCGTGGCCGCGCGCAGCATCGCAGCGGCTGGTGTGCCCGCCGCTGCACCACTCGCAGGGCGTGCTACAGTGCTCGGTGTGAGGCTTCGATCCTGGTGGCAAAGGGGGTGGCGAGGCAGCGTCGTCCGCGGCGTCCTCCACATGTGCACGGGCACGTCTTCTGGTTAGGGTTAGGGTTAGGGTTAGGGTTAGGGTTAGGGTTAGGGTTAGGGTTAGGGTTAGGGTTAGGGTTAGGGTTAGGAGGTTAGGGCATAGGGTCAGGGGTTCGGGTTGTGGGTTCGGGTGTTCGGGTTTGGGCTGCCGCGCGCACCTGCAGCTGCAGCCAGCATGTGGACGGGCACGTCCTCTGCGCCGGCTACGATGCGGGGTGCGGCACTCGCTTGGGTTGGCGTGTGGTGCCCGTGCCTGTATGGGTACATGGCCATCCACTCTTGCGGCGTAACTGCACAGACCTTGGAGGCGCGAGGCGTCAACGTCGGCTCCAACAGCTGCTCCAAGTCCAACGACGGCTCTAGCGGCGGCTCCCAAGGCGGCTCCCGCGGCAGTTCCCGCCGCTCCGGCTCCGCGGTCACATTGTGCGCGCCGACGGCCTCGCGCTCGCGATAGCGCTGCAGCGCCGCCTTCAACCGCGTATTCTCCTCGAGCAACTCGCGTATCTTGGCCACCAGTGCGCTCGTCGTGAGCTGCGCAGCTACGGCATCATCAAGTAGATCGCACAGCGACGCGTTATCCCCCGTTTCTTGCCCAGCGTTCATATCTCAGGCCGACGAATCAACGCTGCCAGCCTGCCACAGGCTTTCGACGGAGGTGAAAAGGGACTTCTGACAGCAGACACTTGCACCCCGCAGGCTGGGAAGAACCGACTCCCTGACGCGTCCTCCACCGCGCCACGTCATGGCTGTGGAGGGCGGCACATTTGTGCCGACGGTGGGCCCCGCAGTCCAGAGCATTTGTGGCGCCGCGCGCATCACACACACGCCGCGGCCGTCCACCCACGCCGGCCTCCTGAGAGTCGCGGGTGAGGCTGCGGAGAGAGTGATTAGGTTTCCCGTTGCTTGCTCTCCAGCTGAGTTTCGACGAGGGAGGTGGTACGCACGGAACGCACGTAGAGCAACTAGTCTTTTTTTCGACGTCCGAAGTCCTACTCTCCTAATGAGGCACTGATGCTCCTCCTAATGAGCTCATTACGGCGGCGTTGACGAATGACCAGGTGCATGCCAGCCGCGGCAACGGCGGCGCTGAAGAGAGCGCTGATCAAGAAGGGCGCCACCGGCGTCCAGCGGTCGAAGAGAACACCGCCGAGCCCCGTGCTGACCTGGTTAGGGTTAGGGTTAGGGTGGGGGTTAGGGTTAGGGTGGGGGTTAGGGTTAGGGTTAGGGTTAGGGTGGGGGTTAGGGTTAGGGTTAGGGTTAGAGTGCCCGGTGCTGACCATGACGCCGACGCCGCCTACCAAGCTGAAGCATCCCGCGACGGTGCCATGCAGGCCCGCGGGGGCTTGCGAGGCCACAAGCGCCTGGCTCTTGATGATGCTATAGGGTTACGGTGACGGTTAGGCATGGGGTTGGGGTTGGGATTGGGCTTGGGGTTAGGGTTAGGGCTAGGGCTCGTAAGTGTAGACCTAACCCTAACAGGCGCCTGGCTTGTGACGATGCTGGATATTTGCGCGAGGCCGAGGAGGCACGCAACCACCAAGATGCCGGCGCCCTTGGTCGGGTGAGGGTGAGGGTGAGGGTGGGGGTGAGGGTGAAGGGTGAGGGTGAGGGTGAGGGTAAGGGTGAGGGTGAGGGTGAGGGTGGGGGTGAGGGTGAAGGGTGAGGGTGAGGGTGGAGGTGAGGGTGAGGGTGAGGGTGAGGGGGAGGGTGAGGGCGAGAGTGAGAGTGAGAGTGAGGGTGAGGGTTAGGGTAGCCCACCTTGGTCGGGTCTGAGATGAGTCCGACAGAGCCATACGCCACGAAGCCCAGTCCCGCAGCGAGTGCTGT
>Ga0209302_10001559_pt1 | contig 13389 bp, 11 predicted proteins | sample ArcOceMetagenome_2_FD_187445 | JGI IMG/M metagenome (GOLD analysis project Ga0209302, IMG submission 187445) | Marine eukaryotic phytoplankton communities from Arctic Ocean - Arctic Ocean ARC135M Metagenome (SPAdes) (version 2) | ecosystem: Environmental > Aquatic > Marine > Oceanic | place... | reverse complement strand
TAGAAATAATGGTTCGGGTATAATTGTTTGTAAGAATTTCGACCATATTCATAGTGAATTGCTTGAAATATTTCATAGTTATATGCAAACTTTAAAACATCAAAATCTAAATATTGTTTATATATTAGTAACAGAAAATGTATGTTTTATACCAAGAAACATATTAAATAGATGCCAGATTGTTAGTTTTAAAAGACCTACCAAGGGTGAATATATACATGCTACAAGTAAAACACTATTGGGAGATCTCAAGATAAAAAGCATAACAAATATTAAAAATATAAAAGGTAAAATAACACAGCTCGATAATATAAATAAATTAATATGTGATAAAATTTTAGATAAAATTTTAAATTATCAAACTATAAATTTCTTAGAAATGAGAGATAATTTATATGAAATTTTTATATTCAATCTAGATATTCATAGTTGTTTGTATTACATAATAAATAATTTAGTTGATAGAAAATATATAAAAAACGAACATACTGAAGATATCTTTATTGAATTATATAAATTTTTAAGGTTGTACAATAATAATTATAGGCCAATTTATCACTTAGAGAGTTTCATCTTTTATTTATGTATAAAAATACATGAATTATAAAAAGGCATGTGAAATATTGGATATAAGTGAAAAACATCTTGATGAAGATGTTAAAAAGGCTTATTTTAGGATGGCATTAAGATATCACCCAGATAAATATAAGGAAGATGATGGAGAGAAATTTAAAGAAGTAAAATCGGCATATGATTTCTTGTTAAATGAAAAAAAAAACGTGGGAAAGATAGAAATAGATGAAAATATAGATTACAAGGAATTAATAAAGATGTGTATGAGATATTTCTCTCCAGAAACAATATGGGATAGTTTATTTGTTGATACTAGTTTTACTGGTATAATGAAAGATTGTCAAAACATATCCTTTAAAATATTTGACAAATTAAATAAGGATAAAGCAAAACAAGTATATGATTTTTTATTTAAATTTAATTATGTTCTTGGTATAAATGAAGAAGTGTTATCAAAATATAAAGAAGTTTTACAAAAAAAGATGGTATACGATAATATTATTATATTGAATCCTTCCTTAAAAGATTTATTAAATGATAATATTTTTAAATTAGAGGTAGACAATACAGAATTTTATGTACCTTTGTGGCACCATGAATTACATTTTTCTTTACAAGAGAAAGATTTAATAGTTCGGTGTGAGCCAGAAATACCAAAAGAAATTTGGATTAATGAAGGTAACAATATGTATATACAAAAACAAATATCTATTAATGATTTGTTTGAAAAAGGGTTTTATGAATTTGAAGTTGGAGAGAAATCGTTCAAAATTACTAGTGAATCCTTGAAAATTACAAAAGAAAAACAAATAATTTTATTAAAAGAATCAGGTATTTTAAGAATTAACGAAGAAGATACGTATGATGCTACTTTGCGTAGTGATATTTATGTAGAAGTTTTTCTTGTATAATAATATTTAGCTATTATATAATGGTAACTTGTGATACAGCAATAGATAATCTAAAAAGGGAAATAATAAAAAAAGTAACGAATAAAAAAATGATGAAAAAACTAGATAAAAAAAAAATTCCATTTATAATTACAGAAAAAAACCTTCGGGAAAAAATAGAAGATATTAAAAGAAAGGATTTTTTATCTGCGTTAGTACATTTTAGAAAAATTCGGGAAAAATCAAAAAAAGGTGGTCGTACTAGAAAAGGAGGGCATTGGATGTCTTGGTTTGTTTATATTTTGTGTAGATTAAGTGAGGATGATTCTTTGTACGACACATTGTGGTCAACTTGTGATGATGATTTTGAGGAATTGGAGCAAGCAGCAGCCGAATACTATAATTCACTTTCTGATGATGCTGTTTCTCCTCTTGCTGCTGCTGTTTCTCCTCTTGCTGCTGCTGTTTCTCCTCTTGCTGCTGCTGTTTCTCCTCTTGCTGCTGCTGTTCCTGATGTCACGTACACAGCGTCTAGTATAAGTAGTATGACGGCGGGTCAGAGACAAGAAATTCCTCCCGCTGTTGTTGATTCTTGGGGCTATGATGATGGAAGATATGAAGCATACAACGGATTACCAGGAACAGGGTTAGGAGGAGGAAGAAAGAAAACTCATCGCAGAAGAAAGAAAACTCATCGCAGAAGAAAAAGGAAAACTAAGAAAAGAAAAAGGAAAACCAAGAAAAGAAAAAGAAAATCTCGTAAAAGGAGATAAGTATATAACTATATATATATATATGAATAACAATAAATACATTAATCCAAGTTGTAAATTATTAAAAGAGATGGCAAAATTATCAAAATATGAATTACGTGTATTATCAAAAAATTATAAAAAATTTATTGATAATATTAAAACCAGAGATAAAATAAAACAAGTTAAAATAGAAAAGAACAGCCAGGAATGTGATTATCAATAAGTATTTGATTATTATTAACTCAATAAAAAATTTAATAATAATAATAATTCCAGCAGTGAGATTTGAACTCACGAAGCATATGCAGCACATCTTGAGTGTGCCCCCTTTGACCGCTCGGGAATACTGGAAAAAAATTTAATAGTATGATGCTCTAGTAATTATTTAAGCATCACTTTTCTTTTTCTTGCGTCTCACAATCTTCTTCTTTTTCTTTGGAGTAGGTTGTTTCTCTTCCTCCTCCTCTTCCTCTTCCTCTACTGCCTCCTCTACTGCCTCCTCTACTGCCTCCTCTTTATCATCATCGTCATCGTCAAATGTAGGTTCCTTGTTATACTCATCTTCAATCGCGACAGCTTCATCTTTCTTGACTAAATCCTCGATAATCTCATCATCGTCACTATCATCCATAATATGACAATTACCTGAACCAACCAGACGAGTAGGTGGGCGAACTTGAATCTGGACTAACTGAAATGTTACACCACATTTTCCTCCAGCAAACCACATTCCATTACACCTAATAAGTCCCTTGACATGAGATGCCTTTGGCACAAACTCTAGTGGAGTAGAAACTGGATCTTGATTAGGTGCCTTATTTCCCTCTGGACCCTTGCCAAACTTAGGAGGAAGATAAAGTGGCTTACGGTCCATCCCATAAACCTCAACATTAAACCTGCCCTCCCAAAACGGAACCTTAAGCTTCATGGTAGGATTTGCGGTATAATCTGGCTCACCCGTTGCCTTGTCCTTACGATACTTAAGCATAGGATACATAAGAGCATCCACAACCTCGCGGCTCATTTTCTTGCCAAACCATTTTTTACAATTAGTAACAGCATCATTTGCTACCTTCTCTTGAAATTCTTTCATAGCTGAAAGGAATTTTGTTTGAGAATCACTAGTCTGCGGATCAAACTGTAGAGCCATATCGTATTTACATGAACCGTTATTCTCATCAACCCACTCATTTACTCCCCAAGTTAACATCATGGGGATTTGTAGAACAATTGGTTGACCGTTAAGTCGAATATTTACTGATTTACCACCTCGCTTGTTAGTTTGAGGTTCGTCATACGTGACGGTAGAAGGAGTGAACTCTTTAGCTTTTACGAATAATTGCTGTGCTGACATCTTAATATACTTTAATATATTGAGATACCTTTAAATCAATTTTCAGATATTAAAATAAGCTATTGCCCTATCTTGTTACAAATAAGACCATAACTGGTGTATATTTGTATAATAGTTACCGATTTATGTCATTTACAAGCATCTTGGGGGACAAGTTATTATTAGGATTTTGATAAATATCATGAGAGTCTTGACTTTTTATAGTGATATCTTCTTGGGGTAGTGGTGGCAGTGGTGGTGGTGGATTAATAGGTGCATTATTAATTATATCAATATGACTTAATTTTTCTATAGAGTTTTTTGTTTCATTCACTGATAACCTTGTTAATAATTTTTTAATATTTTTATTATTTTCGCCGCCAGGTAGTTTTTTCGCTCGTTCTATTAATATTTCTCTTACTCTTTTTTTTTGATTTTTTTCAGAGAGTTTCTCTTGATTACTATCTGGTGGCATTGGTCTTTTATTTTTTTCTTTATTATTCCTGGCTATTTTACCCCTTGTTTTAAACCTTTTAATAGAGTGTAATTTTGATTTCATATTATTTTTGTGCGAAAATAATTGCGTATCGTCTCTCTTTTTCTCTCCAGTTTCAATATCAGATTCTATATTATTATCAGTTTTTTGATGTGATTCAGTATTTTTACTTGTAAATACCTTATGTTCTCTTTTTTTATTATATATATATCTTATCAATAAAATACAAGAAACTAATACTAATATTGAAGATAAAGTAATCACCGTTGGTAATAATGGATTTATTTCCATGTCAATTGAATCCTTTGTATTATTATTTTTAGAAGTTAAATTAGCTATAGAAGGGCTTATATTGACTTCAGGTATTTTAGGGGTAGGTTTAATAGATGAAGATAATATAGGCGAAGGCGATGATATAACAGCAGGTGAAGGTGATGATATAACAGGCGAAGGTGAAGATATAACAGGTGACGGTGAAGATATAACAGGTGAAGGTGAAGATATAACAGGTGAAGGCGAAGATATAACAGGTGACGGTGATGATATAATAGAAGAAGGGTCGTTATTTGTTATATTTTTTCCAACTTTTTCTGATACATAAGAAGCATTAAATTTATTTGTTGAATTAGTTAAATTTTTAGAGTTTAGAATTTTGGAAGTGGAGAGATTTGTTGTGTGTTTTAAATTATTTGTTTCTGAAAAAACTAAATTGTTATTTATTTTATCATCTAATAAATTTTGATTGGATAATTCAAGACACACATAAAGACCAGTAGAATAAAGAGGTAGGTTATTAATATTATTACTTATTTCTCCAATTTTTCTACATCCCGCCAAATTAGTACTATATACAGTTGAAAATAATAATACCAACGCATATAAAATATTATAATTCATTAACTTACCTTTGTAGTTATCTTAAAGTATTTTTTTAAAAATGATAAGTATTTAATTATTTAATATATATCAAAGATAATTAAAAAAATATTACTAATTTATAATAAATGATATCATCACCAATTTTCAAAAAAAAGCCACAAAACATTAAAATTAACAGCAACAATATAAAAGCTGAATCTAGATCACCGAAAACATATTTAAAAGAATGTATTTTCGAACAACCACCCATAAAAAAAAACAAGAGAAAGAAGGTAAGTATTGAAAATTTTGAAATATTAGATTATAAAAATTATCATGAATTAACAGAAAAAAATTATAATGTTAGTCAGTTGAAAAGTATATGTAGATTTTATAAACTAAAAAAAAGTGGTAATAAAAAGGAGTTAATATTCAGGGTGTATAATTATTTGAAATTTTCAACATTTGCATTAAAGATTCAACGAGTTTTTAGAGGTCATTTAGTAAGATATCTTGGTAAATTAAAAGGTCCGGGTGTGAAGAATGATTGTGTTAACGAAACTGATTTTTATACGTTGGATAATTTAAAAGATATAGATAAGTCGCAATTCTATAGTTTTAAGGATAATGATGGTTTTATTTATGGATTTGATATTTGTTCTTTATATAATATGGTAGTAAAGGAAAGGCAAAAAAAAAACCCATATAATAGGAAAGAACTGCCAATACAAAAAATTTATAACGATATTAAACATATTATAAAGATAAGTAAATTACACGGTATAAAAATTAATATAGAATTGGATAACGATTTAAGTAATTTTTCACAAGAAAAGCAACTAGAAATGCGTACAATAAATCTATTTCAACAAATAGACGGATACGGATTTATAACAGATTCAAAATGGTATTTAAATCTAGATATACACCATTTAAAAAGGTTTATCAGGGAATTATTAGATATTTGGCAATATCGTGCTCAAATTTCAAACGAGACAAAGAGAAAAATCAATCCACAACACGGAGATCCTTTTTTTACACTAAATATGCCGGTTCTATTACATAAATGTTATGAAGTAATGAGAAAAAGAGTGTTAGATATTATTGAAATTTTCATAACAAAAGGCATAGATAATGATGCTCGAGCATTAGGCACTTATTATATACTAGGTGCCCTTACAACAGTTAACCATGATGCGGCAACTTCCTTACCTTGGTTGTATGAATCGTTCGTTCAAAATCAAACATAATATATAATATTAACAGCATATTAGACGCGAAAAGCAATAATAATATATTATTTATCGTTAAAGGACTTAAAAAGGAGTATATATAATAGTTCATAAGATGCCAACCAAAAAAGTCTCAAAGAAAACTTCCAAAAAAACCGCCTCTAAAAAGGCCACCCCCGTTCCAACCCCGACGGTTGTTGTTGCCGCAACCACGCCAGCTATCGCCTCAGCTACCACCACAGCTACCACCACAGCTACCCCAGCTACGAAAGAGGTTGCCACACCAACTCTTAGCGATCAGTTCACCGCACTTCTAGCCCAGCTTAGTGCTTTTCGCTCCCAACTTACTTCTGTAACCGCTCAGGTCCGTGCTCTTAACAAGCGTTCTGACCGTGAGCTTAAGCAGGCACAGAAGGCTGGTCGCAAGAAACGCAAGACTGGAAATCGTGCACCAAGTGGATTTGTTAAGCCTACCAAGATCAGCATGGAACTCGCAACTTTTCTTGGAAAAGAAAAGGGTACCGAGATGGCTCGCACCGAAGTGACTCGGGAGATTAATACTTATATCCGCGCTCACAAGCTTCAGGATCCCAAAAATGGTCGCCGCATCCTTGCCGATGCCAAACTCCGTAAGCTTCTCAAGCTTAAAAAGGAAGACGAACTTACTTACTTCAATCTTCAGCGTTATATGAGTCCCCATTTCGCAAAGGCCGGTAAGAAATTACCCGAGTCAGCTTAATTATAAATCATAATATTTTAAAAAATTTTATGATTGTTTTATTATTCAAATACTTATATATCTAATTCAACTTTTATACCCTTGTGATCACTAGCTTTCGCATTTCCAAAAATAATAGCACTTGTAACACTAATATCACCTTTTATCATAATATAATCGATACATTTAATTGGGTTTTTACTTGGAAAAGTTTTTATTTCTTTTCCAAGTGCCTCCACAACAGAACTTTTATAATTATTTTTCATCATATATTTATACATATTTGATGATGATGTATCATTAAAATCTCCCGCGATTATAACATTTTTTTTATTTTTGCAAAAATTAACAATTTCCTTAATATCATCTAATCTTTTCTCCTTGTTAATTAATGTATTACCAGGTGGTAAATGGACGTGGACGAATCTTATATCCTTTTTATTATAATCAAAATCAAAGTATTGAATAATTCTACTTCCTATATATTTTGATTTTACAGTTGTCTTGATACGCTTACTTACTACTGTTAACAAACCAATAAAAGAAAAGGTTATAAAAAATATTGGTATACAAACCAAACTGACAAATAAAAATAAATTAGGATATTTAAAATATATTTTTTTCATATATTCACCCCAATTAGAAAATATATATCCGCATACCCATAACGACTTGTTCATCAAAAATTCAAAAGAAGAAACTATATATTTTTTATATTTTGGAAAATATTCAAGGATATATTTATAAACCACATTTCTCTCCATTAAAGATGTATCAAAATAATTTATATTTTTTTTTTTAAGAAATGTATGCAATTCCTTTATCTTATTATTGAAAGGTAAAGTCGCCTCTTGTATTGATATAATATCCGTCGTATCGGTTTCCTTTTCCAATATCTTATTAATATTAGCTAGTCTTTCTATCCACCTGTCGTGGATAAAATTAATGTTCCAAGTTATTAACTTTAACTTCATATAAAAAACATATATTTTTTTATATAATTAAAATACGAACCTATCTTCTTCTAAAATAGCATACAATTCTTGTCTATCAACCGAACCAAATTTAATATTTGTATAAGGATAATTTACTAGTTCCTTTTTTACATTTTTATAAATATCTACTGTATTTAATATTTCCACCTTATCATTACTATCAATGTGATTTACATTTAATAACCAATCTATAAAATCTATATTTACTGAAGATTTTTTATATTTACAGTATAATTTTAAATAATAGAAAATATTATTATTACTATTATAATAATCATTTCCTGCCAAAACACATAGTATCTGAAAATTTTCCTTGTTAATATTTAATTTTGTTAAGATTTTTTTTAAATCATATAATATACAGCTATGGTTTGCTAGACTAAAATATCTTAAAACAATAGGACATGTGTAAGCAAATAAATCCATATCTTCGGTTAATACAGCATACACCTTTTTCTTTAAAACTAAACTAGCACAAAGAACATCTGCCTCGCCATTTGCTGTCATATATTTAATACCATATGAATCAAATAATTTTTGAATTATATTTACATCTTCCCAATTAATTTTTGTCATACTCCTTTTCAAATAATTTAATTCCCTTTCTTGCTCCTTATTTATATTATTATCTAAACTTTTTTTCAACTCTTCATATTTTTTTAAACATTCTTCTCTTTTTTCTCGTCTTTTCGCTAACTCGTCCTTCTTACTTTCAGGAGGCTTACCATCAAATATAAATATTGGTACGATGTTATATTGTTTGAATAAAGAACACATAGTATAAAAGCTTTCTACAAGAGTATTTTGACCTTTATATCTATATAAGTATATACTCACATCTACACAAATTTTTTTTCCAAATAAACTAGATAAATGAACTTGTTTTGTTTGATCATAACATTCCGTTTTCAATAATTTAGATAATAGTTTTACGCCCATTTGTTTCATACCTTATTTATAATATAAAATACAATCAATTTTCACATATAGTCATCCTACTTGTGTCAACTAGGTCGCTATTTATATTTTTAATAAAAGGACCACGCATTTTTTTAAAAAATAATTCCATTTTATTAACAGAGGTATCGAAAAACTCCGCGTTATATTTTTGTTTAATGAATTTATAAAAGTTATCTAAATTTTGTTCGTTTTTATCAAATCTTATTATATTATTATTATTCATCATACACCATTTTAAAAAATCATCCTTATAAAACAACAATAATGTTTTTATTACATAATAACACAACACATTTGTATCTTCTTTGTATAATATTTTTCTAAACCCTGAACTTAATTCATCTGTCTTATATAAATTTGTATATCTCAATCCCATAAAATGTAACAATTTTGTCATTTGAAATAATGAAAATATTCTCTCCAATTGTATACAAAAATCTGCGAATAATAAAAAAGTATCTATATCATCTACATCATCCAGTAAATTATAACTAATAAAACAACTATTCAATATAGTTGCCCAAAATTCACTATAAGATTCGCTTAGTTCAAAATCACTTTTTACATCAAATATTTTTTTTATTTTTTTTTTTAAATTATTATATCTAATACCCGAAAAATCCAAACAAAGACTATGAAATAATTCATGTACCAAGACCTTTTTCCATTCTTCTTTTCTGTAAATCATTAATCTACCATTTGTAGCACAAGCATATGTTACAGCAGAATTACAATTATTAGGACCCAATACTAATACAGGATTATTTGGAATTTTCTTTTCAGCCTTTGTTAAATACAAATAAACATTCAACGATTTAATTGATTTTAATTTTGAATACAAAGAACAAACCTTTATTATTTTTATAGCTTCATATATCTCCTTTTTTATTTTTTTTAATTGATTAAAATCTGACTTTTTAAAAAACCCATAATAAATATTTACAGCGATACCGTTTATATTTATACTTGCTTTCATATAACCTAAAATATTGTATAAAATATCATCTTTGATTGGTCCAGGCATAAAATTACTATCCATCAGTTCTGTTTTAGGTAATTCTCGTAATGATTTGATTTCTTTTACATTTATTTGTATTTTTTTCCTTTTTTCTGACAATTCAACAAAGTGGTCCGCCCCTTTAATATCATGAAAAACGGTTTTTAAAATATTATCAGTTCTATTTTGTGTTGATTGTGATTTTTTAACGCAATAATTTTCAAACTCCTTCACAAAACCTTTTATCAAATTTTCACTTTTTTCTGTAAATGACATTATGATATATATTATAGTGTTATTTTTATCTTTTTTTCCAACAAAAAATAAGTTCCTTTCCTCTTCTATCTTTTCCAACAGGACCACCTGTTCTTTTTATAATTTCATATGTTTCCTTTTTTGTGACACCTTTCCATCTCTTTTTTATTTTATCATACATTATATCAGGCATATTTAAACAAATAAATTTATTTTTTGGTAAATGTTTATAAGCTTTTTTCAATGTTGGAACTAAAAATTCATCGTAAAACTTTGCAGAATCATCAATTTTAATTTTTTGAGAACTTGATGGTTGTTTTATTTTACTACCTTTATTTTCATAGTTAGTCATGTTTTCATATGCTTCTAAATATTCATACGGCGGAGATGTAAATACATAATCATATTTACCTAATTTTGAATAATCCACTTTTTGAGCTTCTTTCCATATCATTTTTACTTTACTTTTTGTATATGGTTTCAATAATTTTATAATTTTGTTATAACCAGGTATTAATGCTTTATTGGTATCAATACCTATATAATCAATATCCAGAGCCATCGCTGCTATCATTCTTGCTCCCCATCCAGCAGTAAAATCTAATACTCTAGTTGCTCCATATTTTTTATACATTTGCGCAGCTGCTGCAGCTCTCATAGTATTTACTGTCCCCCATTGTAAATCTATCGCACTTCTTATAGAAGATACTATTGATCTTTTTGGTTGTTTTTTCTTTAATCTTTTCGCAAATTCTAACATTTTTTTCCTTCTTTCTTTATTGTCCCACATTTCAATAAATGATTTATTCCTGTATTTAGTTTTTCTACGTGCCTTTTCGGTACCCCAATCAACTGTTTTATTACCAGATATTGAACGAGGGTTAATTGTCCCTTGAACTATTTTTTTCAACGCTAAAAAATCATTAATAGCTTCCTGATTTGATATATTTCTATATGGGTAACTTGTATCTGTAAATTTTATATCCTTCTTTTTCCGAGTCTGTTTTTTCTTTTCCCGAGTCTGTTTTTTCTTTTTCTTTTTTTTACGAGTTTTCTTTTGACGTTTCTTTCTAGTTTTCTTTTTACTAAAAAAAAATCCTCCTTGATGATTTTGAATATACTGACGAACCGCCTCAATTATCTTTTTTCTTTCTTGTGTACTAGCGTAACGATGCATTATGGAAATTCCAAAAGCAACGGGATTCTTAAATCCCGAATTAGCAGAACCATTTATAGAATTTAACAGTTTGTATAATTTATCTGGACTTAATCCAGTACCTATAATAGCTGTTATACTTTTTTTTTCATTATCATCTAAAACATGGCCACGTTCTTTCTTCTCCCCGTTTTTCATAATTTCTATCTTTTTTGGGTTTTCAAATAAATTTCCAACTAACTCCTCCATATTTTCTGAGTACCATATGGACAAATCCCCTACATCCCCATCCGATTTATCCTCACCAGATTCAACCTCCATAGAGTCATCGTCATCGCTACTTGGAAAACCGCCATCATCGCTTAAATATTCGTTGTATATATTTCGTAGATTATCATCACTTCGGTCTGTTAAACCCATCCTATCAGCATCCAATAAAAATTCTTTTTTCCAATCCTCAAAATTCAGAGACATAAATTTATATTATATTGACATTATAAATTTATTAGTTCTTTTTTTTCAGTCGATGTCTTACTCTCATGGTATTATAAAATACAATTGAAGGTTTTGGTGCTCCTCTTGGTTTTATATGGTGAACCAGTTTGGCATCTTTTGTAGCAAGTAATACGCGTTTAGATAAATCATCTTGTTCATATTTTGCCTGTTGAGCTCTTTCCATTACTAGTTCAGGATTTTTACCATCAAAGAAATCTTCATCCATAACTATATCTCTAGGACGACTAAATATTATTTTTACCTTTTTAGTTTCGGGGTTTTTCTCTCTAACTTTTCCACCTTTTCCTCCTGCTCCTAAAGCTTTCTTTGGTTCAAAAGCAAAAGCTGACCCCGAATCAATAGCAAATTTTTTGTAATAGTCGGGAGTATTTTTCTTGAATTTATTTGCGTGATAATAATGTTCTACTGAAGCCCATTTTAATCCATCAAGTTCAAATAATGGTTCAATCTCTCCCCCTTCTACACGTTCAACATAGTCTGCTCCATTATAATGCATATTTGATAATACCTTTCTCCAATCTTTAATTTTTTCTAAATCTTTAAATTTGGCTTCATCTTTAATCTTTTCATGCATAGTTTTCCCAACAGCTTTTCCAGGTTTTTTGTTAGCAGACCCTTCACGGAAATAAAATACAGTATCGTCATTAAATAAATTTTCATCTTGGGGTGTTGGAGTTTGCATTACTATTTCTCCGTCTTCGTTGTCTTCTTTTGATGTCTCTGTTTCAACTACTATTATCGACGAATCAATTTTCTTTTCCTCTTCTTTCTTGGGTATTTCAATAGTTTCACCTATCATTTTTGCGAATTTTGGAATATAATTATAAAGAGATTTACCCTTTGATTTCATACATTTTTCAACTATTCTTCTTCTCATACCAAAAGGGATATCGTGGAATCTATATATATGTTTATCTTTGTATGTAATTAATTTATAGTGGTTACCCGTGTGTTCGAGTATTACATAATACTTTGGTTTAAAATATTTTTTCTGTTCTATTGATTCAGGTACAAAATCACCACATCTTAAAACAGCACCATAATTTCCCCGTTTATATTCATCACTAGACAAAATAATAAATTTTGTATTCAAACCGATTTCAAGTGTAGAAATCGCCCAAATATCAGCCCAAAAATCACAGGTATTCATTTTCGTTATTAATTGTTCCTTGGTTTTTATTTTTTTAAACCATTTTATATCCTCATAGTTGTCTTTAGCATATTTCTCCTCTTTTTCTTTTACTTTTAATTCTTCTCCTAGAGCCTTGTGTTTTTTTTTCATTTCCTTTGCTGCTATCATTTTTTGTTTTTTTATAGGAATATCTTTTTCTTTTTTACCTTCTCTAACTAATTTATTATAGTCCTTTGCTAATTTAGCTTTCCTTTTTTTATCATTTGGAATTTGATTAGACAAAGTTTTTAATTCTTTGTTTATCATGTCAAATTTTTCCTTGTACGTATTAAATACATTATCATCTACTTTACTAGTTAAAATTTCTCTTGTTTTTTTAACACCTGCATCCATACCAATAGTTTCAAAAGCATCCCGGATAGTATAAAAAAAACAATCTCCGTGTCCGGGATTATCCTTGATACCATAATTATTATTATTCATGAAATGTTCAATCCATTCAGATTCACCCTTGCCTGGTTTT
>Ga0209302_10001558_pt1 | contig 13392 bp, 15 predicted proteins | sample ArcOceMetagenome_2_FD_187445 | JGI IMG/M metagenome (GOLD analysis project Ga0209302, IMG submission 187445) | Marine eukaryotic phytoplankton communities from Arctic Ocean - Arctic Ocean ARC135M Metagenome (SPAdes) (version 2) | ecosystem: Environmental > Aquatic > Marine > Oceanic | place... | reverse complement strand
ATATTGGATACACATACTAAGTTATGCATTGGATATGAATTGGATTCTAATCCAGGAATATATAGGCCAATATTTTCACATAAACGCCAACGATTATTAGATAAAGTTAATTTAAATATTATCAAGCCTTATAAATTTTGGGATAAAATCAAGTCAAATTATTTTATGTCATTGGCAAAAATTCATTCAAAAAAAATACCAATTGAATGTATAAAATATATTATTATGTTTACTTATTAAGTATTTTAAACTATAAATATTTATAAAAATATATAAATATTTATTATTATGTAATTTTTTTAATTATTCATGTCTATCGGTTGCATTATTGGAACTGTTTTCATCAAGTACCCAACGTTGCGCATTGCGACGTGGGTTATCTCTGGGACCGCCCCCACGTTGACGGGGATTGCGATGTTCTCGGCGATTTCCCTGGTATCCGCCACGACGGTTTTCACCACCCTCATCATCATTGGTAGTGTGTTGTTCACGCTCTTTGCGATTGAGAAATCGCGTTTCACACATAAGGGGTCCACCACCGACGCCCTTTACCTTAACCGCTTGCCATTCATGCTCATTGTTATTGCTTTTAGAAAGATTAAACTCAACATATTCACCCTGAACAAGATATTTATATTGTTCACTATCAACAGAAACGCCTGTGTGATGGACAAAAATGTCCTTATCACCATCTTCTAGCGTTGTTACAAAACCAAAACCAGCTTTGTTATTAAACCATTTCACAATTCCCAGCTGGCGGGAAGACTCATCACCCGCGGGCGTAGTAGTAGCATCATTCTGTTTCTGTGTTGTACTCATTTTATAATTATTTATGTCGCGTTCGCTTTAAGTGATTATAAAATATTTATTTTTTAAAGTAATTTATTTCTTAAGTGAGGTAACAACCATGGACAATCCAATGAATGTTATTAAAATACCAGAAAAAATCTTTAAATTTATAGTTGCTTTTAATAAAATAAAAGAGATAAAGAATGTAAATAAAATATTTGTTCCGTAAAATAATCTCGAATATCCAGGATTTGGCGACTCGTTAATAGAAATCCAAAATAGAACCATAATAATGACATAAAATATTGCATAAAGAATAATATGTTTAATGTTATTAATTTCTTTTGGGTGAAATTTATTTATGTTAAATCTGCATAATAATATAATTAAACTAATTATTCCAACAAATAATAACATAACCTATGAACAATTAATAGTGTTAGGGTTGGATAATGTTATTAGCTGTTACGTCGCTAAAACTAGCTAAGAAAGCCGCAAAAACAGCATAATAAAGCCATCGCATTATATACAAATTACTTTTTATTATTTTTTTTTTCTTCTTGTTTTTTTATGACCGCCTTTTTTTCTTTTTTGTTTTCTTGTTTGAGTTTTTTTTCTTTTATTTTTCTTTTTCTTTGTCTTTGTTTTTTTTCCCAGTCCTAGTGGTTTGTCTCGACTTCGGGTTCGGCTTCGGCTTCGGGTTCGGCTTCGGCTTGGGGGTCGGTTTCTGCCTCGGCTTCTGCCTCGGCTTCTGCCTCGGCTTGGGGGTTGGCTTCGGTGTCGGCTTCTGCCTCGGCTTGGGGGTTGGCTTCTGTCTTGGTTTCTGCCTCGGCTTTGACTAGTAGCAGCCCTCGTTGGTTTATTTTTTCGGGCCTTTTTCTGCCCTGGCTTCTGTGTAGCGACAAAGAACGCGAACTTTTTAAATTTAACAATCCACTGCCTTCTTCGCCCGGGCGTCGCCTTCGCCGCTGCGAGCGCATCCCGTATTAAACATTCGGGCATCAAAAATCCAAGATCCTTTTCCCCCATCCAGTATTCACTTTTTCCTTCTGGTGGGGCGGAAACAGCCGACGCCCCTTCGGCTTCCTTCTGCTGAGCTCTTGTTACTGCCTGTTCAATATCAGTATCACATAATGCTATTTGAGAACTCGTACGGAGAATTGTCGGTGGATTGGTGGATGCAGCGGATGCAGTGGATGTGGACATTTTTCTAATTTCATGAAATTCATTCATATTGTTAAAACCATTTATATATATTTTTTGTAATCTTTTTAAACTATTGGTACCCAATCGGTTACTAATAACTTGACAAGCAGAAATAAAATGTTGGGTATGAATATCGCCTCTTAATCGTCTAATATATTCAATCGCTTGGCTTAAAAGAAATGTTTGTTCGGCTATACGAGGCTGCCCAGATCGGAGGGGTTTACTATTATCCACATTTAATAAACGTAAAACCATAGGATAACTTTCATTTTTTTGATCGTTAGTACCCCATAGAATTACATATGTGGACATAAAAATTTTTCCTGGATAAAAAAGAGTGTGATCACCACCCATAGAATAATTTGGTACTTCATTCCCTTCTCCCCATAACATATTCATACCATATAATTTTGCAAGTATATTAATATCTGGTATCATTTGTGAACTTGTATTATTGTATGTTTGAAGAAGTTTTGTATTATCTAATTGATCTATTGGTTCAGACCTTTCCTGTTTTCCGTCTTTCATAGGAGTATAATTTGAGCCATTCATTAAAAATGATGCTGGAAGTAAAGGTCCATCGTCAAGCTCTAAATCACAAGAAGAATGTCCCGGTAAACTTTTCATATGAACAACAACTTCATTAGATTGTAAAGGAATTGTTCCGCCAAAAAAAATATTTCTACAATCTCCGCCAGATGAACATTCACTTTTTACTTGAGCCTTCCCACGAACAGTTTCTCTATTTTCATATGTACTTTCAATTGACATATGTGAACCGTGTAATGCAACAGTAAATGGGTATATTTTTGCTGATTCTTGTCTTTCTATTACTTTTGTTTCCCATCCTTCATATTTTTTATATATTGCATTAAAAAACATTCGTGAATTTTCTTCAATATGGGTTAAACCAATGGGTGGAGCATCAGTAGCGGCATCAGTAGCGGCAGCAGGAGCAGCAGCACCATAATTATATCCTAAAAAAGAAGACATTATTGTATATATAATACCTTAACATTAAAAACTTTTATAAATCATTTTAATAAATTTATTTAAAGTGATAACAAGTTATATCATAAGATGAAAATACAATCGCAAGTCTTTGATGATACCTCTTGTAATTCAAATTTCTCACATTGGAAATTTGAATTATCCGACTTTCAAAAATGGGCCATAAAAGGTATTGTTGAAGAAAAGAACGTAATTATTACGGCACACACTGGCAGTGGTAAAACACTTCCCGCCGAGTTTGCTATTCAACATTTCGCCAATAAAGGTAAAAAGGTAGTTTACACAACACCAATTAAAGCCTTAAGTAATGAAAAATTCAATGATCTTCAACAAAAATATCCCGATATATCTTTCGGCATTTTAACGGGCGATATCAAATTTAATCCAGAAGCTGATGTTATTATTATGACAACCGAAATTTTATACAATACTCTTTTTCAAAAAAAAATGCTTCAAGAAGATGTTCTAAAACCCGAACAATTATCTCTTCATTTTGAAATGGATATTGAAAACGAACTTGGTTGTGTTGTTTTTGACGAAATTCACTATATTAATGACACCCACCGAGGAAGAATCTGGGAAGAAACAATTATGATGCTTCCCAAATCCACCCAATTAATCGGATTGTCTGCCACGATTGATAAACCCGAACGATTTTGCGAATGGATTGAAAAAGTTTCTATGAGAGAATGTTGGCTATGTTCTCACAATAAACGCATTGTACCATTAACCCATTACTCATTTGTAACATCTCCAGATTCTTATTACAATAAATTCCCACTTAAAATAAAAAATCTTATTGATGAAAATCACAATAAACCTATTATTCTTAAAGAACAAAACAAGACATTTAAAGAAAAAAAATATCAAAAGATTAATAAGTTATTAAATTATTTTGAAAAAGAAAATGTCAGAGTCAATAAATTTTTCGTTATGAATAAAATGGTGGAATATTTAAATCAAAATAATTTACTTCCCGGTTTATGCTTTATTTTTTCTCGCAAACAAACAAAAATGTTCGCAGAAAAAATAACAGTCCCACTCTTTCCAAAAGAATCCACAATACCAAGTACTATCAAAAAAGAATGCAAACAAATCTTAATGAGATTACCCAATTATCGCGAATATATTGCCCTCCCAGAATACGATTGGATTACAAAGCTTCTAGAAAAAGGTATTGCAGTTCATCACAGCGGAATTGCGCCTGTTTTCCGCGAAATGGTTGAAATATTGTTCGGAAAAGGATACATCAAGTTACTGTTTGCAACAGAAACGTTTGCGGTTGGTATTAATATGCCGACAAAATCAGTGATTTTTTCAGCATTATCCAAATTTGATGGTAAAGGTTTCCGATTGTTAAAATCACACGAATACACGCAAATGGCAGGTAGAGCAGGGAGGAGAGGTAAAGATACAAAAGGTTATATTTTCCATTTGAATAATTTGTTTAGAGAACAACCAAGTGCGCAACAAATGAGCGTTATTCTCGGAGGAAAACCTGAAACATTATCTTCTAAATTTAAAATTAATTTTTCAATGCTGCTTAAAATGATCGCATCCAAGCAATTTGATTTTAAATCTTTCGCGGAAAATAGTATGCTCAGTGATGTGATTCAGAAACATAAAACGCAAGTTGATAAAGACATTGTTGAATTAGAAGAAATAGTAAATAAATTTTCATTTGAATATTTCAACACCAGCAAAGAAGATCTTGAAAGATATGATTTTTTAAAAACACGACAGAGAGTCGTGAGAGAAAGTTCTAAAAATAGAAAGAAAACCGCGCAAGAAATGCGCACCATAGAAGATAAAACTAAAACATTTGGTGAAGAGTTTAAAAGATACGAAAAACAAGTTGAAAATTGTAAATATTTGAATAATCTGCGCGAAAGACGCATATCTATTAATGAAAGTATTGAAAATGAAATTAAACCACATCTTAAAATATTGGAAAAGCATAATTTTATTTCAAGAGGAGATTGTTTGAATGAATATGATTTAACCGAAATGGGCAAAATGGCTTCAAATATTAATGAAATTCATTGCTTAGCGATTGCGGATTTATTGGTTAATGAAAATGCTTTTGCAGAATTAGATGTATTTGAATTAACAAGTGCTCTTAGCGTATTATGTGATTTGAGATTATCCGATAATAATAAAATTCATAACATTGATTATGTAAATACAAATGAAAAGGTCAAACAAACTGTAAAAAAAATCAAAAACGTTTATAATAAATATTATGATGAAGAAACTATGTACGAGACTAATTTTATGTTTAATTATAATATCCAATATGATTTAATAGAAATTGTGTATAAATGGGCGAAATCCGAAGATGAACTGGAATGTCGTTTGATTATTAAAGATATGGAGAAATGGGATATTTATATTGGAAGTTTTACGAAAGCAATATTGAAAATTTGCAATATTGCTATGGAAATGGAGAATGTTTGTTTGATTCAAAATAATTTAGATATGTTAAAAAAGCTGAGAGAAGTTTCAAATAAACTGAAGAAGTTTATTGTGACGAATCAATCATTGTATTTATAATTTATGTTCCTTTGCATTTTGAACTACCAAGAAAGAATATTAACCAATTCCAATGGTGAGCGTGATCTTTATATTGTCTTCTAAAATATAAAATAAACCCAGCTGCAACATTTAAAATAAGTAAAATATAACCAAATGATACCGCATTATGCAAACTCGCTGTTAATTTTAGAGATTGTTCGCTAACCGAATTATCGGTTTTTTTATTTTTGCTTAATTTTCTACCCAATAACGTTTTATTCATAGTTATGTTATCTTTAATATCCATATAATCAACGCCTATTCCTGATAATTCAATGCGATATATAATATATAAACCTATAACAGACATTAAAATAATCAAGAACGAAAACATAAAAAACATTTCTTGCTTTGTGGATAAAATAAAAAATATATAAATGAGACCAGTGTATCCAATAGAGCTAATTATATAGGAATATTTATTAAAAAAGTCTGTCAAATTCGCAAAATTTTCAGTGACAACTATTGATTTTGGTGTATACCAATTTAAGACAAAAGTAAAAATAAATATTGAAAAGAACACGACAATATGACGCAAATATAAATCATTAATTAAAAATCTTTGTAAACCACAGTTAAGTAAAACATTAATATAACTACCAAACATTACTAAATATAAAAAAAAAACACCGAGTATACTTTTAGTTGCAATATCCAAATCCATTATATAAATAACTAATATATTTAATATATATATATAATGCCTCCAAGAGATATTTTTTTATATGAGAAAGTAAAAAAACAAATATATAAAAAATATCCGAAACATAGCGCGTATAGAAGTGGATTATTAGTGCAAAAATATAAGAAAGATTTTAAGAAGAAACACGGAAATAAAAATCCTTATATTGGGAAAAAAACAAAGAAAAAAGGTTTACAACGATGGTTTGATGAGAAGTGGGTAAATCAGCGAGGCGAAGTTGGTTATAAATATAAAAATGATGTTTATAGACCATCAAAAAGAATAACTAAAAAAACACCAATCACACACGGCGAATTGACAAAAAAAGAAATTAAAAGAGCTCGTAAAATAAAATATACACGCGGGAGAGTGAGAAGATTTAGAGGCGGTGTCACAAAAAAAGCAAAAGCTTTATTTAAAAAGAAAAATAACGTTTCCGGATCTATATTATTTGAAAAATTAAAGAAAGGTGTGAAGGTTAATTATGATATTAAGGGTTTAAAAAACGGCAAACACGGTTTTCATATACACGAAAATGGCGATTTTAAAGGCGATTGTGTTAAAGCTGGTCCACATTTTAATCCTTTAGGTCATAGTCACTCGGGTAGAAAAAATAAAAAAAGACATATTGGTGACTTGGGAAATGTAAATACTAAAAATAGAAAAACAAAGGGTTCATTCATTGATTATAAAATTTCTTTATCTGGAAAAAATAATATAGTTGGGAGAAGTATCGTTGTCCATGAATTGAAAGATGATTTGGGAAAGGGTAATGATGAAGAGTCATTAAATACAGGAAATGCCGGAGCGAGGTTAAATTGTGCTAAAATTTTTAATATGTAATTATTATATGATGTATGATATAATAATTGTTGGTGGTGGTATGGCGGGATTATATACCCAATATAAATTATTGAAGAAATATAAAAATAAACAAATTTTATTAATTGAACGGGATAATCGGTTAGGTGGGCGCGTATATACACATAAAGTTACTGTGAAAGGCATTAAACATTCAATGGAAGCTGCTGCCGGTAGATTCAACGATAATCATAAATGTTTAAAAAAACTTATCAATGATATTGGTTTAACCAAACAAATAATTGAAATACCGAGCAAAGCTAATCATATTGTGACAAAATCAAAATGGAAAAAAAATGAAGTATCTAAGTATTCGCCATATGATTTTTTAGATATTATTATAAAAAACACAAAATTAACAAAAGAAATGAAAAAATTTTCGTTTAGTGAATGGCTAAACAAAAATATAGATCATAATATCGTTGATTATTTAAAGGCGATATACCCATATAAAGATGTATTCAAAACAAACGCTTACGATGCATTAAATTTATATAAAACCGATCTTAATAATAATAATACTTTTTATGTTTTAGGAGGTGGGTTTTATCAACTTGTTGACGGTTTATATAAAAGAATAAAGTCAACTGGTGGGAAAATAAAATTAAATACCGAATTAAAAAGCATTGATGACATAGAAGATTATTATATTGTAAAAACAAATAAATGTAATTATTTTTGCAAAAACATTGTTCTAACGGGTCAAAGACCAGACCTCCTTAAGATTAAGTATTTGAATAATTTGAAACCGCTTATTAATTCGGTAAGGAATACACCATTATGTCGCTTTTATTTTATTTTTGATACTAAAAAATGTTCTTGGTTCAAAAATATAAAAAAAACAATTACTGATTCAAGATTATCTTATTTCATACCAATAAATTATAATACCGGGTTAGTGATGATAAGTTATGTTGACGAACACAATGCACTATATCTTAAAAAAATGGAGACCGAAAGTAAAACAAAATTAATTAACTTTTTGTTGAAAGAGTGTGAGAGAATTTTCGGAATAAAAAAAATACCAAAACCAATTTGGGCAAAATCTTTTTTTTGGGAAAATGGTGTGGGGTACTGGAAAAAGGGTTATGACAGTAAAGACATTGAAAAAAAAATTACAAAACCTTATCGCGATGATAATATTTTTATTTGTGGTGAAAATTACAGCTCAAGATACCAATGTTGGATTGAAGGTGCTCTAGAAACAAGTGAGAATGTTTTGAAATTAGTGTAAAAATTATTCTTCAAATTCACATAAATATATTTCATCCATGTATTTATCATATATACCAATTGGTTCTTTTTTCATATTTAATAATAAATTTTTAATATCCGCATATACACCCTTCTCGTCATACATATATTTACAATTTTTTATTTCAATAATATCAAGTTCAACTTCTTCTCCATTTTCCATCCAACTTTTTGTATTTTCTACCCCATAATGTTTTGATAATTCAATTCTTTGTTTAAAATATGTGATAGTATAATGTCTATAACATCCATTATTAAAGGTTAATTCCACCTGTAGTTTTACCTGTTCTTTTACCCATTTTTCATTAAAACGCATTTTTTGATACTCGCAGTAGTCACGATAATCACTTGATTGACCACAGCGGGCATATACAGAATTTAGTTTACAAGTGCAAATATCACAATCTACAGTTTCATCTTCTTTCCAAGAATGATTTGTCCAATCTTTATTAGGTCTTAATGCATTTATAGGTAAACGTAATTCTTGTTCATAATAATACTCTGTTAAGAATTGTTGCTTCAAATCTTTTGTACATTTTTCAAATAATTTACTGGCTCTTATATTTTCATTTTTAATATGTAATTTCTTGGCTTTTATTTCATTCCGTCTTTTTAATGCTATTTTAAAATTTATTTCTAATTCTTTTTTACTTAAATAATTTGATTCCTCCGGATGGGTCTTTTCAAATTTTTTTATATTACGTAACCATTTGGTGACCTTTGATTTTCTTGAATTTCTAAAATTTGCTGCATTTATTGCTAGTTTGTTTTCATTTTTAATAAAATTTTTAATATTATAATTTATTCTGTTGAATCCACCTTTCAAAAATTGGTTTAATACTTTATCCATATTTTGCCATTTATCAGAGCAAAATTCATAAATATATCGTTGTATTTCTTCGGGTAAATTAAACATTGTTTTTAGTTATTTAATTTACAAAACATATAATCAATTTATTTTTTTTTAAATAATAAAATATGATATTATTATAAATGCCCAAAACAAGGAAAACAAGAAAACGAGTAAATAAAAAACTTCATTTTAAGGACTATCCTGATTTTTTACCCAATTTAACTCCCAGAGAAATGTTTAAATTGGGCAGCTTCGGTGGAACTTATTGGCGACCAATTCGCTCAACAGTTGTAAAGAAAAATCTTAAAAATATTCATAAAAAATATCCAAAATCTTGGTGGAAAGGTATTCCAGAGGATTGTTTATCTTCAAAAGAATATGACAAAAAGAAGAATAAATATGGTGTAAAAGTTGGGACATCATTGCAATTTTGGGAAGGGAAGGGTTGGATAAATAAACAACATCCTTATGGGTGGGTACATTGGTATTGTGACTTTTATAAAGGTAAACGATGTTCAGACGACGAAAGACAGGTTAAAAGGTGGCGAAACTTGGCTGGTGGGAGAGGACGCTTTATGCGCTTTTTAGTAACGCAAATTATCAAAAAAAAATCAAAATGGAATGACGAAACGGTGAGTCCAAAAATACGCCAGGTTTTGCAACACTGGGGATATAAATTAACAAAAAAAGATTTTGATAATGAAATAAAAAGAAGAAAAAAATCATAAAGAAAATGTTTCACCACAACCGCACGATGAAGTTGCGTTTGGATTATTAAATTCCAATCCACTACCCATCAAATCATCTTTCCATTTTATTTCACTTCCAATTAGATGCAGTAAACTTTTACCACATACAATAATATTAACATCGTCCACAACAATTACTTCATCTAATTTATTTGGAACATCATTCGTTGGTTCCACGTAATATTTTAAACCATTGCAACCACCACCTTTTACACCAATTAACATAGACTTGGAATTAGATTTATTTAAAATTGTGCGAAAATGACATATCGTTTTTTCACACAAAGTTATTATATTCTTACTCATTGTTATTATATATAAACATAAAAACAATAAAATAACAAACTATTTATAATAAGGCTTTCATGAATTGAATTTCTAATTTTTGGTTATAAACAATACCCTTTGCCAAGTGATATAATTTGGGATTATCTTTAAAATTATTATTGTTTTCTAATAATTTTGTCGTCGTTGTAATGGCCGTTGAATGGTGTGGTATCATTCTTTTTAACCACTGTTTATCGTTCACCAAAAATTGTTGTTTTAATAATAATGTTGACACAAAAATTGAACAAATAATTCCAATTAAAAAAACATTCATATTAAAATGCCCCATAGATAAATAATGAATGATTTCGTGCGCCCAAATCATATTTGATGCCATTAACAATCCGCCATAAAATAAAGTTAATGATATATATAAATCATTTCTTCTATATGCTAAAATATTCATTGGATTGAATAACATCCCTACAATTACCATAACTATAAACATAATTATTTGTCTTTTAATTAACGCGCCGTGCATATACTATTTAAAAACATAATAAAGCAAATATTAGAATACTAATATGCGTTTTCATTGTGAATTTAAAACTTGCAAGTGTAATAAATTTATGTTACATTGTGACAATTTATGTTTATATTGTGGACATGCCCATATTTGGCATTCAAAGAAACAAAAACCCCCAACGGATGAATATTTGGCTTTTAATTCAACAAGGCCTGCTGCGAGAACACCGACGTATGAAAAAAAAAATATTGGTATTGGAATTTTAGTGCCCAAGCAGCCCGAATTACGCGAATCAAATGTCGTGTATTGTGATGCAATAGAGATACTACCGGTTTGATTTCTTAATTTTCTTATTTTCTTCTTTCTTTTTTGGTTTGATTTTTTTCATATTTAATATATTTTCGCTCATCCTCGCTTGAATAGGATCATTTCTATCTAAAGTGCCTTCTGGTACAATTTTATTTTTTTTAGGTTTAAACATTTTTTAATTTTTTAATTAATAAATGTTTTTAATTCAATTTAAATTTTAACGTCTATTTAATCCCGCTCTATAAACCAACGAATTATTATTTTTGGGTTGATTATTAATAGGTTGCAAAAGTCTATTAAAACAACATTCAACTCTTCTAAAAGATGGAAATCTAATTACGTCTTTATTATACATACCTGTATTTGAATTTGAGTTTGGTTTAATTTTGTTAAACAATCTAAAACGCATTATACCAAATCCAATACCACCTTTATTGCCAACGCCAAAACCACCGCCGGTTCGGGCATTTCCCGCAGCACCATATTTTGTTAAATTATTCGAAGCTCTTAATCTTCTGTTTGATGGATTGACTCCCATTATATATATAATGAATAAAATAATATGGGGGTCCGGGGGCTTTGCCCCCGCGAGAATAACGTGGTTGTTAAAAAAGTTGGTGGGTAACCTTGGCCGGTGTGGGGTGTAATTTAAGGGGATGAAAAAGAAAAAATGTGTGAATCGGATAATCTAGGTGTAATCTAGGTAATGCCGCGGGTTGGATGATAGTGTTGATACTTGGTCCTATATAGGGGTGTGAATAGGCGCCGGTAATCCATTTCGCACCCGGTAATCCAGTTTCCTGTATATGGCGGTTCTTGGTACCCTTGACGGGTGTATTCGGCGGCGGGATGTGGTGGGGGAGTATAACAAAGCTAGATGAAAGTGTATCATAATGGTACAACCTTGTCCCATCTTGTTCTAATCTTGGTGTAATCTTGGTGTAATCTTGGTGTAATCATGGTTATGCCGCGTATTCTTGGTATATTCTTGGTATATTCTTGGCATATTCTTGGCATATTCTTGGCATATTCTTGGTATATTCTTGGCATATTCTTGGCATAATCTTGGCATAATCTTGGCATAATCTTGTTCTCATCTTGGCATAATATTGGTTCAAGGTGTAATCTTGTTCTCATCTTGGCATAATCTTGTTCTCATCTTGGCATAATCTTGGCATAATCTTGGCATAATCTTGGTTCAAGGTGTAATCTTGGTGTAATCTTGGTGAGATGTGCCGCGGTTGATACTTGGTCTATCTTGGTTATAGGGTGTGGATAGGCGCCGGTAATCCATTTCGTGCCCGGTAATCCAGTTTCCTGTATATGGCTCTTCTTGGTACCCTTGGCGGTTCTTGGGTGTGTTGGGCGGCGGGATGGGGGCGCGTTGGCGGCCAGGTGCGACTGTGTCATAATTATGAAAGAATTTTATTATTTATTTTAGGAATGTAATATATATATATATATGAATATAACAAAATATATAAAAAAAACAAGAAAAAAACGTAAACAGTTAAGAAGACAAATAAAAGTAAGTAAAAGAAAGAAAAGTAAAAGAAAGAAAAATAAAAGAAATAATTATAAAAAAAATAATTATAAAAGAAATAATTATAAAAAAAAATCTGTAAAACAATATAAAAAAAAAGTTAAAAGAAAGAGTAAAAAAAGAAAAGAATCTAATGCTCTTGTTGTTTATAGAGGTGGTGACTTAGACTTAAAAAAGGTTTTTAAAACAATTGGAAGAGTTATTGTTCTTCCTGTCATATTAACCTTAGATTTTCTGAATTGTGGCGCAATCCACGCCGTGACGTCCAGTTGGTGGGCGTGGACTTCCTCTGCTGGTTTCGCAGCGGCATATAGCTTCATCGCTTGTGGCATTCAGACCTGTGCACAATTAGGATTTTTGGTTCAACATTTGTATAATACTGGAAGTTATCCGTCTGTATCAGCTATGTATCTCAAAAGTACCCGCACTGCGTTATCATCCTCACCTGCCGGAGTATTGGGAACGAAGGCCGGCTCTCAAACTCTGCAGAATATGACCAAAAATGCAAGGCAATCATACAAAGAAGTTGAAGAGTGGAAGAAGGAGCAGGATGGATATGATGGATATGATGGATATAATGGATATGATGGATATGATGGATATGATGGATATAATGGTGAAGGTGGTCAGCGAATACAACGTGGTGGGAACTATGATAAATTTTCTAATGAAATTGTTAAAATTTTTATAACAAATTGTGGTAATTTAACTGAAACTTATAACGAATATAATTATTGGGAAAAAGACGGACAGTGCAAAAAAAAAAGC
>Ga0209302_10001555_pt1 | contig 13410 bp, 20 predicted proteins | sample ArcOceMetagenome_2_FD_187445 | JGI IMG/M metagenome (GOLD analysis project Ga0209302, IMG submission 187445) | Marine eukaryotic phytoplankton communities from Arctic Ocean - Arctic Ocean ARC135M Metagenome (SPAdes) (version 2) | ecosystem: Environmental > Aquatic > Marine > Oceanic | place... | reverse complement strand
CGTCATGAAGCCCGGCCCCGCCCTACTTCTGGAGGGATTTGATGGCGGCCTCGACGACCCAGCCGTTCTTCTCGAGCGCGGCGACCGCGCGCTTCCCCTCCCAGCCGCGCTCCGCCAGCTCCGCCACCATCGAGTCGCGCTTGCGCTCGAGTCGCAGCGAGGCGCGCAGCTCGGCCACCTGGATAGACGTAGAGTTGGGGCTAGGGCTAGGGCTAGGGCTAGGGCTAGGGCTATAGGGTTTGGATTGGGATTCGGGTTAGGGTTGGGGTTGGGGTCGGGGTCAGGCTTGGGGTCAGGGTTAGGGTTAGGGTTAGGCGCGCAGCTCGGCCACCGTGCCCAGGCTGGCGAGGCCGCGCTCCTCGCACTCGGCCTGCAGCTGCGCCTTCTTCATGCGTGACAGGGCGGGCGCCTTGGCCGCCGCGCCCGCGCCGCCCGCCGCGCCCGCGCCCGCGCCGAAGTCGTTCAAGGCCAATCGGCTGAGCTCGGCTTGCACCTCCGCCACCTCCGCGTCGAAACTGCTCGGTACGTCGGCCGCCGCCGCCGCGCCGCCCTTTTGCTTCGCACCCGCGGCCGCGGCCGGCGACGGCGCGCCGCTCGATGCGCTTGCTTGCTCGAGCGCCTGCAGATTGGCAAGCTCCGCCGCCATCGTGGCTGCCTTATACTCGGCGTCCGCAACCTTCCTCTCGAGCGCCTCCGCCATCGTCTGCGCCTTCGCCTCGGCCGCGGCGGCGCGCGCCTCGAGCTCCGCTGTCCGCTGCCTTTCCTCCTGCTGCTTCGCCTCCGCGCGCTGCTTCTCCTGCCCGAGCGACGCGAGCGACGCCGTCAGCTCCTTGGCCCGAGACTCCTCGTCCTCCGCCGCCTGGTGAGGCTGAGGCTGAGGCTGAGGCTGAGGCTGAGGCTGAGGGTGAGGCTGAGGCTGAGGCTGAGGCTGAGGCTGAGGCTGAGGCTGAGGCTGAGGGTGAGGGTGAGGGTGAGGGTTCGTCCCCGTCCTCCGCCGCCTGCTCCGCAGCGATGAGCTTCTCCTCGAGCTTGACGAGCTCCGCCTTCTGCGCCGCAGCCGCCGCCTCCGCCTCCGCCTGCACCGCGGCGTTGAGCTTCGTCGCCGCCGCCACCGCCGCCTGCGCCTCCTTCTGCGCCTTCTCCGCCGAGGCCTGCAGCTCCTGCTCCTGCTTCTGCTTCTGCGCGGCGCTCACCTGAGTAGGGTTAGGGTCAGGGTCGGTCTTAGGGTTAGGGTCAGGGCTTGCTTCTGGCGCGGCGCTCACCTGAGTAGGGTTAGGGTCAGGGTCGGTCTTAGGGTTAGGGTCAGGCTTTGCTTCTGGCGCGGCGCTCACCTGCTTCTCCTGCTCAGCGGTGCGCTCCTTGCCGATGTCCTTCATGGCAGCGCTCGCCTCGCGCAGCCCGCGCTCCGCCGCCGCCTCCGCCTCGCGCGCCGCCGCCGCCGCCGCCGTCTTCTCCACCGCCGCCGCCTCCTTCTGCGCCGCGAGCGACGCCTGCAGTGCGCTCTGCGCCTCCATCAGCCGCGCCGCGCCCGCGTCCGCCTCCCGCTCCGCGGCCCGCCGCGCCGCGAGCTGCGCCGCCGCCTCGGCCTCAGCCTCGGCGAGCTCCTGCTCGCGCGCCGTCTGCTGCTCCTGCAGCGCGAGCATCGCCTGCTCCGCCTCGCGTGCGCGCTTCTGCGAGGTGTACATCTCCTTGCGCGCCTGCGAGTAGTACGTGGTAGCCGTAGGCTTGTGGGGAGCAGCGAGTAGGGAGCAGCGAGTAGGGAGCAGTAGGTGGCTAGTGGGAGCGAGGTCTACATCTCCGTGCGCGCCTCCACCACTAGATCGTCCGAGGCCTCGAGCTCGGTCTCGAGATCGTCCACGTACCGCGCCAGCGCCTTAGCCGCCGCGGCCATCTCGCGCAGCTTGGTTGAGGTGAAGCTCGCCACCACACTCGCTAGCGCGTCGCGGCTGGCAAAGGTGATCTCACCGTTGGCTCCTTCGGTGAAGGTGCCCGGCTCAGTGACGGCGAGGAAGCTCGAGAAGTCCACCTGGTTAGGGGTGGCGTTAGGGTTAGGGCTAGGGTCAGGGTCAGGGTCAGGGTCAGGGTTAGGGTTAGGGTTAGCTCCACCTGCAGCTGCGTGTCACTCTCAGTGGCCAGACCTCCGGCAGAGCTCGCAGCTACCTCGATGGCCGAGCCGGCACCTGCCGAGCGCATCTCCGTCTCCGATACCTGGCCGGCCGCGCCCATGCCCGCATCGCCCGCGCCCCCCGCCGGCGGCAGCCATTGGTTGCTCCTCTCCACGACGTCTGCAGCGTTCGGGCGGATCTCAGGCAGCAGCTGGCCTGCGCGCTTCTTGACCTGCCAGCCGGAGTTGACGTAGTCGTTCACCGCGCTTTCTGTCGCCCTGGCCGACTCCTGCACCGCCTTGGACGTCTGCACCACGACCTTGTTCAGGAAGGACTCGAGCGATTTGGTCTTGGGCTCCTCCTCCTGCATGAGCAGCCGCACGGACGACACGAGCGCCTTACGCGAGTGGCCGTGAGCGGCCTTAGGATTGCTCTTCGGGCATTGGAAGTACGCGCTGACGAGGCCGAACCAAAGAAGCATGGCCGCCGTGGCGTCCCGGACCGCGGCGCGAAGCCTGGCAAGACTGCGTGATTGCGCAAGACGGGTTATAAATCGTGACCCATGCGCGGTAGGTTATTTCTCTCTTTCGTCTATGGACAGACCGACCACGAACGCTAAAGTCACACAAAGCTGGAATCCTGGAAATGAGGGTAGAAAGCCGAGCGCGCGTCGCATCTGCGTCCATCCACCCGTGCCCCAGGCAGTACCCAGGCAGGCCGGACCACTCACGCCTTAATTAAGCTACGCAGGGGAGGGGTGCGGCCCCGCAGGACAGGCCGTGTAGCAAGGCTCCGATGTGACCTTAGGACCTCCGACGCACGGGCCTGCCGGCGCAGATGTCTTCTGGCACGTTCCGCTGTCTTCGATGCAAAGCCCTGGCGCGGCCGGAACCGCGAATTTCCCCGCGACGAGGAAGTGAGAGCACTTCGCGCACGGGTTGGCGCATAGGGGAGTCTCGCTGAGAACGAGCTCAAACGGCTTTTTGAAGCTTCCCACATGCGCGCTGTCATCCATTTTGAAACGGAAGTCCGAATAGAAAAGCTTCTTCTTCCTCGCGTTCCAGTACCTGAACTCGATCAGCTCCCCGCCGGTGCCGACGAACCCCACAGAAAAACCTGTGCGGATGTGGTGGGACAGTCCACGAACGACCCCGTCGGCCACGCCTATGGCGGCGATTTGGTCACAAGAGCTGGTCCCGTCCGGTGCCTTGTCGATGGGGTGTCCGATCTGGACTCCGTCGAGCGTCACGATGGCAGGCGCCATCGAAGCGGTGGCCGAATGATGGGCCACGTCTACAACAACCCATTGCCAGTGGTCTTTGCAAAGATGCTTGGCGTCGTGCCGAACGAGCTCGTGGGAACGGGCAGCACAGAAGGTGGCGGCGACGCCGATGAGGATGAGCGCGCGGAAACGCGAGGCGTGCTCCTTCGCCTACGCGCAATCGAATGCAAAGCTTGCATTCGTACGAGGCGGGGGTGACAGACTGAGGCCTCCAGGCAATCGTGAGGTTCCAAGGTGCAGCCTCGAGCCTCCCAGTCGGGTGATCGGATGAACCATGGGGCACGAGGATGCAGAGAGTGGCCGGGCTGGCACACAGAGCACATACAGGCCTGCTAGGCTATAGAGGTCATCTGCTTAGGCTAGAGCTCATCTGCTTAGGCTACGTCGTGTGCGACTGGCCGGAGATGAGTACGGGGGCGACGGATCTATGCGAGGCGCTCACTGTGGCACCCCGTGCGCGTCATGGAGGGTTACACACCAGCATGGTTCCGTGAACCGAAGGCCTGCAGCAGCCTGTAGAGTAACAGTAAGTTGCGGGGGGGGGAGGCCACAAACCCAACAAAGCGGTTAACCTGCACACCCTCACATATATCAGTTGGATCCGATCCCAAATGAGGCAGCCCCTGCCGTGAAGCGCTCTGTGCAACTGGCTGCACACGTCACGGTGCACGCGCCTGAGCTGGTGCGTACACTGTACCCCCATTATTTACGGTACCCCATGCTTCAGTCAATGTCGTCGACCTCGAAGTCGGCGGGCACCTCCTCCTCGGCACCGCTCTCCGCCTCGATCTCACCGTCGTCGAGGTCGACCGCGCACCTGTGGGATGCGCGAGATTATGCAGGTATCCTACAAGTATCTCAGGAAGAGTGGTTGGGTGTGCGTTGTGGTTAGAAGCGCGGCGGCGCACGGCCTCGATCCGCTGGGGCTGCGGCCGAGCTGGTTCGCCGCCGCCTCCTCGCCGCCGCCGCCGCCTCCACCGTTGTTGTCGCGTATGTTCATGTCACCGAGAGTCTCGTCATCGGTCTCGTCGTCGGTGAGCTCGACCACTCCCCGCGTGTGACGGTCCTCGTCATCTTCGTCCTCGCTGTGGTCGTCTGCAGAGGAAGAGGAGGAGTCCTGGTAGAAAGGCCGCGCCTTCTTCTTCTTCCCGTGCTTCTGCGGCGGCGGCGCCCGACCCTTGCCGCCGCCGCCCGCCGCCGCACCAGCCTTGAGGCCGAGCTTTCGCTCCACCTTGATGGTTAGGGTTAGGGTTAGGGTTAAGGTTAGGGATAGGGGATGGTTAGGTCATGCGAGCGAACATTGATGACAGAGTTCATCTTCTCTCCGTCCGGTGCCGTGACCTGCGCCCGCGTGGGGGTTCGGGTTCGAGAACTGGGGCTCAGCATGGGGATCTGGATCGGGCTACCAGGACGCAGGCGAGGCAAAAGGGCGAGAATAAGGGCAAGGGTGTGGGAGCAAGGATGGGATCGAGGGTGAGTCGAGGGTGGGGGTGAGGGATGTAGATAGGCAAGGTCGAGGCCGTGCATGTACCTCCATCCGCGTGCCCTGCTCGCCCTGCTTCTTCCCGGCCCTCGTCCAGCACACCGCCTTGGCGCTCCAGCCGAGGTGCGTCTCCTCGACGGGCGAGCGCGACGCGCGCACGCGCTTGACCTGTAAAAGTAGTAGTACTAGTAGGTAACCTGCCCGAGTCCATGCTGTAGAGCGCGTGCTACAGGGCCGTGTGTGCAGGCGGGTGCACAGGCGGGGTTCAGGTGGGTGTGCTCGACCATTGCCACCAGCGCTGCCTCCGCTGCGGTTGGCTCGCGCAACTGCTCGACGCCGCCGCCGCGCGCCGCCTCGCCTGCCCCCTCGCCTGCCGCGTCGGCGGCTTCTGTGGCTGGCTCCGTGGCTCGCCACGCTGCCGCGCGCGACTGGGCGCGCTCGCCGTTTGGCCCATGGTACACTGCGTACTTCCGCTCGGTGGCTGTGGTGCGCTCCTCCTCCGTCCAACCGGGCGGCAAGGAGTTCGCCGGGTGTGGCACGCCGCGTTTGCGAGTGCCGGCCGCCGTCCCGCCTCCTCCTTGGTGCTGGGGCAGGTCGGGAGGGCAGCCCTTGAGCGCTGTGGACGGCACCTGTTTGGACCCATGGTGGAGGGGCGGTGGAGGGGCAGCCGAGGCTGGTGATCGGGGTGGTGGTGGTGGTCGGGTGGGAAGCGATGGGGTGGAAGCGGTGGGTGGGGGGTTCCAGGGCCAAAATCAGGGTCAAGATCAGCCAGGGTCATGCAGGCGAGGGCGAGGGTCACCGCCGTCCCGACGAGCGACTTCATCAGCGTCTTGTATCGCAGCGTCTCGCTCTCCGCTGCGGCCACCCGCGCGAAGCCCCCACGCAGCTCGACGGCCTGCGCGCCGGCGGCGGCCGCGGCGGCGGCGGCGGCGGGCCGCACGACGAAGTCAGCGCAGAGCGCGTACCTGCAGGGCGCAGAGAGTGTGCAGCAGGTGCGGAGGGTGCAGAGGGTTCGGGGCGCGGGGGAAGAGACAGTGCGCCGCACCGTCCCGCCTCTAGCGCGCCGCCGCCGCCGCGCACAAGGCCCTTGGCGGCGACGGCGAGCCGTCCGCTGCTCTTGCCGTCCGCTTCCTTGAGGGGGATCTCCCGCCACTCGGCGAAGGTAAGATGTAGGGTATCGGTAGCAGACGACGGTGAGGCGCCTGCGCCAGGGGCCTCTGAGGTCTCCTTGTGGCGCCACTCGGTCACCGCCTCGCCCTGGGGCAGCGCGACCGTGACGCCGGCGGCGGTGCGCGCGAAGCAGGCGCCCGGCCCGTCGAGATGGTCCTGAGGGCGGAGAGGGCAGGAACAGCCCCACATGCGCATGCACATGCACATGCACATGTCTCATGCACATGCATGCACATGCATGCACATGCACATGCACATGCACATGCATGCACATGCATGTGCATGTGCATGTGCATGCGTGTGCATGTGCATGTGACATGTGCATGTGCATGCGCATGCACATGCATATGTGCATGTGTATGTGCATATGCATGTGCATGTGCATGCATCCCAGGCTGCAGCCCCGTCCCAGGCACGCCTGCACGAGAGCTTTCTTCTGCCGCGGCGGATTGCGCCAGCCGCCCTGCGGCATCTCCTTGGTAGGCCTGGCGCTCGCACTCTGTGAGTAAGTGAGTGAGAGTGAGTGAGTGAGTGAGTGAGTGAGTGAGTGAGTGAGTGAGTGAGTGAGTGAGTGGGCGCTATAGCGGGCACTCGGACGGTGGGGCGGGGTGGATGGAGGGGGGAGTGACGTGAGGAGTTGGGAGGCGGCGTGATTGTGGCCTGGACAAGGAGGCTATCGGCTGCCAGCACGAACTCGAAGACTCGGCCACTGGCAGAGGCCTGCCCGCCGTTGGCGTCTCCGGAGCCACCCGTCAGCCCGCTCGGCAGCGCGGTGAGACGCAGATCTCCAGCGAGTACAAAGGCGCGGACCGCGCCATCCACGCGCGCCGCGCCGCCGGTAAGCGCGTGAGCGGGGGAGCGCACCTGCGCGGGGCTAACGAGCCTGAAAGACGAGGGAGAGATGGGGGGAGAGGGGGGGTGCTAGGGGCAGCGTGTGTGGAGGGGGAGCGTGAGCACCGTGCAGAGACGGAAAGGGTGCACCTTGTTGCTCTCGTGGAGCCTTTGCTGCTGCAGCGGCAGGGGTAGCAGCACGGGTTGGTGCTGGGTGGCCGAGGGGGGGGGCGAGCCAGCGGGGGACGATCCAGTGGCAGGTGAGGAGGTGGAGGTGGTGGTTGATGAGGTAGTGGTACGCTGCCGCGCCTCGCGTTCGTCTCTCAGCTGCAAGAGCACGAAGTTTGGGCTTGCGGCTGCGGCGGCGGGTGCCATGCCGTGAGGGCTTGGTGTGGGCGAGGCCGCAGCTGTGCCCGTTAGCGGAGGGGTGCCGCCGTCTAGCTGGACGCGCTTCACCGCGCGCCAGCGCTCGGGCTGCCCATCGACCTCCTGCACCCACCCCTTGCGCGTCTTGCGTACAATGTACTTGCGGCCGCCTAGAGACAGCTTTGTGCTGGCCTTGGCGGACTGAGCTTGGTAGTTCTCCTCTAGTAGCTGGCTGTCCTTTTCGCTGTAGGCCGCATACCGCACAACCTCCTCGAGGGCGCCGTTCATGTCATACATCCAGACCCATGCGCCCATGCTCATCTTCAGGGGCAGCTGGTAACAGCCTGTCCGTCTCGGTCGACGGCGGTTACTTTCTACTACGTATGGTTACAGCGTCGGGCTAAAACTACACAACTACATCGCACGCTACGCCTCTAGGAATTCCAGCCGGACTCGCGGCGCGACTGCTCTGCCACGCGCAGGCACGCGTCCAGCACACGCTCCGCCACGCGGGAGCGCGGGTGGGACCACAGCACGTCGGGCGCATGGTGTGCGCGCAGGGCGAGGGCACGCGTGAGCCACGCGCCGCCGTCGCGCGCGCGCGCCGCGCTCACCGCGGTCTCGATAGCGTGCGCGGGCCGCGCTGAGAAAGCTGCGGGGTCGACGACGATGGTCATGTTGCGCCAGGGCAGCTCGCGACCGAAGGCGATCGTTTCCTGTGGGATGCGCGGGCCGTGCTTTCCTTACTATGGCTATCCTTACTACGGCTATCCTTACTATGGCTATCCTCACTATGGCTATCCTTACTACGGCTATCCTTACTATGGCTATCCTCACTACGGCTATCCTTACTACGGCTATCCTTACTACGGCTATCCTTACTATGGCTATCCTCACTATGGCTCCTGCAGGATGCGCGGGCCGAGCAGCACATTGAGCGCACCCTGCGCCACACCGTCGTACAGTCGACCCGAGATCGCGCTCTCGCCGTGGTCGCCTGTAGTAGACAGTCGGCAGTCGGCAGTCGGCAGCCGGCAGTAGCAGGCATGGGCAGTAAGTGAGAGCCCGAGATAAGTGAGAGAGCCCGAGGCCGAAACGGCCGCGGTTGGATCGGCGTCGATCGCCTGGCCATGCCAAGTTGAACTGTGCCGCCGCTAGCCGCGCGGTCGCGCGGTAGGGGCGTGCCTACTCGATAGAGTACGTAGTAAGTCAGCAGTATTACGTGGATAGATCACAGTACGTGCCGAGCAGTAAGGGGCACGCCTGCTCGACGGAGGCGACGCAGCCGCCGCGCATCGCGCCGTCTTGGCACGGCCGCATGTACAGAGGCGAGCAGGTGTCGGTGGGTCTCCCCTTGCAGCTGCCTTGCAGCGCCTTGAGACCGGCCGACTTGCATGCGGCGCCCCCCTTGCACGTGGATCCGGCCTTCTCTAGTGCCTTCTCTAGTGCCTTCTCGATCACCCAGCGGCTGTGCGGGGGTGTTGAAGAAGGGGCGGTAGCGGTTGACTGAGGCTTAGGCTCAGGGCGGCCGCAAGGGGCATGCACGGGGCGGTAAGGGAGTCCAAAGGGGCGGTGGGGGGGTCTTGAGGCGTGTAGCCAGGTGGCGAGAAGGGGTGCAGCTCAGCGGCACCTAATAGTAAGTATTAGTATAGCCATGGTAAGTAGAGTACAGCCAGCTGCGCGGCACCTAGTCGTGTAGACGACAGAGGTCATATTGAAGCGGGAGTACTTGGCCAACTTGCGGCGCGGCATGTAGGAGACGCCAGCACCATGGGTCTGCCCGCCGAAGAAGAGCGCGGTGGGGCGTGCCTCCCATGGCGGCAGATCGCGTGCTCGTGGCGGGGGGAGGGTAACGAGCGGGGTCGCGACCAGGTGCCGAGGCGGCACGCCCGAACGGAAGATTGCGGCCGCGTACTGATCGGTCGAGACCTGAGCGCCGCGTCGTGGCATTGTGGCATTGTGCTCATAGCTGACTCAGCTAACCCGCGGCACACCGGATCCTAGGATAGCCCTAATGCAGCGAGTCCTACTCGCGGAGAGCTGCTATCATACCGCCACCTCTAGAGATGTCATACCTCTAGGGAGCTGCTGTCATACCCCTAGAGAGCTGCTGTCATACCCCTAGAGAGCTGCTATCATACCTGCGTCGCGTAGCAGAGCCGCCTAGTGAGCTCTGTACCCAGCTTCCGCATGGCTGCTGCCGCCTGATAGGCGCTAAGGACGAGAGTCAGGGTCAGGCTTGGGGTTGCGGTTAGCGTTAGGGTTGGGGTTGGGGTGAGGGTCGGAGCCAGAGTTGGGGTTGGGGCTGGGGTTGGGGCTGGGGTTGGGGCTGGGGTTGGGCTAGGGTTAGCCGGCCTGGTAGTCGGTGCTGAGCAACATGTGGTCTGACCCGTGCGAGCGGCGGAACCATGAGGAACCTCGTAGGAAGCGGCCTAGCTCGTCCACCTGGCACGCAGGATTGCAGGCTGGGTGCGACATGCGTGGGTTTGCAGGCTGCCTTCAGGCGGTTGCAGGCGGTTACAGGCGCGGCGCGTCCACGTTGGCGGTGGCGTTGCCGCACTGGCCGCGACTCGATAGGCCGAGGAAGGCGGGGACGACGAAGAGGCGCGCTGCGCTGGCGTCGCGTGTGCGCCGCGGGTGCGCGAGCAGCCCCTCCGGGAAGAGGATCTCCGCCGCGTGCTGCGCATAGTCGCCGCCGCCTACTGACTTGCGGTGCTCGGCGCTGATGCTGGCGAGCACGGAAGCGTTGCTGACCGCATTCACCTGAGAGGTGCAGAGAGCACGGAGGGTGAGTCCTGTGACCAAGAGGGAGTGGTAGCGCGTCGTGGCTCACCCAGACGGGGCAGGCCCGCTTCCAGGACGTCAGAAGCTCCTCGTAAATGTAGAACGCCGGCTCCGGCTTGGCGCCCGCACGGTGCCGTGCTCCTGAGCGTGGCGAGCGTGGGACCTGGCCGTGGGAGCTCCTCAAAGTGCCGACCTCCGCTGAACGCCGCGCCGAACGTAGGAGCGGCCGCTCGCAGCACGCGAGAGATGAGAAGTTTGTTTGGGGAGAAAGCCACACACCCGAGGTCGTATTATTGCGCCACCACGCGGTGGCCGGTGGGGAGGCTGCCCAGACACATGTTTATCTAACAAGGGCTGCTGCAGTCTCTCAATGATTTATCATCCAAAACAACGACGGTACTCCCTAACTAAACTGGGATCCTATTAGCGTGGTGTTCTACGGTGCCTAGCTCCTGTCGGCCCACTGTGCGGGCGGCCTATGCACGGTGTCGCTCTAGGCTGCGAAGCTGCCGGGCTCGCTGCAGGCTTCCGCAATATTCTGCTCTTTCTGCCCACTGTCATCCCGTCGTTGTTGGCCCCTATGCTCCCCAACGCATGCGAGGCCTCGCACGAGGCGTCGGGCGTGCCGTTGCGAAACAGGGCCACCAGCGGCGCGATACCGCCCGCCTGCGTGATCACTGATTGGGTGGCCTCGTTGTTGGCTGCGATGTGCCCCAACGCGCACGCCGCCCGCTCTTTGGCACCGGGCGTGCCGTCGCGAATGAGGGCCAAAAGCGGATCAATGCCGCCCGCCCGGGCGATGGCCACTTGGTTGGCCTCGTTGTTGGCTGCGAGATTCCCCAACGCACACGCCGCCCGCTCCTTGGCTGGCGGCGCGCCGTCTCGCAAGAGGGCCACCAGTGGATCAATGCCGCCCGCCCGGGCGATGGCCACTTGGTTGGCGTCGTTGTCGGCTGCGAGATTCCCCAGTGCACAGGCCGACCGCTCCTTGAGACTCGGCGCGCCATCGCGAGTGAGGGCCGCCAGAGGCACGATACCGCCCGCCTGCGCGATCGCTGTTTGGTTGGCTTCGTTGTTGGCTGCGAGATTCCCCAGTGCACACACCGCAGCCTCCTGGGCTGCCGGCGTGCCATCGCTTAAGAGGGCCACCAGTGGCACGATGCCGCTCGCCTGCGCGATAAATAACTGATTGGCCTCGTTGTTGGCTGCGATATTTCTTAGCGCGCACGCCGCCTGCTCCTGAGCTTGCTGCGTGCCATCGCGTAAGAGGGCCACCAGCGGCACAATGCCGCCCGCCTGGGCGACGGCCACTCGCGTGTCGAGGTGCTTCTGTGCAATCACGGCCAGCGTCATTGCCGCCCACCCCTTGGCTGCCGGCGCGCCGTCGCGTAAGAGGCCCACCAGTGATGCAATGCTGTCTTCCGCGATGGCCACTTTGTTGGCGTCGCTCATTGCTGCGAGCTGTCCCAACTCCATAGCGGCCCGCTCCTTGGCGGCCGGTGCGGGGGACGCAAGATTTCTGATGGCTGTCTCGACTGCCGTCGGCATGCCTTTTGAACTAGGTTACCTTGGGCGTCAGCGGCCCGGGAGCAGGGCCGGTCGCAGCAAGCAGCGCCAGCCACAAGCGCGAGCGTGTGGTGTGTGCACACCGAGCGCCAGCGCGCTCTCCTGGCGGCGAGCAAGTCTTTCGGAACAAACGCAAACCCCACAAAAAAAATCCATGTTAACGAATGATACAATTAAATCACTACAGCAAGATTACAAGGCCTGGTACGCCTGCACGCGACACTAACACTCAATCAGCCGGCGGGTAATGTACACAACGTGGACTGCGGCGTAGACGGCAGAGACGGCAGCGTCGACGGGAACGGCATGCCGCCCGGGCTGCTCCCGCGTGAGGCTCTTGCCTCTGGCAAGAAGCACGCCGCACTGGTGGCGGGTGCCAGTGGTTCAGTCGAGCAGATCACGGAACCGCCTGAAGAGAAGCGCCGCACCGGAGGGCTGCCCTGAGGGAAGCTGCCATCCGGCTGGTCCTGCGGCGACGGTTGATCTACCGAGGCCGCCACCTCCCCCTCTACCTCCTCCTCCACCTCCTCCTCCACCTCCTCCTCGAGCCCGACCATGCGCTCCTGCATGCACGCACAGGCATGAGCACGCGCCCCTGCATGCATGCACATGCTGCCACGAGCTGCGCGAGCATACTTCCACACGTGCACGCATGCATGAGTGCGCCGGGCCACTACCCTTGGCCACAAATGGCCATGCACACTCATGTATCCATCCATCGATCTAGGCGCTCTACCTCCTCGTCCCCCTCTGCGATCGAAGACAGGCTGTTGCGTTTGCGAGGAGGTGCCCGCCGCAGCGCCCGCCTGCACATGCAACACGGCGCGCTCAGCAATCGGCAGCGATCGGTAGCGGTGGCAGCGTGCGGCAGCAGTGGCGGCGGCGTGCGGCGGCGGCGTGCGGTGGCTGCGGCAGGGAAGGAGCGTGCCTGGCTCGCTTGGCGAGGAGAGTCATCTGCTCGCGCCCCTCGCGCAGCTTGCCGCGCTTCGTCACGCCGCCGCCGCCACACGCGGCGCGGCCGCGCCTCCACGCGGCCCTCAGAAAGTAGAGCAGCGGCGCCAGCAGCAGCCTGCAAACGTGGGTACTCAGCCTGTAACCGCATGCGTGTATCCACGCGGCCCTGAGAAGATAATCGGCTCAGCAGGCAGCCTGTGCGGCCGCCGAAGCGCGCGCTCCGGAGGTGGTTCCGCTGCCTACCCCACTCAGCGATGGCCGCGGAGCATGGTGACAGGCCGCTCCGGCAGGGCCGGCCCTCTGGCCAGCCACGCTCTTCAGGGTCGACACTGTTCACCTTGCGGTGGCACAGCAGCACGACCACCCCCACGTAGACGCGTAGACGCTCGGCGCACGCGTGCAAGCGCGCCTCGGAGAACGAGCACACGGGCCGCGGCAGCGAGGGGGAGTTATATCCCGAGGCGACTCCAAGCGGACGCCACACAGCCGGTGCAGCGTGCGGTGGCGGCGGCCGCGGCCACGGCTGCAGCGGCGACGGCGGCGGCGGCGGCAAGAATGGTGACGGCGGACTGCGTGCAGTTAAGCGAATACTGAGGGTGGGTTGGTGGCCTGGCAGCCCACGAGCCTCTAGGATCGGGGCGGGGCTTGAAGGCAGTGATGGCAAACGTGTGACACGGAGCGAGGCTGCCTGGGCTCTGCAGCGGCCATGGCCTAGCACGCGGAGTTCTGAAGGCAGGTGTTGAGTGGAAAGCAGCCGCAGAGTTGGCGCCGGTGAAGCAGCCACGCTGCTGGCCCGTCGCCCGTCGCACGCGGAGTGAGTGCGGCGCGGGGGGGGGGTGAATATCTGGTGAATAGCGCTCGGACCGCTC
>Ga0209302_10001554_pt1 | contig 13411 bp, 12 predicted proteins | sample ArcOceMetagenome_2_FD_187445 | JGI IMG/M metagenome (GOLD analysis project Ga0209302, IMG submission 187445) | Marine eukaryotic phytoplankton communities from Arctic Ocean - Arctic Ocean ARC135M Metagenome (SPAdes) (version 2) | ecosystem: Environmental > Aquatic > Marine > Oceanic | place... | reverse complement strand
AGCACTCATGACTTGCACCAAACGCCCTTCGCTTAATAACTGGGCAACCCCCACGCGCGGTACTTGCACCATCCCTAGTCCAGCCACACAAGCGGCAGTATAAGCCTGCACGTTATTGACTGTTAGCGAACCTGGTACAGGGTACGTTTGATAGTGTTTGCCGTCCCAATACTCCCAACCGAACGGTTGGCTACCCAATACAGTGGTGTAATGCACCAATTGATGCGAGCCTAACGCGTCTAACTCTTGAGGGCTACCGTACCGTTCTATATAGGCTGGACTAGCACAGGTAATAATATCTAGCGTACCAATATGACGTGCGATTAAACTAGAGTCATCGGTATGCCCCACACGCACCACGCAATCAAACCCTTCTGCCACCAAATCCACTTGCCGGTCCGTACAACTTAGCTCTACCTCAATATGCGGGTAACGGTCCATGAATTCCGATAAATGTGGTATGACAACATTCATCGCCGCCCCAGTAGGCATATCAACCCGCAAACGGCCCGACAAGGTCGCAGGCGTTTGTTGAAATAACGAATTTAGCTCATCCATATCAGCTAATAATTCTTTGCAACGCTCGTAATAAACACGGCCGTCTTGTGTCAACTCCACGCGCCGGGTCGTGCGATGTAATAGCCGTGTTGATAACTGATCTTCTAACTGCTGAATCGCTTGCGACGTAGCAGCTTTAGGAATGCCCAAAGACTCCGCGGCTTGTGTAAAGCTAGAACGCTCAGCTACTGCTAAGAAAATCTGCATCGCCGCTAATCTATCCATACAATCGACCATACCCTCTATTGATTCATTTTTTTGAACAGTGAAAACAAGAATAGCTTATTTATCATGCCTTATAAGGTTAATAAACTAGTATCACTGTCATCAACAATGCACACATGAGCTATACCGCACATGCGTATACTTTTTAGGAGCACCCTCACATGAGCCTTATATCCACTAGTAGAGCAGCTAACAAAGACACCAATACAGCTAATTTTAAAGTCGCGCTCGTCACTGGCGGAAGCCGTGGCTTAGGCAAAAGTAGCGTGCTAGCTCTCGCTGCAAAAGGCACGGATATCCTCTTCACCTATAACAACCGTGAAGACAAAGCGGCCGAAGTCGTTAACGCAGTTGAAACATTAGGACAAAAAGCGATCGCACTGCAGCTTGATGTTAGCCAACGCGCCACATTTGCAGATTTCACTAACCGTATAAAAGCAGAGCTGAACGTACACTGGAACCGAAAAGATTTCGACATCTTGGTCAATAATGCCGGTATAGGCATCAGCTCACCGATAGAAACGACAACCGAAGCTGACTTTGATTTATTAATGAATATCCACTTGAAAGGCCCCTATTTTTTAACCCAAGCTCTACTCCCTTATTTGGCAGATAATGCTCGAATTATTAACGTTTCGACGGGATTAACACGCTTTAGCGTTCCCGGTTACTCCGCTTATGCCATGATGAAAGGTGGCGTTGAAGTCTTTACCCGCTACTTAGCCAAAGAGCTAGGTGCCCGTGGTATTAGTGTCAATACAATAGCACCCGGTGTGGTAGAGACAGATTTTAGAGATGGCGCGGTTCGAAATGATCCTAACATGAAGGCTTTTTTGGGATCACAAACAGCACTGGGTCGAATTGGCCAACCCGATGATATTGGCCATATCGTCGCATCAATGTGCCAAGATGAAAACCGCTGGATTAATGCCGAACGGATTGAAGCATCAGGCGGTATGTTTATTTAGACTATCTGAGTTATAAGCCGGTAACCTACTTCATCCCTTAGCAACACTGGCTTATAATGAGCGCCTGTTTTTATAGGCCAGTTGTTATGCTATCGAATGTACGTATTGTTCTTATTAATACTTTCCATCCAGGTAATATTGGTGCGGCTGCCCGCGCTATGAAAAATATGGGGCTCACTAATTTATGGTTAGTAGACCCTAAAGAGTATCCGCACCCAGAAGCTGACTCACGCGCTGCCGGTGCTAAAGATGTACTCGACTCAGCCACGGTAGTTGGTACCTTGGAAGAGGCGATTGCCGATTGCCAAATGGTCGTTGGTACGAGCGCTCGATCACGTACATTCGATTTACCAATCCAAGATGCCCGAACCTGCGCTAAGCAGGTCATAGAAGAAGCCCCCAACGGTAACGTTGCGATTGTGTTTGGTCGCGAGACCATGGGCTTGCTCAATGAAGAAATCCAGTTGTGTAACTACCATGTCTATATTCCGGCTAATCCAGAGTATCCTGTTCTCAACGTGGCGCAAGCTATACAGTTGCTGAGTTACGAAGTATGGGTCGCATCACAAGATCAAACGATAAAAGCGACCGACTATGAGTACCCGCGTCAAAAAGAAATGGTTCTGTTTTATACTCATTTAGAGACCGTACTTCGTACCACGCAATTTCTCATTCCGCAGCACGAAGGCCGAGCGATGGCGAAACTAAAACGCTACTTTAATCGGACTCGACCCGAAAAAGCGGAACTTGGAATGCTAAGAGGTATTCTAAGTTCTGTACAAGACACCTTAAAAAAACAAGCCAGTGGCACTTCTGACAAGGACTGATAGCAATGCATACGAATTTAAAATCATTACGTGACCAAGCTCGTGAACTGCAACTCGGTATTGAATCGGTATCAGCCGAAATGGAAGCTTACGAAAACAACATCGCCGGTATTCAAGAATGCGCCCTCACCTTACAAAAAAGTATTCGCCTTGTGGGTAACAACCGCATTGCAGCAATGGCCGCTAAAGATCAGCGTAAGGTTATGGATCAAATGGAACAAGCCGCGAACGAACTAGTAGAGTTACTAAAACGATGATCGACAGCTACCCTTTAGGGAAAATCACGCCGGAGCAATTTTTAAGTGAATACTGGCAGAAAAAACCGCTACTTATTCGTAATGCCTTTCCTGACTTTGAAGCACCGGTCAGTGCTGATGAATTAGCGGGACTTGCATGCGAACCGGATGTTGAATCACGTCTCATTATCCAGAACCCTTCTACTGATGAATGGCTATTAGAAAACGGGCCTTTTGATGAAGAGCGTTTCATGGCCCTCCCAAAAACACATTGGACATTACTCGTTCAGGCAGTTGATCACTGGGTACCCGAAGCCAAAGCCTTGCTGGATCAATTCCGCTTCATCCCCAGCTGGCGCATAGACGACCTTATGATTAGTTACGCGCCTAAAGGTGGCGGTGTTGGGCCTCATTTCGATAATTATGATGTGTTCTTATTGCAGGCAGAGGGGCAACGCCGTTGGGAAATCGGCGGGGAATTTAACGAAGGCTCACCCCGCCGTAAAGACGTACCCGTGATGATCATCCCTGAATGGGAAGCAGAAGAAAGCTTTGTGCTAAACCCAGGCGATATGCTGTATGTACCACCTCAGCTAGGCCATAACGGTGTCGCTGAATCTGATAACTGCATCACCTACTCCATCGGGTTTAGAGCGCCTTCGCACGCTGATATCTTACGTAACTTTACTGACTTCGTGGGTGAGCAAGTCACCAGTGAAATGCGTTATACCGACGGGGATATCGTACCTCAAGAGAGCCCTTCTCTCATGAAGGACGAGGTCTTTGATAAAGTACGTCATATTTTTGAAAGCTATCTAAAAGAGCCCGGCTTACTGGAAGACTGGTTTGGCCAACACATGACCGAACCAAAGTACCCCGAACTCGCGCAACCTGATGAAGATGCTGAACCCATCACACCAGAAGATTTGCAGGAGTATTTAGACAATGGCGGTCTCTTGTTTCGAGCAGAAGGCAGCCGTTTTGCCTATCGCCAGAAACAAGTAAAAAACTACGTTCTCTTTGTCAACGGCGTATCGTGTGAAGTGCATGCACACGAAGGTGATTTTGTCCGCGCTATCTGCGACAACGAAGCCATTGGCAGCGATATAATTAATAGTACAGAAACATTAGAAATTGCTGCAGAGCTAATCAACATGGAAGCCCTGCGCACTGAGTTAGATGAGGATAGCGAAGAGAATTGATATTTCTATTCAGCCATAGATGAAATGTTAGGGTTAAAGATGACGAGCTTTATTCATCGTCATCTTTAACATCAGCATGGGACGTACCGTCATACTCACTGATATGCCCAAAAGGTTCAAACCAAAAGAACGAGCTGATGAAACTAAACTCACGTGTTAATCCATTATCCGCAGACTGGGCTAAACGCCATACAATCCCCTCCGCTTCAGGGAACTGATCGCCTTGTATCTGATCTTCAAATAATCGGTTGATTAATATATCATCCGTAAGTCCGCTCGCAAGTAAGCGTACAACAGCTGATGCCTGTGACTCATCAAATATCGCCAAATCATCACGTTGTTTCGCTGTCACACTGATGGTCATTTCTACACCGGTTGGCTGGGCGAAAATACCATTAAATGCTTCACGCAACAGTGCATAGGCACTAAAGAAGCGCTCGTGATATAAGCAGTTTGAATATTCTTCCCACAAGCGATCGTCAGGCATATCATGACTTACTTGTTCGATCTTCCCTGCAGTTAATTCATCTGAAAACAGATGCGTTAACACCACCTTAGCCGCTTCATTTGGCTCTAAATCGCTGAGAGACATCATGCACATCTCTCGCAGCTCAGATGCATCCATCCCCTCTAAGCCGTCATCAAGGTCCATAATAGACATGAGTGCATGGTAATCCTCATTGGACCACGCGTTTTGAATCTTATTTAACTTACGAAAAGCAGTGACCTGGACAGAGAACTTGGGATTCATACAATATTCCTTTGCATCAAAAAGATGACCTGTAGACATCAAAATATCTGTATTTATCCCTATTCACAAGACAGCAGAACAATATATAAATTTTTTTAATATGTGACTTTTTAGCATATTGAGTCAAACAATAAGAATAAAAAACCACGACTGATGCAGCTTATACCAGTACTCTATTCTCGCTACCCGGCAATACAGAAAGTGTTTTAGCACTGGCCGTATCTACAATATAAGTATCCGTCTTCACTGAGTCTACAAAGACCCACTCACTTGTCGCCTGCTCTGGCGTAAATGTTACTATCATAAATCCGCGCTGGCTCACATTCATATAAGACAACCCATCGATTAAGGTAGTAAAGCTATGCTCTACTTGCCCTAATGTTGTTAGGTCAGCGGCTTCTAGCCCTAAATAACTTTCTAAACCCGGTGATGAGACAGCGCTGGTGGCAAACTCAACGCCGACTGCATTTCCATGAGAATCAATTAGATTACTAGCCCACGCATTATGTGTATCACCCGACAGTACTATTAAGTTTTTATTCAATTGCTGTGCTAACGCCATCACAACTTCGCGTTCGTAAGCATAACCATCCCATGCATCTAAATTATATGGGATAGTCGTTTCAATAAGTGCTCTTTCCTCATCCGTAACAGTAGGGTCACTGGCGTCGATTCGCATTTTGATCGCCACAAACTCACCTAATCGTGTAAAATCTGACAACAGAGCTGCTGGAATACTCATCCGGCCAATGAGTATTTGCTGGCCTAATACATCCCATCGTGCCGTCGATGTCATCATAGTTTGCTGCAACCATAACAATTGATCAGCGCCTAATAACGTTCGGTTAGTATTCGATAAATCCGCTACAAACTGTGCCGTATTCATTAATCCTGTCACGGAATCAATATAATTTTCGTAATTTAATGGCTCATCCCGGCCTATAATGCGCGTGTCCAACATATATAAAGATACTAGGTCACCAAAGACGAACTGACGATAAATCGTCCCCTGATCTCCCTCACTGGCCGGACGCACTGGAATCCATTCAAAGTAGGCCTGCAATGCAGCTAACTTTCGCTCGGTAAAGTCACCTTCACCTTCATTATGGTTTTCTGCACCACCTTTCCATGTGTCATTCGCTACTTCGTGGTCGTCCCATACAGCAATAAAGGGTAAGGAACTATGTAAGTCTTGAAGGTCGGTGTCGGTGCGGTATAACGCATAACGTTTGCGATAATCCGATAATGTGAACAGTTCTGTATCATTATCAGCCGGTAACGCACGGCCGATGGCCTCTGCATCTTCGGTTGCGTATTCACCCATCGCATATTCGTATAAGTAATCACCCAAATGAACCGCCACGTCAATATCAGAACGAGCAGCCGCTTCACCGTAGGCATGGAAGAACCCAGCGGGATAATTAGCACATGAGAACACCGCCACTTTAACTTGTTCAACGTTGCCCACAGGTAACGTTTTCATCATACCTATCGGCGAAATTTTATCGTTTGAGATAAATCGGTAATAGTACCGGGTATTAGGTGAAATGTTTTGAATGTCTACTTTTACTGTGAAGTCGCGGCTAGCATGAGTGCTAGTGCTGCCCTGATGCACTAAATCAGCAAAGTCCCTGTCGGCCGATACTTCCCAATGCACTCTCACACTTTGTACGTCAGAATTACGCGGCGTAATACGTGTCCAGATAATAACTTTATCGGCTAAAGGGTCACCACTTGCCACACCATGTTGATAGCTAATGGCAACGCCATTATCATCGCTATTACACCCCATCAAACCAGTCGAAATAACGGCCGCACCAAACCCATAAGCGGATAAACGAAGAAAATTACGTCGAGAAAACTGAGACATCTTGTGCTCGCTGTTAGCTGGTTATGATTGAGACAAACAGCTTACAGCGGGTATATGACGGGATGTTGACGGGATGTTGACGGGTTAAACTTTGATGCTTAACCTTCAACGAGTGTTGCTAGTAACGCTTCGATATCAGCTTTTAGCTCTGTATCTTCACTTTTATTAGCGTTAATTTTTGCATCTTGAAGGCGTTTAATCGCTTCATCCGTTTGGCCTAATTCAATGAGCAATGTCGCTATTGAATAGGCTATGGATGCCATGTAATCCTTCTCATTAATATCAACCGCTTTAGCAAGCGCTTTTTCGTAAACGTCTACAGCGTCCTCTACTTCTTCAGTAAAATCAGCCAACGTTTCCCATTGTACCGGGTGGTCTTTTTCAGTGCCCTCGTTCTCGATACAAATAGCTTTTAGCTCAGCATAAAGCGCATCGAACGTTTCTCTGTCTTCTTTGTCGGCCGCTTCCACAAGCTTTTCAGCCAAAGTATGTACGGATTTGTATAAACGGGTGTTTAGCATTGGTTGTTACCTTGTTTCATATATTTAAATCACCACTGAAAACCTAGACACTCCCTAGCCGTTCTTGGTATTGGTTACATTGTAAAGCTTTTCTATGTCGTTAAAACCCCATACAGTACTAACCAATTGACCAGTACCATATGAAGATCTTTTTTTAATGTTGAATTGTATCTATAAGGCTACTCAACATCAGCAAACTTACCGCCATTAAAGTGCTGCCATGCTAAAGAATCACCTGGCCTTTCGACGCTATTAAAAAAGCCGGTAATGAGTTTACTGCCCTCTTCCTGTGTATCAGGAAACACGGAATTGAGTTCGTCAGTTTGGCTTGTCAGTACGAATACGTTGTCCGCCGTACCGAACCGACTGAAGATAGAGCCGGGGCCTTTTTCTTGAGTCAACACCATTGAGTTACCCACCATATAACCATCGAGCACTTGATTACGGATTAGTAGAGGACGGAACCGGCCATCGGTGTCTTGCGCCCAGAGCGCGTTACTGTCGAAACGGTTGCATTTACCAAGCTCTGGCTCACGCGAGCCGCTATCTTCGTTTATCTCGCCTGTAAACACACACAGCCTTAGATCGTCGACTATCTCCTGCTCAACTTCCTCTCCCAGAAGCTCTGCAGCAACGGTACTAAATGGTCCAAACCCGAGGGACTGCTTAAGGCTGGGAAAACCATTTTCAAAAGATGAGAAAGCTAGCCACCGCTGCCTATGAGCGTTATCACATTGGTCGTGTATAAGCTTATTACTCGTTGAAGATAGACAGCGTGTTCCGCCATCGATTTGAACCGTAATTTGGTTGTTATGACGTGTCCAGACCTGACCAAGATTACCATCAGAGCATTCTCTGGTGACTACATTATCATCCGATCTGGTGGCTTCTAAACATAGATTAGCGATGGAGCTGCGAATGTGTCCGCTTTCCTTCAACACCCATGTTTGACGGCTGGATATAGGGTCACAGCTAAGCACACGGGTTTTACCCTCTGTTAGTTCTCCATCAGAACCTAACTGACCGTTCTTACTATAAATGCATCGGTTAAGCGCACCTTGCTGGAGGTTCCCTAGCAATACATGTGTTTCTGGACGCCCGGTTACTGTTGCTAGATCAACGTACGGATCTTGCAGTATTGCTTCGGCTTTACTTTGGATCAATGCCATCTGCGCATCTTGCTTATCGAGTGCGCCTAGCAGTTCGGATACTTTTCTCAACTTAAACACATTGGCTCTATCTCGCATACTGCCGCCGTTACATGATTGGCTTACTGTGGGGTCGATCTTTTGACAGCTAAAGCTTTCTTTGAGGATAAGGGTACCGTTTCGCTTGAATGTAATGGTCGCAGACGCTTTGGAACGCTCGTTTTTATCGTCGATACTGATCGTCATCTCTCGTAGGCGGTTTGATTCACCCTTAAACTCTTTAATATCATTGAGGATTCCCCGAGATACTTGCTGAGCCAGTATGGCGTAGTGTTCTTGATGTGAAATTGCAGTCGACAGCTTTGCTAGCCCAAGTTTGTAGTTCGCTAAAACGAGTGCTGGGGTTAAATCATACGTTTCACGCGTGTCATTCTGCGCGATCATTGGCGAAAGAAACGAATTTTCGGCATTATTTATGTCACCGATGATACTCTCGATTCTAATATTGATTGAGCTGGCTTGAATGGGATTAAGGCTCTCTAAATTAGCGTCAGCTAATAGAGGGTCGGTAGCCAGTGTGTTACTAAGAAGCGTGATGGAATCTGCAATGTCTTCTACGTTATCCTCTATTTCATTAAACGCTTGGCTATCTAGCTCCGAGCGGATTAATCCAACCACTGTCTTAACGTCCAGTGGTTTTGCATCATTACCACAACCAAAAAAACCACCAAGCGACAACCCAACTCCAACCACAGGCCCTATGGCTGGGAGTGAACCTGCGACAGCACTGGATGCTTGAAGGATGGTATCAGCGTTCGTCGAACAGTCGGCTTGTACGGTCTGTACGCTTAAAGTAATACTGGCCACTCCAGCGACGGCTATAACATTTTTTATCAAATGGTTTAACATGACTTTCTCCTCGAATAGTAAATTTCCAATTGAGCTACGGAGGGATATACGCAATAGAATTTGAGAAAGTTGCACTCAGTTCAATAAATAATGTGATTCAATCTATAACTGTCATGGTGGCCAACAGAAACTGGCAACAAATACTATGAATTGCACTGCAGCTTTATTAATCGTGTGCCGTATAACTATCTAAAGATGAAGATAAGGGTTTGAATTTGGATAACGATGAATTGGTGAATCTGCTGGCTCGTTGCGCACTGAAAGATCAAAAAGCAGTCGCCTTGCTCTATCAAAAGACGGCGGCTTACCTGAATGCAGTGGCGTATCGGATACTGGGTTCTACGGAGTGCAGTAATGATGTACTCCAAGAATCCTTTGTGCAGATATGGGAAAATGCGTCTACCTATACATCTAACGAAGCGAACCCTTTAACGTGGATGACTAGCATTGTGCGTTACCGGGCAATCGATAAGCTCAGACGAGAACGTCGTCACCAGAACCGCCCTCGAACTGAAGAAGAAAACAATATTTTGATATACACCCCCGGTGGCGTTCAGCCAGATGATCACCACCGTCGTTTACGTTTAAATGTAGAAATAGAGAAGTGCTTGGATGCCATGAACGAGCACTTTAATAAAAGTGTCAGACTGGCATATCTTTACGGTTATTCGCGGGAGGAGCTAGCCGAGACCTTGGGCACTAATTTAAATACGGTGAAATCTTGGTTACGCCGTGGTTCTAGTAGACTAAAAGAGTGTTTGCAAGGCAGCTACCCATGAATGAGCGAACCCATAACGAAACCCTAGCCTTTGAATACGTACTAGGCACTTTGGAAGGCAACGAACGGGAAGCCTTCATAGCTAAAATACGTTCGGACGAAGCACTGTTAAACGAAGTACGTTATTGGGAATCTGCATTGATGCCCTCGCTCGATAACCTACCTCAGTTGGATCCCAACCCCGCTACTTTTTCTAAGATTAAAGCGTCAATCGACAGTCGCATAATGCGACCGAATGAGAATAAGCCGCTCAGTTTTTGGGAGAAACTCTTACCTTGGAAAATGGCAACGGCATCCACCATGGTCCTGCTGTTACTCCTCAGTACCTTATTACTAAATAACAGTATGCAACTAAATGAATCGGTCACATCACCTAATGCTGATTATGTAGCCGTGCTCGTTGATGGCGATAATAATCCGGTAGTCACGGCCCTAGCCGTCAGCAATGGTGGTCCTCTATGGTTGAAATGGGAAAACTGGAGCGCACGCCCAGGGTATCGTTTACAGCTCTGGTCACAATCACGCGAAGATGGGGAAATTCACCCCATATTAGTGTTTGACGGCGAACAGCCTCAAGAAATGCCTTTGGATAAGGCATCTTGGCGGCTCATTAAAGGCTCATCCCATTTGCTCATCACCCAAGAGGCTATCGACAGCCCACCCGTTGACAAGCCGAGTGAGCTCATTGTTGCGAAAGGTATTTGTATTCGCCTTACGGGTACGAATCCCCGTACGTAAAAGCACTTCAATCTAGGCCTTGTAACGAGGCCCTACTTCGACAAGTATTTAATAGCGTTTTCTAAGCCTTCTACCGTCAATGGGTACATATGCCCTCCTATCTGATCTTTGATCGCATCAGTCGTTTGGGTGTATTTCCAATAACTTTCGTCAGAGGGGTTTAGCCAGATGACTTTTCCCCACGTATCAATTATGCGCTGTAACCACGCTTGGCCCGTCTCTTCATTCATGTGCTCTACACTGCCGTAGGGACTTAATAGCTCGTAAGGGGACATAGCCGCGTCACCGATAAAGATAACGCGGTAATCCTTACTATAGGTATGTAATACATCAAGTGTAGAGGCGGTATTGTCAAAACGGCGGCGATTATCTTTCCACAATTTTTCATAAATACAGTTATGGAAATAATAATACTCTAGGTGCTTAAACTCACTTCTAGCGGCCGAAAATAACTGCTCGCATAAATGAATATAGGGATCCATTGAGCCGCCTATATCTAAAAACAGCAATACTTTTGCAGCATTGTGTCTTTCAGGCACCATTTTAATATCTAATAACCCCGCGTTTTCGGCGGTAGACTTAATCGTCCCCTTCAAATCTAGTTCATCAGCGGAACCTGTCCGTGCAAATTGGCGTAGTTTGCGTAAAGCGACTTTTAAATTACGCGTACCTAACTCAACCTTATCATCCAGGTTTTTAAATTCTCGCTTTTCCCATACCTTTACGGCCCGCTTATGCTGACTTTGGCCGCCTATTCGTATTCCTTCTGGATTATAACCACTGTGACCAAAGGGGGACGTTCCGCCCGTACCAATCCATTTGTTGCCACCGGCATGGCGCTCATGTTGGTCTTTTAAACGTTCATTGAGCGTTTCTAAGAGCTTATCAAGCCCACCCAGTGCTTCGATTTGTGCTTTTTCTTCGTCACTAAGATTTTTCAAAAACTCTGATCGCAACCAGTCTTCCGGAATTTGATCATTGGGAAACAGCGCTATGTCATCGAGCCCTTTAAAATAAAAGCCAAAGGCTCGATCAAATCGATCAAAATACTTCTCATCCTTCACTAAGCACAGGCGTGATAATAAATAAAAATCATCCAAATTAGCGAACGCGAGTTTATGTTGCAGCGCTTCCAGCAATACAAGCAGTTCTTTAATCGTAACCGGCACTTCTGCTTTGCGTAACGTATAAAAAAAATCTAATAGCATGGTGGGGCATTACCTAACGTTTAGCACGGCGGCTCATGAAGGCTAGTCGCTCTAGCATATGCACATCTTGCTCGTTTTTAAGTAGCGCTCCATGCAGTAAAGGAATCGCGTTCGTGTTATCGCCATTTTTTAAGACATCAGCGGGAATATTATCCGCCATTAATAGCTTTAACCAATCGATTAGTTCAGAGGTTGATGGCTTCTTTTTGAGTCCATTAACCGAGCGTATATCAAAGAAAATCTCTAACGCTTCTTTAACAAGGTTTTGCTGCAAATTCGGGTAATGAACATCAACAATCGCTTCCATTGTTTCGCGATCAGGAAACTGTATGTAATGGAAAAAACAGCGGCGTAAGAAAGCATCGGGAAGCTCTTTTTCGTTATTAGAGGTGATAATGATAATAGGCCGATTTTTCGCAACGATACGCTCGCCCGTTTCGTAAACACTGAACTCCATCTTATCGAGCTCGACCAGTAAATCATTAGGGAACTCGATATCGGCTTTATCGATCTCGTCAATAAGTAATACAACTTGCTCATCAGATTCAAAGGCTTGCCAAAGCATGCCTTTACGTATGTAATTTTTAATGTCGTTAACTTTCTCGTCACCCAGCTGAGAATCTCGTAAACGGGAAACCGCATCGTATTCGTAAAGCCCTTGCTGTGCTTTTGTCGTGGACTTTACGTGCCAACGTAAGAGTCGCTTTCCTAGCGCATCTGCTACTTCTTCCGCCAACATAGTTTTACCAGTGCCCGGCTCGCCTTTGATCAACAGCGGCCTTTGCAGAGTAATGGCCGCATTAACAGCCATACTAAGATCACCTGTTGCCACATACCGTTCTGTGCCCTGAAACTGCATCCGAAACTCCTAACCTTAAAGCCATATGATATTACTGAATCATCATATCCTACCAATACAGCTACAGCGTGTCCTTAACAAACAACGCTAACTCATACGATCGTATTACCTGGACCTTCCTTACTCAAAATGAGGCAAAACACGAATCATTTTTCGAAATAAGTCATTCTCTTTGATCGATGATGATTGTTTCCCAAAGAACGATAAGGAGAGACTAAATAAGAGATAGGCCGTTGCGGCTGACTCACGATCCACTTCTCGACCCGTTAACGCCTCTTTCATATCAAATAATGGGCCGAATATTGTTTTCCCGTGCTCAATCAACCGGTCGTGCGAGCGAGCTATCAACTTTACAACTAATGAGGGATCAAGCTGGAATATCTGCGGCCCACCATCCTGTAACCTTGCTTGAGCAAAGTCAGCGATGGTATCTACGAGCTGTAATGGGTTATCAGCGGTAGCTATTCTATTTTCTAATTTTTCCATGTAGTCATCGATAATTAACTCAAATACGCCTTCTAGCAGGGCTTCCCGCGTTGGGAAATAACGATATATAGTCGGCCGAGATATACCTATATCCTGACAAATATCCGTTATCGATAGCCCTGATTCA
>Ga0209302_10001553_pt1 | contig 13414 bp, 15 predicted proteins | sample ArcOceMetagenome_2_FD_187445 | JGI IMG/M metagenome (GOLD analysis project Ga0209302, IMG submission 187445) | Marine eukaryotic phytoplankton communities from Arctic Ocean - Arctic Ocean ARC135M Metagenome (SPAdes) (version 2) | ecosystem: Environmental > Aquatic > Marine > Oceanic | place... | reverse complement strand
TGTTTAAGCTTCATAGCAGCAATGGTCTTTGCTAAATGAGCAGGTTCATTCTGATCTAGTGGGTCAGGTTTACCATGTGCCACATCACAAAAAGGACAGCGTCGAGTACAAATTTGCCCCATAATCAAAAAAGTTGCCGTGCCCTGCGTAAAACACTCACCTAAATTAGGACAAGCCGCTTCCTCACAAATGGTATGCAATTGATGCTCTCGCAGCAATGTCTTTAACCGAGATACTTCTGGATTACTTGGTACCTTTGACCTTATCCAGTCTGGCTTGCGTTTGGGTTCTGTTGGCACGACTTTAATTGGGATTCGTGAAACTTTCGACTCCCCCCTTAGTGCACTTACATCCCTTTTTGTTGATACTATTTCAGCCATTAAAACACCTTAAAATTACATTCTTGCTATCAATTCGTTCACAAATTGTTGCTTTACTTCTATCATTGTCAAATCACATTTTAAACCTTTGAGATCAATCATTTTCATTCCCTCAATACCACAAGGGTTAATCGACAAAAAAGGTGATAAGTCCATATCAACATTTAAACTAATGCCATGATAACAGCACCCACGCTTAATTCTTAAACCTAGAGAAGCAATTTTACTACCTTCTACATAAACACCCGGTGCCTCAGGATCTGTATATGCTAAAAGTCCTTGCATTGCTAACAAACTAATAACAGTCTGCTCCAGCAGCATCACCATCTTTTTGACACCTAGATCAGAACGCTTTAGGTCAAATAAAGTATAGGCAATTAATTGACCAGGCCCATGATATGTAACTTGGCCTCCGCGGTCTGATCTAAATACCGGTATAGAACCTGTATTTAACAAATGCTCCTCTTTGCCATTTGAACCTTGACTAAAAACAGGAGGGTGTTCACATAACCACAATTCATCCTCAGCCTCAGTCTTTCTTGAAAGTGTGAAATCTTTCATAGCTCGGAAGGCCAGAGCATAATCAATTAATCCTAAGTCTTTAATTATCATTTTAAATGATTACAAAATATATTTAACTAACTCATGGCTGCTTAAGGCTTCATAAATAGTATCAACCTGTAATTTACTCGTCACATAAACAGTTACAGTGATTGAGGTGAACTTACCACCAGAACTTTGTTTTTTTGTGACAGCGCCTTCTCGAATAATTTCTACGTGCTCACCGACGATCCTCACAACTGTAGCATCAAAATCAAAGCTCGTTTCTCCCATTGCTTTAATATCAAAATCACAAGGAAACTCAATTAAAGACTCGCGTTCTTCAACCATCATTTCGTTCCTCTGCTTTAGCATGTTGATAAAGTGCATCTATTTTTTGCCAAACTGGCCCTGGTATTCCTTCCCCAACTTTCACACCATTAAGACGTGTTATTGGTAATACTTCTTTGGTAGAACTGCTCGTCCACAGTTCATCGACATCGGTCAATTTAAATTCGGCGACAGGCTCTTCAATCAGTCGAATTCCTGCTTTTGAAGCAAGACTTATGACTACCTCACGTGTAATACCAGCTAATATTTTTCCACTTTTAGGCGCCGTATAAATAACACCATCGATAACCGCATAAGCATTACTTGTAGAACCCTCTGTAAGATACCCATCACTAATCAATAGTGCTTCTTCAGCACCCGCATCTTTTGCCTGCTGCTTTAACAAACAATTTGGTAATAAACTAGTCGATTTAATATTACATCTCTGCCAACGAGAATCTTTTAATGAAATTGCAGAAATACCATTTTTCTTATATTTTACTGGCACTACCTGCATCAGATTACTCATAACAAACACTGTTGGATTGGTATTTTCAGGAAAAACATGGTCTCTTGCTGCAACTCCTCGTGTTACTTGTATATACAGTACTTGGTCACCACCTAAATGAAGGTTAATTAATTTGTTAAGCACTGTTTCCCAATGTTTCTCAGAGTAAGGATTTACAATTCTGCTCTCATCAAGACTATTTTGTAGCCGTTCTAAATGGCTTTTCAATTTAAAGCAATGTCCATCATAAACGGGAATAACTTCGTACACCCCATCACCGAACACAAAACCTCTATCAAGAACGGATACTTTCGCCTCATCGGCGGCAATAAACTTTCCATTTAAAAAAACATCAGTCACAAACTAGGCCCAGAACATCATCAACAAAGTATCTATCAAACGGCGCCACCAACTACCCTTTTCTATCGCCTCTAATGCCACTAAGGATCTTGTTGCAACTAGCTTTCCATGTAGATGTATTTCTACATTACCTAACGCCTGGCCAATTAAGATAGGAGCAATAAACGGCAAGTTAAAGTTTGTTGTAGCTACCAATTCTTTGTAGCTACCTCGGGGAACAGTAACAGCCAAGGGCGTCTCAAGACCCAAGCTCACTATATTTGTTAAACCTTTCCAGACTTTACTAGTAGTAACCTCTTGATCAGCACCATACAATACATGGGTTTCAAAAAACCGAAAGCCGTAGCTAAATAATTTCTGTGTCTCTGCTGCTCGTGCATTTTCACTGTCTGTTCCCAAAACAACAGAGATTAATCTTGTACCCTGACGCTCTGATGAGGCAGCCAGACAATAACCGGCTTCTTGAGTGTGGCCTGTTTTTAAACCGTCAACGCTTTTATCCCTCCATAGCAATTTATTTCTGTTTTGTTGTGTAATATTATTGTAAGTGAACTTTTTCTCGGCATACCATGCATAATGATCTGGGAAATCACGAATTACTGCTGTAGACAAAATAGCAATATCTTTGGCCGTAGTATAATGATCCTTTCCTGGTAAGCCGGTGGCATTTTGGTAGTTAGTATCGAACATACCCAACTGGTGAGCATATTGATTCATCATTTGAGAAAAAGTCTCCTCACTGCCAGCCACATGTTCCGCTAAGGCGACTGCGGCATCATTTCCCGATTGAATAATCATACCGCGCAATAAAACACCTACGGTTACCTTAGTATTGACTTCAATAAAGCTCCGAGAACCCACCATCCTCCATGCCTTTTCACTAATGAGCACCTCATCTTCTAAAGTAATGTTGCCCGCTGATAATTCATTTGACACAACATAAGCTGTCATCAGTTTCGTGATGCTTGCGGGGGGCAAACGCTGCTTTGCATTTAATTCTGCAATGACATGACCACTTGCAAAGTCCTGTAATATATATGATTTTGCTGATACTACAGGTACACTTGGTACTGGCCTTACAGCTGCATGTGATACAACACTCAATAAAACCAAACTAAATAATAAAAATATTTTTACTGTCTTTAACATTCAATATTCTCTAGAAAATAATTTATTCCACAACAGCATGGCTCTCAGCCACACCCAGAACTTTCAGCTTTTCTGCCAGAGATTCACTGGCTTCAACATTGGCTAAGGGCCCTACTCTAACACGATACAGAACACTTTGACCTCGATAAAGAGGCATCAGAAAAACAGTTTCAGCAAGGTGTGCTGCTAATTTCTCTTTAAGCTCTTCAGCCCGACCAATAGAACCAAAAGTGCCTACCTGCAAATACACACTGGAATGGGCATCTTGCTTCAATGGTTCTACATTTACTACGAGATTTTCATTTACTACGAGATTTTCAATATGCTGTTTACTCATCTCATAGTCTTCTGCATTGATAGCATTGACTTCTACTTCGGCTGTACCGTTGCCAATTATGTCTAATTTTGTAGCACCGGCATAAGATAAGTCAATGATACGCCCTTGATGAAATGGCCCTCTATCATTTACTCTGACGATGATTTTCAAACCATTATTTAAGTTGGTAACTTCAACATAACTTGGGAGAGGCAATGTTTTGTGTGCTGCTGTCATTTCATACATATCATAGATTTCACCTGTGGCTGTTTTACGACCATGAAACTTTTTACCATACCAAGACGCAATACCTTTTTCACTATAACCTTCATTTGTCGACATTGGATAATAACGTTTGCCAAGCACTACATAACTCTTCAACTTATCAGACCTTATTTTTTCAATTTTTGGCACTGCGTTTAACACCCCAGAAACGTCTGCAGGATTGCTGGGGGCACTATCACTTTTTTCCATTATATTCCCACCACAGCCAACTAAAAATAGTAGGATGAAGGCAGCAATAATCTGTTTCATTCCAACTTTCTTCATAGCTAGTTTGTTAGGTTATATTCTTGACTAATTAATGCAGCTAACTGTGTAACAGCCATCGCATACATGCGACTATGGTTATAACGAGTAATACTGTAAAAATTCTGGCGTGTAAGCCAATATTCCTCACCTTCAAGCTGGGTCAAACTAATAATTGCTAACTGATTAGTATCTGAAGGTAATGATATTGTTGCTACGCCAGCATTAGTTAATTCATCTCGCTCAATATCTGGCTTGGTCCCTTTCTCTAACAATGCAATTGGCGGACTACCGGCAACTGTCGTTTTATGAGCAATACTTTCACCTGCAACCCAACCGTGACGATTTAAATAGTTAGCAATACTGCCAATGGCATCTGTTGGATTAGTCCAAATATCACGCTTACCGTCACCATCAAAATCAACCGCGTAAGCTCTAAAGCTACTAGGCATAAACTGCCCGAGACCCATTGCGCCCGCATAAGAACCCATTGGGGTTAATATCGACATTTTTTCTTCGCGTGTTAAAAACAAAAAATGACCTAATTCACTTCGAAAAAACTTACTTCTTGGAGGGTATCGAAATGCCAGCGTTGATAACGCATCGACAACACGATAGCCGCCAACATTGCTACCATAGCTAGTTTCGACCCCAAGGATAGCAATGATTATTTCAGCTGGAACGCCGAACTCCCTCTCTGCTTTCACTAATGTACTCTTATTGGCTTGCCAAAATACTGCCCCGTTATTAATTCGCTTTTGAGTTATAAATATTTTGCGATAGTCATACCAAGGCTTGCTTTTCTCAGCCGGTCTAGCTATTGCCTTTAAAATAGACTTTTTAACATTTACTTGCTCAAAAACTGTCTGTAATTCAGCTTTATCAAAGCCATGTTCATCATGCATTTCATCAATGAATTTGGACACTCCCGGCAAATATTCATTAGCATAAGACAATGATGAAAAAGTCAGGTACAAAAAAGTAATAAATAATAATGATTTCATGATTCCATCATCCTTCTATGAGTATGAATAGACATAAGAATACCGAAGCTAGCCAACAAGGTCACCATTGAAGTACCTCCATAACTGACTAGGGGCAATGGCACTCCTACAACTGGCAATAAACCCGTTACCATTCCAACGTTTACGAGTACACCCACCAGAAAAGTTAATGAAATACTCCCCGCCAATAATCTCGCAAAACTTGATTGAGCTCGACTAGCAATATACAAACCTCTGCCTGCAATAGCTAAGTACAAAAACAAAAACATGCTAACACCTAAAAGTCCGAACTCTTCTGCAATCACAGAGAAAATAAAATCTGTTGATCTTTCTGGTAAAAAAGCTAGATTAGACTGGGTTCCTTCTAACCAACCGCGGCCGAACAAACCACCCGACCCAATTGCTATTTTGGATTGGATAATATGATAGCCAGCACCCAATGGATCACTCTCTGGGTTTAAAAAAGTTAACACTCGTTGCTTTTGATAGTTATGCATGAGGTGCCATAAAACAGGTAGCGCCGAGGCTACAGAAATTAAAAGCCCAATAATAAACCTCCAAGAAACACCTGATAAGAATATGACAATCAGTCCTGAGCTTGCTATTAGCAATGAAGTCCCTAAATCAGGTTGTTTAGAGATTAATAAGGAAGGTATAAAAACCATCACTAAACACACGACTATGCGTAAAAAGCTTGGTGGTAAAGGGCGCTCTGCTATGTAAGCCGCGACTGATAGTGGTACTGCAATTTTCATTAATTCTGATGGCTGAAAACGAACAATACCTAGGTTTAACCAGCGCTGTGCACCTTTGCCTTCATCCCCAACCATCAGCACTGAAATTAACAGAAGCAGTCCGACACCATATATCCAATATGCCAAGTCACGCATGCGATCAGGATGAATATTAGCCAGGAAGATTAATACTAAAAATGCAGTTCCCACCCGTATCAACTGTCTCACTACTAAACTTATATTTTGATCCCCCGCACTAAACAAAACCATCAGTCCAGCACCTAGTAGGACTAGTAAACCAAGTAGCAACAAAGCATCGATATGGACTGCTCGTAATGCTAAAGTTAAACTCCAGCGCTCAGGACTAGATAAACTATTAATCATTGGCAACAAGTCCGAAATACTCCTCGATCATTCTTTTCGCCATCGGTGCTGCAACTTTACTCCCGCTCCCCCCATTTTCAGCCACCACCACAACCACAAACTCAGGATTTTCTGCTGGTGCAAAACCAACAAATAAGGCATGATCCTGCAGCTTCTTTTCGAGTGTTTCTGCATCGTACTTTTGATTTTGTTTAATACCAAATACCTGTGCTGTACCAGTCTTACCTGCTACGTTAAAAGGTAGTGTTTTGCCTAGCAACCTGGCGGTACCTCTTGCCCCTGTCGTCACTTCTACCATCGAATCAATCACACTCTCCCAGTTTTTCTTATTTATCACTGGTAAACTCTCCGCGGTCTCACTCGACAAAAGGGTTAGTTCATTGGTATTGTAATCTCGAATAGCTCTGGCAACCTTCGGCTTTACATGCACCCCTCTCATAGCTAACATTGCTGTAGCTTGAGCCAATTGAACAGGTGTCGTCTGATTAAAGCCCTGCCCAATCCCTGAAATTAATGTTTCACCCGGGTACCAAACTTGATTTTTTGCTTTTATTTTCCACTCCCTAGATGGTGACAAACCTGAGCTTTCACTCGGCACATCAATACCTGTTAGATGGCCAAAGCCAAAATGATCTAAAAACCCATGTAACTGATTGATGCCCATACTATTTGCTAAATCATAAAAATAAACATCACAAGACTGCGCAAGAGATTGTTTTAAATCAACAATACCATGACCATGAGTTTTCCAACATCGGTATCGATGATCATGACCTGGCAATTTGTACCAACCAGGACAAAATGTTTTACTATTAGACTTAATAATGCCCCTTTCCAAACCAGCTAAGGCAACGAATGGTTTCAATGTTGATGCTGGTGGGTAGTGCCCGCGTATTGAACGATTAAACAAAGGTCTATCAGCCGAGTCTCTCAATAGATCATATTCTTTAGAGCTAATACCTGAAACAAAAGAGTTCGGATTAAAATCTGGTTTACTAACCATTGCCAAAACACCACCAGTCTTTACTTCTAGAGCTACTATGGCACCGTTATAGTCAGCCAAAACTTCTGACGCTACTTTCTGTAAATTAATATCTAAATGTAAAAAGAGTTCCTGCCCAGAATGTGAAGGCTCTCTATGTAATTCGCGAACTGTCCGCCCTTGTACGTTCGTTTCAATATGCCTAAAACCCACCTTTCCATGTAAAAGTTTTTCGTATTCCTTCTCAACACCCGTTTTACCTATTTGCAAAGTTCCCTTATATTCGTTCCTATCAACATTTTTTTGATCCCGCTCATTTAGTCGCCCTACATAACCTACGGTATGGGCAAATAAAGCCCCATGGGGATAATGTCGAATTAAACGAGCCACTACATCAACACCTGTTAGCTTATGCTGGTTAACTGAGAAAAGGGCGACCTCTTTTTCCGTTAAGCTTTTTCTAATAACCACTTGACGAAAGCCACGCTGCTCTTTAATAGTCTTTTTTATCTCTGCAACATTATCACTAGACAAGCTAAACAGTTTTGTTAATGTTGTTAATGTATTGTCGACAGAATGAACGTTCTCAGGAGTTAACTCCAGACTAAAAGTTGGAATATTTTCTGCTAATACAACACCATTGCGATCATAGATTAAGCCCCGTTGAGGGGCTAAGGCTTGTGTACTCATACGGTTATTATGGGATAAATCATTAAAATGCTTATATTCAATGATTTGTAGTGTAGCTAACCGTACCAAAATAATAGCGAACAATATTCCTGCCAAGATAGCTGAAAAAATCAAACGGTCATTAACTAATCGACTTTCACGGAAATGATCTTTTAAAGTAAGACGAGTTTTCATCTACACATCATCTAACATTAAAAGTACGCCTGACAGCTCTTAAAAACATATACACAAATGGCCATAAAAGTGTACTGGTAACAGCCGCCGGAAGCCAAACAAGCCAACCTGAACCCAATGAAGTCATAGAAACTGTAACAATATGCACTAATAAAATAAATGACATCAAACTTAAAGCCTGCTGCCAGAGTGGAAACTGTCTTAATTGCAAATGAAAACGTAGAATCAAGTACACTACTAAGGCATAAGAAAAGGCTAATACGCCGAGGACACCACCAAGTAAAATATCCATTAATATACCAACAACCCATGCACAACCCACCCCAACACTTCGCGGTAAAGCCAGAGCCCAATACATTAATGTCAGTAAAACCCATTCTGGCCGTAAATTTCTTATGCTATCTGGCAATGGAATTATCATCAACACCATTGCAATTAAAATAGAAGCAATTATGATATGGCCACCTCGTGACTGGTTAGCTTTCACCATAGTTATCTACCCTCACTACCAATTTCATCTTTATCACTTTCTATAACTTTGATTTTGTCTGGTGCAGTCACCTCAGCTTCCGGTGATGAAAGCACTAACAATACTTCTCTTGATGTCGCTATCCTTGCAGTAGGTTCCACTGTAACTTCCGAAAAGTTTTTTCCTGGTGATTCTTTAACTGAAATTACAGTCCCAACAGGGTATCCCGATGGAAAACGACCGCCTAAACCTGATGTCACTAATAAATCTCCGACACGTATACCGGAGTTGTGAGGAAGATATTCTAACTGTAGTAACTTATTCAAACCACGGCCTCTGGCAACAGAACGCAAACCATTACGATTAACCTGTACAGGGGTTCCATGACTAGGATCTGTTACTAAAATTACACGGCTTGAGAATTGGCTGACGGTCATCACTTGACCCATAACCCCACTAGAATCTAGTACTGATTGCCCCTCGAATACAGCATCTCTCTCTCCTTTGTTTATCACAACATGTTGTGAAAGAAGAGCAGAATCCACCCTCAATACTTCTGCTACTTGTACACGTTCTGGCAGACGAAAAGAAGAGCCTAATAACTCACGTAAACGTAGGTTTTCTCGCTCCAGCCCCCGCAACTTTTGTAGATGAAAACTACTTAACAAATTAGTCGCCTGAAGTGATTTATTGTGCTCTTTTAAATCAGCTCTACTTTGAAGATACTGATTCGTCCAACTAACTAGATCACTTGGTAAAGAGGCTACGCGTTGTATAGGATAAATAGCCGTTGATAGAGTGCTACGTATTGAAGTTAAATAATTTAATCTAGAATCTATAAAAATTAAGGTCAACGAAGCTAATAACGCCATAACTAAGCGGGTATTGAGTGATGTTCTATTGCTAAATAACGGTTTAATTATCTATTACCTGCAAACAAGTGCTCATTATACAAATAGGGTTATCCAAAAGTTGTTTTTGATGCAATGTAGAGAGCTACTCAAAGGTGAAAACATCGGTACCTATTTCATCAAGCATCTCGAGTGCACGGCCACCACCACGAGCAACACAAGATAGTGGATCCTCGGCTATAATAGCTGGCAAGCCTGTTTCCTCAACTATCAGACGGTCTAAGTCACGTAATAATGCACCACCACCCGTCAAAACAATACCACGTTCTGCCACGTCAGCGCCAAGTTCGGGGGGTGTTTGCTCTAATGCTGTTTTAACGGCAGCAATAATTCCAGATAAAGGATCTTGTAAAGCTTCTAAGACCTCATTGCTGTTCAATGTAAAACTACGTGGGATACCTTCAGCTAAATTACGTCCATTGACCACCATCTCTCTTACTTCGGCACCAGGATAAGCTGAACCAATTTCTTTTTTAATTTTTTCTGCGGTCGACTCACCAATCAAACTACCATAATTACGACGAACGTAATTAATAATGGATTCATCAAACAGGTCTCCACCGATACGCACTGAGGCTGAGTAAACAATACCATTTAACGAAATAATGGCTATTTCTGTTGTGCCACCACCAATATCAAGAACCATCGACCCACTAGCTTCCTCAACAGGCATACCAGCTCCAATTGCTGCCGCCATTGGCTCTTCGATTAAATATACATCGCGAGCACCAGCCCCCGCAGCCGATTCTCTTATTGCACGACGCTCAACTTGTGTAGAACCGCAAGGTACACAAACTAGGACTCGTGGACTCGGTTTTAAAAATCGGCCTTCATGTATTTTACGAATAAAATGTTGTAACATTTTTTCTGTTACCGTGAAATCAGCAATCACACCATCTTTTAAGGGCCTGATGGCCATAATATTACTGGGAGTTCGTCCTAACATCCTCTTTGCTTCAACACCAACAGCCGCGATAGACCGTGGGCCCCCTGGACCTTTATCTTGTCGAATTGCAACTACCGATGGTTCATCGAGTACAATACCTTGACCACGAACGTAGATTAGCGTGTTGGCTGTGCCAAGATCGATCGAAAGATCATTAGAAAATATTCCACGTATACGTTTAAACATTAATCCAAACCTAACCAATTCAATTAAAAAAGTATACTTTATCAACGCATAGGGCTGTTGAGCAAGCAACTAATCATTTAAACTTCACACTTTGACATAATTAACTACTGAGAGCATCAATGAGTTTAGATAAAACAGATGTAGAAAAAATTGCACATTTAGCCCGTCTAGCCATTGATGAGCAAGCTATCCCTGCCTATGCGAAGGATTTAACAAACATATTCAATTTAGTTGAACAGCTCACTACAGTTGATACTGCCGATATAACACCAATGGCCCACCCCCTCGATGCCAATCAACGTTTGCGTGCAGATGAAGTTACCGAAGCAAATCAGCGCGAATTATTCCAAGCAATTGCCCCAAAAACTGAAGCCGGTATTTATCTGGTTCCACAAGTTATTGAATAACAGGTTCTCTCATGCATACAAAAACACTTTCCGAGTTATCTACATCTTTACATAAAGGTGATGTCAGCAGTGTTGAACTAACACAGCATTATCTTGACCGTATCAGAACCCATAATAACCAGCTCAATGCTTACATCACTGTCTGCGAAGATGAGGCGTTAGAACAAGCTCGCGCAGCCGATCAAAAGATACAACAAAAAACTGCAGGAAAACTAACTGGCATTCCACTAGCACATAAAGATATTTTTTGTACTAAGGGCGTTCGCACGAGTTGCGCCTCAAAAATGCTCGATAATTTTATTGCTCCCTACAATGCGACTGTTGTCGACAGGGTCAATACTGCTGGTATGGTGACTTTAGGCAAAACAAATATGGATGAATTTGCCATGGGCTCTTCAAATGAAACTAGCTTTTATGGCCCCGTTAAAAACCCTTGGGATAATGCACGTGTTCCAGGAGGTTCCTCTGGGGGATCGGCTGCTGCCGTCGCTGCTAAGCTTGCTCCCGTTGCAACAGGTACTGATACTGGTGGCTCAATTCGTCAGCCCGCTTCATTATGTAACCTAACAGGGCTAAAACCAACTTATGGCCGTATCTCACGTTATGGAATGATTGCTTTTGCATCAAGCCTTGATCAAGCAGGCCCATTGGCTCGCAGCGCTGAAGATGCAGCACTATTACTTAACGAAATGGCTGGCTTTGATACTCTTGATTCTACTAGTGTTGAACGTGATGTACCAGACTACACTGCGACGCTTAAAGATTCCATAGTAGGTCTCAAAATTGGTTTACCTAAGGAATATTTTAGCGAAGGCTTAGATCCTCACGTTGCGGCTACCATCGAAGCCGCTATTAAAACCTATGAAACATTAGGTGCAACTATTAAAGACATCACACTACCTAATACTAGTTTGGCAGTACCAACATACTATGTCGTTGCTCCGGCGGAATGTTCATCCAACCTGTCCCGTATGGACGGCGTTCGTTTTGGTCATCGCTGCGATGATCCAAAGGATCTACTAGACTTATATCAGCGTTCACGTGGCGAAGGCTTTGGTGAGGAAGTCAAACGCCGTATTATGACTGGCACCTATGCCTTATCAAGTGGTTACTATGATGCCTATTATCTTAAAGCTCAGCAATGCAGACGGTTAATTAGTAATGACTTTCAACAAGCTTTTAGCGATATCGATGTAATTATGGGTCCAACGACACCCACAACTGCATTCAAATTAGGTGATAAAACAGATGACCCTATCTCGATGTACCTCGCAGATATTTATACCATCAGCACCAATCTAGCTGGCTTACCCGCTTTATCTATTCCCGCAGGTTTCGTCAAAGGCCTGCCTGTCGGTTTACAAATCATTGGTAACTACTTTGAAGAGGCACGCTTGTTAAACGTGGCACACTCATACCAGCAAGCTACTGATTGGCATAAAAAAAGTCCTCTTTATTTTGAGTAAGCCATTAATAAGTGTCGGGCACTTATACATAAGGTTAGGTGTCCCAACATTAACCATACAACGGAAGATCTCATAATAATGAAAACCTTTAAAAATCCACTTCTCTTAACCACCCTGTTAGCAGGCTTGTTCTTTGTCGTTATCTTTATAAAAAATGGCAATGGCGAGCTAGCACCTGAGATTAGTTTTAAGGATATTGATGGCAAACAACATACACTCTCGCAATATACTGATAAGCCAGTGCTAATGATCTTTTGGGCAACAGATTGCCCGGGTTGCGTAGAAGAAATGCCCGAACTTAATGCACTTTATCAAGATTATGCTCACCAAGGCTTAGCGATGATAGGAGTGGCTATGTCTCATGATTCACCAGAACATATTAATGCCATGCGTATAGAACGAAAACTTTCCTATATTCTTACATGGGATAAAAATAATGAAATAGCTACTGCTTTTAGCCGTGTTCGCGTTACGCCAACCCACTTTTTAATTGCCCCCAATGGTGAAATTGTCATGCGCAAGATTGGGGCTCTCAATTTTAAACAACTACGTAGTAAACTAGACCATATGGGACTTACACCTACATAACCCTAATCCAACTACCTTTACGATTTCATATATGGTATAAAGTTCGGCTTTGCAGTTTCAGGTGGGCCGTCACATGCGTCCCTTGTTAATAGTTAAAATGTTCATCAGGAGCAGGTTCTAAAATGGCTAGAGTATGTCAGGTAACGGGTAAACGTCCCATGAGCGGCAACAACGTTTCTCACGCCCACAACAAAACACGTCGTCGATTTCTTCCTAACCTTCACCCTCACCGCTTTTGGGTCGAGGAGGAAAATCGATGGGTCAAGCTACGCGTCAGTAATCATGGTCTACGTATTATAGATAAAAAAGGTATTGCCGTCGTATTAAATGATATCCGTGCCCGCGGCGATAAAGTTTAGGAG
>Ga0209302_10001551_pt1 | contig 13419 bp, 24 predicted proteins | sample ArcOceMetagenome_2_FD_187445 | JGI IMG/M metagenome (GOLD analysis project Ga0209302, IMG submission 187445) | Marine eukaryotic phytoplankton communities from Arctic Ocean - Arctic Ocean ARC135M Metagenome (SPAdes) (version 2) | ecosystem: Environmental > Aquatic > Marine > Oceanic | place... | reverse complement strand
GAATATTCAAAGTTGGAGTTTTCAAACTAATCTGCAGACAGCCGAAGACAGAGACAACTTGTGGCATCATCATAATCATAATCCTGAGACTACTACAGTTAGCGGAGTGTACTATTTACAAATACCAGATGATGTTAAAGACTTGAATACAGCTGGCACAGAACTAGCACCTAATGGTGTTGAAGGTGAAGGCAAGTATATCACACCATTTAAAACTGGCCATTGGATGATCTATCCAGGAAAGATTTGGCACCGCCCGGGTATTTTACAATCAAATAAAAACCGCTACATTGTAGCAGCAGACTTGGAGTTTTAACATGGCAACAACAGAAGAAAAAGTAGAACTAGTAGAAACACTTAAAGGCCCACGGTTCTATTCTATTAGATTATACGGATATGGTGGCGAAGGTGCATACATTAACATTGGCAAAGAAGCATACGACTTCTGGCATAAGCACAACGAAGAACACGGTGACAGTGACTTTGTAAACTACATGGTCAATGATGATCCAGAAGACTATGACTTTGAGGAACTTGAGATTGTACCCGAGGAAGCAAACTTCCTAAAAGCCGAAGGCGAAGAATACAAATACCAATGGTATGAAGCAGAACATGAGTTTTGTCATCAAAATGGTGTAGAGTACGGCAGTGCTCGTATTGAAGTTGAAGAAGTTAGCAGTGAAGACTATAACGCCGACACTGTCGCTACACTAATAGACGGTGAAGACGTAAGCGCACTAGTTGACAAGATCCAAGAAGAAACTGACTACGAAGTTGAACTTGCAGATCATGGTGAATCAGACGGGTTTGGCGAAGAAGGCAATTATGTATGTCAGTTTTACAGTTCAGAAAAAGGTTCATTCTTTGAAGGTCGTCTAGAAACAACAGGCGAGTTTGATGTAAAGAAGCTAAAGTTTATTATTAACGAATACCCCAATGGTGAAGACATTATTGATGGCATCGAGTACAACGGTGAAGATGTTGAAAACGATGGCGGGGATACTAACGGAAAAGGATACTCTGCACATGTGTGGAAGAATTAATGACAGATAATGTAATACAATTTCCAATAAAGATAACTCCTTTAAAAGAACACATGTTAATCAAAGAGCATATATTAGCTGCAATTGCTGAACAACCTGAACATGGACACATGATTGCACCTAATAGTAATATTGTTAAATGTGACTGGGATACATCTAGATATGATCCAGATCGAAAATGGCTTCAAATTTTAAACGATCCATTGTATGCACATTTAGATAAATGGAATAACGATATGGGATATAGCTCATACGGCATTACTGAAATTTGGTTCCAACAATATGCACATCTTGGAAGACACGCCTGGCATACACATAGTAGTAATTTTACAAATGTATACTATGTTAATTTACCAAGTGGTGGCGGCCAAACAGAGTGGATAGACCCAATCACAAAACGTGTATGCACGTTTGATGTAAACGAAGGAGATATTGTTACATTTCCTAGTTGGGTAGTTCATAGAGCGCCACAAAACGATTCTACAGAAGTAAAAACTATTATTTCTTGGAATTTAGATGTAGAGTTAGACGACAAAGACGCAATTAATTTTTACGGAGAATAAATACAGCATGACAAAACAGACTTATATATTTAAACAAGAAGATATCTTTCAAGACATTCCGGGTGACGATGAGAATGTTAATTTTACTATTCCTCCAGAAATTATGGAAGCACAGGGATGGGTAATTGGAGACCCATTAAAGATCGAATGGGGCGACCAAGGAACCATTCGCATTACTAAAATTGAAGCCATAGACGAAAATACTTGACACTCTGCTTAGCCTATGTTATAATACTTGTATAACATATAAAGGCTAACAAACATGAACGTAGTTGAAGTATTAGGTGGCACACAAAGTCAACGCAAGTATGCAGAAAGTATGGTACAATTTTGCATTGACACCCTTATGCCTCGCATGACTACGCTAGACATTGAAGTTAAGCTAACTGTACCACAGGGTGCAATGGGCTATTGCTTAGAAACTGACAATAACAGAACATTCGAGATCGAACTAGATCGCAAGCTATCGTTACGCAAGCTAATGGAAACACTTGCACACGAAATGGTACATGTTAAACAGTATGCTCGTAGAGAGTTTCACCCTGCACACGACAAGTGGATGGGCAAGACTATTAATCCTAAAAAAGTAAGCTATTGGGATCTTCCTTGGGAGATCGAAGCACACGGACGAGAAACAGGTTTGTTCGTTCGATGGTGTGAAGAAAATAACTTTGCCGCTTTAAGGTGGACACAACTAAATTAATAATAATTATAATATAAGCGAATATTGGTCATAAAAGGAGAAATGATATGCCGCAAAAGATTACAGCTGAAATAACAGCACAAGAATTTCAAGACAGTTTTGGGTTTACAGAAGTAAGTGGATTGTACAACGATCCTAAGTTTCGATTAGTAGTAAACAAGTTTGGTCGTTGCTATTGGTTACTTGCACACGATAACTTACAAGGTCCACGTTTTAGTGGCAACAACGTATACTATCAAGGTAACAACTCAAGACTAATGCGTACTATCTATCCTAATGCAACACGCATTATTGATGTTGGTGCTAACGTAGGCAACAACACTATTGCATACAGCGAATGGGCAAAGAACGTAGAATCGTTTGAACCCACACCTACTACACTTACTATGCTTAAAGCAAACATTGCTATTGCTGCACAACAGGACCTTAACGGTATCTACTGGAGGGGCACTGACGAAGTAGGCAACGTGTACAGAGACGAAGATGCAACAGCAGGTTGGTATACATACAAAGGTATACATCAAAGCATGAATCTAAAAGCAAATACAACAGTACATGAAGTTGCTGCAACTAATCGCAACGAAGGTACTATTGATATTTTAGATCACACTGACCACGGTGGACATAATCATGTTGTATTAGACAGCGATAATGTTAAACTACGTCCGAGTCAGAATCTTGTGCCTGTACCAGCACGTACATTAGATAGTTACAATTTTGAAGACGTAGACGCAATAAAAATAGACGTTGAAGGCAGCGAGTTACTTGTAATGCAAGGAGCAACAGACACAATCGATAGGTGTCGTCCAAGTGTACAGGTTGAGATTGTTCCGAAGCAATGTAAGTTGTTTGGTTATGATCCACAAGACTTGTATGACTTCTTTGCAGATCGAGATTATGTATGTGTAAGTGCAATCCGTAGGCCTGCAAATGCAGAGCAACGTGGACTATGGTTTGGCAAAGACATAGGCATGAAGCATAGACAAATTAAAAAGTATATGGACAGATTGTTTGTACCACGTGAAGTACATGAAGCAACTGACTATGGTGCTATGGCACAGGCAGATAATACTTTTGAAAAACTTTTCGGTTGACAACTTACTAAAAAGATACTATACTATATAGACAATGAGGCAACAAGTCAATGATGATGAGCCTGTTGTATATGGAACCTTGAAAGTTCCTTTAATTTTAAACGCTAGGAGAATTAGCAATGAAAGAACCATACGTAGGACTATTTGCGCAAGCAGAGACTTGGAAAGAAAAAATTAACTTCGGATATGCTGACAGCATTAAATCTGCTTACGGAGAAGACTTATCGATCTTCTTTGGACCAAATGAAGAACGGACACCTATCAAGCTGTTAGAGCCTGAAGATTACCAACGTAAACTATCACTAATTAAACGTGCTAATCTACCTAACTTAAATGTTAGTAAAGGGGCTCTTAACCTAGAGTCAATGGGTACTGTTGACTTTGTTACAGCATTTAAAATGGCACTAGATGCCATGCATAGTATTATCGATACTGAAACAGGCAAGCCTGTATTGTACGGCGTACAACTACAAGAATATAACTTAGAAGAAGCAGTAATGAATGGACTTGCTGTAGATCAAAGTCTTGTTGCTATGAATATGAAAGCACAACGAGTAATCTATTTGTGGCGCATGTTTGAGATTGCAATGAACTTTGATAGCAGTCTTGTATTTGGTGCCAAAGGACGTTTTGCAGCTGATGAAGAACGGGTATTCTTAAACGATGGCATGCAGGGTTCTATGGCACTTGCACTACACGGAGTAAAAACTCTTATTGTAGGCTTTAGTATGAAAGATATGCCATACATTGACTTCAATCAGTTCCTTGCGTGTAATGGTGAGGTTGTGCCTATTACAGATTATGACTTTTTGAAAAATCATAACAATCGTGCAATAGAAATGCTGAAGGCAAATTTAGATGTTAAACTAGAAGATCAGCCAGCATACAATTTGTCAAAAGTACTTAATGATGTAAACATCACACTAGTACCGGAGAGTGCAACACCAGGCGCGGGTGAAACAAAACATACTGCGCATCTGCAGAAGCACTTTAAAGAGTTCTGTAAAGACAGTTATTCTAATCGGTTTGCTTTCCAAATGGCTCTCAAATGTGTACGTAATGCTTGGCATTTCTCAGCTATTGATCATGCACCAGTATGGGGTTTAGCAGAGATGTTTAGTCAAATGCCTAAGAAGGCTGTGACAGATGACTTGCTGATTAAGATCGGACAAGTAATGAGTGAACGTTGGAGTTCAAGTAGTAAAGTATGGACTGATGTACTTAAAGGTATTCGCTCGCAGTATCCTGAGAAAACTAAGTCAGGCAAATACACTAAGTGGAAAGATCATCGCTTTACATCAGGTAGCAACCGAGGACTAATGATTGCAGCCGCTATTAAATCACTTATTGATAATCGTGAAGGACACATTCAATTACAGCCTGGAAAACAAAAAGGATACGACATAAAACTTCCTGTTGTTACTAAAGGTGGTGTAGACTTTACAATTGATGTACCTTATGTGTATTCAGATGCAGGTGGTAAAATTTCAGAGTTTAGTAACCACACAGTTAAAATTGACGTAGATCAGTTTAACAACAAATCTCAAAAGAACGATGCTGATGAGTTAGCGGACTTTATGTAATGAGTAGTTTACTTAAAATAAGAGAAGAGGGCCTTCGGGCTCTCTCCTCACGCAAATATCATGTACAAGACGATTCTAGAACTTACGGAAAATTTTATGATATGTTTCGTAAGTCTACAAAACAAGATCAGTTCTTAAAAGTTATATGGGCGCACTCAGTAAAGTGGGACGGAGATCCTATCCAACTAGCAAGACTTGCACCTGATGTGTGTCCAGTGTTTGGTACACCATTAGACTATGGTAGGGGATTTAATAAAGTAACCAATCCTAACATTGATAATTTTGACGGCTTTTTTCAGCCTACAGTAGATCATAAACTTGCACGTTCATTGGGCGGCAAGGACGAGATCGACAACTATGTCATTGTAAGTCGTAAAGCAAATCAATTTAAAAGCGACATGGCATCTATAGATGAACTACAAACATTTTGTAAGGGAATGAAAGAAACCTACTTTGGTTGACAAAGTAAGTATTTTGTAGTATAATAGTTACTCACTACACAACTAAAGGCACTTATTATGAACGTATTTTTTAATTTTTTAGAACCAGAAGCAAAACATCGTAGCGCATTTTGGGCAAAGCAGCCTACAAACGATCCGCAAACTATAAACGGATTTAAAGGTACATTTGCATTTAGCGATCACTTGTTAATCCCACAGGGTATCACAGAGTTTTTATTAGAGCACTTTCATAAAAAATGTTTTAAAGGATCTAACACTTGGAAGAAGAATCATATCCAAGCAATAGAACTTGAAGAAATTAATGAGCTTATGAACGAGATTTGGGAAGGCCCAGGCAGTATGAATAAAATAGCAACTCTAACAAACGAGATGCGTATTCAGCGACTTTGGACTTCTAAGGAAGAAGAAGAAGAAAAGGAAGAAGATAAAAACTAAACTAATGGTTGACAGTATTGTGCCTTTGTGTTATATTAATACATAGGCACAAAACACAAAGGCACAGAAGATGGCATTATCAATTTTTAAACAAGCTGAGATTGCGTTCGAACTAGCACATGAAACAAAGCGTAATGTTGCAGCGAAGACAGTTAGTACACAGGATGCACTTGCTATGGCGTGTGCTGCTCTGCGTATCAACGGTACATACTTAAAAGACACTCGTCGCTTTAGCTGTGAAGAAAACAAAACGCAGTTTGCTAACAAAGACCTTGTTAAGTTTGCTTTTGAACAACGTCCAGGTATGTTACCTATGGACTTTATACGCCCTGTGACTACTGAAGAAGACTACGCACAAGTTGCAGAAATCCAAAAGTGGATGAAGCGTTATGTAATGCTTGGTCTTGGTGACTTAGACGACTTTAAGAAAGACATGATTAGTGCAGTTGCAGAAGACACAGTAAAGGTTAGTAACCTGGGGCGTGTTGCATATATTCCAGAGTTTGTAAAACGTGACAAGCACGAAACAGGTCTTAAAAAAGAGATCCGTGTAGAGTATCGCAGCAGTACATACTTAGGCAAAGAGAAGGATATGGTCGAAGGTGTTGTTAAGATACTAGACAAGCGTTTTAGTGCAGAGTGGGAAAGCTACAACTACACAGCAGTTATGGACGGCAATCTTGTTAGCTTTATGAACAAGTATGATCATGAAGTAGGTGCTATGAAACGAGTTAAAGGTAAAGTAAAAGCACAAACAAAGAATAAACTGTTTGGTGCAGACGAAACACGTTTAAACTATGTGAAGCTGTATAAGGTATGATCAAACTACAAGGCAAGCTGCCTCGTAGAGTTTACGTTGCCTGTAGTGGCGGAGTAGACAGTATGGCAGTACTTGACTTCTTGTCTAGGAAGCACGATGTATTTGTACTACACTTCAATCACGGTACTGAACACGGACACAATGCAATGCGGTTCGTTGAAAAGTATTGCAAGGAAAAAGATATTCCTTGGCTAACTAATATTCCAACCAACAACAGAGAAAAGTCTCCTAGAGAAAGCCAAGAAGAATACTGGCGCAACATTCGATACAACTGGCTAGAACGATGTACTGAACGAGACGTTATTACAGGACATCATCTAGATGACTGTGTAGAAACTTGGGTATGGAGCAGTATGCATGGCACAGGTAAGATTATTCCATACAGCCGTAATAACAGGATCTATCGTCCGTTTCGATTAAATCGCAAACGTGACTTAGAACTTTGGGCAAGTCTAAATAATGTTCCTTATATAGAAGACGAAAGTAACGTCGAGCTAGGTTATACTCGTAACTATGTTAGACACGTAATGATGCAGAACGTATTAAAAGTTAACCCTGGTATCCATAAAACTATTGCAAAGAAGGTAAGAGCAGATGAACATTCGACACTCGCCACTGTTTAATACAAAAAAAGCAGAAGAGCTTTATACAGAAAAGGACGGAGTAGAAGTAAAGTATGTATGCACCACTGATTTACGAAACAGTGACATACCAGCAGATATTTTTTACCGAGAAACTCCTCATCCAGAATTTGGTAATTACTACTTTGGCTTACTACGGCACAACGGCCAAACACTAGTTACTGATGCTGACATTGTAGAGTCTTTTGAGTTTGGAATGATTAACATCGAAGGTAAATACTATTACAGTCAATCGCATCACGATTATAAAGAAATAGATGGGCAGATGATTGACGGTGGCCGCCAGTACATTCGATCGAGTGGGGCGGTGCATTTATTTAAGATCCAAGAGGGCAGATTTGTACAATGCAAAGATGCTGAGTAAAACGACTTTAGCACTAAGGGAGATTACTATGAGTCATTCGAAGATAGATTTAGAATTTAAAACAAGTCTCAACCCAACAGACTATGGGTTAATAATAGGATGTGACGGAAACCTTAAAGGTATTTGGGTTCCGGAAACAATGTCAGGAATGGAGATACCTGAAGGCATTGTTAATATGTGCGTAGAAAAATTTGGAATTGATCCTAATGGGGAAGGTCATTATTCAGTACAAATTTAAGAGAATAAATTATACTGCTTACTTACAGGCGAGTTTGTAACTACTTCAATAAAGTTGCTAAGAAAATTGAAATGTGTAGCAAGCGTAATAAACAATTCAGGATTATGCGCCTCTGCTGCCATTTCATACGAAGTGCTGCCAATGTCTTGGTAGTATCTTCTATTAATACCCTTACGTTCTCCATAAGACGGGAACACTCCTGTAACGATCAAACAAGTATCTCCAAGAGCTTTTGCTTGGGCACTTGTTTTAATTTGTAGTAACGTAGGACCAAACGTATCAGGAAGGAAATCAGGCTTGTCAATAAAACTAGCAAGGAGCATAACAACGTATGCTTCAATAGGTTCAGGTAAGTCGTATCCGCGTGTTGCAGATGTTTCTTTTACGGCGTCAAAAAGAGCCTCGGTATATGCATCATTCATATAATTATTTATGTAAGGAGAAATCATGACACCGCTAGAACAATATGATCATAAACGTAACTGGATGCCTGGCTACGCTGTTCGTCTGCACAGTGACTTAACTGATAAAGGTAAGGCGTGGTGCCGTTCGAACGCAGAAAGACACGAATGGAGTATGACTGCATACACAAATGTCTACGAGCATACATTTCATTTTGAACATCAAGACGACAGTTTAATATTCGAAACGGTATGGCCAAGATTCACTAATCAATAACGGTTGACTTTCTGCTAAATCTAAGTTATAATAGCACTATGAGACAGAAGGAAACCAATATGACTAATACTACCAACGCATCGTTTACACATCTCGAGACTATGAACGTCTTAACCTCAACACTTCCAAATGATCTCTTTCAAGAAATTACAGGCGACATAGCAGATTTGTCAAAAAATTCTGAACCGTATAATGATCGGTTGATTGGTCATATACAAGAAGAATATTCATTAGATCACTCAATAGAAAAAGTATCTAGTTTTGTAATAGCACTAGCTAATGCTTGGACAGAGAGCAATCCTGGACACCTTAACGGCATCCAAGATAACCAGCAAGAATTTTATATTGAAGGCATGTGGGTTAACAAGCAACGTAAATACGAATTTAATCCAATACATAATCATTCAGGCGATTTAAGTTTTGTTATTTGGATGAAGATACCTTATAACCTAGCTGATGAAGAAAATTACTTTCCGTTAGTACCGAAAACACTGACATCGTATACTTCAAAATTTTGTTTTGTATACACTGATACATTAGGTAAGATAAAACAATTGCCTGTACCAGTAGATAAAAGTTTTGAAGGCACTATTGTAATGTTTCCGGCTAGTTTGCATCATACTGTTTACCCGTTTTATACATCAGATGACTATAGAATAAGCATATCCGGTAATATTAAAAGAAAGGATTTAATTAAATGACAAACATAATACCGTTATTTTCAACACCGCTTTATGTGTCTGAGCATGAAGTTACACAAGAAGATGCTAACTATGTTAGAAATTTAGACTATTATGAAATGAAATCAAATGTAGGATGGATGTCAGAAGATTCTTATGTGCTAGACAATAGTGCATTGCAATCTTTAAAAGACAAAGTTCAAAAGTCTGTTAATGAATATGTGCATGATATATTAGAAATACAGGACGACCTTGATTTTTTTATTACTAACTCCTGGGTCACAGTGCATAAAGAAGGAGATTTTGCTCCAACACACGATCATGTAAATAGTCTACTATCCGGAGTGTTATATATTAATATTCCAGAAAATGACGAAAGTGTAATTGAATTTTATGCTCCGAGCTACGTAAATTTATTTCCGTTAATTAGGCCTGCAATTAAGGCATTTAATCTATGGAATAGTAAGTCGTGGTTTGTTGAGCCAAAAACTGGAACAATAGTTTTGTTTCCGTCGACACAAGCACATGGCACTACACCAATGACATCAAGTACTGACGAGCGTTATTGTCTAGCATTTAATGTATTTGCTAGGGGCGAACTGTCAGATACTTGGCAAGATAATAAAGCATCAATTAATCATTTAAATTTAAAATAAACTAAAAGGACAGCTAATGCAAATGATACAAATATTTGGTGCTTGGATAGGCGCCACTAGATTATCAAGCTTAGATATTAATGCTGCGCTAGACTATGTTCAAACAATTGACAATGATATTGGTGGCAACGGTGCAACTACTGTAACTCAGCGATTATTAGACGTACCGATATTTAATAGTGTGAAGAAAGAGATTGAAATATTAACAAAAGAATATGTAGTTAATCAAGGCCACATAGTTGATGAAGTTAAGATATCGAGCTCTTGGGGGAATACACTAACAAAAGGCCAACCTATAAGTATGCATCAACATCCTAACAGTTATGTTAGCGGTGTACTTTATCTAACAGAAGGCGCACCATTACATTTCCACAATCCGTTGCAAACTGAGGATTTATTTACATTTAGACCAAATGTCCAATGGGATGCAGATAATATTCATACATGGCAAGTAATGTACTTAACTCCAGAACCGGGTAGTATGTTCTTATTTCCATCTAAATTAAATCATAGCGTCGAACATAACGAAACTGACTATCGATACTCAATTGCATTTAATACGTTACCTATAGGTGAATTGGGTGATAGTACAAAACAAATTAATATTAAACAGATAGTATAATACTTGACTTAACTCCTAAATGAGTGTATAATTAATATAATTACGAGGCATTAGATTATGACTGATATGTTTGAAGTAACTAACGAAGCTGTACTTAACCTAGTATCATTAGCTAAAGCTGCTTCTGAGTTTGATCCAGTAGACTTTCATGGGCTAAACATTACAGAAGAACAAGCATACATTATGATGGCAACACATGTGTTAGATATGGAAAGAAATCACTTGACAGATGGAGCAATCATTGTTAAACTATTAGTAGAGAACTTTGTTTTAAACCTTAAACTAGCAGGAAAAATATGAGAACAGTATATGAGACAACAGCATTGCTAACTAACACACGCTCGGAGAAAAGCGTTGAAGCAGAGGTTGATAACGTCCGAGAAACGGCTAAAGGTGATCCAGAGTCGCTTGATGCATTTCTTGCAAGCAACAAAATCCACATGCGTTGGAACGGTAAGATTTACGTAGGCAACGCACACGGTATGGAGTTTACAACTCCTGGTCCGAAATCACGCACAGTTAAAGAAGGAAGATATTAATATGCCCTTAGTACCTATGGTAGTTGAACAAACATCAAACGGCGAACGTTCATACGACATTTATAGCCGCTTAATGAAAGACCGCATTATTATGCTTAATGGCGGAGTTGAGGATAACATGGCTAACTTAATTGTAGCACAGATGTTGTTCTTAGAAAGCGAAGAGCCTGGTAAGGACATTAACTTGTACATTAATAGTCCGGGTGGCGCTGTAACAGCAGGACTGGCTATTTACGACACCATGCAGTACATCAAATGCGATGTGCGTACTATTGTAATGGGTCAAGCATGTAGTATGGGATCGTTCCTAGCACAGGCAGGCACAGCAGGCAAGCGTGTAGTGTTGCCAGAAGCACGTACAATGATTCACAGAGTAAGCTCAGGTACACGTGGCACTTCAGGTAGTGTACACGTACAAGAGCTACAGTTTGAAGATGCGCAAAGAGCATTTAATGAATCAATGAAAGTAAACAAGCGCCTTACAGAGCTTTATGTGCGTCACAACACAGCTGGTAAGACATATGATGAACTGTTTGAAACAATGAAATTTGATACATTCCTTACTGCCGAAGAAGCAGTAGAACACGGACTAGCAGACAAAGTAGTGGAGAAGAAATAATGGCAGAACCAGTAGACGTAAGCAAGAAGCATTTTTACATTAGTCTTGTTAAAAGTGTAGTACGTATTGCAGCAGGCGGAGCATTTGTATATGCAGGATATGCATTAGAATTTCCGTATGTACCAATTATATTAGGTGGAGTACTATTAATTGTAGCTGAAATTTTAGGAATTGCGGAGGAACTATAATGTCAGATGGTCCATTTAGAAATGCATTTGATGGTGACACAGAGGGTGTGATACGTAGAGAGATTATTACGTATCGCATGCGCAATGGTGTCCTGGTCAAAGAAGAAGCATTTCGTGATTATTATAAAAGTGGTGACTACCATGATTCGCAATCTTCTGCACCGTTAATAGTAAGATAAAAGGAAAAAAATTATGGAAGTATTTAACTCGCCCGAACCAGTAGTAGCCGACGCAGTAGCAGCTCTTAAAGGCATTCCTACAAAAGTAGATTTAAAAGGACTACTTGAGCAAAATGTAGTAGTAGTTGACTTTACTAAGCTCAATGGCGATAAGCGTGTAATGACTTGCACCTTGCGTGAAGATATGAAGCCAGCTGCAACTAAAGTAGACCCGATGAGTACAAAGAAAGTTCGTGAAATATCAGATGCTGTTGTAAGTGTATGGGACGTAAATGCAGAAGGTTGGCGCAGTTTCCGTTATGATCGTATCAACAGCGTAGACGTCACCGATGAGTACATGATGGGATGGTATACCGAAGTTAGAGACGGTCACAAACTCTAATGACCAATTGGGCGGATCGAGATCTAAATGTAGATTGGAATCAGTACTTTGAAAGTATTGTATCGGTTTGTCCTTGGAGCAAGGCATACTGGCTAGGAAAGCGTATAGATATCACTAAATGGCAAGGTGAAGACAGTGTTATACCTTTGGGCAACTATGTAGCAAGGATGTGGATATATCAAGGCAGCTATAACAGCACATTAGATATTATTGCCGGGCGCATGAACGAGAAATATCCGCATGACGAATGGCTGTACAGTCATGGAAAACACGGAACTCCTGTACCTGTATTGATACAACAAGATAGACGCCTTCTTACAGAAGCAAGAACAAAAAACAAACTGGCAGCAAATAAACAACACAAACAGATTGACAACGTTGCAGACTAGTGCTATACTAGTATTATAATTAAGCAATAGAAAAGGCACACATGGAAAAGATTATTGTAACAGACGCAGATGGCGTACTTTTAAATTGGGAGTATGCATTTTGCGTATGGATGGATGCACAAGGTTATACTCAAATACCGGATGGTAATAAAGAATATAACTTAGGAATACGATATGGTGTGTCTGGTAACAAAGCAGCTGACAAAGTTAGAGAATTTAATGCAAGTGCAGCAATGGGATTTCTCCCAGCATTGCGTGATGCACGTTATTATGTAAAGCGATTGCATGAAGAACACGGATATAATTTTCATTGTGTTACTAGCTTAGGTCTTGATCCTAGTGCTAAAAAGTTACGTCAAATGAATTTAGATAAATTATTTGGTAATACAACGTTTACAGTGTTAGAATGTTTAGATACAGGTGCAGACAAAGAAGAAGCACTTGAGAAATATCGCGACACTGGCTACTACTGGATTGAAGATAAGTTTTCAAATGCTGTTGCAGGACAAGCTGTAGGTATGAAGCCAATCCTTATTGAACAT
>Ga0209302_10001548_pt1 | contig 13431 bp, 9 predicted proteins | sample ArcOceMetagenome_2_FD_187445 | JGI IMG/M metagenome (GOLD analysis project Ga0209302, IMG submission 187445) | Marine eukaryotic phytoplankton communities from Arctic Ocean - Arctic Ocean ARC135M Metagenome (SPAdes) (version 2) | ecosystem: Environmental > Aquatic > Marine > Oceanic | place... | reverse complement strand
CGTGTGATCGCCTCTTCTCTGTCCAACAAGTTTGAGCCAAAGACAGACAACAGCTGACACCTGACTAAGACACCTGACCTAGATACAGGCCCTTAACAATAAAGAAAGGGGCTGAAGAATGTGGACAGAGTTGAGTCAGTGCTGATACCGAACAGTTAGGAATTTGGTAAATACTCCTACTACAGGTGACCCCCCCCCCCCCCCCCCCCCCCCAAGACGAGAATGGCAGTCAGCGCTGACCGCCCCCGGGCTCGTCGCTCACTTGCACGCCAAAAGGGACTCGCCGCGCCGCCGCGGTCTCCTGTATTCAGTGTAGTGCTAGTGGGGTTCTGTGTGTTTTAAGGTATGTCGTCACCATCAGCGATTTCCCAGCGGGGGTCCGACACGCGACAGTCACGCAGCGCTCGCAGCTCAGTCAGCGGCGAACGAAGGTCAACCGAGAACCGACGCAAAACAGAGCTCTTTTGATCGTGGTCGCATCACCTTCATAAGCGCGTGTACACCAAGGCGTTGCAGAGCTGCGTGGAAACAAAAAAGGGCGTCGGCCGGGTCTCGAACCCCTAACCTCCGGAGCCAGACTGAGTCCCCAACCCCATCTAAGACATTAGTCCACAGAAAAACTCCAGACAGAATTCACCTTTGATGATGCAACTATATACCACCCGAACCATCGTCCCATCTTCGCCCCCCCCCTGTCCCTTCTTGGCCGTCCCATTCATTTGGGGGCCCTAATCTTAATTTAAAAATTGTCCCCCCGTCCCAACTATTATTGGATATTGTGCCGGGACTCGTAAGAGGGAGATATACGATAAAGTAAGATAAGATAAGTGAGGTGGAGACAAGTGAAGATAAGATAAGATAGATAACGGTCGAAAACATACGTAACGTAATTCGCTCTAATCCCAACCGGCAACTCCACTCTCCACACCAAAAACATCACCGATCTATCACTTGCTGCCTAGCAGGTCGGACTATAGAGGCGCTCTCGTTCGTGACACGTTTCGAGTACGTTTATCTCCGCGTTTTTGCGTTGCGCACCGTTGTCCCGTGTCGGTCTATAATAAATCTCTCCGACTTCAGACAAAACACAGCCTACACAAAATAACTGGGCGGTGCGCGTTCGTGTAGGCTGGCCTTCTCCTTCCACTCGGCCTTCTCTTGCTGCTGCTCCGCCAGCCACACGTGCTCCTCATTCTCGCACGGGACTGTGGTGTTGAACCCTTCAAAGAGCGGCTCCTGCGGCGGCGCGTTGCTGCGTTCGACGTCTTCGCGCAGCGCAAGCGCCAGCCGGTCGTTCCACTCACCGAACACGCCGTGCAGAGCCTGGGCGGTGTCACAGCTGATGACGTCCACCTTGCGAGCATACGGCTGCTCGTTCTCGTGCGGCAGCTCGTTCTTCTGCAGGGCGGGGAGCCCCATGAAGGACGTGACGCGCGGGAGCACGTCGTCGGGCCTCGCCACTAGCCGGTCAAAGTCGAGCACCAGGAGCTGGCTCCGGAGGATCCGCCTCGTCCATGCTCGAATCTGCGGCAGATAGAGGCCCCACGCGAGCAGAGGGGGTTCCCACGAGGACAGGCTCTCCGACGATCTGGCATCTGACCGAGTGGGCATGCGCTTATTGTGCCAGATTGCTTCCACGCACTCCCCATAGTCCCCGAGTTGCTCCGCGTCGCGCGGCGCCATATGGGCGTGGCTCTTGCTCAAATTCTGGGGCGTGCCCTCGCCCTCGCCCTCGTTGAGGCGCTCGCCGCGGCTGTTCAGGCAGTTGTCCATCTCCTGCTTGCGACACATCACCTCGCCCTCGTACGTGGGATAGCCGTCCTGGTTGCTGCCGTCGGACAGCGAGCAAAAGTCGTGACCGGTCAGTGGCGTCCCGCTCTTCGACTGCTGATACATTGCTCTGTTCAGCTTGTGATTGAACCACGACAGGTCACGCGCAATGGGCTCGCGGATGGTGAGCACCACACGCAGCTGCGGCACCCAGGACGCGGGCATCAGCTCCATCATACGGGCGGGAGCCGCCGGGTCCCGAATGTATCGTGGCGTCGCGTCCAGGAAAGTGCGCTGCGGGCAGTCTTGCACCCTGTATAGTGACCGATACATCCACGGCTGCTTCGCGAGGGCGCTCCACGTCGAGTCACTCAAGTCGAATATGTGAGCCTCCTTCGCTGAAAAACCGGCGATGGAGGAGGCCGCTTGCGCCACCGCCTCACTCATCACCGTGCCGCAAACGGCGCCCTCCAGGTGCAGCGCACCAAAGAGAGAGGTTGTGGCGCCCTTTTGGGTGCCGACAATGAACAGCCTGGGCCAACACCCTTGCGCGTCGCACTGCTGCTCAACGCTCGGCCAGTCCACGGTGCCGCCGCCATCGTGGGATGCGGGTTGCCACGCGGCGGGTTGCAGCGAGGCGGAGCCTGTGGCGGCCATTCTCTCTCTCGTCCCCCAAACAAAAACCTGCCGTGTTAGGGGCGAGAACTTGCACCTCACTGAACTTGCACCTCACTTTTTATTTTCCCCTGTAGGCTTGCACCCACTTCCTTTTCCCTCAACCAAGTTCCCGCAGCCTTCCCCCGTCCACCCAAGCCGCCCACGACATGCGAGCGCCGCCGCCGGGGCTCCGCGCCGTCACGCGAGCACCGCTGCGCGGCGCCCGCTGGTCGGCGTCTGCGAGCGCGCTCGGCTTCGCCGCGCTCGGCCTCGCTCCCTCCGTGCAGCCCATCTTGTCTCGCCTCGGGTTTCAGGAGCCCACGCCGGTGCAGCGCCAGTCGTTTGAGCCCATCCTCTCTGGGGGCGACACCGTGGTCCTCGCCGAGACGGGAAGCGGCAAAACGCTTGCGTACGCCCTCCCGATCATACACATGATGCTTGCGGAGAGCGGCGGCGAGAGCGGCCCGGACTCCCGACGGTTTGAGTCCAGTCGCAAGCAGGCGCTGCTCCTCCAGCCGAACCGCGAGCTTTGCAAACAAGCGCGAGACACGATAGACAGAATAGGACCCTCCGTCGGGATCAGCGTCTCGTCTCTCATGGAACACGACGCCGATGTCGACGCCGACATCCTGATCGCCACCCCAACCATTGCGATCCGCTCGTGGCGCGGGCCAGACCGGATACGGTGGCTGGTCCTCGACGAGGCGGATGCCTTGCTTGCGGGCACCTTCAAGCCCGCGGGGCGCTCGCAGTATCCCGTGGAACAGATCATCGCAGCGATGAAGCTCGACGGCAAACGGAAGGCCGAAGCCGACGGCACGGCGCGGTCCCCTGCGCACTACGTGCGCGGTGAGGAGCGACAGATACAGAAGGCGGCCACGTGGGGCAGCAAGCAGTTCCTGTTCGTCGGCGCGACGATGCCCAATGCGGGCACGAAGAATATGGAGGGTCACGTGCGCACGAAGTTCCCCACAGCCCAGTGGGTGCGGACGGAGGGGGCCCACCACGAGCGTGCCGAGCTGCGCCAGTTCTTCGTCAAGGTGGAGCAGGAGCAGCGCGATGCGGCGCTGCGGCATGCGCTCGAACACGGGCCGCCGGGCCCGGCGCTCGTCTTCGCCAACACCCTCGATTCGGCGAAGCAGGCCTACGCCGCGCTGTCCGACGGCCCGGCCGAGCGGCCGAGCGGCCTCTTCCACTCTCAAGTGCACCCCGAGGCGCGCGCTGCACTGCTCTCCGCCTTCGCGGCAGGCGAGGTGCAGGTGCTCGTCTGCACCGGGCTCGCGTCGCGCGGGATCGACTTCGCCGACGTGGCGCACGTGGTCCAGTACCAAGTCGCTCCGAACGCCGTCGAGTTCATGCACCGCATCGGGCGCACTGCCCGTGCCGGCAAAGGGGGCACGTCGACTTGCCTGTACGACGAGGGCACCGCCGACCTCGCGGAGCTACTGCGCGATGCGACCGAGCGAGGAGAGCCAATCGACAAGCTCTTCTCGCGCAAGCGCTCGCTCCGTGCCCGCATCAAAAAGCAGGGCCGCCAAGGGCTAGACGAAGCCGTCGGCATGGCCGACGACGCCTGACAAGAGTTGTGGCGACATCTCGTTTCGCCGCGCCTGTCACCAGCCCACCCGCACATGCCGCCCCGTGCGTGGGTGCGTGCTCCAAGTCGACGGGCCGGGGTCAATCAGGCGGATTCGGGTGAGCACTTGACTACTAGGAGCGCCTGCATGTGTCGCCGGTGTCTCGACCTGGAGGGTCCCCCCCTCCCCCCCCCTTGTATAGCTTAAAGTATACACTGTCTCTTTATTTCGCGATATCATAGATCACCTAGGCTAAAACGACTGGATATTGAGGTTTGATAAAGCCGTTCGCTTTAGAGCGCCCAACGGCGTTTAGACCGTCAAGCACCCCATTGCTCCGGGCCCCCGGCCGCGATGCGCGGGAAGCAAACCAAACCTCTTCTAAAGCCAACCGTACTGCAACGCCGTCTAAGCATCAGCGGTCGTGCCACAGGAAGCGCGAGTCGCCGTCCATGAAGTGCGCGAGCTCCTCGTTGAAGCCTGCGTAAAACTCGCGCAGGCCCGTCCGCGTGGCGGCCGGCAGCGGCACTGCGCGTGCAGCAGGGCGCGCCCATAGCGAGGATGGGCGCGGGTCCGGGTCGCGCTCGCGGCCGCGGGAGGGGGTCAGGCCCAGGAAGCCGTGCAGCTCGGCCAGCACCTCGGCCGGTCGGCGCTGCAGGTCCTCCACCAGCACGACGCGTATCTGCTCGGCGGGCAGCGCACGTAGCAGCTCGCGCACCCAGAGCGAGTAGGCACCCTCCAGCAGCGGCGCGCCGCCGTCGCTGTCACGCACGCACGCGGCGGCGGGCCGGCGGCGGGCGCACGCCTCGTACGCGAGGCGCTGCCGCGCGAGGCGCGCGGGTCTCGGCGGCGGCCGCAGCACCTGCAGCCGCTCGAGCGGGTCGCAGAGCAGTAGGACGATGCGCAGCCCCGGCTGGACGCGCGGCAGTAGCTCGGCGAGGGAGACGTTAGCGTCCCACAGCGCCGCACCGAGGCCGACCGCGTCGCGGCCGAGCGTCGACCACTGGATGAGCAGCTGGCGCGAGGGGCGCGCTTCGACGGCGCCGACCGAGCCGCGCACCGCTGCGTCGAAGGAGTCGAGCGACGCGTGGCTCCACCACGGGCGGACGTGCGCCGCCGCGCCGCCACCCGCCGCAGCCGCGCCGCCCGCCGCCGCGCCGCCTGCCGCAGTCTGCTGGCCGGCCACAGTCACGTCGCGGTGGCGCCCGAGGAGTGCCGCGAGTCGCGAGACGCCGCAGCCGCGCGCGCCGAGCAGCAGCACTGCCGGTAGGCAGCGCAACAACGCGCCCACCGTCGCCGCCGCCGCCGCCACCGCCGCCGCCGCCGCCGCCGCCGCCGCCGCCGCCGCCTCGCCACTGGAGGGCACCGCCCCACTGGCGGGCGCGGCGAACCATTCGGCGCAGTCGGCGGGCCGGGCGAGCGGGCAGCGCGCCCCTCGGGCGCCGGGCCGCCAGCACGGCGTGCGCACGTAGCGCGGATCGAGGCCATCGTGCGCAGCGGACATCGCATCGGGCCGCGCCTTGAGCAGCTCGCGTATGCCGATGTTGTCCCCGCGCGTGACCACGGCACGCGGGAAGGGTGCCGGCTCCACGAGCAGCCGTGGCGCGCGCGGTGCGCGCGGCACGCCGGCGGCGTACGCATGTCGGCTGCGCATGTCGTAGGCGGGGCTGAGGAGCAGCCCGACCGTCTCGCCCGCCGCGAGGGCCGTGACGGCCAGGCCTCTGACGGAGTCGACACGCTGCGGCGTCTCGCGCCCATGGAGCCAGCTGTAGAGCTCGCCCGCTTCGGAGAGCACCAGCACGTGGTGCGCGCACGCGGAGACCGCCAGAAAGCGCGCCTTGCGGAAGCTGCGCTGCCACGTGCCGATCGGCGCCGGCGAGGTCGACGGCAGTGCCGCCGCGCGCGCGCCCGGCGCGCGGTGGTCCCAGTAGAGGAGCGCGCCCGCGCCGCCGCGCCGCGCCGCGCCGCCGCCCAGCAGCGCGAGGCTGAACGCGTCACCTGCCGCCACGGAGGTCGCTCCTGAGCCGGGGGCGGCCTCACCCGCGGAGTCAAGCCGCACGAGCGACAGCGCAAAGTGCGCGCCCGGCCGGCCCAGCGGCGCGGCGGCAGCGGCGGCGCGCGCCACGGACGCGCGGCGCGCGGTGGGCAGGCTCGCACTGAGCACGCCGCCGTCGCGCGTGCGGAGCAGCCAGTGCGTGTCGGAGGCGGCGATGTCGGCGGCGTGCACCCCGGCGGGCAGCGCGGCGCGCGCCGGCGCGTGGTGGACCCAGACGCTGATCGGCGGCTGGGCCGCACCCGCGCCCGCGGGGCGGCCCCAGCCGGCCCAGAGGAGGCCCCAGCCGAAGACCTCACCGTCGGAGCTCACGGCGAGGCCGGCGTGCGGCGTCGCCACGACCTGGACCACGCGCGCCGCCGCGAGCGCGCCGCCAAGGAGCACCAGCGGCCCGAGCCGCGGCAAATGCGGCGGCTCGTGCGGCGGATCCACGGGGAGCGGCGCGCCGCGCAGCCCGATGTCGCTGGTGGCGGCGCCGTAGACCTTGCCGCGCGCCGTCAGGAGGAAGGCCGCCTCCTGCCCTACGGCGAGGTCAACCAAGGCGTCGTGCGCCCCGCCCCCTCCCCCCCCCTCGCCCTCTTTGCCGCCGTGCCCGTGCCCGTGCCCGTGTCCGTGCCCGAGCCCGAGCCCGAGCCCGAGCCCGAGCGCCTTGCCGTCGACGCGCACGAGCGCAAGGCACGGGAAAATGCACAGCAGCGCCTCGCCCCGTGCGCTCACGGCCGCCCACAGGCCACGCCCCGCCGCCACCGCCACCATCGGCGCCGCATCGACGCCCTCCGCGTGCTCCACCTCCGAAGTCTGCGGCGCGGCGCGCGGCGTGCGAGGCGGCGCGCCCTGCCAGAAGAGGTCTACCCGCCCGGGAAAGAGCCAGTCGCCCTTGCGGCCCAGCTCGTCCTGCATATGGATATCACGCGCTGCTCCATACAGTGCTGCACAGGGTTGCAGGCAGCATGGTGTGGCTATAGGCTCGGCACGCGGCCGCCTGCAGCCGCCGCGGCGTGAGCGACCGGTTGGTCGGCAGCGTGCGGTCGGTGCTGAGCGAGTAGAGCACCCCCGCGAGTGGCGGCGCGGCCACGCGGCCGTGCACGTGGGCGGCGGCTTCCGTCGTGCCCTCCGCCGCGCCGTCGCCCCTCTGCCCGCGCCGCCACCCGGCGGCCGCGGCGCCTCCTCCGAGTGCGGCGGCGGCGAGCGAGCCGTCGTCCCGCCACTGCGCCTCGCGTAGCGACGGGTTCGCCATGGTGTGGCAGCGCCACTCGTCGTCCTGCCGGTTGCCAGTGGGACCGTCGAGCGTGAGGGAGCAGCAAGGCGGCGGCATCGCCTCAAGGTTGTGCAGGAAGCCCTCTTTGTAGTAGCCGTGCGAGTGCTCCTCGCGCCTCGCCGCGCCCTCCAGCCCGTACCGCAGCAGCAGCGCCGCGCGCCGCCGCAGCGCGTCAAGCTTGGGCGAGAGCCGCGCGCCGTCGCCCACCGCGTCGTACCGCCCCATGAGCGCGGCGGGCGGCGCGTTGGCCAGCCGGCGCAGGCAGCGGCGCGTCGGCGGCGGGAACGCTGTGCCGAGGCGGCCCCGCGGCACGTGGCAGCGGTAGTCGAGCAGTAGTGCCGGCCAGTACATGGTGTGCGGCGCGGGGCAGCGCGCGGGCATCGTTTTGCCACACGAATGGCGCAGCGAGCAGCAGTGCAGAAACTGGAAGCCGTGGCGGTTGCGCGCGTGGAAGTTGCTGCCCGGCAGGAAGACCTGCACGTGTAGGTGTGCCTGCATGCGCGCGTGGCGTGTGCCTAGCGGGAAGAGGTGAGCCGGCTGCTGTGCACATGCGCATGCACAAGCAAGCACATGTGCATGTGTATGTGCATGTGCATGTGCATGCATACATGCGTTACCGAGTTGGCGAGGTGGAGGAAGTTGCTCGGGTCGACCATCGCCGTGTGGGCATTGTCGATGAGCGTGAGTGCGCCGTCCTCGCGCAGCAGCACGTGCTCGAGATGCCGATCACCCGAGGCGAAGAGGAAGTCGAAGAGCGCGGCGCGCACCACGGCGCGGCCGTCGACCCGCCGCAGCTGGTGGATCATCGTGCGTGCGCGCGCACCGTGCGCGTCCTGCTTGTTGGGCCCCTGCGCGCGCGTGCGCAGCAGCATGTCGGCCGAGACCCCTTGCGCCAGCTCGGCCACCACCGCCGGCCGACGCGCCGCCGCAGTCTCCTCGGCCGAGCGGTTGGCGTGCGGCTCAATCACGCTGAGCTCCGCTACCCACTCGCGAGCGACAAGGCCGTCGAGCAAGCCGCAGTCGGCACCGACGGCGTTGACGAGGCGCGTGTTCTCGCGCTCGTCCTCGAGCACCTTGCATTCACCATGCATGCCGTGCACATGCCGTGCACATGCCGTGCACATGCCGTGCACATGCCGTGCACATGCCGTGCACATGCCGTGCACATGCCGTGCACATGCCGTGCACATGCCGTGCACATGCCGTGCACATGCCGTGCACATGCATATACTGTGTGTACATCTCACATGCATCCTCGAGCACCTCGCCGCTGCGCAGCTTGAAGACCAGCTGCGATCTCGCACCGCCGAGATCCTCCTCGGCGAGGAAGACGTTGGCCGTCCCTCCAATCTCGCGCTCGTACAGCTTGCCGCCAAAGGCGCGCCGCCGAGAGAGAGGCAGCAGGCAGCCCCAGCACGGCGGGCAGCTGTGCCCTGCCATCTGGCAGCATAGGCAGCCTTCCGCCGGCGCAGGGTACGTCGGGTGCCGCACGGGGCAGCTCTGCCCAGGAGCATGGCAGGTGCTGCGGCCGAGCGTCGCGTCGGCGGAGACGTCGCGGTGGCGGTAGCAGAGGTAGCTGGTGCGGCGCTTTGAGTCCACCCGCGCTTTCTGGCCCTCCCAGCTTTGGCTATGCAGGTAGCGGTCATACTTGGCGTCGCTTCGGCAGGTGCCGGGAGGAGCAGCGGGCGGCGACGCGGCGCCCGACGGCGGTGGTGTGGGAAGCTCCAGCGGAGCCGAGACTCCGTACGCGTAGCGCTCATCGCCGGCGCCGTCGGACTCTGCCTCGGCTGCTTGCGTGCTGTTGCCCGGAGTGGCGCGGCTCAGCTCCGCGGCTCGTGCAGGCCTTGAGACGGGAGTTTCGCTGGAGGTCTGCAGCTGCATAACCACAGCGATGGGCTGCAGCCATGACGCGAGGAGAGCGCCGGTCAGAGCCAGCGCGAGCAGCACGCCGCACGCAGCACGCATGCGAAGTGCTGCGTGCTGCGCAGCACGCAGCGCTGCCTGCCGCAACGCCGAGCGAGTATTTGCGGCAAGCGCCGAGATGGCAAGGGAGCGGCTCGGACGCAGACTTTGCATCAAAACCGCGAGGCGAGCTGTCCAAAAAAGCACGAAGGGGTGACAACATCACGGAGGCTAGCAGTGAGGTGCCACGAGACTCTGACGTGCATGCCGAGTGGTCCATGGCAGTGTTCGCCGCACGCTCAGCCAAACACTAATTCCGAGTGGAGATGCTTCGCACTCTTGACCCGCTGGTACCCTGCCGGATGAGGATGGAAGCTGGCCCTCGACTCGGTGTGCTGCTCCGACATCTTCCACGACTCGTTCCACGCGGTCGAGGTGTGCCTGAAGGGATCGATTTTCCTGCGCGCGCAGGGTGGCGAGACACCGGGGTGACACCAGCAAGCTCGGCCCCGGCGCAAACACGTGCAGTAAGTAAGCGGCGGGGAGCGCACCGGAGCGGCTGGTAGCTTTCCCTCCCGGGATTCGCGTAGGCGTTGGCTGCAGTAGAGATTGACGGGCCCATTGCGGCTTGCTTCTCCAGACGGCCAGGGTCGTCGTGGCGGCCCAGAGTCGGGTGGTCGGCCTCGCTAGGGTCGTTTGTCCGTCTTTTAATCATTTGGTGGCGCCCTCTCCCGACGCTGAAGTCGAGGAACTGAGTCTTGTGCGTCGACTGGTAGCGGGTTTGGCGCTGGAACTCCTCCTCCTCGTCAGGGAAGGTCTGGTTCGGCTGGGCAGGGTCCATCGTGGTAGGTAGCTTGGCGTTGCGCATCGTCTTACTGTCGAACCCGCGGAAGGCGCTGCCGGAGGTCGTCTGCCATGGAGCTTCTGACGCCGAGTACTCTGCCGACTCGATATTCATGATGCCCTTCACTTCAGTCTCGAGATGACGCCGGTCCTTCGCTTTCGGCGGTGCGCAGGTGTTGGCCGTCATCATCCAACCGTGCGTCGACGACTTGTTGAGCGGCATGCCGCCGGCCGAGAGTCCGGCTGGCCAGGGGCGAAACCGGCGTCTCGTCCTCACCTTTGAGTGGAGGGGAGGAAAAACACGGAACCTCCCAGCTCGCGCCGCCCGTGGCGGCTGTCTCGACGTTTCGCGCGCTGGTAATGCCGCTGCCGTGCTCGCTCGCGCCGCCCGTGGCGGCTGTCTCGATACTCCCACCAGGCCGTGTCTCGGTCCAGGGCCGTGGCAGGCACCAGCTTTTCCACGCCCCGCAGCGCCTTTGCAAGCGCCGTGCCGTACGTGCCCCAGTCGAGGTGCGCGCACCTGCACTCGCCGAGGACCGCACCTACCACTACCTGCCCCTCTGGCCGGGCGCCGGGGGGGGCCGCCGCGGCGCGCGGGCGGCGCGCGGCGTTCGCCCGGTTGGGCGTTCCGTTTCCTTGGGGCGGCGGTTCGAGGAAACGCCAGCGCTCTCGTTTTGACATTCATTATAATTAAGCTGAACTCGACCAACGACGAACGAGGATGTCGAGGAACGAGCACTCTGACTGGGACTGCCACAACGCACGACCCTCGACCGGCGGCAAGACAGTACACAGAGGCTCGACCAGAAGAGACTGTACATAGGGGGCGCCAGCCCCGGAAGACTGTATACGTATGGTGGCGGGCTCGGCTCCGCTTCGCCACGTGGCGCTCGGACCATGCCGAAGAAGAAGACTGTACACACATTCATGAAGACCTTGTTGTTGCGCCGCTCCGCTCCACGCTTCCGCGGGGTTGCGCTAGCCGCGGTCCCCACCCGCCGGCGCATGCAGCAGCCTGGCGGCAAGAGACGGGTCCACTATGCCCGCACGCCAGCGGGTGCGCTCGCACCAAGCGAGCCTTGGTAGCTGGCGACCTTGCTCTTGTCGAGCCAGAAGCCGTAGAAGAAGCAGTCCACCCATACGCAGTTCTCAGGCTGCACGCTCGGCGAGGCAGTCGGCGACTGGTCCGGGTACGATTGCTGCTTCGTCACGGCGGGCGGGCGCGGCACGGCGGGAGGAGGTGGTGCTCTTGCATAGCTCGAGGTATCAGCGCTCGCCGGCCCCCGAGCACCGGGAGTGTTCAGGAACTCCCGCAGCGCGAACGCCAGGACGGAGGACTGCGTGCGCGGCAGATTCGGCACGTGCGGCGACTGGATTTGAGAGGAGACAAGCATGCTTGGAGCGGACGATTCGCGGGCGAGTTGGGCGTGGGTTTTGTGTCGAAGAGCCGTCACTGTCTCGTCAAACCGGGCGGCGGCGGCCGCTTCCGCGAATATCAAGCGGGGCGCGCAGATCGGGCTGTTTTTGATGAAGCGCGCTGTCTGAGTTCATGCCCATAGACCGTTCATCTACCGTACATCCGTTTTGCATGGTGAGGAACCGCGAGACAATCTATATCCGTTCCGACGGCAACAGGTGAACCGTGTGGGCCACGCAAGGTCGATGAGCCTCGTGCGACGCTCTTACTTCGCTCTTACGTGGATATTCCAAGGCGTCCACCCGGGCACGCCCACGACCATGCAGGTGCGCATGCCGAACCGGCCCCTCGAGATGCAGGTGGACGAGGGCGAGCAGCGCACGTTCACCTGCTACACCGCACCCGGGGCGTCCTTTGCTTCGGAGGAGGAGATGAAGGACCACTACCGCAGCGAATGGCACCGCTACAACCTGAAGCGCAAGGTTGCAGGGCTGGCTCCGCTCTCACGCGAGGCCTTCGAGGAGCGTTCGGCGCGCGAGGGTGAGCGTGAGGCGGCGCTGCAGCAGAAGGGCGGCACCCGCAAGCAGGCGCGCGAGGATCGCAGAGTCGCCAAGGCAGAGGCGCAGTCAAAAAACACGCAGTCGAAGGCGGCAGGCTTTGTGGCCACCGCGGAGATGACGGCCGACCAATACATGCAGTATAAGATGGACAACGCCGCCACCTTCGACGAGGGCAGCGACCTCTTCTCGACGCACCGCAGTGCGGGGCTGCACGAGAACCTGGCGCACATGGCGCGCACGCACGGCTTCTACGTGCCCCACCTCGACTACTGCGTCGACATGCCCGGCCTCGTGCAGTACCTGCAGGAGAAGGTCTACGTCGGCAACGTCTCCCTGGTCAACAACAAGGCGTTCCACTCGCTGGAGGCCGTGCAGAGCCACATGCGCGACAAGGGCCTGTGCCGCCTCGAGCTCGAGGGTCACGAGGAGGAGCTGGGCGAGTTCTATGACATGGACTCGCTGGCCGAGGGCAGCCCGCTGTGGGAGGTGGAGGAGGTGGAGGAGGACTGGGAGGACGTCGACGAGGACGAAGAGGGCGAGGGCGAGGGCGAGGGCGAGGGAGGCGAGTCGAGCGCCGAGGGCGAGGCCGCGCCGTCCTGGCTGCTGCCCGGCGGCGCGGTCGACTTCGACACGCTCTTCGAGCGCGCCGTCAAGCTCGGCGTGGTGAGCGAGGCGGAGATGGACCAGATGACCGACCAGGTCGCCAGCGGTGGCTCGAGCGAGGCGCAGCTGATCGCGGCGTGGCGAGCCCCGGTGCTGGCGGCAGAGGCGCAGCGCAAGGCCAGGACAAGAGCCTTCCAGGACACCGCGTCGGTGAGCACGGTGAGCCGCGTGGTGCGGTACACGGGCATGCCCGCCGCGGACGACGCCGTGTCGCTCAGCCTTAAGGGGCGCGAGATCGGCCACCGCACGCTCCGTCGCTTCTATCGCCAGAGCTTCAAGGCGCACAGCACCGCAGCACCGCCAAAGTGCCCCCTCGCTCGTGCCCGGCTTCGGCTCCTGCGCCTGCGCAGGGCAGGGCGCGCCTGGCGGCTCTGGGCGGCTCGACACGCCCCCGGAGATAGCCCAGGCCACTGGGCCCCCGGCCACCGCCTCGGGCGCTTGAGCGAGCCCACTCCGAAGTCGCCAACTCCACCTCATTTGGCCATGCAGGCACCTCCCTGGGCGCTGCCAACCCCGAGCTGCAAGCCCTCATGGAGCAGTACGCGACGGCGGGCGTGCTCTCCGCGCATGTGCCCAGCCTGGGGGCCGGCGCGGGGAAGCGCAACGAGGTGAGCAAGATGCAGAACTACAGGAACGCCAAGCTCTTCGTCAAGACGGGCGAGTCCAACAACATGACGCTCACCAAGCACTACAAGAACCAGGCGCGACCCCCCTCCCCCCCCACCCCCACC
>Ga0209302_10001547_pt1 | contig 13432 bp, 19 predicted proteins | sample ArcOceMetagenome_2_FD_187445 | JGI IMG/M metagenome (GOLD analysis project Ga0209302, IMG submission 187445) | Marine eukaryotic phytoplankton communities from Arctic Ocean - Arctic Ocean ARC135M Metagenome (SPAdes) (version 2) | ecosystem: Environmental > Aquatic > Marine > Oceanic | place... | reverse complement strand
TTGGGGTTGGGGTTGGGGTTGGGGTTGGGGTTGGGGTTGGGGCTAGGGTTGGGGTTGGGGTTAGGGTCGGGGTTAGAGTCGTCTCCTCGTCCTGCAGCAGGAGGTGGCCGGCGAGCGCGGCGAGCGTGCGCAGTATCTGCTCGTCAGTCGCATTGTACGGCTGGGTGGGAACCTGACCCCGTGCCACCGCCACGGGGTCAGGCCTGCGCTCCCACACGACGAGCACCGCGGCTACCTCTCCACGCCGGCGCTCGCCCGCTGCCTCGCCCCCGTCGTCAGATCTCGGCGATCTCGGCGATCTCGGCGGTCTCGGCGATCTCGGCGCCTCCCTCCCGAGCGATATGGGCACTGCCATCGCGTGCACCGGCCTGCCCACGCCCGGTAACGGCGGCCGCTCCGCTCCCCAGGTCGCATCCGGCGCCTCGCCGCCCGCTGCAGGCTCGGGCCCGGGCGCGGCGTCCGGGCTCGTGCCGGTGCCGGTGGACAACTCCCTGGCCACCTCCCTTGTCGGCTCGGCGATGGTGCGCCGGACGGGGCGGGCGCCCTTGATCGCCTCGTGGCACAACCCGACGAGGGGCGATCCCTGGTAGAGCACCTGGTTAGGGCTAGGGCTAGGGCTAGGGTGAGGGCGAGGGCGAGGGCTAGGGCTAGGGTGAGGGATAGGGTTAGGGTGAGGGATAAGGTTAGGGTGAGGGTTAGGGTTTGGGTGGAGGTGGAGGTGGAGGGTTAGGGTGACGGTGACGGTCAGGGTAAGGGTTAGCCGGCGTGGAGCACCTCGAAGCGGCCGAGCAGGCCCTCCACCTCATCCGCCAGCACGCGGCCCGAGCCGCCCACCCACTCCTTCGTCTTGGGCGCATCCGCGTCGGGGTCAAGGGGAACGGACCGGTCCTTGCGCCTGACCGAGAGGGTGGCGCATGTGGAGGAAGGCCGCCGTGCGAGCTTGCGGGTCTTCTGCCGCAGCAGCCGCTTCGTGGCCGTGATCTCCGGCGGCAGATCGCCCAGCTGTGTCGAGGAGCGGCGCCGCGACAGGCCTGGTGAGGGTCAGCGTGAGGGTGAGGGTGAGGGTGAGGGTGAGGGTGAGGGTGAGGGTGAGGGTGAGGGTGAGGGTGAGGGTGAGGGTGAGGGTGAGGGTGAGGGTGAGGGATAGGCTTAGGGTGAGGGTGAGGGTGAGGGTGAGGTTGAGGGTGTGGTGTTGTCCACCTGCCTCCCCCTCGGCCTCGGGCTCTGCCTCGTTGGGCTCGTCACCGTCGTCACCGTCGTCGTCGTCAAGACGATCAACCATCGGTGGGTGGCGCACATCGTCCGTAGACTCGGCGAGCAGCAGGTGGCTCACCTAGTAAGTCGTAAGTCGTAAGTCGTAAGTAGTAAGTAGTAAGTAGCGAGTAGCAAGGTGGTGCGGAGTCAGTAGTAACTGGTAAGGGGTCAGCAGATGGCTCACCGCGCGCTCGAGGGCCTGCTGACCCAGCGTGCGGTACGCGATGCCGCGGCCCACCTCGTTAGGGTTAGGGTTGGGGTTGGGGTTAGGGTTAGGGTTGGGGTTAGGGTTGGGGTTGGGGTTGGGGTTAGGGTTGGGGTTGGGGTTGGGGTTAGATTTAGGGTTGGGATTGGGGGTTCGGGCTAGGGCTAGGGGCGGCCTACCTCGTGGTCCGTGTTGAGCAGTAGCGCGGCGGACATAGAGTTGCTGAAGTCGGCCGCGTACTCGCGCACGAATCGGCAGACGGAGAGCGGCGTGGCCTTATAGGTCACGAGCTCGCGGCACGAGATCAGCTGCCGGAAGAGGCGCTGCTCCTCAATGTGTGATGCCTGGATGGGGTTCGGGTTCGGGTTCGGGTTCGGGTCAGGGTCAGGGTCAGGGTCAGGGTCAGGGTCAGGGTCAGGGTCAGGGTTAGGGTTAGGGCTAGGGTCAGGGTTAGGGCTAGGGTCAGGGTTAGGGCTAGGGTTAGAGGGTTAGGGTTAGGGTTAGGTCGGTGTGTGATGCCTTGAGCGCTAGGTTGACGTCCTCTAGCCCGCGCAGGTTCTCAATGCACGGCGCAAGCTGCGCGGCGAAGGCACTCGCCAACTCCTCGTCAGGCCGTCCGAAGCGCAGGCCGTTGACTTTGTTGATGAGCTGGATGACGGCGATCACCTAAGTAGTGAGTAGTGGGAAGTGGGTAGTGGGAAGTGGGCAGTACTCTAGGTAGTAGGAGGCGGAAGTACGTCGAGGCCTAGTTGTTGAGGAGCTGGATGGCGACGATCACCTCATCGCGCGCGTTGAGAATGGGCACGCACAGTACGCAGCGCGTCGCGTAGCCGCTCTTCAGATCGACTGGTTAGGGTGCAGGGTGCAGGGGTGGGCGAGGGGTGGGTGTGAGGGGTGAGGTGGGGTGAGGGAGGTGAGCGGCGTGTATGAGGAGTGTGTGTGCGAGGGCGTGTGCGAGGGCGTGTGCGAGGGCGTGTGCTCACCTGCCGGGTTGAAGCGGTCGTCCTTGTACGCGTCAGATACGTTGACGAGTTCCTTGGCCTGCGCGCACGCGCCCGCGAGGCCCTTGCCGATGTCGATCGTGATGGGCGGCGCGCCGTCGGCCACGAGGGTGAACATGACACCCTTCTGTTGCGACACTATGAAGAGTGTTGAGCGGTCGACCTTCATAGGGTTAGGGTCGGGGTTAGGGTCAGGGTCGGGGTTAGGGTTAGGGTCAGGGTTAGGGTTAAGGTTGGGGTTGGGGTTAGGGTCAGTGGTGAGGGTTAGGTACAGTGGTCAGGGTTAGGGTTAGGGTTACGGTTACGGTTACGGTTACGGTTACGGTTACGGTTTGGGTCAGGGCTATCGAGCGGCTTGCCTCCATGAGCTCCTTCGCCTTGGTCATGACGCTGGTGAAGAGCACATTCGTGTCCAGGTGCTGCGCGAGCATCCTGCTCGCGTTCATCAGCGCCTGGTGAGTAGAGCGGTGCACATAGTGAGGGTGAGCGGTGTACGGCCAGCACCTAGTACGTGGTAAGAGAGTGTGGCAGCGTCCATGGGCACCGTGCGCTGCGCGTCACTCGCCACCCACCGCTCTTGCAACTCCTCCTTCTCCTGCTGCGTCCGCCGCGCCTGGTCAGGCTTGGGGTTAGGCTTGGGGTTAGGGTTAGGGTTAGGGTTAGCGTAACGCTCCTCATACAACTCTTGCCTGCCCGGCGCGCGAGATGAGTTGGGAGATCATCACTGCCGACCTCTTGTCGCGCGAGGAGAACGGTGCCTCGTGCCTGGTTAGGGTCAGGGTTAGGGCTGGGGTCAGGGTTGGGGCTGGGGTTGGGCTTAGGGTTGGAGTTGGGCTTAGGGTTCGGGTTTAGGACGGTGCCTCGTGCCCCCTTGTGGGAGAGGCGCCTCGGTGAATGGATGGAGGGTGGAGGACGCAAACTACAGATGGGGCGAGGGGGGCGCAAGAGGGGAGGGGAGGGCGAGCGGTGCGGCGGGGGTTCGTTGGGCGCACCGGTTGACCCACTGCAGGAGGCAGGGGATGAGAGGATCGGACTCGCCGAACCGTGGCACGGGCAGGTAGTTGGAGACCTCCTCGCCGAGCAACTCCTCGACTAGGTCCCGGTGGAGCAGCGCGGGGACGCACAACATCGAGCGCACCACTGCCCGCGCGCTCTTGCCCACCTGGTTAGGGTGAGGGTGAGGGTGAGGTTGAGGTTGAGGGTGAGGGTGAGGGTGAGGGTGAGGGTGAGGGTGAGGGTGAGGGTGAGGGTTAGGGTGAGGGTGAGGGGGAGGGTGAGGGTGAGGGTGAGGGTTAGGGTGAGGGTTAGGGTGAGGGTGAGGGTGAGGGTTAGGGTTAGGGATAGGGATAGGGGTAGGGGTAGGGGTAGGGGTAGGGGTAGGTCTAAGGTTAGGGTCAGGGTTAGTTGCCCACCGCGTCGAGGTTGCGTGCGTACACGGCCGCGTTGTGCTTGGCGGCTCTCTTGCGCGGCGACTCGACAGAGGTAGAGGCCACCAGCACCAACGGCTCGCCAGAGATACACAGCGCTTCCATGCCCTGTACCTGGTTAGGGTTAGGGTTAGGGTTAGGGTTAGGGTTAGGGTTAGGGTCAGTATTCATATACGGTTGCACGGGCTGGAACATGCCCCGACCGTGATGCAGGCTGCAACCGCACGTGATGCAGGCTGCAGCCCCATGCGGAGTGCACGGCTGCTCACCGAGGCGAGCCCCGTGCGGGATCGTACACCTTCGGGGAGTAGCGGCACCATCGTTGGCCTGCCATCGCCGCCGCTCGCCTTGCCCTTGGCCCGTTCGAGCTCGTCGACGACGGCGAAGGCCGGGGTGAGCCCGGAGCGTCGCTTAGTGCCCGTGCCTCGCTGCGAGGCCTTGAGCACCGCGCCAGGGTCGCGCGGTATGTAGAGCAGCGCGTCGTCGCATGCGAAGAGGCCGCGCATCGCAGCACGCAGCCGCTCGAGGCTGTACCTCTCCTCCATTTGCTTGGGAGGCGAGAGCGGCGCAAGCTCGTGGCGTACGCTGTCAGCCGAGGCGGCCGCTGTCTGTAGCTCTGTCCTCTCGCCGCCGCCGAGGCCTGGGCTGAGCTCGTGGGGCACCTTTCTATCCTTGGCCTTGCCCAGCGTCTGTGCGGTGCCCAGGATATGCTGGTACTGCTCGGACGTCACTTTGCGCGACTCCACCCCCTGCGCGCCCGCGAGCGCGTGCGCGAGGTGAGGCGCCAGGAGCTCGCACAAGTAGACGTCGTCGTCGGTGAGAGGCGGCGCGCCGTGCGGTCGCACCAACTGCAGTATGGCTACCATGCCGTCGTCGTCATCGTCATCGTCATCGCCGCCGTCGCCGCCGTCGTTGTCAGCAGCATCTTTTGTGAGCGGCACCCACCGCCGCGGCTTGAAGACGGGAAGCACGAGCACCTGCGCAAAACCCGGACATCGGCCGAAGTCAGCGCTGGCTGGCAGCGGTGGGCGCCTCCGGACTGCGCAGGGGAGCGGGGCGGGGCAAGGCGCGCCTGCGCTACCTCGGTCGACTCGAGGCTGCCGCCAGCCGCCGTGGCGTAGCCTCGCTCCCTGAGCGTCGCAGCGACCAGCCCCGTATCCTGCGCCCTGCGCACGAGCAACTCGCGCATCCCCACGCCCGTGTCGTAGAAGGTGGTCGTGTGCAGCGGCAGTGCAGCGCCCTTAGCGACCTTGGCCCCATCGCCACCCATCGCCACCCCAGCAACGTGATTGGCCCCATCGCGGATCTCTGCGGCGGGGTCCGAGATGATGGTGGCGGTTCGATCGCCGCCACGAGCGGAGCGCGCAGCAATCCGCCCGAGGAAGGCCGTGTACTTGACGTTGATTGGCACACGCTTGCAACCCACGTGCACAAAGGTCTCGAAACGGCCGCCATCATTCGCACTCGCCACGGGATAAAAGTCGCAGGAGGATCCCATCAGGACGTCGCATAGCATGGCGCTCACCTCGATGCACAGCTGTGACTCCACATGCACTGCGCCGAGGCGCCCGAGCGCTTCGAGCACATACAGCAGCCGCTGCACCATGCCTGCCTGCGATTGGAGCATACCATGGCGCCGGTTCTGCGCCATGTGGCTGAGGGCGCGATCAACGGCGCTTTCGGTATGCATATGCAGGTCGCGCAGCATGACCGGCTGCGGCACGAAGTCCGAATCGCTCAGGTCAGCGCCGTGGAGCTTGCGACGCTTTTGCACCTCCTCCTTTACGGATTGCTTGAACTGGCGCCTGCGCGCCTTCCAGTGGTGTACGAAGAACTTAATGGAATACAGTGAACGATCGACATCGTCATTGGTAGCGTCATCTCTGGTGAGACCTGCGACCTGACCGCGGGCGCGGCTGGCCAGTGTCCGATTGAATTGGGTGCCCTCTCCTATCCTGTGACTCTCCGGCGCATCCACGGTGGAACCTTCCATCCGACAGAAGGGCTGACTGGGCAGGTCCACCTCAGACTCTTCCACCTGCTCGTCCCAGCCACTCGCGCGCGGCCGCGATTGGCCCGAAACGGTTTGACGCGTTCTGTTGGCGAGTGCAGACGAGGCGCGCGCCATTGTGGCGGCACGGCAATGTCCTCCACATTTGATGGGGACGTTCCAGCGCACCCGCTTCAGGTTGGCGGATTGCTCGAGACGAGCGAGCCGACGGGCCAGCGCGACCCGCCGAGCCCCGGGGCTGCCGATGTGTTGGTCGCGGCTTCGTCTCTATTGCACGGGGCTTGCTCCACGCCGCTCGCGACGGGTGGCATCGATGAGGATATGGAGCTCATATTGGTGCACGCCATGCCGCCAAAGCCACCAACGCAGGAGGATATGCAGCTGCCCACGCGCAAGCTGTACGTTCGCACGTCGGGGCGGCTCCTTGCGACGCTCGAGCCGTTGCGCCACTTGGCCGGCAAGCGCTCGGCGCAGTTCACAGTGCTCGACGAGGGCGTGCCGCTCGAGGCGGTGGGCGCGGCACTCGAATGGCTGCCGGTCGGCGACGCGGCGGAGCGGGAGGCGCTGCTCGGGTCGCTGCCCGACTGGCGCGCGCTCTTGGGCGTGCTTGCGGCCGCGAGCTTGCTGGGGCAGCCATGCCACGCGCTGCACCAGGCATGCGAGGCACGGCTGCGGCCCGAGGTGTGCCTCGAGCACGTACTGGCGCTCGCGATCGCCGCTGACAAGTGCGGCTGGTTTGGGTTAGGGTCAAGCCCACCTGTTGACCCACCTGTAAACAGGGTTGCGGCCAGTGGCATGTAGGGCTGCAGTCAGGCGGGCGAGCACGGTGCCCACCTCCTTGGCCTCGACTGGCGGTGGCAGGTGCGACGCACTGCTGCTGCTGAGCGACTGCTTCTACCTGCTGCGCGCCTTCTTCTGCGCGGCAGACGTCGACGCGCTCTTCCCGCGTGAGCGGGCCTTCTGTAGCGGCGGACCGGCGCCGGTGCTGCTGCCCGACGCCATGCTGCAAGGCGCGCTGCGGATCGAGCACGGCGCATGGGCGCCGGTCCACTCCGCGTGCCTGTGCCGCGAGGCGCACCTGCGCGTGCCGCAGCCGCATTACACGCTCTGCACGCTGCAGCGCGAGCGGCACCCAGATCGCCCCTCCATCTACCGCTTGCTCTCGGAGCACGACGGCCGGTTGATGCTCGTAGCGCAGCAGTCAGGGCCAGGCGAGGATCGCTCTTGGTGCATTGGTGCATTGGTGCATTGGTGCACTGGTGCATTGGTGCATTGGTGCATTGGTGCATTGGCGCACTGGCGCACTGGTGCATACGGGTAGGCTAGTCCGTACTCCAGGCCGGCCTGCTAGGGCTTATAACTGTCTGCGTCGCTTACAGGCGAGGACTTTCTGCTCTTCTCGGCCGACGCCATCGATCTCCTCGTCGCGCCGGTCTCCTCGTCACCTGGCGTGGCGACTCCACCTTTTGTTTCGCTCGACGAGCACTCGGCGCACTACCGCGGCGCCGTGTGCGCCAGCTGGATGGGCTCCATACACCGCGTCGTGGACAGCGGGCTGCCGCCCACCGCGCCCGCCCACGCGGCCGCCTTCCCCTGGCCGGCGCAGCGTGAGCTGGCGGTGGTGCTCTACGCGCCCAACGTGCAGCGCTATGTCGAAAGACAAGGTTGGTCAGCCTTCGGCCAGCTGGCTCTCCGGAGGCTGCAGATCACGCCCCAGGCTGCCCCAAGCTCCGGCCAGCCTCAGCCAACCAGCCGCACCGGCCGCACCGGCCGGCAGGTGCCATATCGTACTTGTTCCAATACACAGGTGCTGCGCGGCACGCCGCACGCTCTGACGGTGCTCGTGCGCGACGACGGCGAGCCAATGGAACAGTGCGCGGAGGGCGGCAGGGGCGCGCTCGAGCGCTACCGGCAGATCTCGGCCGGGCTCTCCGGCGCCGGAGAGCCCGGCACGGGCGGCATGGAGGGGGTGGCGGTGCTTCGCAACTCGCTGCCAGTGTGGAACGAGGGGATAGGCGCCTTCACGCTCCCCTTCTACTCGCGCGCGCAGCTGCCGAGCAAGAAGAACTTCCACATCGTACGGCCCGAGTCGCCCGACGACATCCTACTCCTCTTCGGAAAGCACTCCAAGGCGGGCAACCTCACAAGCTTCTCGCTCGACTTTTGCCGGCCGCTCTCGGTGCTCGCCGCCTTTGGCATTGCGCTCACCGCCTTTGGCGACAGCGACTGACGCCACCTGAACGAAACGAGAGCGGAGAGAGGGGAGGAGAGGGGTTTGATTCGTGCGTTTGGATCCTTCGCCGCGCGTGTCAACCTCTAGGGTAATTGCGTAGTTATTGCTAAGGAACTCACGTATTTATCACCCCATCAGTCGAGAGCGCACTAAATTGGCGCCGGGTCTCTCACTCTATCACCCCATCACCTTCGCGCGAGGCGAAATGGAGGAGGCGATCGCGGCGGCGCAGGCGGCGAAGGCCTTGGAGGAGGACGCAGCGCCAACGGATGGTGCCGGCGCGAAGAGGCAGCGTCTCGACGCAGCGTCCGGCATGCTGAGCACGCTGGGGATGCCGCAGGACGAGTACAGCGCGAGCCTCGCCGAGTGCATGCGCGAGCGGCTACTGCAGCTCATCCCGAAGCTGCCTGCCCACAAGCTCGTCCAGCTTCTAGATGCCAGCTTTGAGCACATCCAGACGCCGGGGTACGATGTGATCGTCGCTGCGCTGCTGCAGCACACGACGGAGTTGTCACCGGCCGTCATCTCGGCACTGGCCGACCCCGAGCGCCGGCTGCTGCCGCTGGTGCCGATGCAGTGCCGCCACCGAGTGTGGACGGAGAAGCCTGACCTCTTCATTCAGGAGACCCACGGGCACATTCTCGACTACACGGAGCAGGCCAAGGTGCACCGGCCCGACCTGCTTGGTCTGGACAGCCAGAAGACGCGGCAGCACCGCTCCGAGTCGTCGGGCGTGCAGGAGCTGCTGAAGCTCATCGGCTCGAGCAAATTGTACGTGGCGCTGATCGACCTGATGGCCGATATCTACAAGCACACGGACGACGGGTTGCTCGCCGCGCTGCGGTGCGACATCGCGATGGCGCTGCACGACGTACAGGACGAAGCGCGCCCCGCCGGCAAGTGGGACCCGGTGCACAAGGCCATCTGGTGCCTCGACGCTTGCCAGCGCGAGGGCCGGGTCGAGCCACGCATGCTCAAGGAGCTCAGCGCACGCCTCGCCGCCGCGGGCGTGCCCGCCTACAGCGCGGCAGCCGCCGAAGCGGCAGCCGTGGCGGGCGCGGCAGGCGAGGCGTCCGTGGCGGCGTGCGCGTTGCCCGAGCTTGCCTTTGCGCTGTGCGCGCCGCCGCACCGGCAGCTGCTGGCGCGCGGCGCGCTCGAGCGTCTCGACGAGGTGGCGCGCACCGAGCAGCTGCCTCACACCGACGAGGTCCTGCAGAAGCTGCTGACGCTGCTCGTCGTCGGGTCTCCTCATCCAATACAACTCACTCGTCCTCTAACCCTAACCCTAACCCTAACCCTAACCCTAACCCTAACCCTAACCCTAACCCTAACCCTAACCCTAACCCTAACCAGGTCGTATGCCGCGCCGCTGCTGCGCGGCACCCCCGTGTCACCTGAGGCGTGGACGGGGGCGGTGGGTGCGCTGCTGCAGCGAGTGTGCCCCGTCATCTGCACGATGATCGTCGAGGATCGCATCGCCCAGGAAGAGAAGAAGACGGCGGCAGGCGGCGGCGAGCTGCCCGCACCACTGCCCTCACTGCCCAAGCTTCTCAAGGCGCACGTGCTGGTGGCGCCGAGGCTGGTGCTGCTCTACGCGCTGCGCCAGCTGCGTGACGGCGACGAGGCGCGGCTATGCCAGCTGCTGCCGCTGCTGGCGCCGCTGGGCGCGCAGCTCGACGCGCAGGTGGGACTTGGTCGACCCGAAACCCCAGCCCTACACCGAACCCTAACCCTGACCCTCACCCTGGACCTAACCCTCTAACCCAGCCCTGACCCTAACCCCAACCCCAACCAGGCGGACTTCGTCGCCTCCCTGGTCGACATGCTCATCGCGCAGCCTGCGCGCCTCACGCCGCGGCTATGCGACGCCGTGCTCCACGTCCTGCTCCTGCCGCTCGCGCCGCTGCTCCCCACCTTCCAGCGCGAGCTCCTACGCCTGCTCGAGGAGGCGCGCGAGCCGCTGCAGCGCCTCAAGGTGGGGCCGGGTAAGGGCTCGGTGCTGGCAGGCGTGCTGCTCGCGGCAAGAGAGAGGGGGGTGGACGAGACTTCTGACGAGCCGCTCGACAAGCAGCGATGGCAGGTGCTGCACATGGGCGCCCACGGCTGAGCACCGGCGTTTTGAAGGGTGGAATGGTGTCTGAGGTTCAACAACACGAAGTTGTGAGCTGGCTGTTGCCGAAATGGACGTCGCCCGCTTTCCCCTCTCCTCGCCAAACAAGCGCGTGCTCTCGGCGGTCGCCAGCAAGCCTCGCAGCGGGCAGCGGAAGATGCACTTTAAGCTTCCGACCCCGGTCTTCGTGCCGTACGACGCGCCACTCTTGCCCGGCCGCCTAGTCGACCGGCGCGATCGCTTCATCGCCGAGGTTAGTCTGGACGATGCGCCGGACGAGGAGACGGTGCTCGCCCACTGCATCAACCCTGGCCGGATGGAGGCGTTCGTCGAGGTCGGTGCGCGGGTCTGGCTGCTGCCTGCCGCGCGTACTGAGCGCAAGCTCCGGTTCTCTTGGGAGGCGATCGAGGCGGTGGGCATAGATGGCGCGCGGCTGATTTGCTCGACCAACACAGTGCGGCCGAACCGGCTGGTGCGAGCGCTGCTGGAGGCGCGTGTGCTGAAGGGGCTGGACGACTTTGCCACGGTGCAGGCCGAGCGCAGCTTCACAGTTCCGGGCGAGGCGGAGGGCGAGGCGGCACACTCGGGTCGGGTCGACTTTCTGCTGGACGCGGCCTCCGCCTCTCCACACTACGTCGAGGTCAAGAATTGCCACATGGTCTACGAGGACGGCTGGGGCTACTTCCCCGACTCGGTGAGCGAGCGAGCGACGCGGCACGTCGACGCGCTCGCGGCGTTGGCCAGGCGCGGCGCGCGCGCCTCGGTGATCCTCGTCGTGCAGCGCGGCGATGTGCGGCACGGCGTGCGGCCTAGCGGATTCCACGACCCCGCGTTCGCCGCCGCCGCCGCGCGCGCCGCGACGGCCGGTGTCGTGTTCCGTGCGGTGCGCGCTTGCGTGGCACTCGACGGTACGCGGATGACGCACGAGCTACCTGTCGACCTGCTGGGCGCCCTGCAACCCGCGGTGATCGCGGAGGTGGCGCGGCAGTGGGAGCTCAACAGGTGCACTCAACAGGCCCACCACTGGCCGGAACGTAACCCTGACCCTAACCCTGAACCTTACCCTAACCCTTACCCTAACCCCGATCCCAACCCTAACACTGCTCCTACCACTGACCCTAACCCTAACCCTAACCCTAACCCTAACCCTAGCCAGGCCCACCACTGGTTGGACGCGCTCCGCCTCGGGACTGCGTGTTGCCAACAACCCTTTCCCCCACCACGTCAAGGCGACCAAGGCGAGAGCCAAGGCGGACGCGGCCGAGGCCAAGGCGGCTACAGCAGCGGCAGCAAAGATGGCAGCCAAACCCGGAGCGGCGGGGGCGAAGGCCAAAGGCAAGGCCAAGGGGAGGAGGACCGGCGACGCGAAGGCGGGCGCTCACACGACGGCGGCGAGGGCGGAGGCGAATGCGGAGGCGACGGCGTTTGTAAAGGCGGAGGTTAAGGCGGAAGGAAAGGCGGAGGGAAAGGCAGAGCTAAGAGCAGAGGCTAAGGCGGCCGTGCGGGCAGCAGCGCCACCAGCCAAGGCGGCGTGCAGCACGGCGGCGGCGACGCGGGCAGCAGCGAGGGGCGAGTGCCAGCCGAGCGATGCCTCTCATGCATCGGCACTCGCAGCAGGCGGGCCCCATGTTGAAACCAAGGTGGCTTAGACCTTGGCCAGCTGGCTCTCCGCAGGCTCCTCTTCAGCACCAGGTCGTGCCCCAGGCACTGCCCTAGGCTGCGCCAAGCTTCGGCCAGCTTCGGCTCATCAGCCACTAGTGCGGCTCTGGCTCGGCCATTACGGGGGTTGCTTGCTTCCGACACAGGCGGGCTCACTTACAGGTGGAGGCCCGCTGCGACCTCAGCTGTGGCCGCGGCCAAGGCCGAGGCGCCGCAGCGCGCGCTCAAGCGATTGCGGGGCGGAGGCGACAATGCGGCGAGCGGTGGTTTGCACCGGAGCACGACGTCGCGCTATTTCGCACCTGTTGGCAGTGGTGAGGGGTACCAACGCGGAACACGGGAGTAATACATATGCTTTAGCATTAATACAGCTAAAGCATTAATATAAGGAAGCAACGCTCATCGCTCGAGAGGGCAGACGGACACGGTCGGAGAGGGCCCCGGGGCGAGAAAAGGCGGCGACGCTCGAGAGCGGACCGGAGTTCGGAGAGGCGAGCTGGGGCAGGGGGTAAAGTAACGCGGTAATTTAAGGATTCGCACAGCCCAAATATTTCCCCAATTGAATTCCACAAATACACACGACTCACGCGACGCAAAACATCACACCAACTTCGCCGGGGATTTGTACACCACAGTAGGGAGGGGTCACTCTCGAAGCCCAATTGACCTATCGCGCGCACCGGCCACCGCCTCGAACCGTTTCTTCGCCTGCTGGAAACACGCACCTCGCACCAGCCACCACAAACCACATTTTCTTCTCGCGTGGCCAGCCCATAGGCTATGGCATAGGGTGGGGATAAGGTTTACGGCAACTCCCCGACTTTTCTGCCAACTTTTACCAATTTATAGCAAATTGGTTCTTGGCTTCTTGCCCCCAACTTTTACCGTCCACGCGCAGCTTTTACCGTTTTACTTTGGATTCGTACCGACGCGCACACACCGCTGTTCCCACCACAATTTCACCCAATTTCCCAAGCCGACCCCGACAATGCCTCACTCGTCTAGCGCCACCGCCTGCTCGCCACGCAGCTTCGCGTCGCGCTCCTCGCGGCTCGCGCGTCTTCCCCCCCTCGCACACGACCTTCTCGTCCGTGCTTGCTTGCTCGTTGCCGCCCCCTCCACAACACCTTACCGCCTCGGTCGGCTGCCACCAACTTGGATGCTGCCGCCGGACCCGTAATTTCCAGCAGGATGGCCGCAGCCTTGTCAGCTGCTTTTTCAGCTGCCTTTGTTGCCGGACTCTTCTTGACCCGCCCGCCGGCACGATTGCCGCCGCCTCGGCCACGGCCGGCCATCCCTCCCTGAAGATGGCGCCACGCCCGCCGTGCCCACCATGCCCGCCATGCCCGCTCAGCCTGCAAGCCAAGAGTGCAGTCGGACCTTTGGTCGCAAGAGAGCTTGTGTTCTCAGACAGAACATAGAGAGACAGACATACTACACGACTCTTATGCTACGCAATGCCGCGGTGCCGTGCCTGTCTCTCTGTTCAACGATAAACTACTCGGCGCCCGCTTGTCTCCCCCCCTGCTCAC
>Ga0209302_10001546_pt1 | contig 13434 bp, 11 predicted proteins | sample ArcOceMetagenome_2_FD_187445 | JGI IMG/M metagenome (GOLD analysis project Ga0209302, IMG submission 187445) | Marine eukaryotic phytoplankton communities from Arctic Ocean - Arctic Ocean ARC135M Metagenome (SPAdes) (version 2) | ecosystem: Environmental > Aquatic > Marine > Oceanic | place... | reverse complement strand
GTGTTTCGGCTGTCGCGCTCTTGGCCGCCAAGCCCCGCCTGGGGCAGATGAGAAGATGCCGCCATTTGGCCGGCGATAACCAGTGGAAAGGTTGAAGCGCTGTCGGTAACCGAAGAGCCGGGAACGGCCCGCCAGGAGGTGCTCCGGACCATCGGTCACCGCTATCGTCGCCGACTTCCGCTTCGCAAGTTCGATATTATCGAACTTGCGAAGCGGAAGTCGCCGACCCGAGCGAGCGAATCACAAAGCAGATGAAGGCGAACAAGCGGCCGCGGACCGAGGTCGGCCGGATCCGTCGCGTGGCAATCACGGGCGGCACGCACGGCAACGAGAGCAACGGCGTGCAGCTGGCCAAGCACCTGATCCGCCACCCGGCGCTCGCGCAGCGTGAGTCGTTCTCGTGTACTGTGCTGCTCAACAACCCGACGGCGATCGAGCGCAACGTGCGCTACTGCGACGAGGACCTGAACCGTTGCTTCGGCCTCGCCGACCTCGCCGACGAGAGCCGCGACTCGCTCGAGGCGAAGCGGGCGCGCGAGCTCAACGCCCAGCTCGGGCCAAAGGGTAGCGAGGGCGCGATGGACTACGTGCTCGACCTACACAACACGACGGCCAACACGGGCGTCGCCATCATGTGCTCGCCGCGCGACCCGCTCTCCCACGCGCTCGCCGCCCACCTGCAGGCCAAGGACCCGAGCGTCCGGCTCATCCTCTGGAATCGCAGCACGCGCGACTACCCGCTTCTTCCCTCGGTGGCGAAGCACGGGATGACCTTCGAGGTGGGCCCCGCTCCTTGGGGCTGCGTAGTCGGCGCGCTCTATGAGCAGTCGCTCAACCTGATCGGCCACGCTCTCGACTACCTGCACGCGCACAACGCCGCGCTCGAGTCGGCCGACGGCGCAGGCTGGCTACCCCTACCCCAAACCCAACCCTACCCCTGACCCTAATCTTTGCTCCAGACTGGCTACCCCTAAATGAACTCTGCCCCTAACCAGGCTGGCGCGAGGCCTCGGTGGAGGCTTTCGTCAACACGGGCAAGCGCGGCTTCCCGCGCGACGCCGACGGCGACCTGGCTGCGATGATCCACCCGCAGCTGCAGGGGCGCGACTTCCAGCCGTTGCGCCGCGGTGACCCGATCTTCCTCTCCCACTCTCTCGACGTCACGCGATTCTGTGACGACGTGAACGCCGCCGCCGCCGCACCGGAGGCGGAGGCTACGGATGCAGAGGTCTATCTACCACCCGAATCCTACTCCATCAGCGCCCTGCCTACATGGACCCTGACGCTTACTAGCTGCCATTCACTACCCGCTTGTTGCTTACTGATAACCAGGTCTACCCCTTCTTTGTCGGCGAGGCGGCCTACTATGAGCCGTCCAAGGATATCGCGTTCATGCTCGCGCGCAAGGAGACGCTCGCGGTGTCCTTGCCTGCGGAAGTGAGTAGTAGTAGTAGTAGTAAGTAAGGGCAGTGTCCTTGCGGTTGTGTCTGTTTTCAAAAAGTAGGTGGTCTGCGGTCTCTGGTTTCACCTCTGTGTTGCTGTGTGTCTGTGTGTCGTTCTGCTGTTCTGTCCGTGTCGGGTTTGTCTTCACTCTAGCATCTCGTCCTACACACCTACCACCACAAAGCGTCTCACCCGTTGACAGTGCGCCGGCCGCCCACCGCCAGGACGCGGAAGGAGTCCTGCACCGCCACGAGCTCTGGCTGCATCGTCTTGAAGCGCGTCGCCAGCGAGCCAGACACCAGTATGAAGACGGTGCCGCCCACCGCCGTGGCCGAGACAAGAGCCCGTCGCTCTACGGTGTTCATGTTGTACGTGAGTGGTGCAAACTTGAGCGACATTCGCCGGTAGGCTTGCTCGCCTCCAGACGGCAGGCGCACGGGTACGAGTTTCGAGGAGACGACCTTGCGCTCCTCGACGGCGCCGTAGCTGCCGTACTTGCCCAGCGGGTTGAAGATCACCTTGTTCGGATCCGGGTTCGGGTTGAAAGGGTTAGGCTTGGGGCTTGGGTCAGGGCTTGGGTCAGGGCTTGGGTTAGGGCTAAGAGGCACCTCCATAAACCACGCGTCCTCGAGCGATTCGAACGTGCGCTTGTCGGGCAGCGGTGCCACCAGCACAAAGCTCGAGTCACTCGTCTTGACGTCACGCACGTCGAGGTTAGGGCCGGTCGCCATGGTCCACGCCTCCGGAAACGAGAAAGCGACCTCGGCGGAACCGCGCGCCGTCTTCAGCTCATCGAAGCACTGACCGGCCTTGAATAGCGGGGTCTCGACGGCGCCGGTTCGCTCGACACCTGTCTCAGCACGCATCTTGATGAGCGCGTTGAGCGGCCTGCCGGTACCAGCCTTCAGTCCTCCAGCGGCCTCCACCCCCATCGCCTCCGACTGGACGCGCGCGTCGTCAGCACTCACGCCACCATCCAGGGCAAACACTGGCAGAGTCGGCACCGCCGAAAGCAGCACGAGTGAGGCTAAAGAGAGTGCCTCGCGGCGCGTGGATGGGGCGCAAGCCGCTCTCGCTGACCGCGGAAGCCGCATCGTTCGAATGCGCGCTTGCGCTTATCCCGCGCGGTCGGAAACTCTCGATGACCATGAAGGGCAGGGTGGTAATTAGCGGTCCCTTCAGTAAATAACCAGATCGCCTAGTTGGGCCGAGACCTACTGTTTTTTGTTTTGCAAGTGTAGTCTTTTTGAGGAAAAACCAACGGCGCCTGTGAGGCGGGACAGGCACACACACCACTAGTAGAGGTGAGATACAACACCGGCAGAACGGAGCGTCGGAGCGGGGGGGGCACTTGAGGTGGGGGTGGGGCAGGAGGGCGACGGGGCGGCTTGGGGGGGGAATGGGGGAGAGAGGGGGCGACTTGGGGGTTTTATTCCGAAAGCTCCCGCATTTTCCCCAGCTGATTTTCCCGCACAACTCCCACTTCACCTGCTGTCGTACACCTTTTCGTCCTCTCCACCTACGCCGTGCGGTTTCCAGTGCCATGTCCTCGAGAGGCCCATGGTGGCGGCGTCCCAATCCGTGATCACCGTCGGCCAGCACGTCGCTTCGTTCGGACTGCCGTCGACATACGGCATCTGATGCTTGAACCGGCTGTCGATCTTGCCCGACGGGCACTCGCGCTCAGGCTTGCGCACGGCGGGGTCGATTGTCTTGCAGGGCGGCGGCTTGAACGGCAGTAGAGAGAGCCAGTTGTCCAGGACCCCATCCAGCTTCGAGACCCAGTCGGGGCTCGCCGCGGCCCGGTTGACGAGCTCCGACGGGTCCGCGGTGATGTTGAAGAGATAGATGTCCTTATTGCATCTGCGCAACTTCCAGTCGCCCGCCCGCACCGCGTGGTCGCCGTCGGCGCCGGTCCAGTACAAGTGCTGCATTTGACCCTTGCCCCTGGTGATGGAGTCCGACTTTCCGAGCAGCCGGCTGAGCAGGCTCACCCCGTGGAACTGCTCCTTCGGCCGGTTGTCCATCCCTGCGGCGTGCGCCATCGTGGCCGTGAGGTCGAGGGTAGAGACGACGTCGTCGATCTTGCCACCGGGAGCGATGCTGCCGGGCCAGTACGCGAGCATCGGCACCTTAATCCCGCCCTCCCACACCGACTGCTTGGCGCCACGCAGCGGCACGTTCTCCGAGCCGACATAGGCTGTTTCCGTGTACACGCCGCGAGGAGGGATCCTGCTCATCTCGCCGACACGGTTGTAGTCGGTCGTGTCGTCGTAGCTCAGCTTGATGGGCGCGCCGTTGTCGCTGGCAAAGAGCACCAGCGTCTTCTCCTCCAGGCCGTTCCGCGACAGCTGCAGCAGAATCCTTCCCACCCGCGTGTCGACTGCTTTGATCATTGCCAAGCCCCTGCGGCGCGCGTCATTCTCGACGTCGGTGAGGAAGGAATATTTTCTGACGTCGACAGTGGAGAGGTAGTGGTCGCCGTCCTCGAGCATCGGCTCGTGCGGCGCATAGGGCGCCCAATACTGCGCGCGAAGCAGGGTGGGGCGTCAGTCAGAGCGCAAGGCAAGGTGGCTCTGGGCGGAGCCCGGAGCAGCCCTGCTGGCTGTGCGGGGAGGAGGTTCGAGTCGCCCTTCACTCACGAAGAAGAATGGGTTTTGAGCGTGGCGAGTGATAAAGGCCTCGGCAAAGTCCCCCGTGGCATCGACGCGATTCCGATAGTCGGTGTTCAGTTTCGGGAGCCCCTTGAGGGAATCGAGCTCGTTAGGAACATGGCTTGATTTCCCGGTGCCCGCGTCGTCGAACACGGGGGCCCCGTGGATCACGTCTCCCGTGCTCCTGTCCACGTTGGTGTAGAAGTTGCCCATCGTGCCAGACATGTACTCGTGGAATCCCCTACCGCCAGGGTTCGTCTTGTTGTCGTGGTTCGATCCCAAGTGCCACTTGCCCGCCATGCCCGTCACGTAGCCCAGCTGTCTCACGTGCTCTGCAATCGTCTTCACGTTGGGCGGCAGGGTGTCTTCGCCATACCCAGCGTCGGCGCCATTTTGGAAGAGGCCGAACCTGTTCTGGTCCCTCCCGCTCATAAGCCCGGCTCGGGACGGGACGCACTGCGGCGCAGACGAGTAGCCGGACGTAAACCGCATGCCTTCTCTTACCATCCGGTCCAGATTTGGCGTGTCGACGTTGGGGTCGATGTCCTTGCCTAGATCGGTGTACCCGTGGTCGTCGGAGAGAAGCATCATGATATTTGGGCAGTGCTTGAGACTTGACGAGCAGCTGGAATGGTCCATGGGGTCCTGTGCTTCGGGTGACACCGTGTTCACCCCATGGGCCTCATACGCCTCCGCCGTCGCATCCGCATCAGTGAAGAGCCTCGTAAAGAGCGCCGTCGCCTGGTTGGGCGTACGCGGGCTCGCCGCGAGCCCGCCCAAGGCGCTGGCGAGCAGCATGGCTCTCCACGCGTGGAACCTCGACTTGCCTTTCCGGTCAACTTTTCTCTGGTGCCTGTTCATGGCTCTCACGTGCGCTGTCTTTGACCTGCCTTTTTCGACAACTTTCTCGCTTCTGCTCGAGAAAACCGTGTACAGTGTACAAGCTGTCCTTTCTGTAAATGGCCTTCCACTGCCCTCAGTTTTGTCACGGATAGACATCCTCTGATGGGCCGCGGACCGGTGCGTGCGTGCGTGCGGGGGCCGCCCGCCCTAGCTAGGGCCCCAGGGCATGGCACTGGCGGGTCCTTTTCTTACTTGACACACCTGGAGACCGCTGGTGGGTGCGCGATGGCCAGCCAAGCAAAACGTGGAGAATCGGAGAGGAAGAACACGTTCCCAGGAAAAGAAAACAAAATCCGGATTGACCATGCTACACAGCCTCGCCTGCAGTTATAATCATACAGCCCAGCCTTACGTACTCGGTACCGTCCCACGGGTCTATCTTATCTATCACGGGTCATAGGTAGTGTGACGGCGTCCGTTGTTTTGTAATACCGTCATGGTACCGTATGGTACCATACAGGCCGCGCCCGTCGGACATTGCGTGTCACACCGCGTCGGGTGTGATGGGTGCCGGTTCGAGCGCTCCACCCGCCCACACGACAGCCATATCCTGCTGGCTCGTCCCACCCGAGAAGCCGCAGGCCGAGCTCTCAGCGCTCGTCCAGCGGCTCGCAGAGGAGAACGGCCTACCAGCCTTCGACGTGCACATCACGATCATCGGCGATGTGCTCGGCGAGCACTGCAGCTCCGTGGCTGAGGCTATCGAGAGGCTGCAACTGCTCGCACACGCCGGGGCCGTGCCGTGTCGCTTCGCGTCGATCGAGTGCTTCCCGCCTTGGAACCAAAGCCTGATGGCCATCGCAGAGGAGTCGCCGGAGCGGCAGCATGGTCAAGCTCGCCGTCCTGGCAGCGGTAGAGCTGGCTTCCCCACGGCTCGAGGCGCCCTCCCGCGCGCGCACGGTGGTCCTCTAGGCTCCGGAGCAGAGCTACGGCCTTAGGGCCCCACAGTGCGCAATCCCTGGAGCCTGTCCGAGGCGTCGCCGAAGAGTGTGGCCTCTCCGAGCCTCTCCGAAACGCCACTACGGGTGCCGATTCGTGCCGCTGCGTTTCGTGCCACTCAGGAGCTCTGCCGGCTGCAGCGGCTCGCGCAGCAGACCTTCTTCGGCACCCCCGAGGCCGCGGCCAGGGTAGAGTGGGCGATGCCTGTCGGCAAGCCGCACTGCTCTCTGGCAACCCACCTGACGACTACAACCCTCAGCACCCCTAAGCATCCTTACCACCCTTACCACCCGTTTACCACCCGCTGCCGGCCGTTGCCGCCTCCTCCTTTCCCCATGTTGCCGCCGTTGCCCTCAGGCGTACGCCGACACGCCCCTGCCGCCCGCCGTCGCCGCCGCGCTGAGACCACCAGACGGGCTCGGCTGCACATGGTCGAGAGGTCCTGCCCTGCCGCGCTGCAGCCCACATGAATGCGGCCACCCGCCGCTCCATAAGCCCGCCCAATGGCTCAAGGCTGCCTCCCGGTCCCGAGAGGAGAGCCCTCGCCGTGTCTGGTTCCGACGATGGGGTCGTTTCCAGGAGCCGCATCTGCGTTGGCGCCGACACCCACAGGTATAACCCACAGGTATAACCCACAGGCGCCGCTTGCCGTTTTCGACCACCCAGGTTTGTCGCGTGGGAGCTAGCCCTCGTGCAGCTGACCGAGCCGACGGCCGAGGGGGCGACGCGTTGGAAGAAACTAGCCAGCGTGTCGCTGGCGCGCGCGCCGTGAACTCTGTCAACTTACTGAAATTCGGAGTCACATGGAAAGCGTTAATCTTTCTATCGATACAGTACTCGATCAAACCTAAAAGGCTCACCGTCGGCTTTTGGAGAATGCACCACCGCTCTTATCTCTTATCGATGGACCACCACCGGCACCGCGGTACTCTCTCCCGCCTATCGTATCCTATCGGTCCGCCCAGAAATCTCTCTCTCTCTCCACGCAGTCCGAAATCAGCCGTCGAACATTCCGGAAATAACTCCCCAAGTGCCCCCTAGCCGCTCTTAACGGTCCATAGGGTCCCAGGACGGGGGCCAAGGCTTTGAAATGGGTCCGCGGTTTTGGCCCCCAGAGGTCCGACCGACGCATCGCTCGGCCCGCACCCCTCGTGCTCTCGCCTGGCACACTCACTGTGTCAAGCTAATATCCGCTGTTAACACCCATGTAACAAGCCGATTAGTCAACTTGTTTACCTGTGGCCAGCGTCAAAAGGTGTCCCCCGAAAAATTTAATCGGCTTGTAATGAATCGTCGCATTCCAGCGGAGTTGCCATCCGAGTTTCGACGAACCGACGCAAGTCATGCCGGCGGCGGCACTCTCAATGGCAGCAGCGCCTCGGCCGGCGCCTTCTGATGCTGGAGAGGCAGAGGAGAGCCCTGCGGCGTCGCCCGATCAGACTGACAGCTGTATCTCCAGCAGCTTGGCTGGCTCTGCGCTGAGCAGCCAGCAGCCAGCTGGGAGCGCCCTGCTGTCGCCGTCTCTGATGACTGGCTTGGGGCACGACGTCAGTGCGCCGGTCGCGGCCACCAACCGCACGAGCCGGCACTCGTTCAATGACCCCGCGAATCTCTCTGAAAGGGAGCGAGCGCTCATCTCAGAGGCGAGTGATCGCGGGCCAGAGGCGCCCACCCGTAGCTGGAAGCTTCCGGTAGCGTGGAGCTGGCAACTCGTCCTCGAGGATCTCGATCTCGTGCACGCGGAGGTGGAGAAGGCCTCCGACATGGCGCCGATGACGCTCTCCGTGCTGGTCGTGGAGGACCAGCCGTTCCAGCAACAGGCGATCCACACGCTGCTCCGCGTCTTCAGCAAGCGGCACCCTTCCGTCACCTTCCATGTCGAGCTGGTGGACACCTCACAAGCTGCGATGGAGCTGCTGCAGACAAGACGGGACTTCCACGTGGTGATGATCGACGTGATCATGCCCGACATGCGGGGCGACACGCTGCTGCCGATAGTGCGGCGGCTGCTGGGCGACCACGTGGCAGTCATCATGATCTCGACGCTCGGAGATATGGGCCTGATCCAGCGCTGCCTCTTCTCAGGTGCAGACTTCTTCCTGGTCAAGCCGCTGCAGCTGCAGAGCATCAGGCAGATATGGCAGCAGTGCATGGCCAAGATCCGCCTGTCCAGCTCCAGCCCTGGCTCGTGCGTACCGAGCAGCCCGCCGTCGCCGTACATGCAAGGCTGTGCATGCGCGTCGCCCTCGGCCTCGCCGTCCGCATCGCCGCATCGCAGCAGTGGCAGCGGCAGCCAGGGAGGCTACAGCCAGGGCGGTTGCAACCATGGCAGCTGTAGCGCGCAGTGGTCGGCGACGTCCGCCTCTCTGCCTGGGCGGGGCGACACCGATGCCGCCTCTTTTCGCACGTCGTCGAGCTTCGGCGACGCCTCCTTCACCACCGCCTCCTCCTGTGGCACTGCTTCCTCCGGCCAGGTAAGAACGCACGTAGTCAGTCGATAGGAAGGCGCCATCAAACGCTACGGTACTTGCCCACTTGCCCGCTTACTCTTGCCAGGCTGACGGCTCGTTTCGCACCGCCTCCTCCTTCTGCACAAGCCACGGGGGCAGCGGACCGGCCTCACCACGCGTGCCGCTGCGCTCACGGCCGATGATGCCGTTCTCGCCGTCGCGCAGTCTACATGTGCCACTCATGCCGCCTCTACCGTCGACGCAGCTGACGACGCCAGCGCTGTCGGGTATGCCGCGTCCGGGCGTGCCGGCGCCAGGCGTGCCGGCGCCGCGGCCAAGGCCGTTGAGCACGGTGCTCGGTTTGGCACGCTCCATCGCCGCGGCCGAGGGTCGCGAGGGTCCCGAGGGTCGCGACGGTCGGGAGGGTCGCGGCCGAGGGGCGGGCGGCCGCTGCTCCGCGTCGCACTCCCACTCCTACCGGCACCACCGGGGCGGGTGCAATGCTGAGGCAGCACGAGATAGGAACATCGGCGAGATCGGCGAGATGCAGGGCTCCGATCAGGCGCGCGCGCCGTCTCCGCCGTCCGACCACGAGCTGGCGCGAGATCGCCGCAGCAGGTCCACACTCTATCAGGTGACCCTCGCCGAAAGTGTCACGTTAGGCACGGACTTGCCGCCCGCGCTCCGGCCGCGCGAGAGAACGCCACCGGCCCTATGGCGCGAGAGCGCCACGCGCTCCTGTGACGCGGCCGACCTTGACGCGAGCGAGGAGGACGTAACGCCCGGCTGCCAGCAGCAGTGACGTGAGTCACTTGACGCCACCCGTCGCCAGATCTCGAGGAGAGCTCGCGCTTATGCCGGGGCGCTCTCTCATTGATCCCCTGAACATCTACGTGGCCATGGTTCTTTTCTTTGTTTGAGCTCTTTAGCAGGTGCGATTCGCTTTGCCCGCATATCACGCGCGGCAGAGCCTACTTTACGTCAGCTCTCGCGACATGATTCATTTGATTTTTATGTGTGTATTGCTTGTTATGCTCAGTGTTATTTGGTGTTATTCCTCTGCTGTTTTTACATTTTACCCGTCATGTGTATTAGTGTATACGGTTTCTCTGTTTTTTGCGAGTGTTTTTTGTTTTGTTGGTTTTAAAGTTTATTCAGAATAAACGGCCGAACCAACACCACCCTACGCCGCCTCTATACCTACGGACTAGGCAAGATGGGCACCCGACCGCCAGTGGCAGTGAGCATACAACCCGACACGCGCGACAGAACAGAACAGAGGTGAAACCAGACGGGGAGCACGAGAGACCTGCAGGTGGGGAGAGGGGGCGGGAGTGTGGCCCTCTGCGGCTGCGGGAGGCCCCTTGGCCTTGCGGGGGAGAGGGGGTGGGCGGGCGGAGCAGGGGTTTTGCGCCTCAGGAGAGGTGCAACTGGGCACTGGCAGACGACTGCTCCCAGGCCAGGTACCCCCCTGCTTGGCGGTTTTCGGAGCGAGCTGCGACGAGCCACCACCGCGGGGGCGGCGGCTCTGAGCAGCCATGTCAGCCCTGGGGCGGCCGGCACTCATGTTTCCGGGCAGACTGTGCTGCCGGCACACTTGTTTCCGGCCTGGGGCTGGCGCGCGTAGGTAAGGCGGGCGGCGGCGGGGCGGGTAGAGGGGACGGTACCGTAGGGTGGGGCTGCGCGATGGGGCTGCGCGTCGGTGGGGGGCGGCTTCGGAGGTGGCGGTGAGGGGCTGCGGTGCGGCCGCCGGCGGTGCGGCGGCGGCGAGTGCGGCCTGGAGGCCCCCACGAACCTTCTTCCTTGACTCCGCGGGAGGCGGACTCAGGGGTGCGGCGGCGGGGGGAGGGGTGCGGGCGAGGGGGTGCGCTTCCAGCCGCGGCTACCCGGCAGCATGGAGGCGTCGAGGCTCTCCCTGGCGGCTATGACCAGCACCGGCGTCGGAGACGAGGCGGGGGCCGGAGGGGCGGCGGTGGGCTGGGATGGGTAGTTGGGGACGGAGGGGGGCGCAGCGTCGGAGTTGCGGTCGCGCATGAACCATGTGCGCGGTCCACACCTCCTGGCTGGCCCTCCAGCGCAGCACCTTGGCCATCTTACCAGCCAGCTGCCGCAGGCGGTCTTCCGCCTGCGCCTTTTCTTGGGCGTGATTCGCCGAGCGTGCAGCGCTGCGGCGGATGCGTGCGTTCGGTGCACGCGTGCTCCCCTGACACCCCGAGCGCGAGTCGCGCTTGGCTGGCCTGGGAGAGCCTTCCTGCTTCTCAGCAGGGAGCCGCACGCGAAAGGAAAAGGAGACGCTTCCGCAAAAAACCACGGTGACTTCTCGTGAGAGGGAACAGGCACACACCATCTAGTTCTGGAAGAATATCTTGTCGGTCCACGGTCGGGTTGTACCTCGTATTAGTATTTGTCGATAACGGATAAGATATTATAAGATATGATTAGATTTCACGCGCTACACGACTTGCGACGCTACACAATACCGCGATGCTGGACCCCTCACATCCAGACACAAATGCACGGTGTACGCGAGATGATGATATCTCTTATCTTTTCTTGCCTTGAATATGTCTTTGTCCGCGCGGGGGTTACTTTTTTTGGACGTCATGACGTTGCGTCGTGTCGTGAGTTGCATCTTATCTCTGTCTTGTCTCTTTGTAGGGCCCTGAGTTGTGATAAGTAATCTGATTTCTGAGTTGTTGAGTGTGGGGGGTTAATGAGCGGAGCGCGCGGCGTCGTCGATGGCGCCCTCAGCCACCACGTCCGTCGCCGGCACCACGTCCGTCGCCGGCGAGCTGAGAGAGCCATCGCTCGAGGCGCTCTTCGCCGCAGCTGCCGCATCGGCCAAGCGCGAGCACGCCGCGCTCGAGACCAACGAGGCGTGGGCTGCCACACGGGAGGTCCTCGCGCTGCTGGCTCAAGCGCAGGGGCTCCTCCTGGAGCCGGAGCTGCGCCGGTGTACGGAGATGCAGCACCGGCGCAAGCGTCCGTGCGCGGTGCGCTTTGCGTGCTACGATCTCGGCTGCCTCGACCACCCTAGCTCGCGCGCCGGCGGGTCGCAACAGCTGCAGCTATTTGAGGTGCTGCTTCAGCTGCGCGCGGCGCAGCAGCGGCTGCTGCGCATGCCCTCGGGCTCCGCGCGGGCCGAGGCGGTACGCGCGCTTTGCGCGGCGCTGCGCGATCAGGCGCACGTCCCGCCGGCCACCGCAACCACACCCGCTGCGACCACCGCGGCCTGTGCAGCGGCGCGCTTCTACGCGGCCGGCTTCGACGCGCTGCTTGACCGCGGCGTCTTCCTGATGGGCGATCGCCTAGGTGAGGAGCTGTCCAGCCTCTCACGCTTCCACCTCCGCTGCGTTTTCGACCGATGGGGCGGCCTGCCGCGGCCGATCGACATACAGGCCTCCAGATGGCACGAGCTGCGCTTCTACCAGCCGAGAGAGAAGGTGGGCAACGCGCCGCGGCGCCGCGCCACCTTCTCTGCCGCTGCCATCGCCGCCGCGGAGGCGAGTAACCGCCCGCCGCTGCGGGTCACGCTGCTCAACGCCGACCTGCAAGCCATGCCGCCGCACGGTGCCATGCCAAGGCTGCGCCTGTGTGGCGTGGTCAACCCTCCGCGGCGGCCCTCCACCTTTTGGTATGCTACGACGCCGCCCGCCGCCGCGCCGCCCGCCGCCGCGCCGCCCGCCGCCGCGCCGACCGACAGGCTTCCGCCCGCCGACACGCCCCTGCCCGCTGACGCGCCGCCACCCGCCGCCGCGCCAGCCGATGCTGCGCTGCCGCCCGTGCCGCCGACGCCCGCCGCGCCACGCGCCGCGCCGCCACCGACCGCCGACGCGCCGCCTTTACGCATGATGACAACCGCAGCCGACGGCTGCTGCGGCGGCGGCGCAGGCGCCAGTTCAGGTGCAGGCGCCGACGCTGGCGCCGACGCCGACGCAGGCACAAGCGCAAGCACGGGTGCAGGCACAGGCGCGGATGTGGGCACAGCCGCTGACGCAGGCACAGGCGCCGAGGACGGCGCCGAGCTCTTCGCTCGGCTACAGGCCATTAGCCCAGAGGTGCAGCGCGAGGACTACTACGATGCACACAGTGCCAGCTGGGACGTCGACGGGCTGCGGTCGGACCTCACTGTCGATCTCGAGCGCCATCTCAAGAGCGAGATCGAGCTGGAGAGCAGCGGCGGCGAGTGCGGCGGTGGTGGGTGTGGCGGCGGCAGAGGCGGGTGCGGCGGGTGCGGCGGGCGCGGTGGCGGGTGCGGTGGTACGTGTGGCGGGTGCGGCAGCTGTGGCGGCAGCTGTGGCGGCAGCTGTGGCGGCAGCTGTGGCGGCGGATGCGGCGGCGGATGCGGCGGCGGCGGCTGCGGCGGCGGCGGGGAGATGAGTGTTTCGTCGCCCGGCGAGGTGCTGCGAGGCGCGGCGAGCTGCGATCGAGCTCAGCATGAGATCGCATCGAGCTACGCCAGCGTAATACGAGATGCGCCTAGCATCAATCTCCTGCCGCGAGATGGGCCACCTTCCCGCGATCTCGATCTCGTGCCGCGCTCGCCCCCGAGCCACCAGCGCTCGCCCCCGCTCACAGTCATTGCCGACGTGGCCCAGTCCACTGCGGACGTGGCCCTCGATCCACTGGTTGTAACAGTCTCGACATCGCCGCCACACGAGCGTAGCGGCCGGACCGCAGGCGGCAGCGGTAGCGCAGCAGCAGCAGCCGCAGCAGCAGCAGCAGCAGCAGTAGCAGGAGGACGACGAGGAGGGGGCGGCAGCGCGGCACGCGGCGGCGCAGCAGGCGCCGCAATGGCGTGTGCTCCGCTCATATTCTCAGCGGCGGCGGCGGCGGTCGTTGCGCCCCCCTCCTCGCCGCTCTCGCCGCTGGCAGCCGGTGTCTGCCCTCCGACGCCAGACATGGCCGAGTATGACGATGCGACGGTGCTGGTCATCAAGGTGCATGCAACCCAGAGGCTGCGGCGCTATCACCACCGCCCTCCTCACCACCGCCCACCCCGCCCCCGCCCTCCTCACCACCGCCCCCTCCCCCACCGCCCTTCT
>Ga0209302_10001543_pt1 | contig 13437 bp, 11 predicted proteins | sample ArcOceMetagenome_2_FD_187445 | JGI IMG/M metagenome (GOLD analysis project Ga0209302, IMG submission 187445) | Marine eukaryotic phytoplankton communities from Arctic Ocean - Arctic Ocean ARC135M Metagenome (SPAdes) (version 2) | ecosystem: Environmental > Aquatic > Marine > Oceanic | place... | reverse complement strand
TCTTTGGCTTTTTTAGGGAGCTCTTTTAAGATTTGTTCCATAACAGCAAAAGTACGTAATAAAGGATGTTTGACTTAAATATTTAATGGTTAAAAAATAAAATCGTTTTAAAAATCTAATTAAAAACTTAAGTTTGCAGAACACAAATTAGATATATGGTCTGCTTGATTAAAAAATTCACTTTTATTATTTTATTGACTTTAATTACATTTTCATGTAAAGAAGATCAAGACAATCAAATACCACAGGGCAGTGCAGAAAATCGTAAAGCACTTGGAATATCTGCAGAAGATTTATTGAGTGATGACAGCTACAGGAGCATGACTGTTGAGATGGTATACTCTCCAGCATACAGACCTACCCAACAAACCTTAGACCTATTCATGACTTTTATTAACGCTAGGGTAAACAAGCCCGATGGTGTTCGTTTTATTGAAACTGTTATTTCAGACCAAAATGGCCCTTTTTCTATTTCACAAATTAGAAATATAGAAAACGAGCAAAGAACAATTTACACACAACAAGATGATATTGCAGTGTATGTTTACTTTGCAAGCGGGAACGCAAACTCAGATACAAGCACTACGGTAACCCTGGGATCTGCCTATCAAAATACGTCTATAGTAATTTATGAAAAAACCTTGCAAGAGGTAACCAATAATATCCAGGATGATTTAACACGCTTGGAGGCCACTACACTACATCATGAGTTTGGACATATTTTTGGACTAGTTAACATTCAAAATGATGATATTCATCCCGGTGACAAACATGAAGATCTTGACCATCCTAAACATTGTGTTGTTGAAGATTGTTTGATGTATTTTGAAGCCCAAAGTATCACAAAAGATAATTTAAAGGCGCATATACAACGCCTTAAGGTTTTACAAAACATCCCAAGTTTTGATCCAGATTTCTGCATCCAAGATTTGCAGGCAAAAGGAGGGAATTAATAATCTATGGTGCTTTGATTTGGCTTTTTAAATCATATACCTTAACCCCATCAATAAAAGTTGCCAAGGTTTTCACCCCTGGTATACTATCTTGAGGGATTTTCATGATATCTTTTTCTAGGACTGTAAAATCTGCAAACTTACCAACCTCTATACTCCCTTTTAAAGTGTCTTCGAAATTTGCATATGCAGCCCAAATAGTCATTCCTTTAAGAGCCTGCTCCCTAGTTAAAGCTTCTTGTATTCTAAATCCATTATCTGGGTATTGATTTAAATCCTTTCGGGCAACCGCTGCATAAAAGGTATGCATAGGATTTACACCCTCTACTGGAAAATCTGTACCTAAGGCCACCATCCCTGCATTTTTTAGTAGCGTACTATAACTGTAAGCGCCTTTAATTCTGTCTGGCCCTAGTCTTTCTTGTGCCCAGTACATGTCACTAGTGGCATGAGTAGGCTGTATGGAAGGGATAATGTTTTTAGAAAAATTTGTAAAATCTGTTGGGGTGACAACCTGGGCATGTTCAATTCTCCAACGAGCATCCTTAGTACCTGTTAAGGCTTTTTTATAGGCTCTGATAACCGCAATATTTGCAGAGTCTCCAATGGCATGCGTATTCATCTGGTAGCCTGCCTTTAAGATTCTAGCAGCCACACGTTCTAAAGAGGCAGGGTCTGTAATCATAGCACCATAATGATTATGGCTATCACTGTAGGGTTTGCGCAGGGCTGCTCCTCTACTTCCAAGAGCACCATCTGCATATACTTTTACAGACCTAACATGAAGTTTACCTGTATTAATAATTCCTTTGGGTAGAAAATAATCTAAGTCTCTAGGGGTATTACTAACCATAGCATAAACCCTTATTGACAATTCATTCGCTTTGTGTAATTGCTCAATAGCTTCTATAACCTCTATAGACAAGCCAGCATCGTCAATGGTTGTAAGCCCGTAAGACAAACACACCTTTTGGGCTTGTTTTAAGTTGTTTTTAATGGTGGATGGGGTTGGTTTTGGAAGGGTTTGATACACTAAATCCATCGGGGTGTCTATAAGTAAACCCGTTAAAATTCCGTCTTTTACAACCACCTGGCCACCTGCCACTTTAGTTGTCGGTGTGATACCAGCCAAGGCAAGCGCTTTAGAATTGGCTAGCATGGCATGCCCATCTACTCTAGTGAGCGCTACTGGTATCTCTGGAAATAATTCATCCAGCATTTTATTGTCTGGAAAGGCTTGTTGCGCCCAATCATTTTGATCCCACCCGCGTCCTACTATAAAATCCAGCTGCTTTTCTTTTTGAAACGCCACTGTTTTTTCTAGCACTTGTTTAAAACTAGTGGTGCCAACCAAATCAAGAAGTTGCATAGAAACACCCAAATTATATAGGTGTCCATGTGCGTCTATAAGCCCCGGAACAATTGTTTTCCCTGCAGCATCATAAGTATTGGCAGCAGTATACTTTGATGCCAATGCGTTGTCTTCACCTATCTCTATGATAAGGCCGTCTTTTACTACAAAGGAGGCTGCGGTGTCGAAGCTTTCATTAACCGTATAAATGTTTGCATTTGTAATTAATAAATCTGCAGGCAACTTTGGATCCACGCAATTTGCAAATAATAAAACAATAACAATAGAGCTGAAATATTTCATAAATAAATAAATTTCATTAAAAATAAAGAATGTTTTAAGCAATCGCTAGCTTAAATTTAAAAACAAAAAAACCAAAACTCTATAGGGATAAAGTTTTGGTCTTTTCAAAGCAGATAGTAGGCTACTGTATTATTAGTTTTCTGGTAAGTGTATCATTTATGGTAACAAAATACATCCCTTGTGAAAAGCTTGATACATCTATAGTCGTTAAAGCGCTTGTTTTATTTGTTTGTAAAAGCTCCTTACCGGCCATATCAAAGATTGAAACTTTAAACACATCTTGATTTGGCGCTTCGATGGTTAACGTTTCACTTACAGGATTTGGGTAGAAAGAAACAGTGATTGTGTTTATATCTGAGCCTGCTAGGTTACTATCTCTAATTAGCAACATTCCAGGTACAAAGTCCTGGTCTGAATAGCGTAAGGTAGACACCAACAAAGTACCACTCTCAAAATATGGATATACATTCCAAGCGCCATTATATCCAGCATTATTACCAGAGGGATAGACATCAAAGAATCCGGTTTCCTGAAAGTCTTGATTGTCTATACCACTTATGTCAATCATTCTAACTCCAGCAGTATAGTTTGCTAAGTAATAAATACCATCTTTAACATATCCATTATGATCTGTAGCATTTGTTGGGCCCTCATACTCAAAATGTAATTCTGGGTTATCTAAATCCTGGAAATCAAAGACAATACTTCTGGTATTAAAACCAAGATTAATCTCATCAATTTCATCCCCTAAAATAAAATAACGGTGGTCCTCGGTAAACCAACCTTGATGGCTATATACTGTGTTTGAGTAGGTTGCTGTTGCAATAGCCTGAGGATTTGATTTATCTGTGATATCGACAATAGAAACAAATGAGGTATTACTGCCAATATAAATTTCTCTAGAGGTATAATCTGAGTCTGGGCCATTATAAGTTACTACCTGGCCATCATGAGAGTAAGAATCTGTTGCAAATCCACCGGCAGCTATTGGGTTTAATGGATTAGATATATCCACAAAATGTGGACCACCATTATAGGTTGAGGTACCTACACCATAGGCATATCCAGAAGTCTCATTAATCACAACATTATGTGCACTACCAAAACCATCATAGTGGGCATCTTCAGTGAAATTTTGTGGAGGGTTAGAGACATCTCGCAATCTAGTTAAATCAAAAATTTGCATTCCATGACCAGAAGCCTCACTTACTATAAAAGCATAATTATTATAGGTTTTTATATCTCTCCAAAGACTTGAATCTGTATGTGTATCTAACTTCCCCAGATACACAGGGTTTACTGGATCATCAATATTTAAAAATGCAGTACCATTATTTAAACCCATTATTGCGTATTCAGAACCCGTATCTGGATCTGTCCAACCCCATGAGTCATTTGCATTGCTAGCATCAAACTCTGAAGCTGTCATTTCAAAAAGAAGATCAAACCCACTACACGGGTAGACTCCTGCCATACCGTTCTCGCAAGGAGTTTGACCTAATGTAATGTTCGCAAAACACAACAAAAGAAGGTTTAAAACTTTTTTCATAACAATTTTTTTTAGCAATATGACTCTATTTTTATCGAAAACCTAGATTTCATACTCACATTAATATCATAAAACAAAGATTTAATAATCCCCCAAGAAAATCTAAAACGAAACTATTTATCTAATTTATAATGCACAATATCTTTTAAGTATGTGTTTAAATACTCACTACACTTTTTAGCCCCCGAGTTGGTGAGATGATCTGCATCTCTCAGGTCTGGCTCCTCAAACAAAGGGTTTGTACTTAAATCTAAATAAAAAACAGTGTCATCTACCCCAGACAAATTATTGAGATTAGATTTAATTTTTTCTTTTTTCTCTGTATCAAGTAAATTATAATAGGCAGGATATACTGGCATTTCAAGCAAAACAACAGCAACCTCATACTTTTTACACAAGGCAATGATTCTTTGCAATCTAGCCGTGTTGTGTTTAAAATCTAGACTGTTATCTTCATGCTTATTGGCAATAACAATAGAGATAGCTTCTTTATCTTTTACAATATCAGATGCATCCTGCATTCCGTATCCAAGAGGTGTTGCGTTTACTATGGTATAATTATTATGATACTTTTGCACCAAATCCATTGACTTGTCAAAACGTTGTATGAGTGCCATGCTATAACGTTGTGGATTCCAAAAAGAAATACTTGGCGCCGTAATTCCCATATTATGGTGATAAAAATACTTACGCCAATTACTCTCCAAGGCATTGTCTTTGGCAGAAAGCGTAAAATAACTAATGTTTATAAACACAGTCTTAAGTGCCGGTAAATTTGCAATGTGTTTTTCTAGAAGTAATTCATCAGTAAGCAGAGACTGGCTTATATTTGAAAGATTAAACGTAGGGTCTTTAAAATATACAGGATTTATTCCATAAAAAGCGTGCGAATCTCCCATGACAAGAGTTTGGACATCTGGAGCTACTTTTTGTAATTGTTGGTCTTTATAACTATAGTTATTAGGTACCTGCCGGTAAAAAACTTCAAGGGCAAGCCACACCAAAAAAAATGGTGCTAAAAACAAGGCTATTTTTAAATATAGTGTACGCATTAAAATTGAAAATAAATAAAGGGTTGCAAATCACCGGCAAAGTAAAATATAGCAAAGCATACCAAATAGTATATGCAATACCTAATGGGTCTTGACAAATGAGACACATCAAGCACATGTGCTCTATGGCGTTGAAACCACTCGCAAATCATGTACATAAAAACAAACAAAAGTGCACTTCTTGATACCATTGGCATGGTGAAAAGACTTGATGAAAATATAATATCTATGTAGCCAAAAGCATCTGTTATAGTTGGAGCTCTAAAAAATACCCATGCCAAAACAACCATGCTAAAAGTGGCTCCTATGTTTAATAATTGACGCCAAATAGCAACTGGTGCACTTGTTGTATGGGTTTTATATTTCTTATGTAGAATGATCACAGGAATTACAAAAAGAGCATGAATCCCACCCCAAAAAACAAAAGTTAAATTAGCACCATGCCACAGGCCGCTTACCAAAAAAACAATCATGATATTTAATACCAATCTACCATTAGATACTCTACTTCCTCCCAGTGGTATGTATACATAATCTCTAAACCAGCTAGAGAGTGAAATATGCCAACGTTTCCAAAACTCTGACATGTTTTGAGACAAATAAGGAAAATTAAAATTTTTCATCAAATCAAAACCCAGCAAGCGAGAACTCCCAATAGCAATGTCACTGTAACCTGAAAAATCACCATAAATTTGAAAAGCAAAAAAAACAGCGCCAGCAAATAAGGTGCTTCCAGATTGTGTTGGGTAAGACTCAAAAATTTGATTTGCTAGTAAGGCGCAATTATCTGCAATTACCATTTTTTTAAATAAACCACCTAGTATAAGTCTTAAACCATCCACCTGTTTTGAGTATTCAAATTTTCTTTTCTTAGCAAACTGAGGCAACAACCTAGAGGCGCGCTCTATGGGCCCCGCCACTAGTTGAGGAAAAAAGGATACAAATGCAAAAAATACAACAACGTTTTTGGTTGGTGTTATTTTCCCTTTGTATAGATCTATGGTATAGCTAAGTGTTTGGAAGGTGTAAAAACTGATTCCTACGGGCAGTATAATTGAAATGCTTGTAGGCTGCATTTGTGTTCCAAAAAATGAAAACACGCTGGTAAATGTGTCTATAAAAAAATTAAAATACTTGAAAGTAAATAAAAGACCCAGGTTAAAAAGCACTGAGAAGCCCAGTAGGTATTTTTTATATTTTTGTGATAACGGCTTAAAAAACTGCAGCCCAATGGTATAATCTACCAAAGAACTTAAAAATATAAGTCCTAAAAAACGCCAATCCCAACAGGCGTAAAAAAAATAGCTTACAAGAACAATAAAGATATTTTGAAGTTTAAGGGAATTTTTAAAAACACCCCAGTACAACAGCAGTACTATTGGTAAAAAAACAGCAAAGTCAACAGTATTAAATAGCACAGCAAATATTTAAAAACGATACCATCAAATATATTATATATTAGCCTAACAAAAACACCTTATCGATAAAGAAAAAATGCTGTACTTTTAAACAAATAAAATACCAACATCATGAAAACGTCAACCTTTGGCCTGTTGCTACTATTAGTTAGTCTCTCTTGTGGAGCGCAAAATAACCTCTCCTCTATTACACAGAAAAATGGAATGATTGGCATAGGCACCAACGATCCAGACCAAAAACTTACGGTTAAAGGAAAAATTCACACCCAAGAAGTACTGGTAGATCTCAACGGAGCAGTTGCCCCAGATTATGTATTTGAAAGGTATTACCAAGGATACTCTAGCCTAAAGGGTGACTACCGTATGCTTGATTTAAAAAGCCTTGAGGCCTTTTTAAAACAGAACCATCACTTGCCAGAAATTCCAAGCGCCCAAAAATTAAAAGAAGATGGCCTTGAACTTAAAAAAATGAATTTGCTATTACTCCAAAAAATTGAGGAACTTACCCTCTACACCCTGCAGCAACAAAAACAGCTTGATGCATTGCAAGGCCAAGTCCAACTTTTAATCAAACAATAGTAATGAAACCCATTGCAATCATCTTGTTGCTAATGAGCACATGGCTGGGCTGGTCTCAACAAAACTCAGAAGATCTTGAGCGCCTGTATTTTCATGTAAACATCTCTAATGCGCAGACCCTAAAAATCACTGAAAAAAAAGACAATACCATTGCTATATTGAGCATGGCTAGTGATAAAGAGACCCAAATTTATGCAAGCCATAAGGTATTTCGGTTTAAAAAAGCATACCCAAACTCCAAGCGTAATCTGTTAAAAACAGTGTATACCATAAGTACCGATAATCCAGAATTACTAGGATCACTTCAGTTTAACTTTCCTGATAAATACACCAGAGTTGGTCAATTCTTTACCACAGAAAACGCCTACTACCCAAATGATTATGGCACCACAAGCCCCATTGAAAATCTAGGAGCACCCTATCCCGCCTATGATCTTGACATGATTATGGCACCAGAGGCCTGGGGTATTACTCGGGGTGAGAAAAAGGTAGTAGTAGGAATTTCAGACGCTAAAATTGATTCTTTAGATCCAGACTTTAAAGGCCGGGTACGCAACTACATAAAATACTACAATGCAAGTAAAGGGCTTGGTTGCGCTCATGGATCTAGCGTTGCCGCCATTGCTATTGCAACCATGGATAATGGCTATGGTAGGGCTGGTATTTGCGGTAATTGTGATGTTGTTACCAATGACTACGGAAATTTTAACGACATCGAACAGCTTGTTGCCGCTGGCGCCAAAGTGATTAATGCCAGCTGGGCAAAATGCACTATGGGTGGTAAATACAAAGAAAACATTCAAGAACGCATCAAGGAAATGTATGATGATGGCATTATAATCGTGGCTGGTGCTGGAAATGGAAAAGACTGCAATAAAGATGGCAAAAAACTGGGAGACTCACTCTATCCAGCCTCCTTTGAAAGAGTACTTTCTGTATCTGGAGTGTACACCATAAACAGAGAAACAACAGACCAGGTATTTGAAGATAAAGGAAGAAAATTAACCAAACAAGTGAAAGACAGAAGAGCTGGTTATTTTTATGTTTCAGACCAGGGTACACTTACCCCTACAGAAATTGAAAAAGGAGTACAAATGAATAAGGCTGTAGATTTGGTAGCCCCAAGAGAGGGCTATTTATTAGGCCATGATATTTGTGGAGAGAAAACACGCTACGGAGGTGCCTCTTCTAGTGCTGCTCCTGTTGTAACTGGAATAATTGGCCTTATGTGGTCAGTAAATTACTGTTTGAGCTCTTATGAGGTAGAAAGTATTTTAAAGCTATCTTCAAAAGGGGTTGAAAACCTCACAGGAAATGAGCCTTATAAAGGCCTTATGGGCGCTGGAAGAGTGAACGCCTACCGCGCTGTTAAGATGTCTGAGCAGATGAAAGACCCTTTAGCTATTGTTGGTATAAGTAACCGAGATTTTTACAGATTTGATTTCACCCTCTCTAGTGCGCAAAATAGTATAGAAATTAAAAACCAAACCTTTAGAGAAGATGCCACGGTAGATTTTAAAGCAAAAAATCAAATTGTTTTAAAGCCAGGAACCCATTTAAAACCCAATGCAAATGGTTTTATAAAACTTGCTATTGATCCAAATATTAGCCCCAAGGAGTGCAGCCCAACACCAATAAAAAAGTATACATCTTATAAAGAAGATAACTAACACTTTCTATTATATTTGTTAAAAAATACCAGTACATGTCTCAAGCAGTTTTAGAACTTAGCAATGCCTCCATTTTTCAAAAAGAAAATTTAATTCTTGATGATGTGTCTATACGCATAGAAAAAGGAGAGTTTGTATACCTTATTGGTAAAACTGGAACCGGTAAAAGTAGTTTTATGAAAACCCTCTACGGTGATTTACCTTTGAGCAAAGGAGATGGTAACATTGTTGGGTATGACTTAACCACTTTAAAAGAAAAAGACATTCCTTTTTTAAGAAGAAAACTAGGGGTGGTATTTCAAGATTTTAAGTTGCTAAATGACCGCAGCGTAAAAGACAACTTACTTTTTGTGTTAACAGCCACAGGTTGGAAAGACAAAAAACAAATGAATCTTAAAATTGAACAGGTTTTAGATAAAGTTGGGATGAAATCCAAAAATTTAAAATATCCCTATGAGTTATCTGGTGGAGAACAGCAGCGCATTGCCATTGCAAGAGCCTTGTTAAATGACCCAGAACTTATTCTTGCAGATGAACCTACGGGTAATCTAGATCCGCAAACTAGTGTTGAAGTTATGGAGGTGTTACAAGAGATTAATAACAATGGTAATACTATTTTAATGGCTACACATGATTATGCCCTGCTATTAAAATACCCTTCAAAAACCTTAAAGTGTGACCAAGGACAATTATTTGAGGTAGTACAAAAAACGGTGTAGCACATCACTACCGTTGTACACCTTGCTTGTTAATCCAGTTCACATACTGCTTTTTATTTCGGTTATGTCCAGATAGTGTTTTAGCAAATTTGTGATATCCAAAATTTTGAACATCTGCAACCATAAAATAAAAGCCGTGTTTTTTATAGTTTAACACCCCATCTATTGCAGAAACATCTGGCATGGTAATAGGCCCGGGTGGTACTCCAGAATATCTATAGGTATTGTAGGGTGAGTCAATTTTAAGGTCTTTAAACAAGACACGTTTTATTACTTGCTTAAAATTATTTTCAGTCTTCTTTTTGGCAAAAATCACCGTAGGATCTGCCTGTAACAGCATCCCTTTTTTTAATCTATTGAGATACAAGCCAGCTACCATAGACCTCTCCTGTATCATAGCCGTTTCTTTTTGTACAATAGCCGCCAATGCCATTACTTGATTTTTTGAAAGAGAGATTGCTTTGGCTTTGGCTACTCTAGAGGTATTCCAAAAGGCATTGTACTGCTTAAGCATCTTCTGGCAAAATGCTTTAGGACTTGAATTCCAATACACCTCATAACTATTGGCAATGTACATGCCAAGGGCAGTATCTTGAGTAAAGCCAGATGCTTTTAAAAAATCTACATCCAACATGGCATTTAGTAAAGAAGCACTGTCTAACTCTATTTGTTTTGCAAGATGACCAGCAAGATTTTCCAGTCTTTCTTGGTTATTAAATTTTATAATAACAGGAATATTTCCAGATCTAATACTATTTATTATTTCGTTGTTGTTACTCCCTTTTTTAATGATGAAATGTCCTGCTTTAATGTTTGAACTATATCCTTTTCTTTGGGCAACTGTAACAAAAGTGTTCATGTCTTTTAGCAGCGGGCTCAATTCTTCTTGTACCATTTTAAATGTGGCACCTGTAGGTATAAAAACATGTGCCTGTGGGTTGTTAAACCCTGTATTGGGAGTGAATATATTTTGGTATACATAGTAAGAGAAACCTGCCATCCCAACTAGGCCTAGTAATACTACTGTCAATAAAATTTTCTTTAAATACATGGGGCTTACTTATTTTTAATCTATTTATCTGCTACTATATATTGATACAAGAATTGATCTTGATAGGCTCCCTGGTGATAGGTCCAGTCTTTTTTAACACCTGTTTTTAAAAATCCTGCCTTTTCAAATAAAGAGATACTCTCTTTGTTTTGCTCAGATATGTTTGCGAAAATTTGATGTACTTGCAAATGCTCTTTAGCATACTGGCAAATTAAACGTAAGCTCTCAGCAGCAAATCCTTTTGAACGCTGGGCAGCGTCAAAAATAACAAGCCCCACTCCTACCCTGTGGTGCTGAGGATTAAAATCAAACAGGTCTATACAACCCAAGGGCTGTTTTGTTTGTGAGTGTTCTATCATTAAACGCAACTGCTTTACATCAAAAATATCACGGTGGCTGTTTTCTAGATAACGGGTTAGCACGTATTTAGAAAAAGGAGTAATGGTATCGCTAACCTTCCAAAGATTAATGTCATTCTCTAAGGCATACAAAAAATCTAAATCTGTAGGCTCCAGGGCGCGAAGGTGTATGTTTTTTTCTTGTAAGATCATACTTCCCAAATACCTTTATACACCTGTGTGGCTGGTCCACTTAGAACAATATTTGTAAAAATGTTCTCTTTTTTATCAAAAGAAACAGACAAATCTCCTCCCGGTGTGTTTAAATATACTTTTGAGCTGGTAGTTTGTTTCGTGTTAAACATCGCCAGAGCAACAGCTGTTACACCAGTGCCACAAGAGAGGGTTTCATCTTCTACGCCACGTTCATAGGTTCTTACACAGAAGGTGTCTTCAGAAATTTTAGAAACAAAATTTATATTGGCCCCAGTAGCCCCGTAGCGGTTATTTCTTATAGCACGTCCTTTGTCAACAACGTTTATATCCTCTAGGTTAGTGACCATTTCTACATGATGGGGAGAACCTGTATTTAAAAAACTATGCTCTTTATGAATTTCAATGTGAGTTACATCTATCATATGTAGTGCTACATTGTCATCTTTTATAGCTGCACGATGCACTCCGTCAATGGCCATAAACGCTGTTTGGGTATCTATCACTCCCAAAAAAGCAGCAAAATGTACTATACACCTACCACCATTGCCACACATTGAGCTTTGATTTCCATCTGCATTATAATAAATCATAGAAAAATCTTGAGAAGGATGCTGCTCTAAAACAATGAGTCCATCTGCACCTACTCCAAACTTTCTGTCACAAAACTGGGCTACTAAAGTAGTATCGTTTTTAGGGAACTTTTGTTGCCTGTTGTCAATCAACACAAAATCGTTACCTGTCCCTTGATATTTATAAAATGGAATCTGCATACTCACAAAGGTATGAAATACTGATATGTTAAGGAATATTAATTTTTGAAATACACTATAAAATTATTTTCGATGGCTCTTATTGCAGGAGCAGTATCTGTTTGAGGATACAAAATACTTGAATCAAAAACAGACGCAATACCTCACAACCAATAAAGATGACCTTCAATAATAAAAAAGTAGAGACATTGTAGTTATATTTTTAGATAAAAAACAACAATCGCGTTTTTAGATCATACCATATAGTGAGCAACTACTTAGTAACTATATTTTTACATTGTTTTATACTCAAAACCCAAGAAAATAATTACTTTTGCGCAATATTTAAACAACTGTTTTTGTTTTTATAAAACACCTAAAACCAACCTTTATGAGTTTTGAAAACGTTTATGAGAAAGAACTTTCTTTTCAAACAGATCGCCGCAAGGCAGCCGTTTCATTTATAAATATCATTAGTGATTTATGGTATGACAAAGCAATAGAACTGATTATATTTCGCAATCAATTAATTGATAGAAATGTTAGTGAGATTTTAAATCTTCATGAGTATGCGGGAGAATTTGTAGAAAAACCTATCTCAATTTTTGACTCAGTAGAAATTGCCCAAGCAATTAAAACATTGAACCTCCCTCCTGCTAAATTAGACATAGGTAAATTAACCTATGAGTTTCATATGGAGAAAAAACAAAGTAATGCCCTTGCTTTTGTGTCAGAAAAATTAAAAAATGCAAAAGATCAACAAGACATTACCCCAAAAGATGTAGTACTATATGGTTTTGGTAGAATTGGTCGTTTGCTTGCTCGCGAGCTGATGACACGAACAGGAAAAGGAAGCCTAATGCGCCTAAGAGCAATAGTAACTCGTGGTGCTATAGACCAAACTGTATTAGAAAAAAGAGCCTCTTTATTAAAGTATGATTCTGTACACGGAGATTTTCCTGGAACTGTTATCGTAGATGCAAAAAACAGTGCGCTAATTATCAACGGGACTACAGTACATATCATATCTGCTAAAGGCCCTGAAGATATAGATTACACCTCTTATGGAATTCAAGATGCTTTGGTTATAGACAACACCGGTGCCTTTAGAAATAAAGAAGAACTAAGCCGTCATTTAATTCCTAATGGAGCTAGCAAAGTATTACTTACAGCTCCAGGAGCAGGTATTCCAAATATAGTACACGGTGTGAATCACACCCAGAACAACCCCGATGATACAGATATTTTCTCTGCAGCCTCTTGTACAACAAATGCTATTACCCCTATTTTAAAGGCTATTGAAGATAGCTTTGGTGTGGTGCAAGGACACCTAGAGACCATACACGCCTACACCAATGATCAAAACCTGGTAGATAACATGCACAAAAAGCACCGTCGTGGTCGTGCAGCTGCCTTAAATATGGTTATTACAGAAACAGGTGCTGGAAAAGCAGTAACAAAAGCACTACCCTCTTTTGAAGGAAAACTA
>Ga0209302_10001540_pt1 | contig 13442 bp, 8 predicted proteins | sample ArcOceMetagenome_2_FD_187445 | JGI IMG/M metagenome (GOLD analysis project Ga0209302, IMG submission 187445) | Marine eukaryotic phytoplankton communities from Arctic Ocean - Arctic Ocean ARC135M Metagenome (SPAdes) (version 2) | ecosystem: Environmental > Aquatic > Marine > Oceanic | place... | reverse complement strand
ATCAAGTACCTGCAGATCAACACCCGCGTGTCTGCGCTCACGCGCACCTTCATGCAGGTAAGGTCGCAGCTCTTCGGCCAGGTGCGTGCCCTAGCACATGCCACAGCACATGCCACAGCACATGCCATAGCACGTACCATATAGCGCGTGCCCTCCACATGCCATGCGCATGCATGTGCATGTTGCATGTGCATGTTGCATGTGCATGTGCATGTGCATGTGCATGTGCATGTTGCATGTGCATGTGCATGTGCATGTGCATGTGCATGTTGCATGTGCGTGTGCATGTGCGTGTGCATGTTGCATGTGCATGTGCATGTCACACGCTCTCTGCTCATCGGGGGCAGATTATTGCCTTCGCTATCATCATGGTCGGTTTCGTCTTCGGGCTGCACCACGCCTTCGGCCGGCACGTCAAGAGCTACTCGACGCTGCTACTCACGGTGGACAACCTCTTCTACGTCATCCTCGGAGAGTTCGACTACGAAGAACTCTCGCAGGCACACACACGCGCGCGCGCGCGCGCACATATACACACATACACATATGCACATGCATATATGAGCTCGAGCGACACGCGCACGTGCTACTTGCTGCCTGCCACATGCTGCATGCACGCGTGTGCTCCTACCCGCAGGCCAACCCGACCATCGGCCTGGTTATGTTCGCCTCCTTTTCGATCTTTCTAACCTTCATCTTCGCAAACCTGATCATCGCCATCCTGATGGACGCGTACGGCAAGATCCGCGGGAATGAGCGGCTCGAGAAGGCGGGCCGTGACAAATCGCTCCTCGCGAGCCGCTCCGAGATCGACCGCATCGCGACCAACTTCAGGGGCTGGGCCATGGAGCGGCGCGACAGGTCCAAGGTGGCGACGCGCCTCCGTGCGCGGTCGGCAGTGCGCGCCCGCATGCGGGAGACCTCGGTACGGAAGGCGGCCGCACACAAGCTCGAGCGCCGGCAGATGCGCCGCGGGCTTGCTCCTTCCAAGGGCAACGTCCTCCTTCGTAAAGGCCTCACCTTCGCGGGCTTCAACTCCGCGATCACGGCCCTCGACATCGACGCTGCCGAGGCGGCGGCGGCGGCGGAGGAGGAGGAGGAGGCGCGCTCGGGAACGAGCACACCCACAAGCAGGCATCGCAGGCGCAAGGCGCGAGAGGAGAGGAAGATCGGTGGTGCGGGGCAGGGGCAGATCAAGGTCAAGTGGGCGAGCGCCGGAAAGGTGGACGAGAAGACCATGGTGAGCCCCCGCGAGGTGAGCGACGAGCACCCTAAGGCGTACGTGGCCGTCGCGGCGGCGATGCTCGCCGACGAGCACCACACGAGCAACTTGCACGCGCTGCGTCGCGTGCTCAAGCTGCCGAGCGAGGCGCGCGCAGAGCAGGTGGCCATGGACGTGCTCTAACCCGAACCCTAACCCGAGCTCTCTTAACCTCAGCCCTAACTCTCCAACCCTGACCCTAATCCTAACCCTTCCCCTAACCCTAACCCGTACCCTAACCAGCTGGCCATGGACGTGCTTGAGGAGGCTGAGCTACCGCTGGAGAAGCATCTCACGCAGGCGGGCGCTGCGGCCGCACAACCCTAGAAGCTGCAACAGCCAATGCGGCATGCATGTGTCAGAGGCTGCTGTAGCCACATGCATGTGTCAGAGGCTGCAGCCACATGCATGCCACATGCACATGCAACATGCACATGCACAAGCACAAGCACATGCACATGCACATGCACATGCACATTCACATGCACATGCACATGCACATGCACATGCACATGCAACATGCACATGCACATGCACATGCACATGCACATGCACATGCACATGCACATGCACATGCATGTATGTGCATGCACATGTGCATGTGCATGTGTCAGAGACGCAGTAGCCACGTGTGCCGCCCCACTGTATGCAGGCGGGCATCAACTTTGCGCTCAAGACGGCGGACATGCTGGTGCAGAACGGCGACAAGCGCGCCGAGGTCGAGCGCGACATCCGCGCCATCGACATGAGCCAGGACGGCCAGCTCACCGACTGGTTCAAGAGCATGGGCACGGTCGACGCCCGGACGCGCTGCCTCGCCGGCGACCTCGCCTACGGCGGTGGGCAGATGCAGACGCGCCTCTCGAGCCTCGCAGCGGCCATGACCTATCTCCAGACAAGTGGCAGGCTGACGGGCATCGGCGACGGCACGCCCATGCCTGGACTGGGGCCGAGGCCCGGCACGGGCAGCGGCGGCGGCAAGCGTCCAATGCAGGCGGCGGGCAGCTCGGGGCGGGTGGTTCAGGGCGGACGGGTCAGGGTCGAGCCGCGCCCGCGCCAGCCGCCCCCGCGCGAGGTGAGCGAGCCGCGCCCGCGCCAGCCGCGCTACCGCAGCAGCCGCGCCGACAACGCGAAGGAGCAGCACTCCGAGCGCAAGGGCGGCAAGGCGACGCCTATGGAGCTACGGCCGGCGGTGCGAGTGCTGACGCTGCCCGGCGAGGGGCGCGCGCCTGGGAGGGACGTGCGGCGCAAGCACCTCTCGCAGGAGGACTACGAGCGGCGCGACTCAATGCCAGTCAAGATGGGGATCACATACGGCGAGGGCGTGGGCGGGCGCATCTTCAGCGCGATCGCGTCGTGCGCCAAGCTGGGCAGCGTCACGCACGCACGGCAGCACGACCGCGCGCTCGATGTCGAGCGCGTCGGCCGCCGCAGCCACCGCGAGCCGAGCTCGATGGTGCCGCCGCGCACGCGCGACGTCGGCAAGGTCGACGGGGCGGCGCTGCAAGGGGCGAGGCCGGAGCCGGCGCGGCGGATCAAGCGCGGGGAGAGCGCGACGGCCGACGCCTCGGGCGTCGCGCTGACCCTGGAGCTCCCCGAGCGACCCAGCTCCGCGCCGCGCTCGCCGCACTTGCCACCCCAGGCGCCGGACGAGGCCAAGGCGTCGCAGATTGGTTGGCTCGCACGCGCCTCTCAGTATGCTTTCGGCTCGCCTTACGCCGACAGCGAGGAGGACGACGACGAAGGCAAGGCTGAGGCTGGGCAGGGCGCGTCCGGCTCCGGGCGCGAGGCCGCCGGCGACGTCGACTTCACTGCAGACCGCGCACCATCGTCGACGAGGCAACGGCGCAGGAAACAACGGTCCTAGCCGCGCAGGGCTGCGTGCCCCCAAGGGCGTGCACTCTGGCGTGCTCAGGGACTTGGAGACTTTGCTCACAAAAATATTAGAATGCATGGTGCATATGACCACGCCTCTCCCAATGCCAGGACACACCTCTTTAGTCTTTACACACTTTAAAGTAGAGCGCGTAAAAAGGAAAAAACTGAAAAGAATGAATGAATAAAAAAGCAAGCCACACACGGACGTCACTGCCTAAAGCCCTAAACAGGACCCGGCGGCCTACGTCCACCTGGGACACCGACACTGGGCCAATACCAGCCTAAGAGCGCTCTCTCCGCGCTGTCGCCCGCTACCCCTCTTACCAGGACTGAGGAGTGTGGTTTTTGGACGAGCGAACGCGACAACCTTCAACGCATGCGACACGCACAACCCCCCCCATAGTTTTTAAACATTAAACACACCTTGCAAATCAGCTTTTCCGAGATGTGTTTTTCCCCCTTTTTTTGACAGATGTCGGAGCTTTAGAGGGTCCGTATTTAAAGAGGTTGCAACGCGTATAGAAACGAAAAGGCGAAGCTTTATTTTGCCTGAAATGAGAGAATTTATTACAAATTTTAAAGGGTTTTCGATGGGAGTCTATTTTTGTTAGCACCACACGTTTAACTGCGTACGTGTGTACTTTCCTGGGGGCAGGTAGGGGGGGGCTATGTTGTCTCCAAAAACAGACTGCTTCAACAACCTGCTACAAACCAGCCAGAGGCACAACCCACACCCACACCCACAGTGAACCTCCATCCTCACTCGCACGCACACACACGGCAGCACGCTCGCTCCACTCCCCTTTGCACTCCACATTCGCGCTTCTCTGGTCTCTCGCTCTCCGGCCTCGCACACCGTCACCCAGGGTACCCAAAACTCCCAGGAGCACCATGCTATCCATATGTTACTAGAACGCTCTATAGGTACCTACTGTTGTATCTAACGCGTGTTCTTCAGTCACTCCTCACTCAACGTACAACATTTGGAAAGTCTCCTCCGGCACCTGGTCCTCGCCAGGGCTCTACGTCTACTCATACGTCATATCGCCGGCCCACCCCGTTTCGGTTGGGCTCAGACACGACGGTGCAGATGAAGTACCGGTCGTGTCGAGACGCACCTACACGGGAAGACGGGATGTCCGGCTGCTCGTCGCGCAGCAGCTTTCTGATCTTGTGTCGGGCGCGGTTTGCAGCCTTTGGCGCGCCTGTTCTTCTTGCGGGGCGCGGGGCGGCGGAACCGCCGCGCCGCCCGCACCTCATACACGATACAGCTGTGCCCCAGCCTTTGGCTTTGCTTTGGCAGACCTTCCTTCCACCTTCGCCCGTGTAGTTTCGATTAAAACGTTTTCTATCACAATAGTACACAGACACAACAAGCCCTAATACGACGCGGCTCTTGATAGAACTACCCAGAACCACCCTGTTCACAAGCCTGAGGGTTGAGATTAACAGCCACGGACCGACGCGCACGCACCGCACCGTGCTACGTAGAGAAGTGTGGCGCCGTTCAGAAGTCCTCAAAGAGCTTGTTGTCCCTAGGATCGCACGCGACCGTACTGCCCTCAGCCGAGTCGGGGTAGTCGTCGAAGTTGGAGGTGTCGCCCGCGCTCTCGCTGACCTCGGGCTGAGGGCATGCGAGGGGGAGGGTGTGAGGGAGGGGTCGGGCGGTTCGGGGGCACGGATTGGGAGTGGTATTAAGAGAGGTGCTTGGAGTAAATGGGGAGAGAGGGGCGTCCGTGGGTCGTGAGTGCGGCGCGGCGCGTGTTCGTGTATGGCCCATGGCTCTTGCGGCGCGGCGTGCCTTGATAGGCGCCTCCCCCTTGCCCGCGAGTAGAGCCTCGAAGTTGGTGGGCGGCGTGCAGGCCGTGAACCACTTGTGCTTCTTGACATCGTCGGCGCCGGCCTTGAGGTTGCCCAGCCGCTTGGTGAGGTCAGCGGTGAGCAGCTTCTTGATCAGGTCCTGTGTAACTATGCATGGTGCGTGCAGTGCATGCATGGTATATGCATGGTACATGCAACATGCAATGGACATGCATGGTACATGCATGGTACTAACATGCGTCGAGTAACATGCGTCAGAGTCTCGTCGTCACACACCTTGGAGTGGCGGTCGAAGTGCCACGGGAACTTGACCTTGCCTTCCAAGACCTTCTGGTAGATACCGAGCGGGTCGTCGTCGTAGAACGGCGGGTAGCTGTAAGAATAGTAAGTTGGTTGGCAAGTGCATTGCGAGTACGGCGGGCATCTCGTAGAAGTTGAGGATGCGCAGGTTGCAGAATCTGATGCACAAGGTTGCAGGCTCTGCTATCTCGGGTGCTATCTCGGGTGCTATCTCGCGTACCCGGCGAGCATCTCGTAGACGAGGATGCCGTTGGCCCACCAGTCGACCGCCTTGCCGTGACCCTTGGACAGGATGATCTCGGGAGCGAGATACTCGGGCGTGCCGCACAGGGTCCACGTCCGATACTCAACCTGCGTAGGGCGTAGCGTCGGGCTAGGGCCAGGGTGGCTAGGGGCAGGGGTAGGTGGCTAGGGCCAGGGAGATGGGGGGGGTGGCTAGAGGCGGAGGGGCGCGGTACGCCGGCACAGAGGCCCACTTGGGGCGCCGAGTGTAGAGGGCGATAAGACTCTGCAGGGCCAACCCCTAGGGGCTGGTGGGTTAGGGGTAGTGCAGCGCGGCGCGCCTTCTTGGCGAATCCGAAGTCGGTCACCTTGCAGTTGCCGTGCTGGTCGAGCAGCAAGTTCTCGGGCTTGAGATCGCGGTAGAGGATCGTGCGCTCGTGCAGGTACTGGAAGACCTGGCTAGGGCTAGGTTGGGGCTAGGGTTAGGGTTGGGGTTGGGGTTGGGGTTAGGGTTAGGGTTAGGGTTTGTGTGAGTGGGAGGGGTAGGAAGGGCGCAAGCCAGGGTGCGTGCGCGTCATGCCTAAATCATGCCATGCCGTGCGTGTGTGACGGGGCCGAGCGCACCAGAGTAACCTGAGCCGCGTAGTAGCGCGCGGTGTCGTTGGGGAAGCGGCCGGCCTGTCATACGGCGAACGGGGAGGGTGGGGGTGGGAGGGGGGGCGAGGGGGATCAAGGGGGGTCGAGAGGGTAGCGAGAGGTCGACGCAGGTGGTTGAGGAGATGGGGGGGGGGGGAGCCAGATGTTAGGGCCCGGCTAAGGGTTGGGCGCAACGCTCGTATCTCGCCTTGCGGAGATGCGAGAAGAACTCGCCGCCGATGATGTACTCGAGCAGTAGGTAGAGGTTCCTGCCGTGCGCCGTGTGGTGTGTGTGCATGGCTGCCGCATGGGGCAGGTGCAAGGATGGATGGGAGGGGGAGGGGAGGGGGCGCGGCGCGCTTGTCATCCTGGAAGGCTCCGAGCATGTTGACGATGTTGAGGTGGTCGATCTCCTCGAGGATCTTCTTCTCGGTCTTCACGTGCTCGACCTGCAGGGCGAGAGTGCAGCTGAATGAGGTGGCTGCTGGGCCTATAGCCACGGGGTGCCACTATCGAGAGGCAAGGGTTAGGGGGAGGGTTGGGGTGGAGGCGGGCACGGAAGCAAACAAGGAGGGCGGGCGGCAGCGCGGCGAGGCTCCCGGCGCGGCTGGGCGGCATGCTGCATGCGGCTGCTGCTGCACCTGCTTGAGGTAGAGTACCTCGGTCTTCTTGAGGATCTTGAGCGCGTAGAACTTGCCATCGTCCTTGTGCAGGCACAGACGCACGCGGCCGAACGAGCCCGTCCCCAGCGTCGCGTGCTGCTCCAGGTCGGGGAGCTTCAGATGGGGGAACTTCATGAATGAAGTTCGAGTAACAGCTTTTGGTGTGAAATTCACTTCAAGATAGATAAGAGAGAGATAAGAGAGATAAGAGAGTGCCTCTTTGTGGGCACGCCAGGCAGCACGTGGACAGCCTACGTGCAGGCCGTGCGTAAGCGCGCGGTAGCTTTGCCGTCGGTGTCGCTTTCGCCGTTACGCTTCATGGCACGCACCGGCGGCGCGCTATGGCGCCGTAAACGGCGCCGCCAGCGGCAGATCACCGGCTCCATCGCCGAGCCAGCCGCCTTCGCTGCCGCCAAGCCCGCCAACCTCGCCGCCAACGGAAGATGCGCTCTCGAGCTAACAGTCCGGCGTGAGCATCTGGTTGCAGCTCTTACAGCCCATCGGCGCCATCCCATCGGTCTGCTCGCCGGCACGGGGCCCTCCGCCAGTATGCCCGCCAGCACGGCCGCTTGGCTCAACGCGAACACGGACGTGTGGGGGATGAACCAGTTCTTTCTACACCCAGACCTCGTGCCACGCTTCTATAACCTCGAGATGCGCGCCGTGCCCAGTGGCCGTCGAGGAAAGGCACACACGCAAAGCAGTGACAATTCGATGTATTGGCGGCGCTACTTTGTCGAGGCCAAGCGCAAAGCCTACCGCGATACGCTCTTCCTTGCAAAAGAGGAGCACGAAAAATCAGTGAGCCAGTTGCTCACCGAGGGGTCGCCGTGCCCGAAGGCCCTCGCCGTCTACAAGGTCGAGGTCGAGGGGTTGACGTCGTGGCCAAAGCACAGATGCGACGCACACAGTCTTCGCAAGCTCAAGAAATTCCACTTGCGCAGCAGCAAGCTCAAGAATGCGCCACCACTGCCCGAGTACACGGTCAAGGAGTACTGCTCAAGCAGCATCACGCGCATCCTTGCACTTATGGCCAAAGCAGGCCATTCCTCGATCGCGACCATCGGCATTGATCTGAACTCGCCGGATCACTTCTACACGCATACACTTCCACGAGTGCCCTTTGAGGCGGCCGCGAGGACGCACGGCCTCAAGTTTGTCGACAACGCGACCATCGCGAGCACGGGGTTGAGTCTAAGCCACCACGCGACGGCATTCCGTGGCGTAGCCCTCTTCTTGGAGCGCTTCAGCGAGGGCGTACTGCCAGTTACCAACCTCGCGACGGCCTCTATGCTCGCCGCCAGCTCACTCAGGACCGTGCCACTCAGCGAGTTTGCGAGAGGCTGACGCAGTGCGCACCGAGCGCTCGTCAAGTAGTACTTTGTTATTAGTTGTTACCTAATTGAAGTGCCTCATGCGTGGACGTCGCATTAAAACATGCAGACGGTAGCAAACAGTACACAGTCTGGTAGCTCGAAACACCCAAAGTGTGCGGCAGGCGTGCCCACACCTTAAACTGCATCTCCGGCGGCCTCGGCCGCTAAGGCGCGCAGGTGCGTGGCCGCGCTGCCCGTGTCCGCCACGAGCTTCGAGAAGAGCGACTCCTCGTCGGCGAGGAGCACGGGGGGCGGGTCGAACTCCGCGAGCTTGCCCTGGTCGAAGACCATGACCTGCGTCGAGTCCATGATGGTGTGCAGCCGGTGCGCGATGGTGAGCACGGTGGCGTCGGCGAAGACCTCGCGGATGGTCGACTGCAGGATGGCGTCGGTCTCGTTGTCGATGCTCGCCGTCGCCTCATCGAGCACGACCAGCTTGGAGTGGCGCAGCATGGCGCGCGCCAGGCAGATGAGCTGCCGCTGGCCCACCGAGAAGTTGGCCCCCGCCTCGCCGACGGGCGAGTCGAGCCCCTCCGGCAGCGCGGCGACGGCGGCGTCGAGCTGTGCCAGCTTGACGGCCTTCTTGACCTCCGCGTCCGAGGCCTCGCCAAAGGGGTCTAGGTTGTAACGGACCGACTCGTTGAAGAGCACGGGGTCCTGGACGATGATGGCGAGGCGCGAACGGAGCGCGTGCAGCTGCAGCAGCGAGAGGTCGACGCCGTCGATCTCGATGGCGCCGGCTGCGTCGCCGCCCTCGCCGCGCGTCGGCTCGACCAGCCGCCACAGCGCCGAGACGAAGGTGGTCTTGCCCGAGCCGGTGCGGCCCACGATGCCCACCTTGGAGCGCGGCTCGATCGCGCAGCTGACGCCGCGCAGCGCCAGCGGCAGCTCGGCCCTATAGCGCACGCACAGGTCGCTCATGACGATGCGCCCGGCGGTGGGCCAGCTCTTGACCGGCACGGGCATGCCGCCGGTGGGCTCGGTGGGCGTGTTGTCGGCGTACTCGAGGATGCGCTCGACGCCCGCCATGCCGCGCTGGATGTCGAGGGTCATCTTGGTGCCGAACTTGAGGAAGGCCGAGAGGTCGAGCGCATAAGTGATGCAGAGGCCGAAGGCGGCGGGTGACGTGCTCAGACTGGAGCCGAACTCCATGACGAGCGTGGGGAGCAGCACGGTGATGCCAGCGATGAAGGCGGAGCAGAAGTCGAGGCGCTGCGAGATCCACTGCGAGGCGGCGTCCTGGTTGTAGAAGCACTGCGTGTTGTTGGCGACGAGCGCGAGCGAGGCCTTCTCGAACTGCGCGGTGCGGCCGAAGGCGCGGATGGTCGAGAGGCCGTTGAGGGTCTCGGAGAACTGCGTGAAGATGGGCGAGCGCGTGACGGCCTCGAGCCGCTGCAGGTCGCGCGTGGCCGAGCACGATACCCAGTAGGCGATGCAGTAGACGGTGGCGAAGAAGGGCAGGACGACGAGGAACCACGGGTTGACGGTGCAGATGAGCACGAGCGCGCCAATGACGTTGGACATGCAGTTGGTCCACTGCGAGAGCGTCATGAGTAGCGCGAAGTCCACCTGCTCCGTGTCGCTCGTGAAGCGGTTGAGAATGCGGCCTGAAGGAGTCGTCTCGAAGAAGAGCATGGGCGCTGCGAGCACCGAGTTGCACAGCCGGCCGTAGATGACGCGCGCGGCACGCAGCCCCATGGAGACGTTGAAGAAGACGGCGCGGAAGTAGACGAGCACGCCGGTGAGCAGCACGCCGCCCGCGTAGATGGGGATCCAGAACTCGAAGACGTTCTGCTCCGGCACGACCTCGCCCAGCTTGGAGGTCAAGGGGTCGATCCACAGCGCCAGCCAGTAATCGGTCGCCACCGCCACGAACTTATCGCAGGCGACGGCGAAAAGCAGCAGGACGATGGAGAGCCAGCCGCCCATGGCCCGCACGTAGGCCATGTGGGTGGCCCACGAGACCGACCCAGTCGCCCGCTCCTCGTCCTTGACCAGCGTCGCGCCCGCGTTGTCCTTGGTCTTGTCGCCCATCTTCACCTCCGCGGAGCGAATGGGCTTGAGCGGAGAGATGGGCGCCTCCGGCACGGGTTTGGCGCCGTCGGTGGCCTCGTCGTGGGTGCCCAGCAGCGCGGCGAGGTCCTCCGGGGTGTACTTGGTGCCGTCGCCGAGGGTGGAGATGGCCGAGAGATCGATGTCGGAGGCCTGCAGCTCGGCGAAGCTCCCCTGCGCCAGCACGGCGCCCTGCTCGAGAAGCACCACCTTGTCCGCCAGCGGCAGGTACTGCGTCTGGTGGGTGACCAGGATGCGTGTCGTGCCCGCCAGCAGGCCGTGCGGCCCCAGCACCTCGCGGAAGACATGGCGGCCCACGTGCGCGTCGATCGCGGAGAGCGGGTCGTCGAGGATGAGCGTGCGCGTGCGCGCGTAGACCGCGCGGGCGAGCGCGATGCGCGCTTTTTGCCCGCCGCTCAAGTTGATACCCTTCTCGCCGATCTGCGTCATGTCGCCGCCAGGGAGGATCTTGAGGTCGGGCAGCAGCGCGCACGCCGCCAGCACCCTCTGGTACCAAGCCTCGTCCATCGGCGCGCCGAGCAGGATGTTCTCGCGCAGCGTCTCGTTAAGAATGAAGGCCGTCTGTGCGAAGTAGCCCACGGCGCCGGGCGACCTGCGCACGGTCGTCTCGAGGCCGCCCTGGGCGTTGGTGTCGGCGTCGGTAACGGCGCTGAGCTCGCCGAGCAGCGCGCACAGCAGGGACGACTTGCCGCAGCCTACGGCGCCCGCGACCATCGTGAGCTGGCCCCGCGGGAAGCTGATGGAGAGGCGCTGCAGAGTGGGCGGCGCTACCTTCTCCTCCGCAGCCGGGGGCGCGGCTGCGGCGCCACGCCCGCGCCCGCCTTTGGCCGCCGGAGATGACGGAGATGCGGACTCGGACTCGGTGCCGGCCTCGGCCTTGGCGGCGGCGGTGTCGGCCGCGGCGGCCGCGGCGGTCTCCGTGGAGGTGGTGGACGTGGCGTCAGGCTTCATGCGCGTCGACTGCTGAGAGCGGCTCACCTTGAAAGTCAGCCTGGAGGTCAGCGAGCGCTTCGGCGCCGCATTACCGCTGCCGCGCCCGCCACCGCCGCGCCCACCACCGCCCTTGCCCTTGCCCTTGCCCTTGCCGGCCTCCACCTCGATCTTTTGCCATCTAAAGCTGCCCTCGATCGTGATGTCCCCCTCCTCAGCGAGTGCCGCCATGGTGGCGGTGGGAGCGGGCGCCGACTTGGTGAGGATACGCACGCTCTCCTCGCTCTCCACGTCCGCGGAGAAGGCGGAGGAGACCAGGTCCAGTGCGGCGGCCGCCCCGTCAGTGGCGTTCTGCAGCATCGAGCTCATCACCACGCCCGTGTCGGGGGTCTCGGAGAGGATCTCGCCCATTGCGGTGGAGAGCGCCATCGGAGTGCGGCCCTCCTTGAACGAGGCCTCGACCTCGAGGCTGCGCGCCTTGATCTCGTCCGAGAGCTCCTCGTTCATCAGGAACTTGGTGATGCGGCCGATGGCCACCTTGAGGTTAAGCAGCTGCATGATGATCATGGGCAGGAAGGCGATGGGCATCCGCAGGAGCGAGAGCAGCGCGAGTGCGGGCAGCACGATGTTGGCCTCGAGCGGCCGGCCGCTGGCTGCGTAGACCGAAAAGGTGGAGACGGTGAGGAAGAGGGGCTGCGTGGTCATGAAGACGGAGAGGAAGGCGGACATGAAGCGCTGCTTGCGCACGATCCGTAGCTCCTTCGCGCGCACCTCTGCGAGCTTGCTGCCGATGGTCTGCTCCCACGCGTACATCTTGACGACGCGCATGCCCTGCACCATCTCGTTGGTGAGCTTGACGCGCTGGTCGGTCACCTTGAGGCGCTCCATCTGTGCCTTGAAGTAGATCTTGAGCACCATCGCCTGGCACGGCACGGAGAGGAACAGTGCGAGCACGCCAGCGAGGAAGCTCGGGCCGATGAGCTGAGCCAGCCAGACGAAGCACACCACGATCTGCGCAGCCGCGGCAGCAGAGCGTGAGCTTCAAGAACAGGGCGGCAGGCAGGCTGCAGGCGACGCAAGCGTAGCGGGCCCGAGCGGGCTGGCTGGGCGGGAAGGGGGCGGGCGGGGCAGCGGGCGCCTGCAAGGGCGCAACGAAGAGGTTGTTGAACATGGGCGCAATCTGCAGGAAGAACTGCGCGTCGTTGGCCATCAGGTTCTGGATGCGGCCGGTGGTCGTGTCACCCGCGCCCATGCCCGACAGCCAGAGGCACTTGCGGTAGATGGTGGCGATGATGGCGGCGCGCGCGCGCAGTGCGAGGCGCGTCATGAGGTGGTCGTGCCACGAGCGAAACATCGCCTCAAAGAGCTTGACGCAGAGCATCGCCGCCGCGTAGATGTAGCCCAGGTGGATCTGGCTCGACTCGCGGCAGGCGGTCGAGATCGTCGGCGGGTCGTTCGACACCGGTATTCCGTCGTCCTCGAGCTTGACGGCCGCCAGCTGCTGCTCCCTGAGGCCGCACTGCTGAGTAGTCTGCAGCAGCTGCACCGTGCGGCCGAGGAGGAACGGGCCGAGGAATGCGAGGCCGACGCTGACGAGGTATAGCCCGAAGGCCACGCGCCAAAGCCCGCGCACCTGCGGCCACATCGCCTTGGTCAGGCTGGGCAGCTCCTCGCCCTTCTTCTTCTTCTTCTTCTTGGCAGCAGCCTCCGGGTTGGCAAGCTCCTCCGCCTTCTTGGCGGCCTGGTCCCTGTGGAAATGGCGGAGCGTGCGCTCCCACGACTTCTTGAGTAGCTCGGACTGCTCGTACACGTTGTCCGAGCCGGGAAGGGACAGCAAATCTTCAGGCTCCAGCCTGCCCTTCTTCGCCTGCATCATCACATCGCTGATAGCGGTGAAGAGCGGCCAAGCGCATTTGGTAGCGCGCTGCTTCTGGTCAGCCTTGACGTCCTCTGTGGAGGCTCTGCGGGACATCTGTTGTTTCCCGGCAGCGGACCTTGGCGTGTGGGTTTGGCGTGTGGTAGGTTTGGCGTGTGGGTCGACCGCGTTCTCACAAAAGACGGCTTGAGCTCTTCCACGACCTTTCGCAACTCGTTGCGGGACGTTCGTTAGGAAGGGGCCGCACAGACGCACAGATACCAACAATCTATCTATCTATCGGGGCCGCACAGGAAGTGGCGGCGCGCACGGTAGTGGCGCGGGGCCGAGTGGGCCGCCGAGTGGGCGAGTGGCAGCGGCGAGTCGGACCCGGCGAGGGCGACTCGCCACAGGTGAGGGTCCCACTC
>Ga0209302_10001534_pt1 | contig 13464 bp, 14 predicted proteins | sample ArcOceMetagenome_2_FD_187445 | JGI IMG/M metagenome (GOLD analysis project Ga0209302, IMG submission 187445) | Marine eukaryotic phytoplankton communities from Arctic Ocean - Arctic Ocean ARC135M Metagenome (SPAdes) (version 2) | ecosystem: Environmental > Aquatic > Marine > Oceanic | place... | reverse complement strand
CTGCCCCGCCGTGCAGGAAGGCCGGCATCAGCGCGAGGCAGAGCAGAGCGCGGCCACCGGCATGCGACATCTCGGTGCAACAAAGACTTCGGCCCGTGTGTAAGGGTGTACCCAGTGTACCGTAGCAGGTTTTGAAACTCTCTAAGCGCTGAAACTCTCTAACGCGCTGGCTGAGGTTCGGTTCCCTCGATTTGTTTGGCATCGTGGTGGGTCCAATAGCCGATTCGCGCCGGAGGCGCACGGGGCCGTAGCCCCCCATTTGGATGCTGTAGGCACTTCCACATCCCGGAGGGGGAAGGGGTTGTCCAGGAGACGATTCTGATGAGCCCATAAAACGTGTCTAAACCCCAGTACACGCGCCAACTTAAGGCCACGAGACTTCTACACTAGTGAAGTTGGCTCAGAGAGCATACTTAGGGTATGATCTTACATTCTTACTCCGTGTGCCAACTGTATCTGTCTAAATATCTCATCGTGGTTCGGAAAAGTTCCATCGTGGTTCGGAAAAAAAAAGTTCCATCGTGGTTTGGTAAGTTCACCAAACTATTTTGCCAAATAAAAGTACGAGTCGCGCGCCGGCGCGACGTGACCACATGGACACGCGGGCCCGGAAGGGAGTAACTGTAAGGATGGATGCGGGGTGCTCGCAGAGTTAGGGCTCGAGGCAAAGCCCCGACCCCCTTCCCCTCTACACGCACAGCACACTATGCACGCGCCAGCCCACCGACGCTGCCGCCGCCGTCGCCGCCGTCGCCGCCGTCGCAGCCACCGTGCACCCATCGCCGCCGCCTCCATCCATCGCCGCCACCCCCATCGCCGCCGTCACCTCCGCCGCCGCCGTCATCTCCGCCTCCCTCGCCCCCACCTCCTTCTCCGCCTCCTCCCTCGCCGCCGTCGCCGTCGCCGCCACCCCCATCGCCGCCACCTCCGTCGGGTTTTGGTACGCTTGTCCCCCCCCCCTCTTGGACCGGAAGTTTGTCGTTCACGGCGCCGCTGGTGCAGGGCTCTCGACGATGGGCCGCGTCGCGCGTTTGTAACACGCCCCACGCCGATGCCCCAGCCGCTAAACGATGCCCACAGCGCCCGGCGGCAGCTCACCCAGTTGCGGCGCCATGAGCTGGAGCGGAGCAAGCATGAGCGTGCGGAAGTGCTGGCTGCGGCAGCGTTGGCTGCGCGAAGGCAGTCGTTGCTGCAGTCGCACAAGGCGCGGCAGCAGCTGGCGCTGGAAGCTCCACCGCCCGTCGCTCTCAGCAAGAGCAGCCCTCGTGGCCTGACGCCCAGCTCGGCGGCCAGATTGCTCAACTCACTGCGATTCAAGGTGGCAGAGAAGCAGCAGGCGCTGGCGAAGCTGCAGGCCACGGAGGCCGAGCTGTCCAGCCTCCTCTCACCGAGGCCGAGCTCGGGCCGCGCGGCGTCACAGGCGCGGCTCGAGCTGCAGGAGGCGCAGCAGCAGGCGGAGGAGCTTCGCTTGGCTACGGAGGCCGTGGCTAGGGAGGGAGCAGCCTGCGGCAAGGAGCTCACGCTGCGCGGCAAGGAGCTGCAGCAGCTGCGCGGCCAGCACTCGGCGGTGATGGCGCGCCTGGCGCAGCTCGAGCCCGTGCTGCACGAGGCGAGGCAGGCCGCCACCAAGGCGCAGGCGCTCGAAGCGGAGGCACTGGAGGGGCTGGCGGCGGTGCGCCGCCAGATGCAGCGGGGACCCCAATCCGAACCCGAACCATGACCCTGGCCCTGACTACTGACCCTAACCCCAACCCCAACCCCGAACCCTAAGCAGGCGAGCCGCCAGAGGTACCGGGAGAAACAGCGGCCCTTCCCGGAGGGCAGCGTGGGTGCGGCGCTGCGTGCGCTGGGCGTGTCGCACTGGGATCGAGCCCTGGGCGACGCGGCCTCGGTCATGCTCGACACCCTGCACAAGGCGGCCGCGAGGCGGAAGCGTGCGCAGGCGCGCGCTGCGTGGTAGTCGGACCCTGGAGCCTGAGCCCAAGCCTGAGCCTGACTGAGCCCGAGCCTAAGCCTGAGCCTGGGCCTGGGCCTGAGCCTCAGCCTCAGTTAACCCTGACCTGGCGCCAAACCAGGCGAGCACGGCGGAAGAGCTGGCGTATTTGCGCGAGAAGGAGTGCGCCCTGGCGACAGTGCCCCAGGACACGGGCAGGATCACACTAACCGTGCCGCGGCCACGGCGCCGGCGCGGCAGCGGCGGCTGCGGCGACAATCCATCGTCGTCGTCGTCGTCGTCGTCGTCGTCGGCGGCGGCGGCGGCGACAGCGGCGGTGGCGGCGGCGACGTCACCACCACCACCACCGACCGAGGAGGAGATGCTACACGTCGCCATGGCGCGTCAGCATGCGCGCGCTGAGCAGCTGCTGGTGCAGCTTAGCCTGTGCGAGCGCGAGCGCGTAGCGCAGGTAGCTCGCGGCCCGGCGGAGGCGGAGGCGGCGGAGGAGGCGTTTGAGGCTGAGGCGCGCAGGTTACGTGGCGCGATCGTGGTGGCGAAGCGCAAGGCAGCAGCGAGCAGGCGGCAGCGGCAGCAGGCGCAGCGGCAGCTGGACGGCATGTGCGCGGTGCTGCAGCGGCTAGCGGCGGCGCTGCTCTTCGCTATGACAAGGGAGGGGGGCGCCGCCGTCTGTTGCGGCGGCGGAGGCGGCGGGGGAGGCAGCGTGGGAGGTGGAAGAGGCGAGAGCGAGAGCGAGGGCGATGACGGCGAATACGACGACGATGACGGCGACAGCGGCGGCGACGGCGGCGACGGCGGCGACGGCGGCGACGGCGGCGACGGCGGCGACGGCGGCGACGGCGACGGCGACGAAGATGGCGGAGGCTCAACCTTTCTGACGGGGACGGCGGCGAGAGGCCGCGGCCAGTCGTGTAACCGCACGCGGCCAGGTGCGCACAGCGGCGGCGGCGGCGGCGGAGGCGGCGGAGGAGGAGGAGGAAGTGGTGGCGGAAGCGGAAGCGGAAGCGGCGGTGGCGGCGTCGGCTGGTCGGCGGCAGGGCCGGCGTCGCGCCCGACGCTCGAGGCCGTCATGGTGCATCTACTCGAGGCGGCGGACCGCGCGGCGTCGCTCGAGGCGAGAGCGGCGGAGGCGGAGGCGGAGGCGGAGGCAGCGGCGGAGGCGACGGCGGCGGCGGAGGCGGCGGCTCGCGAGGCGGCAGCGACGCTGTTGCAGGCCTCTGTACGGCGGGTGCAGGCGGCGGCAGCTCGAGAGGCGGCGGCGAGGCTGCTGCAGCGATGCTGGGGGGCGCAGGCGGCGGCGAGGATGAGGCGAATGGCGCCCCCCGTTTCTGCGGGAGAGCTGCTGGTCACATCTTGGTGTTTCAAGAAAGGCATCGGGGCGGCCGCATCGGACGCGCCGCCTCCCGCCACCCCACAGCCCGCCGCCGCCGCCTCCCCGGCGGTGCCAGCGGCAGGCTCTGCCGAAACAGCCGAGGCGAGGCAGGCGAGGCCCCCTACAGGCGCGAAGCCGCAGCACGGCAGCTCCCCGGCGACGGCGGCGAGGGCGTTTCGAACGGCTTTTCTTGTAGGCGCTGTTCGTGGCGTGACGTGAGGACGGTGTGGTTATTCTCTTGATATTAATCGGTTTTATTAGTGTATTGTACAACTTTATAGCCCGTAGGTGAAATACATAGCCCGTTTAGGTGAAAACATAGACGGCGCCGAGGTGAGAAATCAACAGCCCGTTTATTTTATTCCTGCAGCCACAACGAGGCTAGACACCCGAGGACAACCTCGCACCTCGGGTGGTCGTATCTCGATAGGGGCAACCCGGTAGTGTGATAAGATAAGATAAGATTGTATCTCTTATCTCTCTCTTATCGGTAGTGTGGTAGAGATAAGATATTAAGATATCTGATCGTATCTTATCTTATCGTATCTGTGGTAGAGGTCGAACCACCTAAGGTCTATTTCGTTCCTCCCCTTGCGGGGTGCCCAAATATATGTATGTGGTGCCCGAAGATATGTATACATCCACGCTCGACTCCACGCCCGTAATTTGCCTTGGAGCTCACACGGATGATGCTCAGTGCTGCCTCCGTTTCATATGCGCCAGCGGTGAGGCCGGCGGTCCGAGCTAGCTCGGTGATCAAGATGGAGATCGCTACTAAGGCTGGTTTGGAGGACCTGGCCGCGCAGCTAAACCCCGTGGTCGGATACTGGGGTGCGTAAGTAGCCTTCTGTAGCTTGCACAGCCGCATCTCGCATGCGTCGTAGCTTGCACGTGTATTGCAACCTCGTCGTGTGCGCGCCGCAGATCCGCTCAGCATCCTCGATCAGTCGGAGGACAACCTCCAGGAGACCATCGGCTGGTTCCGCCACGCTGAGATCAAGCATGGTCGCGTGGCCATGGCGGCGTTCGTCGGCTACTGCGTGCAAGCCAACAACATCTACTTCCCGTGGAAGCTCACCGGCGGCCCTAACCCGATCATGCACGCAGATATCTCGGCGGCCGGCTCGCCCGCTGACCAGTGGGACGCGTTGCCGTTTGAGGCCAAGTGCCAGATCATCGTATGCCACACAGGGCTCGAACCACAGAAGAGCAGATCCCAGGCAGCACGTCCGCAGCGGCCTCGGCCCGCGCCTCGCCGCCCACTGCCGCCAGCGGAGCCAGCGCCCCGCCAGCGGCACCAGCGGCGCCAGCCAGCGCCTCCCCATCGGCGTTGGCGGCGGCGGCGGCCGAGTAGCTACTCTACTCACACGCGCGAGCCTCGCCTTGTACAGGGCGCCATCGGCACCTTCGAGCTGATTGGCGAGTACTCGGAGATCCTTCAGATGAACGGCGAGAAGCACTACGTGCGCGGCGGCAAGCCGGGCTACTACCCGCCCTTCGAGGTGCGCCCACTACCTTACTGCTCGACCTTACTGCCCATAGCCGCGTACTACCCACTACCCGCCCTTGGGCCCTTCGAGGTGCGCGGCCGAGAACAACAGCAAAGCCTCCCAGATGTTGTGACCCTGCATACCCATAGCCCCTTTTACTGGACCTCAGCTGCCGTGCCGGCACCGCTGCCCGTGCCGGCACCGCTGCCCGTGCCCCCTGCGACCGCCGCCCCCTGCGACCGCCGCCCTCCCTCGGTTATCTCTGACGCGGCGCTGCCTCGGCCGCAGGGGATCTTCAAGGCGGGCCTTTGGCCGCACCCGCTGCCCTACAGCCTGTACGACCCGGCTGGCATCTCCAAGAAGCGCACGCCGGAGGCCAAGGTGCCGAATACCCATCTGTATGCATATGCATATATGCAGTAGCAATACGGTATGTAGCGCATATGTGGCGCACGCCCGAGGCCAAGGCGCGCCCATGTCGAAGCAAGACCGACAAGGAGGCAGGCAAACAGACAGACAGGCACGGCAGAGAGTCGCTCAGCCTAGCCGAGCAGGCTGGCCGAAGCTTGGGGCAGCCTGAGGCACATGACTGGCGCCGAGGCCTGATGAGCCCCCTTGCTTCCGACATGGGCAAAGTAAGGCTCACTGCCTAACTTCCTTAAACTACCTACCGACTGACTTACTACTGACTGCCGACACAGGAGCGCGGCCTGCTCGTCGAGATCAACAACGGCCGCCTGGCGATGATCGGCATCTTCGGCTTCCTTGCTGAGAGCAAGATCCCGGGCTCCGTGCCCGCGCTCAGCGGCCTCGTCAAGCCGTACGCGGGCGAGTACATGGCACCCTTTACGTCAGCCGCCATGGACACCATCTACCAGTGAAGAGTGATCGCACCGGCCCAGACGCCTAGACGCGGTCTGTGCTTTCTTCGGGCCCGCGCATATCACGCAGGGGGTTGTAGTCAGCACGGCGCCTAGAGACGTTCGCATTTTATTACTAAAGTAGCAACTAGAAGAAAGAAGAGTGAGAGTGTGAGACGAGCTTCATCAACTACGACAACAATGTTTGAGACACGTTCAGCAGAAGCACGAGCAGCGGGCAGCGCGCCACAAGCCCCGGCTGGTCGCGAATGGTGCGCATGGGATGGTGGCGGTGACCCGCCAGATATGCCTTCACATTAACAAGAGGGCTACTTTCACAAATTTGAAAGACAGTTGCGCCCAACGCCATCCAGTGGCCCACGCCACCACCGGCCCCTCACAAGCTCAACCGGCGAGCGGCGTTGACGGGACGGGGTCCTAGTTGTAGTTCTACGCCGAGGCGACCGACCGGTGGATCGCAGGGCGACCTCTTCATGCTCGCCTACGACGGTTCCGCGTGCTCCGTTATTGGCCACAGGGCGTCAGCACCGTGGCCTTCTACTATCACATGCCACATGCTACGGCTCCGACATGGGCGAGCTCCGCGTGACCGCCAACGCTGCGGGTGAGGCGGTGCGTTGGTAGAGAGCCTGCTCGCCGTACGCCGAGCGGCGACCAATAACTAACTATATATAACTTACCGTATTACGGCTTTAAATAAAGTGGCGCTACTTTCACCACATGCTTTCACCAGCATGGCAGCAAGCGTGCAGGATTCAGCATTATACACACGCTACAGTAAAGCCGTATATACCACCCCAACCCCCCCACAACGCCCAAGCGGAGACAACTCGGGTGTGGCGGGTTACGAACCCACAAATTTGAATCCGTCCTTCTCTTTTGAGACACTCATGTTATTGCGGGAGCGCCGCCTCGAGCAACGAGACGTACGAGGGGTGCATGTGCGTGCCGTCGAGTGCGAGGCCGTCGGCGAGCGCCTCGCCGTCTGGAGAGAGGAGCGCGTCGGAAAAGTCGAGCCAGTGCAGGTTGGGCTCGGCCTGCACGGCACGGCGCAGCACCGCGTTGAAAAGCTTGGCAAGCTGGCGCGTCTCGTCCAACGCAGGCGGCACCGGGTGCACCATCATGCAAAAGGAGCGGGCCGACGCGAGCGCCGTGAGGCGCGCCACATAGATGTCCACCACGGTAGCCACCGCCTCCTCGACGCTCTCGTACCTAGTTAGGGTTAGGGTTAGAGCCAGGGTCAGAGTTAGGGTTAGGGTTAGGCTGAGGGGTTAGGGTGAGGGTTAGGCTGAGGTAAGGCTGAGGGGTTAGGGTTAGGGTTAGGGCTAGGGCTAGCCTCCGCGAGGCCCTCGTACCGTGCGCGCTCGACGGCCGGGAGCAGCCCCTCGCGACAGTCGATCTGGCCGAGCAGCGCGATAAGCGACGCGCCCTGAGGCAGCCGGAGCAGCGCGGCATCGAAGCTGCTGCTCGTGTAAAAGTCGGAGGCGGGGCGCAGGTGCCACGCCTTGAGCCCTGTGACGCTCACAGGCCGGAGCAGCCGCGCCGCGCCTCGCCACTGCACGACGCGCCAGCTGGCCGCGAGCGCGTGCGAGTCACCGACGAGGAAGATCGGAGGGAGGTGGGGCAGGTGCGGCAGATTTGGGAGATTCGGCAGATTCGGCAGGTGCGGCGGCGGCGGGGGGCGCGGCGTGCGCGGTAGCTGGTAGGTGAGAAGTAGCTGTGCGATGTAGCAGTAGTAGGCGTGCTCGATGTGTATCGCCGAGCGCTGCAGACCAACGACGCGGCGACGCACCGGCTCGAGGAGCGCCACGAGCGGCGGCAGCAGAGGCAACGCACCCATTTCAAATAGCAGCCTGCGTGGGATCGTGCGCGGGTGCCCAGGGGGCGTGGATGGCGTGCAGGAGGGTGCAGGAGGGGTGCAGGGGTGCAGGCAGGGGGTGTAGAGGTGCAGGGGTGCAGAGGGGCGCAGAGGGGCGCAGAGGGGCGCAGCCGCGCACCTGACGCCCGTGAAGAAGGCCCCGAGCAGCTGCAGCTCCCCCTCATCCAGCTCCCCCTCATCCAGCTCCCCCTCCTCCTCCCCCTCCTCCCCCTCATCCTCCTCCCCCTCCTCCTCGCCCCCCTCCTCAGCCTCCTCCTCGTCGCCCTCCTCGTCGCCTCCCGCTATCAACTCCGCGTCGCCTCCGGCACCGGGTGGCAGGCCGTCCGCATTCGACTCCACGCCGCGCATGCCGCGCACGCCGCAGACGCCGCCCGCGCCGTAATCGGGCGAGGCGGGCGAGGCGGCCAAGGCGGGCGAGGCGGGGTGGGCGAGAGGGTGGGCGGCGGCCTCGATACGGTCGATGCTGGGCAGGGCCGCGGCGAACTGCGCGCACGTCGCGCGGCGTGCGGCACCGCGCCGCGCGCCGCGCCGCGCCGCGCGCCGCACGCCGCGCCTTGGGTTCGCCTCGCAGTGGCGGAGCAGCGCGCGCACCTGGTCAGTGGTCAGTGGTCAGGGTCAGTGGTCAGTGGTCAGTGGTCAGTGGTCAGTGGTCAGGGTCAGGGTCAGGGTCAGGGTCAAGGTTAGGGTCAGGGTTAGGGTTAGGGTCAGGGTCAAGGTTAGGGTTGGTGGAAGGGCGGAGCAGCGCGCGCACCGCCGCCGCGTGCTCACGCCGCCTCTCTAGGCCGTGGAGCAGTTGTAGTAAGTGGGCCGCGCTGTCAGGCTCCGCCGCCACCGCCTGCGCGGACCGGGCGCGGAGAGCGTTCGCGAGGGTGGGTGCAGGGTGGGTGCGGGTGCGGATGTGGGTGCGGGTGCGGGTGCGGGAGCGGGGTGGCGCCTGCGCGGTGAGGGCGACGCAGCAACCGAGGTGGCCGTGGTCCCGAGCGACGCACGCGAGGTACGCCAGGGAGGGCGCGGCGGCGCGGCTCGGCGGCAGCAGCGTCGCCAGCGTCTCGAGCCCGCGCGGTGTGGCAAGCGCAGCTGCCAGCAGCCGGCGCAGCCCGCGGTCTGCGAAGCGCGCGCTGATCAGGCCGAGGAAGAGGGGCAGAGCCTCCTCCACGTAGCCCCACAGCAGTCGAGCCTCACCGCGCGCGCACCGTACGTCGGCGTCGTCAGGGAGTCGCCGCAGCAGTGCGGCGATCAGCTGCTCACCGCGTCGCCTGCCCTCCTCCTCGCCGCTCGCCAAGAGCGCGCGGCCGAGCGAGACCGTCACCGCCGTGCGCGCCTCCTCCGCGGCGGCACCAGTACGCTCGCCAAGTGCCGCGAGCGTCGCCTGAAGCGCCGCCGCCGCCGCCTCGGGACGGCCCTGCTGCCGGTGCGCCTCCGCCAGCTCGAGCACAGCCTGATGGCTGCCGGGCTGCAGCCGGAGGGCTGTCTCCAGGTGCGGCACTGCCGCAGCAGCCCGCTCGTTGGCCATCTCGATCGCTCCGAGACGTCGGTGCACGAGCGCGAGCTCGGGCTGCCGCCTCGCGAGCTCCCGGTAGATGCCCCGCGCCTCGCGGTAGAGTCGCGCCGAAAAGGCCCGCTCGGCAGCGCCCAGCTCGTCCGAACTCTCGTTGGCCGCGGTCGCATCGAAGAACGCCCAATAGGAACGGCCGCTGCTGGCATGCACGCGAAGCTCGAGCAGGCTGCCCGTGCCTGCACTCATCCTGCTCGCCTGCTCGAGCTTCAGCCTGCTCGAGCCTGCACTCATCCGCTCGCCTCTTTGGCTTCTATCCCGCGGCGTTGGCCAACAGGGCGCGTCAGGGTGAATTGCGGGTACGGGCAGCCTCAGATAAGCGATAACTCAGGACTCGCTTCTATCGCGACCGTTTCAGGGGCAAACATCTCAGGCACTAGCGCCGTGCCTCGCTGCGCCGTCCGGCGTTGTTTCCTGTCGAGCCTGCGCGCCGCAAGCATCGCACCGCGCTCCCGCCGATGCCGCAGGCGTTTGCCGCTCTCGTTGCGCAGCGACGCCCGCAGTATCGCGTACGGCCGCCATCGCTGCCAGGGCCGCCCCTCCTCCTGCTCCTCAATTTGCTCCTCCACGCTATTGCCACCACCCAGCCCCTGCCCGCGGTGGCGCGCCGAATGTCGACGCGCACCGCGCGCCAGCGGGACGAAGTGGTCGAGAAGCCGCCGTTGCAGCGCCCTCTGCACGGCCGCGTGCGCCGGCACGCCCGCGAGGTTCTGGTTTTCGGTCGCGTCGAGGTCGGCCGCCTCCGCGTCGTCCACCGGGTGTGCGTACAGCTCGACGGGCACGCGCGCCGGCTCGACGCCAAAGTGCGCCACACCGCGTGCCTTGTCCCACGGGTACCACTGGGTGAGTCTCCAGCCGACCACGCGGACCGAGAGTCCCATGACGTCGACCCAGCTGTGCGTCTCCACGTCGGTCGCGCGCCCAGCTGCAGCGTCCTCGCCCTCGCCGTCATCGTATCCGACGCTCTGGCCGAGGGCGCACAGCACCATACCGCCCTCGCCCTCGCCGAAGCAGCGCGGGTACTGGCTGAAGGCCGCTTCTGTCGAGAGGTAGGAGGCCCGACGGTGCGGCGGCGAGCGATGGCTCCCGTGCTGCGAGGACGACGGCGGCAGCGCAGCCGCCGCGGGCAGCAGGTGGCGCGCGAGGCTCCGTCCGTCGACGTCGGGCTGCACGGCCACGCCGGCGAGCTCGCACAGGGTACGGTAAATGTCGACCAGCTCGACGAGACCGTGGTGCCGCCCCCCGCCCCAGCCCGCCGCCCGCCGCCCGTCGCGTATTATGAGCGGGACGCGCGTGGCGAGCTCGGTGTTGGCCTCCTTGCACCAGTGGCCATGCTCGCCCAGATGCCAGCCTAGTAGGATGCGCTGGTTGTGGTTGTGGTTGTTGTGGTGGTGGTGGTGGTGGTGGTGGTGGTGGTGGTGGCGGTGGTAACACTAGTACTAGTAGGGCTTGCCGTGGTCGCCGTTGGCGAGCACCAGCGTGCCATTGGCGAGGCCAAGCCGCTCGAGCGCGGTTAGCAGCTCGCCCAGCTTCTCGTCTGCCCAGCTCACCGCCGCGTAATAGCCGCGCCGCAGCGCGCGCTGCGTGTCGCGTGGTAGTGGCGTCGACGCGTTGAACAGCGGCGTCGCCTTACCGGGCGGCGCGAGCATGTTTCGCATAAGGCTGGTTAGGTTGGGGGCGTTAGGGTTAGGCCTACGGAACTCGAGTAGGGTTGGAGGTTTGGGTCTGGCGCGAGAAGAGCACGCACGCACTTGCCCTCATTGAGGCAGTTGAAGTAGGCGATCGTAGGAGCGCCGCGGGCCGCAGTGGGGTGGCGCGCGATGGCGATCGCTTCGGCGGGCGGCACGCGGCGAGCCACCTCCTCGGGCACCGCCCACGGCAGATGCGGTCGACGCAGGCCTGCTGGCGGGAGACGCACATCTATAAGGCGCAGATCGCCCCCGCGTGTGGTGCGGTCAGCGCAGGCGGCTACGAGCTCGTGAGGCCACGCGCAGCCTTCCAGGGCAGCCGTTGGAGCCAGCACCAAGCACGCTGTCGCGGCAGCGAAACGGCTCTTCAGCCAACTTGGCAGGCCGACGGCGAGGAAGAAGGTGCGGCGGGCAGCGGCGAGCACCGCCAATAGGCCGGCGGCGTGCCGCACCACGCGGGAGTCTTCGTAGTCCGTGGGCTTGTACCCGGGAATCGAGCAGAGGACGACGCCCAGCGGGCAGGCGTCGCGCGGTGTCACGAAGTAGTCGCCGCACTCGGGCGACCAAGAGAGCGGCGTGTCGTAGTCGGGCGGCGACATGATCGCGTCGTCGTGGAAGGTCTTGCCCACACCGCACGAGATCCAGCCCGCCTCCTTGAACGCCTGCGGCAGTGAGTGCATCTCGAGCCCTCCCGGCGCGTCTCGAAAGGAGGACTCGAAGGTGTACGTGCGGATCCGGTCGGGCCGGCGGCCAGAGAGGAAACTGTTGCGGCTTGGACCGCAGATCGCCTGCTGGGCGTAGGCGTGGGTGAAGGTCGTGCCTTCGCTGGCCAGCCGGTCAAAGCTGGGCGTGAGCGAAGCCATGCTCCACTGCCCGCCTGCCCGTGCGAGCTGTGGTCGTAGGTCGTCCGCAATGACCCAGAGGACATTGGGTGGTCTCGAGGAGGCAGCCTCCCTCATGGCGGAGCGCGTCGCGTCTGTATCAACCTGCAAGTGTCGCGCGGCGGGTGCTAACCGAGGACTAAGGCTGGAGGCCTCTACGCTGTGTATTTAGGGTAGGCTTCCGGAAGAAGATTGGGTGTTTAGGGGAGCAGGCCCGCTGCGACTCGGCGGGTGAGCCGTGCGTGTGCCGCAAACGTCAAACGTTTTTTTTTCGGCCACGCTGAGTGACTCTACCAGACGTCGCGGTTTCACCCGGTATGACCGCAGCTAAACCGAGGGTGGTTTCACTTGGGTCAGCCCTGATGTGAACCGCCGCTGAACGGGTCCAACCCGAATTAAACCACGGCAACAATACCCCCCCCCCTCCCCCCCCGCAACCAACTTGGTTCAGCGCCATGAACCGGTACCCGGTTTAGCCTTCACCTTCCGCGCTCGGCCTAGAACTGCTCGGAATATCCCATACCCAGACCGGCCTAGAATCTAGCCCCCGGTAGCTCTTAGCGAGGGCACTGCAGGCCCTCGCAAGCGACGAAGAAAGAAGAGTCGCCTGAAGCTCGCCGTTTCGGCTAGCTAGCCGACGGACACACACATACCGCTGTAGACATTGGCTCTTTCTTGGTGTACACCCAAAGTCTCTCAGTGTAAATGTGCCCGTGGCAGCGTGACGGCTGGCTCGGGCCTCGGGGAGACCACAATGTAGGCCAATGGCCTAGATTCTAGGCTCCGGGCTGGCTGGGCGTCTCGAACCGCGGTGTTAAATAAACCGCGTGTCGGCACCCCTCCGGCGCGTTAATACAAACAAATAAACCAGGAGGCCCTTGCTTGGCGCCGTGAGCACTTAATCATATTGCTTGCATTATCTCTTATCTCGCTTGCATTTGCGCGGAGCAAGCAGCGATTCGATCGTCATCCCCTGGCGTTGCGGCATTCGTGGGGCCTGCACGGGCCTGCAGCGAAATTTCTTGTGGAAAGAGAACCCTTAAAAACACGGCTCGAAGCGACCCGAGCAATGATCCGAGCTCAGGCAAAACCTTCGATTGCAAAATAAAGCGAACCGACGAACGCATCGCTCCTTCCACGCTCATTATGCTCGCCACCCTCAGCCTCGGCTTCGCCCTCGTGCTGCCGCACCTGCAGTCTACACCCGCGACGACGCGCCTTTCGGCCCACGACCGAATGCCGCCGCCAGTTGCGATGCTGACGCGTGATGCTGCCGCACCGCGCCGCCTTCCGAGGATTTGTTTGACGCCGGAGGCAGTGAGGGCGGCGACTCCTCCGTACGCCGCAGCACGCACTCTACACGTCCCATTGAACTCTTCGACTTACAGTCGCTCCCTCGCGTCGCAGGCTTGGCACGAAGTACAGGAGTGTGGTGGAGCTGCCGGTGATCGGTGAACAGCACTTTGGCCTGTCGATCACGTCCGACCGTGAGGCGCAGCTCACGCTCCAGGGTGCGATCGACCTGGACGAGCCGATCTATTATAACGTCGGCTCCGACGGCAAGCTCGAGTTCACGCTGAGCGAGACCACCAATCGCATCCTTGGACGGCTCGGCACCACTCTGCTACACGCAGGCGCGCGGCCCGCGTCTCGACTCGCCCACCCCAACCGCCGCATCAAACGCCTGCGCGCGTCGGCCCTGCCTCTTCCCTGCCTCCCCCCCCCCCCCCCCCCCCCCCCCCCCCCCCCCCCCCCCCCCCCCCC
>Ga0209302_10001532_pt1 | contig 13467 bp, 13 predicted proteins | sample ArcOceMetagenome_2_FD_187445 | JGI IMG/M metagenome (GOLD analysis project Ga0209302, IMG submission 187445) | Marine eukaryotic phytoplankton communities from Arctic Ocean - Arctic Ocean ARC135M Metagenome (SPAdes) (version 2) | ecosystem: Environmental > Aquatic > Marine > Oceanic | place... | reverse complement strand
CTGCAGCACAAAATAGATTGACAATTATCATTAATGTTCGTTTTTACAATACAAAAGAGGAATTAAAAGATTTTGATCAGCGATTTAGATTTTATTATGATTATCCAGGAAGTTCACAATTGGTAGGATCACAAAAAGACGAAGCAATTAATGTCATTTTTGAAAGAATAACACAAGATATATTCAATACCTCATTAGCAAATTGGTAGCTAATAATTAAGACTCTTTTTAAGGGACCTATGGACACAAAAACCTATATATATCTTCTAGCAAATCCGCAAAAAATAAGCCAAGAGCATCAAGATGAATTATCTGATCTTATTGAAGAATACCCTTATTTTCAATCTGCAAGAGCATTGCAATTAAAAGGCTTGAAAAATTCGAATAACTATTTATACAATGACTCTTTAAAATTAACAGCTGCTTATACTGCAGATAGAAATGTTCTTTTTGAATACATCACCTCTGATCATTTTATCCAGAATAAAATATCGGAACTCATTCAGCAACATGACGAATCTGTTATCGAAATGGAGGTTGTTTCAGATAATATATCGAAACAAGTAAGTATCGAAATTGACAATCAAATTAAAGAATTAAAAAAAGCAGAAGCCATACTAAACCCAGATTTATTTCATAAAAAAGAAGGTTATATAAATGAATTAGTGGAAGCCAGTAAGACAGAAGCTACTCCTTCCATTAAAGAAATACTAGAGGTTGAATTAGAAGAAAATCAGCCTTTAGATTTTACAAAAGAAGACGGACATTCTTTTTCCGAATGGCTAAAATTAACTTCGGCAACCCCTATAGTTCGAGAAGAAATTAAAGAAGATTCTTCAATAAATAAGCGGAACCTTGATTTGATTGACAAGTTTATTCAAGATAAACCCAAGTTAAAACAAGGGGTAAACTCTACTAAAACTGGCGCGAACATTGAAGCGCAAAAAAATCTTGCAAGTCAATATTCACGTACTTCTGAAGCGTTAATGACTGAAACTTTAGCGAAGGTTTATTTGCAACAAAAGAACTTTAAAAAAGCATTACAAGCATATCATATTTTAAGTTTGAAATATCCCGAAAAAAGTGGTTTCTTTGCAGACCAAATTCGAGCAATAAATAAACAGACTAATACAAAAGACTCATGAGCACGTTTACAATATTCATAGGATTAATAATTTTTGTAGCATTTTTATTAATAGTAGTAATTATGGTACAAAATCCTAAAGGAGGTGGATTATCTTCTTCTTTTGGAGGTGGTGGAACACAACAATTAGGAGGAGTTCAAAAAACAACTGATTTTTTAGATAAAAGTACTTGGACTTTAGCTACTTTATTATTGACATTAATCTTACTTTCTAACATTTCAATTATGGGAAATGCTGGAAATGCTGGATCTAAAGCTTTCGATGAAAATGCTATAGAAAATGCATTATCACCAGTAGATGCAACACCACAAGAAACAACTGAAGATACTAATTAGTATAATTTTACATAAAATATAAAAAATGCCAGCTTATGACAAGCTGGCATTTTTTGTGGACACTTGTCACTTATATTCAAGTGGCATACTTTTAGCTTAAAACAATTGTAAATATATTATTAATAAAAAAACACTGATAATGGCATTAAAAATTCAACCTCTTTCAGATAGAGTTTTAGTAGAACCACAAGAAGCGGAAACAAAAACTGCTTCAGGATTATACATCCCAGATTCTGCAAAAGAAAAACCACAACAAGGCAAAGTTGTTGCAGTTGGAAAAGGAAAAAAAGACCACGACATGACTGTTAAAATTGGTGACCTTGTACTTTATGGAAAATATTCAGGAAGTGAATTAAAACATGAAGGTAGCGATTACCTTATTATGCGAGAAGAAGATATTCTAGCAATTATTTAATTATAATTAATTAAAGTTTAATCAAAAAGACTTCCAATTTCTTGGAAATATAAAAATTAAAGATTTTTAAAATGGCAAAAGATATAAAATTTGATATTGAAGCACGTGATAGTATAAAACGTGGTGTTAATGCATTGGCAGATGCAGTAAAAGTAACCCTAGGACCTAGAGGACGTAATGTAATAATAGGAAAATCATTTGGTGGACCTCAAATTACCAAAGATGGTGTAACGGTAGCAAAAGAAATTGAGTTAGAAGATCCTCTTGAAAACATGGGGGCTCAAATGGTAAAAGAAGTTGCTTCAAAAACCAATGATTTAGCTGGAGATGGTACCACTACTGCTACAGTTTTGGCACAAGCCATCGTTAAGGAAGGTTTAAAAAATGTTGCTGCTGGCGCAAATCCGATGGACTTAAAAGCCGGAATCGATAAAGCAGTTGCTGCAATTACCGCAAACTTAAACAAGCAAGCTAAAAAAGTAAGTAACTCTTCAGGCATGATTAAGCAAGTTGCTTCTATATCTGCCAATAACGACGAATTAATCGGTAACTTAATTTCTGAAGCATTTGGAAAGGTAGGTAAAGAAGGAGTCATTACAGTCGAAGAATCTAAAGGAACTGAAACCTATGTGGATGTTGTTGAAGGAATGCAATTTGATCGTGGTTACCTATCTCCTTACTTTGTAACAGATAGCGAGAAAATGCAAACTGAAATGGAGAGCCCAATGATTCTCCTTTATGATAAGAAAGTTTCCACAATGAAGGACTTACTTCCTATTTTGGAACCGGTTGCACAACAAGGAAAATCATTATTAATTATTGCTGAAGATGTTGATGGAGAAGCATTAGCAACTTTAGTTGTTAATAAACTAAGAGGTTCTCTAAAAATCGCAGCTGTAAAGGCTCCAGGATTTGGGGATAGACGTAAAGCAATGTTAGAAGATATTGCAATTTTAACTGGAGGAACTGTAATCTCAGAAGAGTTAGGTTTTACTTTAGAAAATGCAACTTTAGAGATGTTAGGAACTGCTGAAACGGTAACTATTGACAAAGACAATACAACCATTGTAAAAGGTGCAGGAAACAAGAATGATATAAAAGCTAGAGTAAACCAAATAAAAGCTCAAATTGAAACTACTACAAGCGATTATGATAAAGAAAAACTTCAAGAGAGACTTGCTAAATTAGCTGGTGGAGTTGCTGTTTTATATGTAGGAGCAGCTTCTGAAGTAGAGATGAAAGAAAAGAAAGACCGTGTAGATGATGCATTAAATGCAACACGTGCTGCTGTTGAAGAAGGAATTGTAGCTGGAGGTGGTGTAGCACTAGTTAGAGCGATATCAGTTTTAGAAAAATTAAACGCCGATAGCCTTGATGAACAAACTGGAATCAACATTGTAGCAAAAGCTATTGAATCACCTTTACGTACAATAGTTGAAAATGCTGGTGGAGAAGGATCTGTTGTTATCAATAAAGTACTGGAAGGAAAAAATAACTTTGGTTATGATGCAAAATCAGATAAATATGTAGACATGCTGAAAGCCGGAATTATCGATCCTAAAAAAGTAACTCGTGTTGCTTTAGAAAACGCAGCTTCTGTAGCTGGTATGATTTTAACTACCGAATGTGCTTTGGTAGATATTAAAGAAGACGCTCCTGCTATGCCTCCTATGGGCGGAGGCGGTATGCCAGGGATGATGTAATAAACCAAATAATATCAAAAAAAACCTCTGAATTTCAGAGGTTTTTTTGTTAATTGTTTTTTCTAATTCTCGTGATCCTCTATAAGGTTATCACTTCTATATTTACAACAAGGATGTACCGAAGCATAGGCTTCATCGGTAGCTATGATCTCTATTGTGTCATGACCAACTGCTGCAATTCCTTCTTGAATTTGAATTAAATCTGTTTTACGTTCATCATAAACAAGAGTTAATTCATGTGTTTCTAAATTCCAAACAGCAGATTTTACTCCTTTTGTTTTAATGGAAGCTTTTTCAATTCGATCTTTACACATTAAACAAACTCCATCTACTTCTATAATAGCTTTTGCATTTTTATTTTGTGCGCTAAGGGTAACTCCTATTAAAAAGAATAGTCCCAATAAAATTGTTCTTTTCATTTTCATTTTTTTTAATTTATTTTATAACGTAATCCTGCGTATAAACTAACTCCAAAAATCGGACCATATACAAATGTGGTATCAAAAGTATCCTCAAAAGGATTTTCGCTGTTTAATATTGGATCCGATTGTTTTTTATTTGTTAAATTTTCCCCACCCAAATATAACTCAAAAGAAGTAGAAAATACTTTTGTGATTTGAGCATTTAAAGTCGCTAGTGTTGGAGTTTTTTCAGGTAACTCATAAGCTATTGGGTTTCCGTAAGTTGAAGAAAAACGTTGTTCTCCTAACCAATTAAAGGTGGCATCAAACTTCCATTGCGCAGCCTTTTCTTTTCTTTTTGTTTCATACGAAACATTCGCAAAAACCCGATCTTTTGGAATTAAAGGATTGTCTAGCTTTCCATAACTATAACTATAATCCGTTTTTACATCGTAATATTTATAAGCTGATCTAACATCTAAGCCTTCAGCAATATTAATACTTAATTCCGCTTGAAAACTATTTGCATAACTTTCTCCCTTTAAATTATAAAAATTCACTTCCCGTGGGTTCTCCCAATCCACTACAATTTGATTTACAAAATCGGTTCGATAATAATCAAAAGTTAATTCAGATTTTTTTCCAAAAACAGTAAATTTTTGTGAGAATGAAACTCCATAATTCCAAGCAATTTCAGGGTCCAAACCATAAATACTTCCGTTGGTATCTAAAATATTAATAGTTCTAGAAGATGCAAACATTTTTTGATTTTCGGTAAAAATATTAGCACTTCTTTTACCTCTTCCGGCGGAAACTCTAAATGCTGAATCGTCCCAAGGCGTATACCTTAAGTGTATTCTTGGAGTTAAAAAAGTTCCCAGTAAATTATCCGTATCAATTCGCAATCCAGCAGTAAGATTTAAATCACCTAAATTATCATACGAATATTCAAAAAATGCTCCTAATGAGTTTTCAGTACGTTGATATTTAGTGGTATTTACGAGTTCGTTATATTCATCATAGGTTGCACTAATACCCGTTTTAAACTTGTTTCTAGAATCACCAATAATAGAATTAAAAATAGCATTGGCATACACACTATTATGAGTAATATTATACACGTTAAATCCAAAATAAGAATCTTGCACATGATTGCTATATGCTGCTTGAACTCCCATACTTTGGTAAGGAATTTCAGGATTTACATAACCAAATTTTGCGGAAGCTTCAAAACGTCTTGTATCAATTTCACTACCCCAATAATTAGTTGTAAACTTATCTGTTTTAGGATCAAAATCTATCTGACCTGTTTGTTTTTCATCATTTAAAAACTTAATATTTATAAAACTTACGAGGCCTTTTTCATTATTTATATATTGCCAACGGTTCATCAAGTTTATTTGCTGTTGTAATGGCATGTCTAAAAATGAATCTTGATTTTTATCAAATTTTTGAGTTCTTAAATTTCCATGTACATACAATCCGGCATCCCATTTATCTGAAATTTTGCTATTTAAATGGGTGTTTAATTCCATTCGTCCGCTTGCATTTGCATAAGCATTGAAAAATAATCTATCGTCAGTTGAAGGTTTCTGTAGTTCTGCATTAATTTGTCCAGCAATACTTTCAAAACCATTTACAACACTTCCCGCTCCTTTGGTAATTTGAATACTTGATACCCAAGTACCCGGAATAAAACTCAACCCATAAGCTTGTGAAGCACCTCTTATGGAAGGAATATTTTCGGTAGTTATTAAAATATACGGACTGGTTAAACCTAACATTTTAATTTGTCGAGTCCCTGTAACTGCATCTGCAAAATTTACATCGATGGAAGGATTGGTTTCAAAACTTTCAGAAAGATTACAGCAAGCAGCTTTTAACAATTCTGAACTACTTACGTTAATCACATTAGTAGCAGATAAAAAAGACCTTGTAGATGCTTTTTTTCTAGTACTAATTAGCACCTCATCTAACTGCCCTTTTGTTGTTAAGGTATGTTTTATCGGTTTCGTGTTTGAAATTAGTAGTGTATCGGTTTTATAACCTACATAACTAAAAATAAGTTTTTTATATTCCTTTTTATACGGAATCGTAAAGGATCCATCTAAGTCGGTGATCGTTCCCAAAGAAGTATTTAACCAAAAGACATTTGCTCCAGCTAAACCAATGATTTCGTTATTTCCATTTTTTTCTGATAGCACACCTTCTATTTTATTTTGAGATATAGAAACCAATGGTATTAATAATAGTATGAATAATAGGTATTTCATTTTTTAATTTTTTTTTATAAATAGATTGAAAATTGAAAACAGGTATTGCTTTCAATAAAATTTAAAAAAAGAAAAAATCAAATGGTAAATACTTGATAAAGGACAGATAGATCCTTGCCTATAGGTGGAGGTTTATAATTTGCATAAAAAAGTAGCCCTTGAGAAGTATCACTAAACTGTTTAAATATAAAAATAGGAACGAGACTGGTAATAAAAGGAAGATTAATTTGAAAATCAAATAATGATACAGAATAATTATCGTCAGTATCTATATTTTCGTATTTATTTTTACAACAATGGCGGTCTTCTTGTATTTGGTTGTCACAACCTTTTACATCCATTTTCATTCCGCAGCTAAGGTCTTTTTCGCCTAATGTGATGGCAGAAATAACTTCAAAATCTCCACAAAAATGTTTTGCATAAGTAACACCAGTGCTACTCGCTAATATTAAAATGGTCAACAGTATTGAAACTATTCTTTGCATATCAAGTAAAAATACAACTTAAGCTTCAAAAAATCTAATTTAGTGTCCTTATTTAACTTAAATTTAAATTTTATAAAAGCAAAAAAAATGAACTTAAAATATAGATAATCAATAATTTAATGAAAAAATACCTACTATAAAACAGTGCGTTTAAATTTTTAGAACCTGAATAAAAAAACAGCAGCTCTTTTATTAACTTTGTTTTTCAATATTTTTTGATGCACTATAAAAATCTTCAATATAAAATTAAAGAAATTATAAATCATGATAATTTAACCATCAACAATCGTCTTGTTGCAGTTTGTGAATTTCTTCAAAACAATATTGAATATTATGATTGGGTTGGATTTTACCTTGCCAATCATAAAGAAAAAACCTTGCATTTAAAAGCCTTTGCTGGCGAACCAACAAATCATACGGTTATTCCTTTTGGAAAAGGCATTTGTGGTCAAGTAGCGGTCTCTAACCAAAATTTTGTAGTGGGAGATGTAAAAGCACAGGATAACTATATTGCCTGTAGCATTTATGTAAAAGCTGAAATTGTAATTCCTTTATTTAAAGATGGAATTAATATAGGTCAAATAGATGTTGATTCTAATTCCACTGCCCCTTTTTCAAAAAAAGATGAATGTTTTTTAGAATGGATTAACGAACAATTAGTTGCGATTCTTTAATTTTTTACAAACTAAATTTGTATTACATTCCGGCTCTTATCGCTTCAACTGGATCTAGTTTTGATGCTGAAATCGCTGGAACAATACCTGCGATAAGTCCAATAATTGCCGATATTACAGTTCCGATGAACATGTTCCAAGTAGATAATACAAAATTAAAATCACCAGTAAATGTAGATGCGAAAATCGATACTATAAAAACCAATATCAATCCAATTAATCCACCTATTACCGAAAGTATAACTGCTTCAAATAAAAACTGAAATAGAATAAACTTATTTTTTGCTCCTAAGGACTTTTGTATTCCTATCAAATTGGTTCGTTCCTTTACACTAACAAACATAATATTAGCAATACCAAACCCTCCTACCAATAAAGAGAATGCACTAATAACCCATCCAATTTCGTTCATGGTAGCCGTAATTCCATCAATTACATCTTTAAAGCCCTCTAAGCGATTGACAAAGAAATTATCGATATCATCGGGTTTTAATCCTCTTGCCATTCTAATTTTTTGTTTTAATAAAGCGATATACCCCGCATTATCAATTCCGCTTTCTGGTTTTACAATAATTTGTGGAAAGATAGATTTATTATTGTCTCCAAATATTTTTCTTGCCATATTTACTGGAAAGAAAACCGCAGTATCTTTGGATCCGCCAAATAAGCCGGAACCTTCTTTTTTTAGCACTCCAATCACCACAAATTTTCGCCCATACAAACGCACTTTTTTACCAAGAGCTAAGGTCGAAGGAAATAAGGTTTTGGCTATTTCATCTCCAAGAATAATTACAGGAGTTCCACTATTGGATTCAGATTCATTAAAAAAACGTCCTTCTGCTATTTGAAGCGCTTCAATATCATAATATTCATAAGTAACAGCGCCAATTTCTACATTAGAAACTGAATTCTCTTCATATTTTATAGAAGTTGACGGCACATTTAAAGAAAAAGAAGCAGCCTCTGTATCAGGCATATACCTGCTTATATACTGATATTCATCATAACTTACATCTGGGAATTGTTGCCGTTTCCAACGAGGAACATCAGTGGGCCCAAAAGAAAAACGCATGACGACAATGGTACTATTATCTAGAGAGCTAATACTGTCATCAATTTCCTTTTTAAGAGAATCTACCGCAGCTAAAACAGCTATTATTGAAAAAATACCGATGGTCACTCCTAATAAAGACAAAAATGTACGCAACTTATTGTTTTTAAGTGCACTAATTGCAAAATTGAAACTTTCTTTTAATACACGTAGATATATAAGCATCTTTAAAATTTAATATGGACTTTCTTTAAATTGAAAGTTTTAAAACATAATTCTTAGCAAAATTTTAATGGTTTTTTACAATCAAAAAAGTTTCACTAATATAGGACGTTTTCTATTAACATATGTTACAAATTTAAGAGGTAATTATGTACTTTTGCAAATGTCTGTTTTAAAGATTAAAATCTATATTTTTCATGAGTAATAAAAAAATCACCTCTGCATTAATTTCTGTTTTTCACAAAGAAGGATTAGCGCCCATCGTTAAAAAATTAAACAATCTTGGAGTAACTATATACTCAACTGGCGGGACTCAAAAATTTATCAATGATTTAGGAATCGATGTAATTCCTGTTGAGGATATCACAGATTACCCTTCTATTTTAGGCGGAAGAGTTAAAACATTGCACCCAAAAGTTTTTGGAGGTATTCTAAACAGACAAGATAATGAAAATGATGTTTCTGAAATGAAAGCATATAACATTCCTCAATTGGATCTTGTAATTGTAGATTTATATCCTTTTGAAAAAACAGTTGCCTCAGGAGCAGATGAAGCCAGTATTATTGAAAAAATTGATATTGGTGGCATTTCACTAATTAGGGCTGCAGCAAAAAATTTCGCTGATACACTTTGTGTTTCATCAATGCAAGATTACAAAGAATTATTACATCTAATTTCAGAAAATAATGGTGAAGTTTCTTTAAAAGATAGAAAACAATTTGCTGCAAAAGCATTTAATATATCATCACATTACGATACTGCAATTTTTAATTATTTTAATAAAGACCAACTCATTTCTTCTTTAAAAATTAGCGAGCCAAATGGCAAGGTTTTACGGTATGGTGAAAACCCACATCAAAAAGGGCTTTTCTTTGGAGATTTCGATTCAATATTTGACAAACTACATGGAAAAGAATTAAGCTATAATAATTTATTAGATGTAGATGCAGCGGTTAACTTAATGGCAGAGTTTACCGGAGAAGCTCCTACGTTCGCAATTTTAAAACACAACAATGCTTGTGGGATTGCACAACGCGAAACAGTACATCAAGCTTATGTTGATGCTTTAGCTGGCGATCCTGTTTCAGCCTTTGGAGGAGTTTTAATTAGCAATGTTGAGATTGATGAAGCTGCATCTGAAGAAATTCATAAATTATTTTGTGAAGTGGTAATCGCCCCTTCTTTTTCTGAAAATGCTTTAGAGGTATTAAAAAACAAAAAAAATAGAATTATTTTAATTCAAAAAAATATTGAATTACCAAAAACCACGGTTAGAACTTGTTTAAATGGAACTTTACTGCAAGATAAAGACAATTTAACAGACAGTCTTGAAAATTTAACATATGCAACTAACAATAAACCAAATTCTAACGAGTTAAATGATATGTTATTTGCTTCAAAAATTTGTAAAAACACAAAATCTAATACCATCGTTTTAGTAAAAGACAAACAGTTATGTGCTAGCGGAACAGGACAAACATCAAGAGTAGATGCATTGACACAAGCGATTAACAAAGCTTCCTCTTTTAATTTTAATTTAAAGGGATCTGTAATGGCAAGTGATGCGTTTTTTCCGTTTCCAGATTGTGTAGAAATCGCAAATAAGGCCGGAATAACGGCTGTAATCCAACCGGGCGGCTCTATTAAAGATGGTTTAAGTATTGATTATTGTAATACCCATGCTATGGCTATGGTATTTAGCGGAATACGACATTTTAAGCATTAATTTTTATTACATTTGTAAAGCACATGTTTAATTTCAATACACTAGCATAACATATGGGATTTTTTGACTTCTTAACTGAAGAAATAGCAATAGATTTAGGTACTGCCAATACTTTAATTATACATAACGATAAAGTTGTAGTAGATGCTCCTTCTATTGTTGCTAGGGACCGTACCACTAGAAAAATAATAGCGGTAGGCACAGAGGCAAATTTAATGCAAGGTAAAACCCATAAAAATATAGAAACCGTAAGGCCTCTAAAAGACGGTGTAATTGCTGATTTTGACGCTAGTGAACAGATGATCAATATGTTCATTAAAGACATACCTGCGCTTAAGAAGAAATGGATCACACCATCGTTAAGAATGGTTATTTGTATTCCAAGTGGTATTACAGCTGTGGAAATGCGTGCTGTAAAAGAAAGTGCAGAAAGGGTAAACGGAAAAGAGGTTTATTTGATTCATGAACCTATGGCTGCTGCTATTGGTATTGGAGTTGATATCATGCAGCCCAAAGGAAATATGATTGTAGATATAGGTGGTGGAACTACTGAAATCGCAGTTATTGCTCTTGGTGGAATTGTTTGTGATAAATCTGTTAAAATTGCTGGTGATGTTTTTACCAATGATATTATCTATTATATGAGAACTCAACATAACTTATATGTTGGTGAACGTACTGCTGAAAATATAAAAATTCAAATTGGTGCTGCAACTGAAGATTTAGATTTGCCTCCAGAAGATTTACCTGTTCAAGGACGTGATTTATTAACTGGAAAACCTAAACAAGTACAAACTTCCTATAGAGAAATTGCAAAAGCATTAGATAAATCAATTTTACGAATTGAAGATTCGGTAATGGAAACATTATCGAAAACACCACCAGAATTAGCAGCAGATATTTATAACACCGGTATTTATCTAGCAGGTGGAGGATCTATGCTTAGAGGATTGGATAAACGGTTGTCTCAAAAAACAGATTTACCAGTTTATATAGCAGAAGACCCTTTAAGAGCTGTAGTTCGAGGTACAGGTATCTGTTTAAAAAACTTAGCAAGATTTAAAAGTGTATTAATTAAATAATAATCAATTGATTATATTTAATTAAAATAAATAACGCTTATGCAGCAGATTATATTTTTCTTAATTCGGAATAAAAATTTCCTGCTGTTTATTGTTTTGTTCTCTATTTCAATTTTTCTAACAATACAGTCTCATTCTTATCATAAAAATAATTTTGTTAACTCATCTAATAGTATCACTGGAGGTATTTATACTATTAAAAGTTCAATTACTAATTATTTTAATTTAAGAGAAGAAAATGAAATTTTAATAGATGAAAACACCAGGATTAGAATACAATTAGAATCTTATAAGAGCAAAGTAGTCAATCAAAATATCGATACCAATTCAATCCTTTCAAAATATTATTTTGTTTCTGCAAAAGTGATTAATAATTCATTTTCAAAAACAAAAAACAAAATTACCATAGACAAAGGTGAAAGAGATAGCATACAATTAGATCTAGGAGTTATTACTTCTAAAGGAATTGTTGGGATCATAGATAATGTTTCAAATAAATATGCAACGATTCAGTCAATTTTAAATACTAATAGTCAGATAAATGCGAAATTAAAAAATGTAAAACATTTTGGCTCCTTAGTTTGGAATACGGAAGACCCTAATGTTATTCAATTAATTGACATCCCGAGATTGGCTCCAGTAAAAATAGGAGACACTATTGTTACAGGAGGGAAATCTACGATATTTCCCGAAGGGATTTTAATTGGGGCTGTGATCGATTTTGAATTAACCGAAGATAAAAACTCACAGAATTTAAATATTCAATTATTTAATGATATGACGAATTTACAACATGTATATATCATTGATAATTTAGACTCACAAGAAATCATCAACTTAGAAAAAGGATTAGAAAATGTTGAATAACGAGATTTTCAAAAACATCATTCGATTCATATTGTTAGTATTAACACAAGTTTTACTATTGAATCACATCGATTTTTTAGGTTATGTAAATCCATATATTTATATCTTATTTATTATAGTTTTTCCATTTACAGGTAATAAAAGTTTATTAATTTTTTTAAGTTTTATTCTAGGCTTAACAATTGATTTTTTTTTAGATTCTGGAGGAATACATGCAGCTGCTTGCGTTTTTATAGCCTATATACGACCACAGGTTTTAAAATATTCATTTGGAATTAGCTACGAATACAATACCATAAAAATAAGTAATACAGATTTCATCAAGCAACTTATCTATGTTGGATCGATGGTCTTTTTTAATCATATTGTATTATTTTCATTAGAAACATTTAATACAGATCACTTATTATTATTATTAAAGTCAACGGTATTTTCGAGTATCTTTAGTATCGTTATCATATTAAGTGCAATTACTATTTTTAGCGAAAAACCAAAGTGAGAAAATACCTATTTTTACTTATTGTTATTAGTACCGGAATCTTAATTTCGGCACGACTTTTTTACCTTCAAGTCTATGACACTTCTGCGCAAATTTCATCACAGAATAACGCAATAAAAAAAATATATGATTTTCCTCAAAGAGGATTTATTTTTGATAGAAACAGAAAATTATTAGTTTCGAATCAGCCATCTTATGATGTAATGGTAATTCCGAAAAATACCGAAGCTCTAAATCCAAATTTAAAGCAAGAATTTTGTGATTTATTAAAGATAACCTTAGAAGATTACGATAGAATTTTAGAGAAAGCAATAGCTTACTCTCCAAGATTACCCTCTGTTGTGGTTCCTCAATTCACAAAAGATGAATATGCGTATCTATCAGAAAAAATGTGGAAATACAAAGGTTTTTATATTCAAAAAAGAGCTTTACGAGATTATCAAGTATCCAATTCAGCTAACGTTTTTGGCTATATCGCTGAAGTAAATCAAAGCATTATCAAAAAAAATCCTTATTATCTAATGGGTGATTTAATTGGTAAATCTGGAATAGAGATGGAATATGAAGAAGTCTTAAGAGGTGAAAAAG
>Ga0209302_10001531_pt1 | contig 13468 bp, 8 predicted proteins | sample ArcOceMetagenome_2_FD_187445 | JGI IMG/M metagenome (GOLD analysis project Ga0209302, IMG submission 187445) | Marine eukaryotic phytoplankton communities from Arctic Ocean - Arctic Ocean ARC135M Metagenome (SPAdes) (version 2) | ecosystem: Environmental > Aquatic > Marine > Oceanic | place... | reverse complement strand
TCTTCTTTCACTATTTATGAGACGCAATATAAATGTACTATTGAGGAAAACGATTTTAATTATTCACAAAATCCTACCACAATATCAGGTTCTAGCAATGACGGTACTGTTTATCCATATGCAACGGGGTCATATTTTTCCCCATATGTTACAACAGTAGGCTTATATAATAATAGCAATGAATTAGTGGCAGTTGGTAAAATGGCACAACCCACCCCAACATCAAGAACTACTGATACAACAATTTTAATAAACATTGATAGACAATAAACTTTTATATATTTATAACAAAATAAACACTTAGCACCGATGGCAGTACCAACAATACCAATTAGAACCTTATCCAATAACGGGATAGAAACGGGACAAACAATAGAAGCATTACAAATATCACAATCCGTTGATGCTTTTACAGGTCAAGACGCATACGCAATAACAATCTCAGGGTCTTTAGAAATAACAGGATCACTGTTAACTACAGGATCTGTTTTCTTTGTAAATCTAATAGACGTACCTGCAACAGCAAGTGGTAACTTAGGGGCCGTATTAATTGATGCCGAAGGTAGACTATACTCAGGATCCGCAGCCTCAGGTACACAAGGTGCTCAAGGTATAACAGGAACACAAGGTACTCAAGGTACAATTGGTGCAAAAGGACAAAAAGGTGAAATTGGTGCTCAAGGTATAACTGGTGGGTTAGGTACTCAAGGTATACAAGGTACAACAGGTACTCAAGGTATACAAGGTATAAGTGGAACACAAGGTATTCAAGGTATTCAGGGAATACAAGGTATAAGTGGAACAAATGGTATTCAGGGTATAACAGGTACTCAAGGTATACAAGGTATAACAGGTGCTCAAGGAACACAAGGTATAAATGGTGCAAAAGGTGAAGTTGGAGCACAAGGTATAACAGGAACACAAGGCATAACAGGTACTCAAGGTACAGATGGAACAGGTGCTGATGGTGCTCAAGGTATACAAGGTATTCAAGGTATAGCAGGTACTAAAGGTGACAATGGTGCCCAAGGTACACAAGGTATAAATGGTACAAAAGGTGAAGTTGGAGCACAAGGTATAACAGGAACACAAGGAACAGACGGAACCCAAGGAACCGATGGTACTCAAGGTATACAAGGTATTCAAGGTATAGCAGGTACTAAAGGTGACAATGGTGCCCAAGGTACTCAAGGTATAAATGGTGCAAAAGGTGAAGTTGGAGCACAAGGTATACAGGGTACACAAGGTATTCAAGGTATAATAGGTAATATAGGTAACAATGGTGCTCAAGGTACTCAAGGTATAAATGGTGCAAAAGGTGAAGTTGGAGCACAAGGTATACAGGGTATACAGGGCATTCAAGGTATTACAGGTACAAAAGGTAACCAAGGTATTATAGGTAGTCAAGGTATACAAGGTATAACAGGACAAAAAGGTGAAGTTGGAGCACAAGGTATTCAAGGTATTCAAGGTATTCAAGGTATAACAGGTACAAAAGGTGAAGTAGGAGTAGGTAGTCAAGGTATACAAGGTATTCAGGGTATACAAGGTATAGAAGGTATAGGAACACAAGGTATAACAGGTGCTCAAGGTATAACAGGTACAGGAACACAAGGTATTCAAGGTATTCAAGGTATTACAGGTACCCAAGGTACTGCCGGAGCCAATATAGCCGGTATTTCATTTAACAACCAAGTAAGATATAACATATTAGATGGTTCAGGTGTTAAAATTGATTTAATGTCAACAGGTAATTTATATGCCGGGTTAACTTGGATTAGATCAGGTACAACATTAACAATAACTTCTCCAGGACATGGTTTATCAACTGGTGATTGTATTCTTATTAGAAATATGAGTTCAGATTATATTTATGCTACAGTCCAATCTAACTCCTTTAACCCTACTAATACATTTGTAGCATTTGTAGACAATTCAGGAGATACAAGTGGTAACGAAGGTGCTTATATTCCATGTTTCAAAGGTAGTGCTACTTTAAATGGAACAGATAGTATAACAGCAATAACACTTACAGCCCCAGGAGGGATAAGTGGTAGTGCTCAGTTAAATACTTTAAATATATATGCCGCAAGTCAAGAGGATGATATTGCAATTACATTCCCAATAGGAACACAAGAAGGATCAGGATTTGAATCCGCTGCCTTCCAAAATATTAATCCAATGGTCTTTGCTGCCCAAAAGGATGCTGGTTCAGGTACATACACAACACAAATAACACCAACATTTAAATATGGTAGAGCATCAAACCAAAACATAGTAACAATTGGAGGTGTAAGTCAATTTACACCTATGGTAATTAAAGGTTATACACTATAATAATAAAAATAGAATTATATAAATGGCAACAGAACAATTATTATTTGGGGGTGTAGCAATAGGATCAATTTTTACCGATTCTATTGGGGTCAATCAATTTATAAGATTAAACGGAAATACAGTAAATAGCTCAAATAGTATTACAAATGTCGCTGATAACGGTGTAAGTTATTTTGGTGTTGCTGAACTTAAAGTAGGTATGAAGTTAATATCTTCAGGACCCTTTCCAACAAAAGTAACAATTACAAATATAACAGGGACTTCACCTAATGCTACTATAACAGTAGATAGTGTTGCAGCCTCTTCAACCACAGGAAATTTATTAAGAGTAGATCCGGGACCAGGACAAGCATTTATTGAATCTGGTTCATTATCATTTCCATCAGGACAAACGGATATAAACGCCAGTTCTGTTACGGGTAGTAATGATACAGAATATGTTGCAGGGGATTTAGAATGGGCAATAGCCTTACCCTTAGGAAAAGATGGATCTTTAGATACACAAAGAGTAGGACAATTTGCTCAATTTAGTTTATTTGATGTTCAAAGTAGACCAGGTGGTGCTACAGGAACGGAAGCAAATTTCTTCGTTACAGCTAGTGGGGGAGACATGAATGGGTTCCCAGCTGGGTTTGATTGGTATGCTACAACAGCACAATGTATTTTATACCAAATAGGAGCTGCAAATAAAGTAGGTCCAACATTCCAAGGTTCAGATGCAGGGATATCAAATGACTTTGGTTTTGCACCAGGTCAAATAATGGCTGGTAACTTACTAAATTCATTTGTAACATCATCTATAGGTAGTCAAGGTATACAAGGTATAACAGGACAAAAAGGTGAAGTTGGAGCACAAGGTATTCAAGGTATTCAAGGTATTCAAGGTATTCAAGGTATAACAGGTACAAAAGGTGAAGTAGGAGTAGGTAGTCAAGGTACACAAGGTACGATAGGTGTAGGAGAAGTAGGTGCACAAGGTATACAAGGTATTACTGGTACACAAGGAACACAGGGTATACAAGGTTTAACAGGAGCAGGTAGTCAAGGTATTCAAGGTATAACAGGTGCTCAAGGTGTTCAAGGTATCCAAGGTATCCAAGGTATACAGGGTATAACAGGTGCAGATTCTACAGTAGTAGGACCACAGGGTGCTACAGGTACACAAGGTATTCAGGGTATACAGGGTATAACAGGTGCAGATTCTACAGTAGTAGGACCACAGGGTGCTACAGGTACACAAGGTATTCAGGGTATTCAAGGTATAGAAGGAGTAGGTAGTCAAGGTATACAAGGTATACAGGGTATAGAAGGTACAGCAGGAACTTTCCCTTATACAGGATCAGCACAAATAACAGGAAGTTTAAACGTAACAGGTAGTAGTACTATATCATTAGATGCTAGCGAGAATTTCTTAATCAAAAATACAACAGCACCAACACAAAGTTTATTTCAAATAAACGACGAAGGTGTAGCAACATTTAGAGCACGAGAAGGGATAGATGGAGCACCTACAGCAATATTAGGAGGCTTATATTTCACAACATCCTCTGCTTATATAGGTATTGAATAAAAACATTAATAAACAAATCAGGTTGTATATTTATAAATGAGAACAATCTCAAAACTTAACAAACAAATAAAAAACAATTAGTCAATGGCAACATGGAAAAAAGTAATTGTATCCGGATCCTCAGCTGACCTTTCAGCATTATCCTTAGATACAGCGTTACCCGTAGCATCGGGTGGTACGGGAGTAAGCACACTAACAGATGGTGGTTTAGTCCTAGGTAGCGGAACAGGAGCAGTTACGTCTCTTGGTCAGGCAACCAATGGTCAATTAGTAGTAGGTTCTACAGGAGCAGATCCTGTATTAGCAACCCTTACTGGTGGAGCAAATATTACAGTAACAAACACAGCAGGAGCAATTAGTATCGCTACAACAGGATTAGCTTCAGGTACAGTTGAATCTGTATCAGCAACCGGAACTGAAAATGGTATTACATTAGTATCCGATGGAGACAGTGTTAATCCAGTAATCACATTAGGTGGTGCTTTAACAGGAGTTACAAATTCTCAACTATCAAATAGTGCAGTAACACTTGGTACTACTTCAGTAGCATTAGGTGCAACAGCAGCTAGTTTAGTAGGTTTAACTAACGTAGAATCAACATCATTTACCGGTTCATTCAGTGGTTCATTTGTTGGTACAACAGATCTTCCAGATTTAGTATCAGGTAATGGTTTATCAGGTGGTCCTTACGATGGAGCAGCAACAGCAACATTTTCAGTAGCAGCAGATGGTTCAACTTTAACAGTTGGTGCATCAGGAGTAAAAGTAGCAGATGCTGGAATTACAGCAACTCAAATTGCAACTTCAGTAGCAGGAGCAGGTTTATCAGGTGGTGCTGGAACAGCATTATCAGTAAATGTAGATGATTCTTCAATTGAAATTTCTACAGATACTTTAAATGTTAAAGCATTAGGTGTTACTAACGCAATGTTAGCAGGAGCAATTGCTACTACAAAATTAACAGCTGATGATGTAACACTAGGTACTACAAATGTAACCTTAGGTGGAACAGCAGCTTCAATTGTAGGTTTAACTAGTTTAGAAGCAGTTTCTATTACAGGTTCATTTAAAGGAGATGGTTCAGAAATAACTAATATCGCTTCAACATTAGCAACAGCAGGTACTTCAGGTACAGGAACAGTAGCTTTAAAAACACAATCATTATCAGTAGTAGGATCATCAGGAATATCAACAGTAGCAAGTGGCCAAACTGTTACAGTTTCAGCGGATGTAGCTTCAGATTCTGTAAAAGGTATTGCTTCATTTGCAGTAGCAGATTTTTCAGTAACAGGTGGTGCAGTAGAATTAGCATCAGATATTACAATTGATCAAGATCTTACAGTAACAAGAGATGCTTTAATTTCTAGAAATGCAGTAATATCAGGTAACTTAACAGTTGCAGGTACAGCAAGTTTCCAAAACACACAGAATTTAGATGTTGCGGATAGATTCATTAGAATGGCTTCTGGATCAACAGCAGTAGGAGATGGTGGTATTATCGTACAACAAGTAGGACCAACACAAGGTGAAGCATTTGCTTATGATGCAGCAACCACAAGATGGAGTACAACAGGTTCATTTGATCCAAGTACAGAAGCTTATACACCAGACTCATTTATGTCATTGGTAGTAGAAGGTGGTACAGGAATAGATGTTCCAACAGCAGTAGTTGCTAAATTCCAGAAAAAAGGTAACATTTTTGTAGGAGATAACCAAGATATATTTATTTATTCATAAAAATATTTAAATGGGTTTTAAAGCAAACAATTTAATTATAGGAAAGGCAGACCCCACAATGGGTCTGCCAATTCTATCTAGAGAAGATATATTTTTTATGTTAAACATAATCCGTAAATCTACCTTTAAAGGAGATGAAATGGAAGAGATTTTTAAGTTAACCTTAAAACTCCAAAAAATGTGGATAGATTTAGAGAAATTTAAAAATAAATAGTTATGGACATATACACATTAGAAAACTTATCGTTAAGAGAAGTAAAGGCATTATTGGTAGGAATAAAAGAAATTAGTATTAAAGGAATAGACGCTATGTTTATTGGTACTTTACAATTAAAAATTCAAGAACAAATTTCTCAAATTGAAGAACACCAAAATCTAGAAAACAACCAACCACCACCACCACCTTTAAAAGTCAATTAACCATATTTTTTCAATATTTATAATTATATATAATATAATATGGCAAATTGGAAAAAAATAATAGTAAGCGGATCCGACGCCTTACTTAATACCTTAGGGGTAGACAATACAGTAAATATTAGTGGGTCTCTTTTAGTCTCCAAATCAATAAGTGATACTGATGGAAATGTAGGTACTATAGGACAAGTCCTATCATCTACTGTTACAGGTTCACAATGGGTAGATAACACAGCAGGTGCACAAGGTATAACTGGTGCTCAAGGAATAACTGGTGCCCAAGGTATACAAGGTATAACTTGTGCCCAAGGTATCCAAGGAGAAAAGGGTGAAATTGGAACCCAAGGTATAACTGGAACTCAAGGAACAGATGGTACACAAGGAACAGATGGAGCTCAAGGTACTACTGGTACCCAAGGTATTACTGGAGCACAAGGTATTCAAGGTATAACAGGTACACAGGGTATTACTGGTATACAAGGAACAGACGGTATACAAGGAACAAATGGAACACAAGGTATAACTGGTGCTCAAGGTATAACAGGTTCACAAGGAACAAACGGAACTCAAGGAACAGATGGAACCCAAGGAACAAATGGTACACAAGGGATAACAGGTGCTCAAGGTATAACAGGGGCACAAGGAATAACAGGTACTCAAGGTATAACAGGAACACAAGGAACAAATGGTACTCAAGGAACAGATGGTACACAAGGAACAGATGGAGCTCAAGGAATAAATGGTACTCAAGGTACTCAAGGTATTACAGGGGCGCAAGGTATAACAGGTACACAAGGTACTCAAGGTTTAACAGGTACACAAGGTACTCAGGGTTTAACCGGTGCTCAAGGAATTACAGGTGCTCAAGGTTTACAAGGAATAACAGGTATACAAGGTACTCAAGGTTTAACTGGGGCGCAAGGTATAACAGGTGCTCAAGGTATACAAGGCATTCAAGGTATTAAAGGTGCTCAAGGTATACAAGGCATTCAAGGTATTAAAGGTGCTCAAGGTATTCAAGGTACTCAAGGTATTCAAGGTATTCAAGGTATTCAAGGTATACAAGGTATTAAAGGTGCTCAAGGTACAAATCCAACAGCTCCTGGAAGTAATAATGAAATGTTAACATCTGACGGTGCTGGTGGAATAGTAGCCGAAGCTAATTTTACATTTGACGGTAGTACAGCTTATTTAGATGGAAATCTTCAAATTGAACAACAAACCTTAACAGATGCAGCTACAGTAACATGGAATTTAAATAATGGTTCAAACTCAAAAATAGCATTAGGAGGTAATAGAACATTATCTATAACAAATGCAAATACAGGTGATACAGGAGTAATATTAGTACTACAGGGAGCAGGTACAACTCATAATTTAACTCTACCAGCAGGTTCAGTTATCATAGGTGGTGGTACATATACAACAACTACAACAAGTGGTGGTGTTGATGTATTAGGGTTTTATTATGATGGTGTTAGTATTTACTGGTCAATTCCTGGAGGTGCTGCTGGTGCTAAGGGTGCCCAAGGTATAACTGGTGCTCAAGGTATAACAGGTGCAGGTTCTCAAGGTATAACAGGTGCCCAAGGTATAACAGGTGCCCAAGGTATAACAGGAATATTACCTTTAACAGGTACAACAACAAACGGAGTTATAACCTATGATGGTGATGGTACTGGTACTGTAGAAAGTTCTTTAACTTTTGAAACTACTCAAGGTTTATATGTGGGTGGTAATATCCAACTTAATGATGCATCTGATACAACATTATCAAGATTTTCAGCAGGTATAATGGCAGTAGAAGGTAAACGAGTACCTGTTATGGATGCTGCATCATCAGCAGATCGTATACCCTTCTATACAGGTGCAAACACAATGTCTGCAGGATCATCAGGGTTTACTTTTGACTCAGCAAATAAACACTTAGTAGTTGAAAGACTAAATGTTGGACTTTCAGCGGGTACTAATTCTACAGATGGTTTAATTAGAGCTGAAAATGATGTAATAGCATATGCTACATCAGATAAAAGATTAAAAGAAAACATAAGACCTATTCCATGGGCCGTAGATAAAGTAAAACAAATAAATGGTGTATATTTTGATTGGATCCCATTATCAAAAGAAGAAGAAAAAACTATACACGGTAACAAAGGACAAGATATAGGAGTAATAGCCCAAGAAATTGAAGAAATACTACCTGAATTAGTTACTATAAGAGATAACGGATATAAAGCTGTTAAATATGATAAAATAGTTGCTTTATTAATTGAAGCTATTAAAGAACAGCAAGGTGAAATAGACGAATTGAAAAGAAAAATAAATGAGTAATATAAACTTTTTTAGAGTACTACAATCTGGTGGTTTTGGTGGGTCATCTGGTGGTGAAATAGACTGGGATGATTTTACATTATCAAAGACCTCACCTAACCTTAGTGTAGTTGCTATTGATTTAGATGTTAATCCTGATCAAACAGAAATATTTTTTGCTCCAAATAGTACTAAACGTATAGATGTATATGATTTCGATACAACAGGAGATGTAAGTGATGGTTTTACATTTTCAACTACAGGTACTACTCTTAATAAATGGCCCCAAAGTTTTCAATTTAATCCTACAGGTACAAAAATATTTGCTATAATGAGAAATAGTTCAGCTGGGGCCACTACAGGTATATATCAATATAATCTTTCAACTGCTTGGGACACATCTACAATGTCATCAACTGAAGATGAATATGTTGCTTTTTCTACTTTAGATAGCAATATACTCAGCACAACTGGAAGAGCTTTTGCAATTGACGAAGATGGATTAAATATATATTTCTCTGCGTTTAACACTGGAGGTGCTGGTCCATATTTATATAGATTACCCTTATCAACGGCTTTTGATTTAAGTTCGTATGGGACTATTTCTTCTTCAGAATCTCCAACAGCAACACAAATAGCAGTTTGTAGTTTTAATATTAATACTGACAGATATGTAACTTATACACATACAACTTCTGGGCAAATCCTAAAAAATGGTATTGATATACCTGGAGATCAAGTTGATTCACAAACTAATATTGATGAAAGGGTATATATTACCACAACCCCAGATAATGAAACCTTTTTTGGTTTAAATCAGGTAAACCCTGGAAGTGGTTATGTTTCAATTATATATCAATTTACAACTAGTTTTTAAAAAATATTTTTTCTTAGTGACTATTCCATATTACCCTCATATTTATAAGGGTATTATAGGCCATAAAGGAAGTGGACTCATTTGAGTAACCAACCATAATAAAAAAATATTGATATGCCAAATTGGAAAAAAGTAATTGTTAGCGGATCAGACGCAACTCTAAACACATTAAATTTATCTTCAACACCCCCATCATCCACAGTAAATGATATTCTAGTATTAGATGGTAATGGGAATATATATAAAAGATCAAACTTATCACTCCAAGGAACCCAAGGTACAACAGGTAATACTGGTAATACTGGTTCCCAAGGCATAACTGGAGCCCAAGGTATACAAGGTATACAAGGTATAATTGGTGCTCAAGGTATAACGGGTGCAACTGGTAACACAGGTTCGCAGGGTATTACAGGAACACAGGGAACAGATGGTACTCAGGGTACTACTGGTCAAAAAGGACAAAAAGGTGAAATAGGAGTTAAAGGTAATACAGGAGATAATGGTACCCAAGGTATAACAGGTGCTCAAGGTGACACGGGTGCACAAGGAACTACTGGAACACAAGGTATAACGGGAACACAAGGAACAAATGGTACTCAAGGTATTACAGGTTCACAAGGTATAACAGGAACACAAGGTACAACAGGAACACAAGGTACAACAGGTCAAAAAGGTGAAGTAGGAGCTCAAGGTATAACGGGTTCACAAGGTATAACGGGTTCACAAGGTATAACCGGTGCTCAAGGAATAACAGGAGCACAAGGAATAACCGGTACTCAGGGAGTACAAGGTATTAACGGAGCACAAGGTATAACAGGTGCTCAAGGAATTACAGGTGCTCAAGGAATTACAGGTACTCAGGGAGTACAAGGTATAACAGGTGCCCAAGGTGAAACAGGTACTCAAGGAATAACAGGTGCTCAAGGTATAACAGGAACACAGGGTACTACTGGTCAAAAAGGTGAAACAGGTGCTCAAGGTATAACTGGTGTAAAAGGTGAAAAAGGTGATACAGGTGACACGGGTTCACAAGGTATAACAGGTGCTCAAGGTATAACAGGTTCACAGGGTATAACTGGTCAAAAAGGTGAAATAGGTGCTCAAGGAATTACAGGTGCTCAGGGAGTACAAGGTATAACAGGTGCTCAAGGTATAACAGGTTCACAAGGAATAACAGGTGCTCAAGGAATAACAGGAACACAAGGAACTACTGGAGCACAAGGTATAACAGGTGCCCAAGGTGATGTAGGTACTCAAGGAGTAACAGGCTCACAAGGTACAACGGGTACAACAGGTGCTCAAGGTGATATAGGTGCTCAAGGAATAACGGGTAATACAGGTGCTCAAGGTGAAAAAGGACAAAAAGGTGAAGTTGGTGCCCAAGGTATTAATGGAACACAAGGAACAACAGGTCAAAAAGGACAAGAAGGTGATGTAGGTGCTCAAGGTATAACAGGCCAAAAAGGACAAACAGGTACCCAAGGTATTACAGGTGCCCAAGGTATTACAGGTACCCAAGGTACTGACGGTACACAAGGTACAACTGGTCAAAAAGGTGAAGTTGGAGCACAAGGTATAAATGGTACTCAAGGTACAACTGGAGCACAAGGTATAACTGGTTCACAAGGTACAACAGGTACTCAAGGTACAACAGGGCAAAAAGGTGAAGTTGGAGCTCAAGGTATAACAGGTACCCAAGGAACAAATGGAACACAAGGTACTCAAGGTATAACAGGAGCAAAAGGTGAAGTTGGGGCTCAAGGTATAACGGGTTCACAAGGTGAAACAGGTTCACAAGGAACTACTGGTACACAAGGTACTACAGGAACACAAGGAATAACTGGTACACAAGGAACAACAGGTTCACAAGGAACAACAGGTTCACAAGGGATAACTGGTACTCAAGGTATAACGGGTAACACGGGTGCTCAAGGTATAACGGGCCAAAAGGGTACTACAGGTAATACAGGTTCTCAAGGTACAACAGGCCAAAAAGGTGAAGTTGGATCTCAAGGTATAACGGGTAATCAAGGTGGAACAGGTTCACAAGGTACTACAGGTGCTCAAGGTGGAACTGGTGCTCAAGGTATAACAGGTCAAAAAGGAACTACTGGTACACAAGGTACTAACGGAACACAAGGTATAACAGGTACTCAAGGTACAACTGGTCAAAAAGGACAAAAAGGTGAAGTTGGTCAAAAAGGAACAACAGGTAACACTGGTTCTCAAGGTATACAAGGTATAACAGGCCAAAAAGGTGGAACAGGTGCTCAAGGTATAACAGGAACACAAGGAACAAATGGTACTCAAGGTACAACAGGTTCAAAAGGACAAAAAGGTGAAATAGGTGCCCAAGGAACAGATGGTTCGTTTGGTGGTGCTACTTTCGATTATACATTTGATTCAAGTACAGGTGCTGCAGATCCAGGAACAGGGGAAGTAAGATTAAATTCAACAACTCAAAATGCATCTACTTTGATGTACATTGACTCAACAGATGACAATGGCTCAAACATAGATGAATTCCTTCAGTCAATAGATTCGGTAACATCAGCTGTTAAGGGTCACGTTAGATTATCAAATAGAACAGACGCAACACAATATATATTATTTAGTATCGCTGACTTAACCAATAATACAGGTTGGTGGACAGTAAACATTAATGACCAAGCATCATCAGCTAACAGTCCATTTACAAATAATGAAGATGTAATTATATCCTTTGTTGCTACGGGTGATAGAGGAGAAAAAGGTACTACTGGTACTCAAGGTACAACTGGTCAAAAAGGCCAAACAGGTAACACTGGTTCTCAAGGTATAACAGGCCAAAAAGGTACTACTGGTTCACAGGGTACAACTGGTACTCAAGGTACAACTGGTACAACAGGAGCCCAAGGTTCAAAAGGACAAAAAGGTGAAATAGGTGCTCAAGGTATAACAGGTCAAAAGGGTACTACTGGTAACACAGGTTCACAAGGTATAACTGGTAACACTGGTTCTCAAGGTACAACAGGCCAAAAAGGAACATATGGTACTACAGGTAACACAGGTGCTCAAGGTATAACAGGTAACACAGGTGCTCAAGGTTCAAAAGGACAAAAAGGCGAAGTTGGTGCTCAAGGTATAACAGGTACAACAGGTGCTCAAGGTGGAACGGGTGCTCAAGGTATAACAGGCCAAAAAGGTACTACTGGTTCACAAGGTGGAACTGGTACCCAAGGTATAACTGGTACTCAAGGTACTACAGGACAAAAAGGTGGAACAGGTTCACAAGGTGGAACAGGTACTCAAGGTACAACAGGCCAAAAAGGACAAAATGGTAATACAGGTTCACAAGGTTCAAAAGGACAAAAAGGTGAAATTGGTGCTCAAGGTATCACTGGTAACACAGGTTCACAAGGTGGAACTGGTGCTCAAGGTATAACAGGTCAAAAAGGTCAAAACGGTAATACTGGTTCTCAAGGTACAACTGGACAGAAGGGAACAACAGGTAATACTGGTTCACAAGGTACTACAGGTGCTCAAGGTGGAACTGGTGCTCAAGGTATAACTGGTAACACTGGTTCACAAGGTGGAACTGGTTCTCAAGGTATAACAGGCCAAAAAGGAACAACAGGTAATACAGGTTCACAAGGTGGAACTGGTGCTCAAGGTATAACTGGACAAAAGGGTACAACTGGTTCACAAGGTGGAACTGGTGCTCAAGGTATAACTGGACAAAAGGGTACAACTGGTTCACAAGGTGGAACTGGTTCTCAAGGTATAACAGGTAATACTGGTGCTCAAGGTTCAAAAGGCCAAAAAGGTACATATGGTACTACAGGTAATACTGGTTCTCAAGGTACAACTGGACAAAAGGGTACATATGGTACTACAGGTACTCAAGGTATTACAGGACAAAAAGGTACTACAGGTGCTCAAGGTGGAACTGGTGCTCAAGGTGGAACGGGTGCTCAAGGTATAACAGGTCAAAAGGGTACTACAGGTAATACAGGTTCTCAAGGTACAACAGGACAAAAAGGAACATATGGTACTACAGGTGCTCAAGGTATTACAGGTGCCCAAGGTGGAACTGGTGCCCAAGGTACAACAGGTCAAAAAGGACAAAAAGGCCAAACGGGTGCTCAAGGTGGAACAGGTACACAAGGTACTCAAGGTATAACAGGTGCTCAAGGTGGTGGTGGTGCTAAAGGTACACAAGGTACACAAGGTATAACAGG
>Ga0209302_10001529_pt1 | contig 13488 bp, 17 predicted proteins | sample ArcOceMetagenome_2_FD_187445 | JGI IMG/M metagenome (GOLD analysis project Ga0209302, IMG submission 187445) | Marine eukaryotic phytoplankton communities from Arctic Ocean - Arctic Ocean ARC135M Metagenome (SPAdes) (version 2) | ecosystem: Environmental > Aquatic > Marine > Oceanic | place... | reverse complement strand
GAAGGGGGCGGCAGCGACGAAGGTGGCGAAGGGGGTGGCGGCGAAGGCGCTTGAGGGCGTTGCACTCCACCTGCGGCCCGATGAAATGGCGCAGCCGGTTGTCAATGAAGGGGAGGTCGGGCGCGGGCGCCGCCGGGTGCTCAGGTGGGCGCAGGGGGGCTGCGGGGCCGGACGCACCATTAGCGGCTCGACATTTCGCCGCGCTCGTTCGCAGGGGGGCAGCGGCGAGCTTCCCGGGAAGCAGGGCGTCGCGAGAAAAAAATCGTGGGTAAGACCAATAAGCTATCTGGGGGAGTTGATGGCATTGCGCACGTCTGCGATACGAGAAACGCAGCTCGCGTCGGGGCACCAATTTCTGTGATCTATCTCATCGAAATAAGAGACAACTGACAAGATGGTAATAGAGCATTGGAATTCATTCAAAATGTCTCGGCGAAATGCCACAAAAAAGGGTGCTTTTGGCAAAAAGGCTTGCTGCTTGGCCTTGGGTCGGTCGGTCGGGGCAGTTGGAGTAGGATTGGCGGCGGCGGCGGCGGCAGTGGCGGGTGTTCACTCATCTGGCAGCAGCCCTGCGGTAAGCGGGGCGCGCAGACGTGACTGGGGACGACAGCGGCGAGGCGGCTGGCCAGCGAGGCGAGCCTCCCGAACCGCCGGTCGGCCAGCACTTCTTTGCGGCGCTTAGATGCTGCTTGTTGAGGGACATGCTGGGCCGCAGCGCTGCCAGCGAGGCTTGTGTGGCGTGCCGGCCCGGCGGGACCGGCCCAACTGCCTGTCCCGCCAAGGCTTTGGCGTTCCATGCCGCCCGAGGAGACGGCCACGGAGCCAGATGCCCAAAATGGGGGTGAACGTAGGCCTCACTAGCATACCTCGCCGCATCAGCCTCCTTCCCGAACCGGAACGGATTGAGCGCACTGTCCGGCGTGTCGCTGTACGAGGGCCGAGGCCCGGCTGCGACGCTGGCGGGTGGTCGCCGAGAAGCGTGGTCTCCCACCGCGGCGGACATCGGGATGTAGCGGTCCTTGGAGGACAGCCACGAGGCGTACACACCGGTACCCGTTGGCTGCATGAGCTCAGAAGTGACCGCACGGCCAGCCACATATTTGGACACCGTGTCGTAGGGCGCCGCGGCGGTGTCAAAGGAGCTAGAGCCGTGGCGGTACAAGAAAAGCTGGCGGCGACCCGAAAGCTCTGCCTCTGTGGCCGCAACGGATCGAGGACTTTGGGTGGATCGTGGGGTTTGCCCTCGTGATGAGTCCATGGGGTGCCGCAGAAAGCGTGCGACGAAACAGATAATCCTTGCACCGAACTTGCAAGTACACGTCACGCACGCAACGCGTAGCTACCGACCACGGATAACGGGTTGGCGCGGCTCTCGTGCGCAACAACCCCCGTGTGGCATATTACAATAAGGACCACGCCACTCAGGCTCTATCTATCTACCCGAGAGACCATAGAGCATAGACCTAGAGAGTCCGCACACAGACGCACACGGCGACATTGCTCTGTGTCTGACCAAGCGGAGAACACATCTTTTGGTTTTTTCAAACCCTGTCGTGTCTCCACTGAACTCGCGCGGATGAGCGTCCTCGTGCTCCACAGACTCCACGGAGAAGGCGGGCCGCGCAAACGCATGGCTGGCGTCCTCAGTTAATCTCTCATCGTTTGCGCAAGTTTGGCCTCCCACCGCTCCTCCCACCCATGGTTATTGCGCTTTGAGCGTGCTTTGAGGGGTTCTTTTCAACCGCACCCATGGCCGACGATGGGCCCGACCTCTCCTGCTTCGACTTTGCTAACAGCGGCGACGAGCAGGAGAGCCGCGAGGACGTGCTGAAGAAGCACCTGCAGGAGGAGGAGCAGCTGCGCGCCGAGGCCAAGGCGAAGAAGAAGGCCATCGGCAAGAGCGACAAGCCGGCACGGCGCGCATGCGAGGCTGAGTTTGCGGAGGCGCTCGAGCAGCTGGCGGCGCGCCATGCGAAGGAGCTCGGCGGCGTCGAGGACGCGATGGCTGCGCGCGCCGGGCCCGACCTCTCCTGCTTCGACTTTGGCGAGGAGGAAGAGGCTGCGGCGCCCACGCCCCCTCCGGTGGCCAAGCCAAAGGACAAGGGGAAGGGCAAGGCGGCGCAGCGCGCAGCAAAGAAGGCGGAAGAGGAGGCGCAGCGCGAGTTGAGGATCGCGCAGGCCAAGGCCGAGCCGGCGAGCTCGATGCGCTGCCGCCAGCCTGGCGAGCCAGCCGCGCTCGGAGATTTCGTCGACTGGGCGCTCGAGCAGCAGGAGCTCGCTGGCTGCCCCGGCCCGGAAGATCTACTGGCTGCGCTGCAGGCACTGGCGGGCGGCGGCAAGGGCGGCGGCAAGGGGGGTGGCAAGGGCGGTGGCAAGGGCGGTGTCAAAGGCAAAGGATGGGACGAGCGCTGTCGGCTAGAGGACCTCCTGCTCCGCTTCGAGCAGGCGGAGGCAGACTACGCGAACCCCGTAATGGCGCCGCGCTACCGCTGGAGGGCCGCCAAGACAGCGCTCGAGAAGTACGGCCACGTCGATAGCCTGCGGCCGAGCCCGCGGCAGCAGACGGGGGGGCTGTGCGCGCTGCTGCTGGGTGATAGCCACTTTGAGCGGTTGCACAGGAGCGGCTCGGCCTCAGCCGCCCTGCGCGGAGCGGCCGTGCACGCGGTGGGCGGCGACGGCGCGGAGCACCTGCTCATGCGACTCCACCTCACGTGGCGAGGGTGCCTCGCGGACGCGCACGCGCAGGTGTTCGTGCTGCTGGTGGGTATTAACAACCTCCTCGGCAACATCGGAGAGACACACACGCGACGCTCCAAGAAGGCCACGCCCGCGCAAGTCGCCGCAGGCCCGTGGTAAGTAGCACGGAGTCCACAGCAAGTGCTAAGTAAATAGGGCGCACACTCCGATGCAGGCCTGTCACGGCTCGTCGGCCTACTGCGCCTTCTACTACACGGTCACAGGCTGTCATGTTACTATGGTTCCAGGCTTGCGTTACTATGGTTGCAGGCCTGCAGCGGATCGTCGACCTGCTGCGCGCGGCGAGCGGCGCCTCTTCGGTGACGGGCCGGCCGGCCGCCGTCTACGTCTGCCACTGCATGCATGTACTCGGGGCCGAGGCGGCGGAGGATTCCAAGTGGGGGGCACTGCTGCCGGAGGAGATCAACCCGCGCGTCGACGAGCTCAACGCGCTCATCGACCAGCTTCGCGACTGTGCGGTGGTGCCGTTGCGCATGCCACGCGAGCCCTCGCACTTCGAGCCCGACGGGCTGCACCTGAGTGAGCATACAGGCTACCCGATGCTCCTCGCGCAGCTTGCGGCGCACGTGCCTCCGCTCACCTCTCCTACCAGCGCTAGGTAAAAAGAACAACGTTGCTGGGTGCTGTTGTCCTTTTCTTAATTAAGTTCACTTTCGCAACAACAAAAATGAAAAAAAACTCTGTAATAATGTCTTGTCGTCAAAGCTCAAACTATTTCAGCTTGCCCGTACGCGCAAGAGACCACATACACTCCACAGTGAATCTTCCCGCGATTTGACACACAAGACACAATCACATCTTTGAATCGCTCACCATTACGGTTTACACACTCACGCATATCTCAAAGTGTTCTGTGAGACTTCTGTTCGTTCGCCGGGGAAAATCTCCACAGACCGCGGGGGACATCCGTCGCATTCGCAAAAAATAAAAATTGTGTGTGTGTTTTTAGGCGCTCTTTTTACTCAGAACCCTGGGACAGATCGGCCGGCGCCATGGGCGGGGCGGGGCGTTCTGTCTTGCAGGGCCTATATGCGCTGTCGATGCTTGAACTTGTCCAACACCTCAGAAGCCATGGCCGAGTTGCGGCCTTCAAGCTGCGCCGAGGCGCGCTCCTGCTCTTGCTCGCGCTGCTGCTGTCGCTGGATGCGTCTCACAGCGCTCGACTGGCGGCAGACGGCGGATTGGACCAACAGCAAGAAGCCTAATACGGAGTAGAAGATCGAGACGCCGGCCAGGGCGTGATCGATCCACACCGCTTCAGCGTAGCCATGTTCGTCCAGATAGTAGACGAGGCCCGACTCGAGGCCGAGCCAAGACAGGACGGAGAGCGTATGGAAAATGATGCGGTCGATGGTTGTGAGGCATTCAAGGGGGGGCATGGTGTCACCCACGACGTAGAGCAGAGCAAAGGCGGCGAGGAACATGGTGAAGGTGTTGGCCATGCGGTCTGCCAGGGAGCTCACTGGCAGGAAGTGGATGAGGTGGGCGTTTATGGTGAGGACGCTAAGGGGCGTAACGATCTTGGTGAGGTAGTGCCGGTAGTCACGAACGAGTTGATACTTGACCTTGACTGACTGGAGGGTGAAGCCAGCGGGGTTGACAGTGGAAGAGACGCTCGACGAGTATGAGAACAACCGCCACTCGTTGATCTGATACCGGAGAGAGGGGGAGAGCAGGCATGAGACGGCCCTACATACACCTCAAAGGCTGCGTTACCTGACGACTCTATACTTAGAGCACCTTCCCTTGGAAGAACATCATGAGGAAGGCGCCCTCGTTCTTGCGATGGATGGGCACGAGCTCGTAGCTCTGTCCGTGCGGCAGCGAGCCAAAGCGGCTGCCGTCGAGCTGCCTCCAGTGGGAGATCGAGACCTGGGTAGCGTACAGACAGCCCATTGCATGCGGTGTGCCTAGATCCTCCATCTGAGCAAGCCGGGCCTGGGTTGTGAGCCATTCCCATGCCACATGGGTTGGCGGAGCAGGCCCACACTGCCAATCAGCAGTCGTGTACCTTCTGCAACCTAGATCGAGGCCCACTCGGGCGAGAGACACTGAAGGTCGAACGGGAACGACTCGAGATTCATCGGCGTAATAATCATGGCCTCGTAGTTGATCACGCGCTTCAGGCGGCCCTCCTCGGCGTTGAAGACGACAAACTGCTCGAGCTCGACGCTCACGCCGCCCATTGCGTTACGTAGACACATCTCTGGGCCCCAGAGCGTCGGCGGCAGGATGGGCGAGCTCCAGCCGACCATGCGCGGATCGGTCCAGTATAGGACAATGCCCATACGCACTAATGCAGTCTGCTCACGAGTGTCCACCTTTCCGATGTGGAACACGGTGAGCCGGAAGTCGACGTGCAGCAGCGCGCCGCCGGGCCCGGTTGGCGGCAGCGCTAGCACGTTTTGCTCGTCTGCCGTGAGCGATGTGGCTCTTGGGTGTGGCGAGCTAATGGGGGGCATCTCTGCGCGTTCAGAGCGAAGCGCGTGTTGCGGACATGCCGTTACTTGACCCAAAACTTGCTGAAGTTGAAGTTCGCTCGCTTCGGTGATATAACGCACTGCTTACGAATTTTGATTTGGCACCTTTGGAGTTTGGTCCACAATATTTATTCCGAATCGCCGACGTCAGCCGCACACGTGCAGCGTGGTGAGGCAGTGGAGCGAGTCGAGCGCCTTCCACTCGGGCGTGTAGTCGGGCGCGAGGCGGAGGCGCGGGCACGCGCGCAGCACGGCCTGCACGGCTCGCACGGCGCATAGTGAGCGTAGTCCCGTAGGCATAGGCCGTAAGCCTCGTCCGAGCAAGCCTCATCCTAGTAAGCGTTATCCAAGTGAGCACAGGCCTAAGTAAGCGTGAGCCTAGTAAGCACAGGCCTGTACGGCCTCGCACGCCCCTACGAGGCCCAGCCGCCAGCCGGGAGAGCGGTGCGCGCCCAGCCCGAAGCCAGCGTGAAGGCGCAGCTCCGTGGCGGCGCGCGCCACGTCGTACCTGGGTACATAGGGTTGCAGCGTGGGCGCGCGAGGTTGCAGCGTGTGCACACGAGGTTGCAGGGCGCGCCACGTCGCACACCTGGACGGGTGCGAGAAGGTCTCGGCATCGAGGTTGAGCGCAGCGTGGACGAAGCTGATGCTGTCGCCCCGGCGTAACCTCTCGCCCGACGCGAGCACGAGGTCGGCCCTCACCTCGCGACGCGTCGCCTTGATGGGCGAGCAGTAGCGCAGCGCCTCGCTCACCGCTGCGTGCACGGCCTTGTCAGAGGCGTGCTGGCCGCGCACCGTCGCGAGGGCGCGCGGGCTGTGCAGCAGCGAGAGCAGAGTGGCACCGATGAGCGCGGCCGTCGCCTCGTAGGCTGCGCACAGGAGGAAGAAGGCGCAGGCATAGGCCGCGGCCTCGCTCAGCCTACCGGGGTCCCCCTCGGGCAGCTCCGCACATGCGAGCAGCTCGAGCAGCACCGGCCGCGCCCCCCCGCGCGCGCGCCCGCGCCCGCCCCCGCCTGCGTCTGCCGCCACGCCGCCGCCGTCGCTGCCGCCGCTGCCGCTGCTGCCGCCCGTCGCCGCGCCGCCGCCCCGGACCTCGTTCTCGTGACGAAGCGTGGCGGCGCGCTCCTTGGCGTACGCTGTGTACTCTCGCAAGCACGCCTGGCAGTCGCGGCAGCGCTCGATCAGTGGCTTAGACGACTCGGCGCCTCCAAACCACTCCTCGACTGAGTCGACCCACCGCTGTAACCGTGGCATGTCCTCCTAGGAGTTGGACGCCGCAGTATCGGCGACTTCGGCCGGCCCGCACGGCCGCAACGCAGCCTCCCACAGGGCCCTAGGCGGCTCAGCCGCTCGTCCCGAGTGCGTAGCGCAGGCAAGGGAGCCAGGAGAGCCCGCCTCAGGAGGCCAGGGTAGCGTGTGCTGGGAGCGTGTACTGTGGCGCTGCCAAGACGGCCAATTTCAGCATGCTGGCCCTCCTCCGCAAAGCCGAGCAGCTGCGCGGCGAGCAGCAGCGGTAGCGGCCGCGCGAGCTCCGCCATCACGTCCCACGAGCGCTCGCCGCCGCCGCCGCCGTCGCCGCCACCGCCACCGCTACTGCCGCCGCTGCCACTGCCGTCGCCGCCGCCGCAACCGTCGCCTCCGCCATGTGCCACCGCTGTGTGCTGTCTCTGCCGCGCGCGTGCGAGGAGCCGTGCGCAAGTGCGCGCGGCATGCGGGCGCATTGCACCGACGCCCTCGAGCGACAAGCACCGCGAGAGCGTCGGATGGAGCTGGCGCTGCGGCGCACCCTCCTGGAAGCGTGGCCACTCTCGGAAGCTTGCCTCGAGGAAAGCCACCTCGCGCCGCTCCGCCGGCAGGAGCGGCGCGAGGAGCGACGGCAGGCAGTCGCTCCCGATGGCGGGGTGGCTGAGCAGCTGCGTCGCGGTCGCGAGGTCGCACACCTCCCACCGCCGCAGTGTGCCCACCGTTGCGTCGGCCACCCTCACGCAGCCCTTGGTGAGCCGCACGGGGTGCGGTTGGCTCGGTAGCCACACCGCGTCCGCAATTGGACGCATGCGGCGCAGCACGCGCCGAGCGGTCACGGCTGCAGACCGCCACAGCAGCAGACCGCCGACCATGCAGCACAGCACCACCACCACGTCCACCAACGCCGAGCCGAGCACAGGGTAGATGATCGTCTCGGTCAGCCCATTCTTGTGGTGCACGCTCAGCGTGCCGATCGTGCTGTCTCTGCCCCACGCGCCCTCCGAAGGCAGTGGAGGCGTGCGCTTGACGGCACGCGCCGGCATGCGCGGCGCGCGCGGCAACCGCGGCGCCGCTCGCGGGATTGAGTCATCGCGGAATTGGACCTCGCGGAATTGGTCCGAATGGTTGATGATAAGATCAGAAAAGATAAGATAAGATTCTCATCTTATCTGGTTGATGCCCACCGCGCCCACGAGCTGCTCGCTCGCCAACGGCTGGAGGGGCGGCCAAAAAAGCTAGCTAGGGCGAGAATACGAGCAGCCCGTTGGCGCCGACCGAGCGAGGGTGGGTTGGTTGCGAACGAAGGTGAGTGAGGGAGGGAGGAGGACGCGGGGACCAGGAAGGAACGTTTTCAGAGCGGTGGTGTGTCGGTCCCCCGCCCGCGCGCGTCGCTCTTGAAGCCAAATGTGGCGAGCAAGAACTCGCCTGAAGAAAAGAACTAGAAGAGCAGAGGACCCGAGCTCGCACAGCCTCTTATCGCACAGCATTCGCGGTTTTGGATCTTATGGCGGTTTTGGATGCTTTTTGCCGCCACTCGAGAGTCGAACTTTCACTTGCCAAACGCGGGTGCTCTCGTCGCGCGGGGGCTCTCTCTCGGTGCTCTCGTCGCGAGCCGCCGGCAGCTGCCTGTCTCCCTGGCAGCCACTGTCCCCCCGTCGTGGGGCATGAGCTGCCTCGTCGCGAGCTTGCTTACGGTGGGCGCAAGCACCGACCGACGCCTCCTGCCGGACTTGTCGCTGGCGGAGCTTGCCTCTAGGCGTGCTCAACTTGCGGCCGCGAAGACGTCGTCAACGCCTGGAGGCAAGCGCTCCAACGGTCGGCAAACAAACTTGGAGAAGATCGACTCAACACACTTTGCTATCTTCTGGGCGTACGATGGCTTCAAAGGCGAATCTCCTGTCGGGATATTTCCAGCACCTCCTAAAGTGAAGACAGCGAGTACCGATGGCGGCGGTGACGGCGGTGGAGGCGACGGCGGCGGCCGTGAACCAAGCCGGCCAGCGCCAGCGCCCGCAAAATCTATAGACAAAGTGGCGGCTGCTGGCAGCGGCGACAAGCTGTTCTGCGGCCTCGGATATGTGGCCGCCAACAGCATGGGCGACGATGCGTGGTGCGCCGAAAATTGTGGAGCCTCGAATGGCTGCTTAGGGGACGCGCGGGAGGTTTGCATGTGCGACTCTAAGTTTCTGCACACAGAGAGGGAGCGCCAGCAGCAGGAGGCGCAGGAGGAGGCGCAGCAGCAGCAAGCGCAGCAGGAGCAAGCGCAGCAGGAGCAAGCGCAGCAGGAGCAAGCGCAGCAGGAGCAGCCGCAGCTGGAGCGGCAGCAGGAGGCACAGCCAGAGGAGCCGCTCATGGCCTCTTACTGGCCGCCGCCGTCATCGCCTGAGCTGCCGCCGCCGACGCCCCCCCCGATGCCGTCGTCGCCGCCGTCGCCGCCGCCCCCCCCGTTGCCGCCGTCGCCGCCACCGGGGACGCCAGCGCCGGTGCCGAAAATGCCGACTTGGGGCGACACGGCTGAAGAGGACTGCCCCAGATTTTGTTTCCACCGACCGAAGAAGGATTGGGTGAAGGATAGACCCGCTTATTGCAGCTACGTCCCCGGATGCAAGAAATGCTGGGCGTGTGGACCACAAGTGGCGAAGGACGCGTATTCGGCTGCCACCGATTGCTGGAGGGACAGCGTGTGCCGGTGCAAGATTTTTGCCGAGTGCGAAGGTAACCATCCCGACGACACCACAACGCAGGCAACCACGGAATACCCGCGGCACAAAGGCGAGTTCTACTGCTATAAGTATGCTCTTTGCGGTGACGACCTGCCGAAGCACCTGCGAGGGTCTGATTGGGAGGAGGGTGGCGCGCGGGCTCCAGCACAGAAGGCAATCGCAGCACCCCGATTGCTCTCGAGCTCGATCCCCAGATCGCCACCAGAGGAGCTGCCGCGCCACAGCCCGGCAGAGGATACAGCTCCGGAGCTGCCGGATCTGCGTGTTGCGTCTCAGAACCAGGGGCAGCTCCAAGGCCTGCAGCACTCCATTCGGACCGCCGCCGCCGTGACCTTCGCTGCGAGGATCATCTTCTCCAACCCGCAGATGACTGAACTGGAAGACGCCCGGCTGCTCAAGTGCGCCGACTTCCCCGATGAGCAAAGATGCGAGTCCGGCCACACGCTACCGAAGGTACTGTACCCTGGGAAGCTGTACGTTGTGCAGAACCAGGACTTCGACTTTTCGGAGCTAGACAGCTTGTCTCGACTCATCGGCGAGGCGGCGTCGACTGCTTCGCGAGGCGACCTCCTTGAGCACAGCCGCGGCAACAACTTCCGCTTTGTCGCACCCGCCCCTCTCGAGGCAGCCGGCATCAAGCATGCGCTCTACATGGATGGCGACACGTGCATCGCCGACGTAGCGGGCGTGTCGAGATGGATGCGTTCGCCTGTAGAGAGCGCCGCCGAGGCCGCAAAACGCCACGTTGGACTCACCGACGCGGACAACATCAACTTTGAGGATGAGTTTGTGCTCAAAACGGCGTGGAAACCAGTGAGCGGGTCGGACTACGAGCCTGATAGCGACAAAAAGTTCGAAGCCTTCAACGCGGGCGTCATGCTACTGCATCTGGACGAGCTGAAGAAGGTGGACACAATCGCTCGGATGCAGCACGTGCTCCAGACTCAGATCTCACGCAGAGCAAACAAAGAGCGCCTGCTATGGGAGAACAGTGTCAACCAGGCGCCTGCCATCATCGCAATGTACAACTACACGAAGCTCGTCGACGAGGGTTTCAACTGCCGCCTACACGACGTCGCGCAGAAGTACGACCTCATCCCATCAGACACGGTCTGCAAGATCTGGCACTCGGATGGGTGCTGGAGGCAGGAAGGAGTGCAGGAGCTGGAGGCTGCCACGATGGAGACGGCTGACCACGTGTTCGAGCTCGTCGATGCCGAGGCTAAGCCGAAGGCTGGCACGGGTACTATGCCAGCACAGGACTGGGACTCGATCGGGGACCGATATGACGATCGGGGGCAGTGGATCCAGCCAAGCGAGGAGAACGGGGTATGGGTCGCCAAAGCCACGCCTACACCGAAGCCCACACCTGAGCCGACGCCGACAGAGGCACCTGCACCTGCGCCGGAAGAGGCACCTGCGCCGAAATCCATTTCTGCGCTGAAGCCCCAGCCTACGCCGCTACCGGGGGATGGGAACCCCCGACCTACGCCGCAAACGGGGGACGGGCATATCGGCGATGATGGGCAATGGGTTCCTCCCTTGAAAGGAGCAGGGCTGGAGGGCATTGATTATTCTCCCGTGGACACCGAGAACGAGGTCATGAGGAAATGCGCTCACCCACCGTGCGCTCCCGTGTTTGGGAGAATCGGAGACGATTGCTTCAAGCCTTGCGGCGGTAAGGCTGGCAAGTGCTTTGACGCTGCCAAGGGCCAGGGCTTTTGCGGTCGGCCGAGCACGCAACCAGGCGCGTGGTCGGGCTCTTGCTGCAAGCTTGACGCCGACAAGGGGGAGCAATCGTCAGACTGCGATAACCGCGGCTGCATCGGCTTCCACTGCTGCGTGGAGGACTATTCGTGATGTTGCCAGGTAGAAAGGTTATTCAAAGTTCGTTGCAAACAATTTTGGTTATAAACGATGTCAATCTCACCAAAAGGAGAGGGGGGGGGGGCTCACAATTGAGAGCCAAAGGCACGTCTCGTCCAATCCGTAGATAAGATATATCACAATCCGACTGATGTCACCAAAACAGCGCGCGCGAGCGCACGGGCGGGGCGGCAGATTCAGCCAGTTGAGAGCGTGGACCACAGCGCATGTCTGAAACGCACAGCTGCGACGCCGAGGTGGCGGAGAGCGCGGCGTGGCGCTCTGTGGCAGACACGGTCGCAGTTGTGCAGCAGCCCGGCGCAGGCCTGGGAGTGGTCGCAACTCGAGACGTTGCTGCAGGCGAGTGCTTGCTGCAGGAGCGGCCACTGCTGCTGCTGACGCCCGACGGCGCCGGCCGTTACAACGGCGCGTTTCGCGGAGACCCAGAGCATGCCAAGCTGCTGCTGTTGACGCTCTCGGCAGCCAAGCCGGGAGCTGGCCAGCTCGGCAGCGTGATCGAGACCAACGGCATCATCATCCGCGACGGGGCGGCCGCTGCCTTCACCGCAGTGCACCACCTGATCTCACGGTGCAACCACTCGTGCGTACCCAACGCCGCCTTCTCGTGGGACGCCGAGGCGGGCGTCGGACGGCTGGTCGCGGAGCTGCCGATCCGGGCTGGCGAGGCCATCGAGTTCAACTATGGTGCCCGCGGCAGCCGTGCGAGGCGGCAGCGGCGGCTGCAGCAGCGCTTCTGCTTTGAATGCGCGTGCGAGCTGTGCTCGCTCAGCGGCGCGGCGCTCGAGGCGAGTGACGCGGAGGAGGAGGCGCGTTTGTGGGGCGGGACGCTCTCCGACAGTGACGAGGTGGACGAGGAGGTCGAGGAGGAGCACGAGGAGGGAACTGTTGGGGTATCTGGGGAGGGTCTGGAACCTCTAGAACCCGTTAACGGAACGAGTGCGAAGTGTAACGTACGCCCGTAGCCCTTGTATAAGTGGCCTCTATTGTGATCTACTACCCGGCGCAACCCGGATCCCGGGTATTTTCTGTCTCCGTGATATTTATATCGGATTATGTGAGACTGTGTGCGGGGGCTGTGCCTGTGGCGCCTGCGCACGTGCGGGGGCTGTGCCTGTGGCGCCTGCGCACGTGCGGGCGCGCCGCGGCCCGGGGGGGGGGGCGGGGCACCCCGCGGGGGAACCGCGTTGCGCGTGCCAATGAATACATATGCGTACAGAATACACGTGGAGTGCATAAAGTACACACGAGTACACAACATACAATGCACTGCCGAGTATACAAACGTCGGACCACACACCTCCCTGGGGTGCGCATTTACGACCGTCTCACTTCCGTATCAAGACGCCAATCCCCATCAGATGGCCGTCGCCAAACTTTGGCTGATGTGTGCACATCTCTGAGCCAAACTCGTGCGCGATATGCTCGCTCTGCGGGTCTGTCAAATCCTTCCACAGCCTTGGTACAGCGTCGACGCCAACCTCGGCGTGTTTACAATGTCATGGAAGGCGATGATCCTGCACGCACTCCGCAGCGTCTTGAAGTCACGCGACGCCAGCCGGTAGCTATGACCGCCGTCAATAAGGCCTGTCCAAGGCGAGGCCCAATCGTGTGAGTTGTGAGTAGCAGGCCTGCCTGGGGTCTGCTAGTCTGGGGTTCGAGGCCTGTGTGGCATACAGAAGTCGAGCACTGGCTGGGAAAAGTTCGCGGGCCAACTGCCATCCCACTCCGCTTGCAGCCCCAAGGCGGGCCATGACTCTCGCCCTCCATACCACCCGTTCTTGAGCATTCGAACATCCATCGTGGAGAAGAGGCTCTTGATGCACGGAGACGTGTAATCCGAGACGTCAAAGGTCGTGTGAAGGTTGCCCGGACTCAGCCGCCGCAAGTAGGCAGCCAGCATCACGTCCGTCCAGCCGCTCCACGTACCAACGCAGACTGATCTGCGAAGGGGCCGTGCTGTGCAAGCGCTCTCACGAGGCACTCGAACTGCTGCGGCACCTGCCACATGCCAATTTGTCCGGCAACGCCGAAGGCCCTCTTGCTGCTGCGCTCCCTCGGAGAGATCTGAGTCAGATTGATGCTGTACTGTGCCTCCTCACCATACATGCTGTGCCCAAAGCGAGCATGCCCGTCCTTGACAACTCGGTCCGTTGGCTGCAAGCCAACCCGTCTGATAGTATTGCGTATCGTGCCTGGTGCAAATGCCTCGCTGATAGGAAGCTGCTTCAATGTGGATAGCTCGGCGAGGAGTCGAGAGAACGCAGGGGCCGCGCTACTTCGGCAGCAGGCCTGCGCACCAGAGGGCGGAGCCTGCTCGGCGCAGCTCATGCGGGCCCACGCTCGACGCGGAGTCCTACCGAAAAAAAAAAGAATGCCAAACTCCTTCAAACTTGAGG
>Ga0209302_10001523_pt1 | contig 13514 bp, 15 predicted proteins | sample ArcOceMetagenome_2_FD_187445 | JGI IMG/M metagenome (GOLD analysis project Ga0209302, IMG submission 187445) | Marine eukaryotic phytoplankton communities from Arctic Ocean - Arctic Ocean ARC135M Metagenome (SPAdes) (version 2) | ecosystem: Environmental > Aquatic > Marine > Oceanic | place... | reverse complement strand
AATTCGCCGACGGAGTACTGGCTCACCAGCTGCTTGGCGAAGGCCTTCGACCCGTTGGCCCCCTCCAGCGAGCCGTCGGGAAGGGGCTTTTTCATCGAGCCGCTCTCATCGAGCAACAGAACGAAGTCAATCGCGCACGGCGGGGGCGGCGGTGACGGCGGCGGTGGGCTCGGCGGCGGCGGCGGCGGCGACGGCGGCGGCGGCGATGGCGGCGGCGGCGATGGCGGCGGCGGCGGCGGCGACGGCGGCGGCGGCGATGGCGGCGGCGGCGATGGCGGCGGCGGCGGTGGCGAGGGCGAGGGCGGCAGCGGCGCTGGAGGCGGCTTTAGCGGCTTTGGCGGTGGCGGCGAGGGAGGGCTGTCATGCTTCGGCGGAGGCGGCGACGGCGGCGACGGTGAGGGTCGTGGAGATGGTGACGATGGCGTTGGCGGCGGCGGCGGCGGCAAGGCCGGAGGCTTATTGCAGATGGTGGCCTCAAGCTGATCGAGATACGTGCTGAGCTCCGTAATATCTTTTGCGAGGATTGCCTTGGAGTCATCGGTGGCGATCTGCTGCAGCGTCGCCTTGCTCACGTCCTCTCCGAAGCCCCACGCGAACACGGTGGCGTTTTGTCCCTTGACGAGCGCCGCCGCCGAGACGGCCGTCTCCAACAGCGTCATGCCAGACGCTGCGTCGATCGTCTGCTCGCCGTCCGAGAGGAGCAGCACGATCTTAGTCGCCTTCTCGCGGCTATCGTTGGCGTCGATTCCGTCGATGAGGTTCCACACGGCGTCGAAGCCGTCAGAGATCGAGGTCTTGCCGTCCGCCGACATATCGTCGATTCCGTCGTTGATCTCGGACGTGTTGTACGACCATCCCACGCGCGTCGTCGCATTGGCCGCGAAGGACACCACAGAGAAGCGAGCCGCAAATTCGCCGACGGAGTACTGGCTCACCAGCTGCTTGGCGAAGGCCTTCGACCCGTTGGCCCCCTCCAGCGAGCCGTCGGGAAGGGGCTTTTTCATCGAGCCACTTTCATCGAGCAACAGAACGAAGTCAATCGCGCACGGCGGGGGCGATGGTGGTGGTGGTGAGGGCGGCAGCGGCGGCAGCGGCGGCAGCGGCGAATTCGACGGCGGAGGCAGCGAGGGAGACGGCGGCGGCGGCGAGGGTGACGGCGGCGGCGGGCTCGGCGATGGCGACGGCGGCGATGGAGATGACGGCGGCGGGCTGGGCGACGGGGGCGGAAGCGGCGAGGGCGACGGCGATGGCGGCGAGGGCGACGGCGGTGGCGGGCTCGGCGACGGCGGCGGTGGTGAGGGCGACGGGGGCGACGGCGGGGGCAACGGCGGCGGGGCGGGGCAGAAGAAGCAGGTCCCCGCGCACCTCACCACGAAATCAGCTTCCTTGCATTTTTCAGACTTCTCCTGGGGCGTCAGAGACTGACAATACGCTGGGTCTAAGTCGCCGCACGGGGGCGAGGGCGGGGGCGACGGGGGCGACGGGGGCGACGGCGGGGGCGACGGCGGCGGCGAAGGGCTCGGCGGCCGTGGCGACGGCGACGGCGACGACGGCGGCGATGGCGGCGATGGCAGGCCAATGATGTTGTCGGTGAGCCTCGAGCCACTGAGTTCGGCGTTGGTGAGGTCGGCTCGAATGAAGTTGATGGTGCTGACGCCGGCATCTTCTGGCAGCACCCCCTTACCGGATGCGGAGGTGAGGCTTGAGCCACTCAGGTCGGCGTTGGTGAGGTTGGCCTTAGCGAAGTCGATCGTGGTGTCACCTTTGCGGCTTTGCGCAGTGACCCTCGAGTCACTCAGGTCGGCATTCGCGAGGTTAGCCTCGGTGAAGTCGACGGTGGCGCCGTCGTAGGCAGTATAGGCAGAGAGATCCGAGCCACTCAGGTCGACGTGGGCGAGGTTGGCCTCAACGAAGCCGATGGTGGCTTCCATGCCTTCGGCCTCGAGATCCGAGCCACTCAGGTCGGCGTTGGCGAGGTTGGCCTTCTTGAAGCCAATGGTGGCCGTGGTGGCGCCATGTTTTCCATCGGTCGTGACCTCCGAGCCACTCAGGTCGGCGTAGGCGAGGTTGGCCTCATTGAAGTCGATGGTGGCGTACCACCCGCCATCGGCACTGAGCTTCGAGTCACTCAGGTCGGCGTGGGCGAGGGTGGCCTTAGTGAAGTCGATGACGGCGTTGCCTCGCTCGGCCTCTGCCTTGAGTTTCGAGCCACTGAGGTCGGCGTGGGCGAGGTTGGCCTCAGTGAAGTCGATGGTGGCCTCGCCCTCCTCGTCGTAAGAACCAATTTTGGCAGTGAACTTCGAGCCTCGCAGGTCGGCGTTGGCGAGGTCGGCCCCAGTGAAGTCGATGAGGCTGTCGCCGGTGCTCCCTCTTTCGCCGCTGTCGCTCGCGGCGGTGAGCTTCGAGCCACTCAGGTCGGCGTTGGTCAGGTTGGCCCCACGGAAGTCGATGGTCTGGGCTTGTTTACCATCGGCAGAGACCGTCGAGCCACTCAGGTCAGCGTGAGCCAGACCGGCTCCGTCCAGCTTGATCACCCCCTTTCCTTGGAACGTAGCTTCCTCGAAATCGCCGTACGACAGGTGCGCCCCGCTTAGGTCGAGCTCCTCGGTGACCACGCCAAGCGTGGTGTGGCTGCATGCGATCGGCCAGCTCTTGTCGCCGGCGGGGCGCTGCCTGAGCATCTCTAAGATGCACGGCGGGGCTGGCGACGGCGGCGACGGCGGCGACGGCGGCGGCGGCGGCGATGGCGGCGCCCACGGGGGCGGCAGCGCCGGTGGCGGCGGCGACGGCGGTGGTGGCGAAGGCGACGGTGGCGGCGGCGACGGCGGCGGCTCCGGAGACTCTGGTGGCGGGGAGGGTGGCAGGAGCGGCGGCTCTGGCGGCGGCGGGGAGGGTGGCTGCAGCGGCGACGGTGACGAAGGGCTGTGGGCTGGGAGGGAGGTCACGGTCGGGAGCGAGAGCACGGCCGGGAGCGAGGTCACGGTCGGGAGCGAGAGCACGGCCGGGAGCGAGGTCACGGTCGGGAGCGAGACCACAGTCGGAAGCGAGGGCACGGTCGGGAGCGAGGGCACGGTCTGGAGCGAGGTCACGGTCGGGATGGAGACCACGGTCGGGAGGGAGACCATGCTCGAAAACGAGACCACGGCTGGAAGCGAGGGTTCAGAGAGCGAGAGCTCAGAGAGCACCAGGAGCCTGCTTCCGGCCTCATGGGAGCTGGAGGCCAGGAGCACCGGCAGCCACAGCGGCGGGCAAACGATGGGATGGTCGACCTCCGCCAACCTGCTCGCCGCCCAGGGCCTCGCGGTGTTCGAAATGAAGGCGGCGCAAAAGGTGGCGGCGACGCCGATGAGGACGAGCGCGCGGGAACTCGAGGCATGCTTCTTCGCCTACAGGTTGAGATCCGGGTGCATGGCAGAGGTGAATGGAGTGGCCGGGTTCAGCACAGGGGGTCGAGGTGCATGGGTTGGGTGGTGCATGGGTGGTTCATGGGTGGTTGAGTCGGGGAATGGGCATGGGAGGGTGCTTGGGGAGTATTTTGCAAGTATTCAGAAGTGCGTATGGCGCAGAAGTGGTGCGGCGGGTGCGGCGGGTGCCGGAGGAAGTGCTATAGGGAGGTCCGCCGCGCTGTGCACCTGCGAGACGCTTTGTGAGAGGCCGAGCGGTATGTCGCTCATCTGGGTGGCCATAAGCTTGCAGATCAGATAAGGGGCTTGCAGAGCGCAGAATGGGCTTGACTAGCGCGGGTTAGGCTGACAGCGCGTGCTAGGGCTGGCAGTGCGCGTTAGGCTGGCAGCGCAGCTCAGGGGCTTTGCGCGCGGGTTAGGCTGGTTAGCTTAGGTTTGCACTGCTGGAGGGCTTGCAGCTTGTGTTAGGCGCATGTGTCGCGGTTCTTTTTACGCGCCTCAAGCACAGCTGGGACCATCTGCAGGCTAACGTCGATCGAGGAGCTCGAGAAAAGAATCCGCCGAGAGATTCCGACCTTGCAGTGCTGTTGCAGGTGCCGCTTGGCTACCTGCAAGCCATATAATCTCTCCCGTCTGCTACAAGGTGGTACCCGTTGTACGTTTCCCGTCTGCATAAAGGTCGCATGTGCATATGCAATGCATATGTGCATTAATCGGGTGTTTATTTAGACGGAAAACAACGGACACGACAAAGCACACGGGAGCAGATCATATGGCTAGCCGGTAAGTGGCACGTGTGCATGTAGCATGTGCATGTGCATGTGTATGTAACAAAACATGTGTGTGCATATGTATGTATGTTGTTACAACATGCACATGCACATGCAAACATGCACGCACATGCACATGCACATGTGCATGTGCATGTGCATGGTGCACGCCCACGGTGATCGGTGTATGTCCCGTTCGCACAGTGTACGACTCCTCGCACTTACCTCGCACTCGGACTCATCCTCTTCCTCGTCGTCCTACTACTCCTGGTCATGCTCCATTCACCTGCATGCAACGCAAGTCAAGCTTCACGCCCTTAGCGCGGAGCTCCCTCGCACGCGCGACCAATCGCGCGTCCTTGGCCAGCTCTCCGTGGCCGAGCATCGTGAGGCGCGCGAGTGCTGAGCAGCTCTGCGTGAGGGCGAGAACCCCCTCAACGGTGAGCTGCGGCCCATGTGACGCGGGGTCGTCGCAGGCTGGGATGCAGCGCGAGACGCTCAGCTTGCTGAGGCGCGGGCAGTTTGCTGCGAGGGCGCTGAGCGTCGCGTCTGTGATGCCGGTGCATTCGTTCGCTGAGGCTGATCTCGACGAGGTCAGGGCACCGGCGAAGCAGCACCGCGCATACGCCCGCGTCGGGCGTCGCTCACTGCCTGGCAGCCGCTTAGCGTCAGCTTGCGTAGGCCGGATCGAGAGGTGAGCGAGGCCACTGTCAGTCAGGCCGCGGCGGAGCACGGTGGCCCCCGCCTCGTCAACCGCATCATGGTCGTCTGCGTCCGCTTCGTAATGCAGCCAGACGCCGTAGGGCTCGTAGAAGATGCCCAGCGGCTTGGCTGTATCCATACCGAGCTCGTCGTATGGCTCCTCCTGCTGAGTCCACGTCTGGTTGGAGCCGTCGACCTCCTGCACACGGCTCCCGAACAGGCGCAGCAGCACGTCTGCATGGAGCTTGACCCAGTCCCTCCCCATGCCACGCAACTGCTCATCGCGCCAGGCATGCGAGCCGCCTCCCAGACAGCGCTGCAAGATGATGGGCCAGAGATCGCCGCGCTTGGCTCCGAAGGTGTCGAGGCCGAGATCAAGCGTCGTCACGCCCGTGCAGAAGAGCGCGAGGGGACGTGTGCGTTGGCCGGGCTGAGCTGCTTCAGTGCGAGGGTACGCACAAGCCGCAGAGCGTCATGCGCCGCATGCGCAGTGGCTGCCGTGCGAGACGCGCCAGCGCAGCACCTGCAGCAGGGCTCCTCGAACTTCGGCGACCAGCGGCAGCACGTCGGCCAGCGTGGTTGACGCGAAAGTGGCAGCGGCTGCCGGGCGTGGGTCAGGTACGGCGTCCCACCACGCTCGGAGTCGGTTGCTGCTTTGGGCATCAAAGTGCTCCTCGATGGCCTTGCTGAAGCAACAAAGGCGCTTCCTGTAGTTGGTGTTTGCGTCGAGTGCCGCTTCCATGGCAGCCCATCGATCAGGCCCAGGCTCCAACTCGCAGCCCGTAGGATTGTGCTGCTTGACGTCGTATAAGCCGAGCTGTTCGAGGCTATCAATAAGCTCCTCCTCAGCAGCAGCGATCGGGGCCAAGCAGGTATACTTGAGCGAGATGTTGCCGTGGCCATCGATGCACACGCCACCGCGTCCTCGCGACGGGTCGACCACGAAGATCGATCCTGTCAGTCCATTGAGCTCCTCCCGGGAGTTCACGCTGCTAATGCGCACTTGGGTGGGTACCGACGGCAAGCTTATCGAGGGCGCGGGACTGCTTGCTCCCACAGGGGGCGTGCGAAGAGACATTCTTGTGAACGACTCGGCCTGGAACGGGTGCATGTCGTCGCGCTCTCGTAGCCCGCCCTCGCCGCCACCTTCGTGACGTGGTGCTGCTCCGCCGAGGCACTCAGCGCGTGCCTGCAATTAAAAAAGGCAATCGAAAGCTTCCTTTTTCAATCGAAAGCTTGCCTTTTTGATCGATTAAAAAGGCGAGCTTTCGATTTAAACCGGGAAGCTACCGCGTGCGTCCGGAGTGGGCACCTCGCCACACGCCAAGTGGGCACGTGGGTTATGGTGGCTGTTTATCCCCTCCCCGAGAGCAAGAAGAAGTATGACATCGTTTTGGATTGGTTTTGGGGAAGAACTCGAGCGAGAGAGGCCAGCTCCGCTGTGCGACACCGGTTGGGCTGATGGACAACCCGGTAGAAGAAGGTCAGCTGGCGCCCAAGAAGAAGGTCAGTAGCAAGAAGGTCAGAAAGACGCAGAGGTTGAGTGATAGCAGCAGCGCACCGCCCCGGCTTGCCGAGGCCCTGGCTGACGACGATGCAACGGCTGTGAAGCCCGCCGCTACGCCTGCTAAGTCCGCTAAGGGCGCCAAGGCAGCTACGCCCGCCGTCACGCCCGCTGCACCGCCGAAGCCCGTCTTCCAAGGGACGATCGGCTTCCTCGCGCCTCGGAAGGCGCTGTGTCGTTGCATCGAAAGCCCACTCGTGCGCGGCATGAGGGTCAACGTGTCTCGCATCGTGCTTGCCTTCTGGACGGCCGAGGCGCAAAAGAGCATCAAGGTGAAGGCGGCGCTCAAGAAGATGACACCGGAGGGACGCGCCATGTCCGGTGCTTGGCGCTCGTGGTATGCCAAGCTACTCGAGCACCGGCGCATGAAGGCCGTGGCCGCCAAGATGTCGCCAGAAGGCCGAGCAAAGGGACACGCCTTCGCCAAATGGATCAACGATCTGTCAGGCAGCAGGCTCAAAGTGGCTTGGCTCAACAGCTGCCCATGCGGCCAGCCACGCCTCCAGATGCCCGCCCGCTTGCTTAGGGGCTGCCCCGCCGGCCCGACGGGCGTGCCCTCGCCGCTCGGATGCCGGTGAGAAGCTGCGGCGGTGCTCTGGTCAGAAGGCGGCTATGGGCGGCTCGACCCTCGGCTCGACCCTCTCAACGGAAGAGGCGCGCGCTACTGGGCGCCCAGCCACGGCCTGGGGTGCTCGAGCAAGCCGCCTCCTAGACCGCTGGTCTCGCCGCTTTCGGCCGTCCAGGCGATAGAAGAGAAAGCAGCTCAAGTAGGCGCATATGGTTACAGGCTGGGATACCCATGGTTACAGGCGAGAGAAGAGGAAGCAGCTCAAGAAGCTCAAGAAGATCGCCAAGAAGATCTCGCCTGACGGCATGGCGTGCCGGGCGGCCCTCTGCTGCTGGCTGGACACTGCCGCCGAGGCACGCAAGATGAAGCGGGCGATGAAGCGCATGATGAACCGAGCGTTGGCCGCGGCATACACCACCTGGGCTGCCGACATCCTGGGACAGCGAGGCCTCGGTGCAAAGCTGCTACACTGGCCCTGACCCTGGCTCTTGACCCCAAACCCGACCCTGACCCTGACCCTAACCCCAACGCTGGCCCCAACCCTGACCCGAACCCTTCACCCCAGGCGCAAAGTTGCGCAGCGCCGTCAACAACGTCAAGGACGCGAGCAGCCCGTCTGTGCAAGCAGCCCACGCGCACGTTGCGGTGCAGGCGCTGCTGGCGGGGGTGAGCGCGGACGCGGCCGCCAAGGGGATCAACAAGGGGGACGACGACGGAAACTCGGTGCTGCACTGGGCGTCGCGCAAGGTGCGTGAGTAAGCAAGTAGTACGGAAGCAGTAGTACTCACTGTTCGCTTGCTACTCACTCACTCACTCACTCGCTTGCTCACTTACTCACTCACTTGCCTACTTGTCTACTTGCCACGACCCCCGTCGCGCTAGGGCTTCGTGTCGGTCGTGCGTCTCCTCGTCGAGAGTGGCGGTTACGTCGACGTTGTCAACGGCGAGGGCTCATCTCCTCTGCACTGGGCGGCCCGCAAGGACCACGCCGCGGTTGTGTCGCTGCTGCTCGAGCTTGGCGCCACGAGGGATCTCGCCAACGAGCGCGGGCAGACACCGATGGGTTATGCCAAGTTCCTAAACATGCACGCGGTGATCGCACTTCTCGAGCCTGAAGAGGGTGCGCGCAAGCAAGCGGTGATGAGGGCGCAGCGGGCCGCGGGTGACGCGGCGGCCAAAGCGGAGCAGGAGCAGCGGCGCGAGCAGGAGCTGCAGGCGCGCAAGGCCGCCGCCAAGAGCAGGCTCGACTCGAAAGTAAAGGGAACGGCCACGCCGCAGAGAAGCGGCAGCACGGGGGGCAAAGCCAAGGGTAAGGTAGAAGGTAAGACCGCGCCATCGAGGACCGGCTCTACCAACGAGTCGCTGCACGGGGAGTTGGCAGAGCCCAGGAGGACGAAGAGCGTCACCTCTATGCCCGATGTGGCGGCAGGCGGCGGTGCGTTGACCCGGCCTGAGCACGCCTGCAACCCGAAGCGCTAGAGGCTGCAACCCCATGTACTCAGCCTGCATCTCCACGTGACAACAGGTGGCCGCGAGAGGGAGGAGAAAGAGGCCGTGGCACCGGTGGCGGAGACGATGCGGAGCCAGGGGCGGCGGGAGGCGGAGATGCTGCTCAAGGAGGCGCTCGAGCCACTGGCCACGGTGCGGCCACTCACCACGGCAGATGCAGCGCAGGTGGAGGCGGCGCTGCGGGCCTGCCGCGAGAACGGCGTGCCCCCCGGGGTGACCGCCAAGGTGAGTGAGTTCGTAAGTAAGAGTCAAGCGGGTAAGTGAGTCAGTACTACCGTAGGAATGCGTCGCGCGCTGCGTTTCTCACGCCACACACTTCCACGCGTGTTATTTACTTGCTCACTTACTAATCACCGCCCAGGCCGAGGCTACGCTGCAGAAGGCCGCCAAGAAGGAGCTCGAGAAGGCACAGCAGCATGGTGACAGTGCGCTGGTGCCCCCACCCACTGGCAGCGCCCGAGCTCGGCTCCTGCACCTCCTGAGGGCGCGCCTGGCGGCACGACACGCCCAGCGGGGCGAGGCCGGACCACTGGGCGCCCAGCCACCGCGTCGGGTGCCCGAGTCAGCCGCCTCCAAAGTCGCCAAAAGTCGCCGATGCCACCGCTTTTGACCTCCAGGAGCTGGGTGGCCTCTCCAGAGGACCCGACAAGGCGGTGCAGAAGGTGGCCGGCAGGGAGGAGATCAGCGCTACACACAACGCCGCTTTGAAGATGGAGAAGGACAGCCGGGAAAAGCTCCTGAAGGAGAAGGACGCTGAGTTAGATGAGCTCAGGGCGCTCCTTAGAAGCAAACCCACCGCTGATCCTGCCCTTCCCCTTGGCTCCGCCCCCGCTCTCGTTCCTGCCCCGGCAGACCGGACCCTCGCGTACGCTGCATCCTGGCCTCCCGGCTGGGTCGAGTAAGTAATTTGCTTGCCCTTTTTTTTTGATAGATGTTTTGGGGATTTCTGTTTTCAATTCAATGAAAAAATTTCCAATGCCAGGAACTCCAATGAAAAAAATGAATTGAAAACAGAAAAAAAAATCCCCAAAACATCTATCATAAAAAAGGGCAAGCAAATTACTTGAACCGACGCTCGAGCGCGCACCTTTTTTTAATGGAGTTCCTCAATCACCGGGAGAGCGCGATGCGCGCGCGCATTGTTTTTGAATATCGAACAGTCGACCGGACCCGGCCATTCTCCAATGCGCCTGACGCGCCACTCCAAGGGGAAGGGCAAGACGCGCTCGCAGACGCGCGGGGGCGCGGGCGCGCCCGGCCACCTGATCTCGCTCCCACTCTCAGGCCTCTCGACCAACATCTTGCGCGCCAAGTTTGTTCCGATGTGCAAGAAGCGCAGCAGCGCCAAGCCGCAGCCAATGTTGACGATGGTGGCGACGACGGAGCACGTACCGGTGGCGGCGTGCTCGGCGATGGAAGCAACACTGGCGGCGTGCTCGGCGGCGGCGGCGGCGGCTGAAGGCAGCCCATCCCTGAGTGATGCGTCCCCGGCCTTGGTGCCGCCTGCGGGGGGCGAGGGGCGAGGCCGGCGGGAGCGCAAGCCGGTGGACTACATGTCAGAGCGCGTGAGCTGCGAGATGGAGCGGGCTCAGTCGCGCAAGCAAGTCTGCGTGCCCCGCGATGCCGAGCTGACGCCCCCGGCTGAGCCCGAGGCCGAACCGATGTCCCTGGCTGAGCCCGAGGCCGCCTCTGCCCCGGTCGCTGCTTCTGCGGTGGACATCCGGACGCACGAGAAGGAGCGAGGCGAGGAGCTGAACCGCCACGGCTACGTGCGGATGGCGATGCGGCTTCAGGGAGGGTCACTCCCGCACCAGCCTGAGGTCAACCTGAGCGACTTGCCTTCACCGGAGGCGGGGAATATTCTCGTTCTTGCGTCGCCAGGAGGGGCGGGCGGCGACGACGAGGCGTCAAGCGATGGCAGCTCGTCCCAGAGCGATGGCAGCCCGGGCTTGGGGCCTGCCTCAGCCTCGGCGCCCACGCAGTGCGAGAAGAAGCTACGCTCGCAGCGGTTCAGCGCCCTCACGCCGTGCCGCGACCCATTCGGCGATCTGGCTGCGTCCGTTGACCTCGACGGCCCCCTCAGCCCCGCGAAGCCGGTCTTCAGTGCGGTCTCGCTGTTCGAGTTCCCGACCACTCAGCTAGGCGGTCTCCCGTTCGAGTTCCCCAAACTGCCTGCCACACCCACGCCAAAGCAGCTGGCGCGACTGGGGGCGCTCAAGTCCGTCCTCTCGCTGGAGCCAACGACCCGCCGACTGGGTCCGAAGTTCTCAGTTCGCGTGATGCCGTACCGCCTCAGTGGAGGACCGCTCTTGGACATGGTCAACTTCGCCTTGACGCAGCCAGAGCAGGTGGTCCGCGAGCCTTCAGAGGAGAGGCGGCCCAGCACGGTAGTTGCTATTGCGAGCGAGCCGGCTGTGGCGAGGAGCGAGCTCGAGGACAGCAGGGAGGTCTGCGCCTCCACCTCCGCCTCCGCCGCCACCGCCACCGCCGCCACCACCGCCACCACTACCGCCACCGCCGCCATCACCACAGCAACCGTCGCCGCCAGCAGCCCTTGCCGCCAACAACCACAGCCGCCTGACGCAGAGGCCGCTCTGATGAACGCCTTCGCCGACTCGTGCGATGCGACGGAGGCCTCTCAGCTCTTCCGAGTCGGCTCCCGAGGAGATCTCCACACCATCGAAAACACGCGGGAGCCGATGGGCGCGCCCGAGCCGGACCTCTCGGGGGACGACGAGTCGCTTGACTCGTTGGCGGCCTTCTCGTGGGCTGATCTCTGACGGCCCTCTCGTGTGGAGGCCTGGAGCGTGGGCGGAGAACCTGTTTAATTTGAGAGCGCCACGTGTGGCAGCTCGCGGCACCGGGGCAAAAGACACTGTGTGGTGTGAAGTATACAGGCCGTCCGAGTGTGCTAGTTCGGACGATGGACGTTCGACGAGTGCAAGTCTAGTGTTGTATAATATATAGTATGGGTATATAAGAAAAATGAAGATGGTCTGTCGAGAGGGAGTGGCGCGTCAGGCGCATTGTGTTTGTGAGAATGGCCAGTTCCACGGTGGACTGTTCGATATAACTTTATAAAGGTTTTTGTAAAAACAAAATATGTGCGCGCGCGATCGCGCTCTCCCGGTGCTCTCTTTATTAGAGGGACGGAGAAAAAGCGGGGAAAAGACCCAAGGGAGAGGAAAGGAGATTCCCCGCTATGTCGTCTTGGCCGACTTGGCGCTGACGAGCTCGAGCGTCTCGCCGTCGGCGTAGCCAAAGCGCGACTTGTACGTGTCGAAGATGCGCCGCACCTCCCCGACGAACGCGGCGTGCACCTCTGCGATGTACGCCGCGGTAGGCTCGGCCTGCCGCGTCACCCGGATAGGGGCCCCCCAGACGTGGCCGAGCGAGAGCGGCTTGCCGTTTGCGGAGGTGACCTTGCCCAGAAAGGTGCCCCACCGCCCGATGAGCACCGCGCCCGCCAGGCGAAAGCGGCGGTAGAGCTGCCGGCGCAGCGGCGCGGGCAGCAGGACGAGGTCGTGCACCCACTTCTCGCCGAAGCAGAAGCCCGGGACCAGGTCGAGGCCGTGCTCGATGGCCAGGCGCACGAAGCCCGTGCGGTCGAGGAGGACGAGTTGGGTGGTCGTGGAGGCGCCGTCGGTGAGGAGGAGCTCCTTCGATCCGCCCGGGAGCAGCATGATGTTCTCGCCGCGCTGGATCGCACGCGTGAGCGTCGGTCGGCCCGCATCGAGACAGCCGCAGCTGAGCGAGAACTCCCTCACGCCCGGCAGTCTGAAGGCGCCGCCGAACGATCCCCACCTCGCGTCGACGCCGGGGTAGAGGCTGCGCCAAAGAGTGCCGCCCGAGAAGGCGCGGCACACGCCGAAGACGCCGTGCGGCACCATGGCGAAGAGGTAGCGTCCGTCCGGGTCAAGCGACGGCCCTTCTCGGATACAAGTCGAGTCGTAGTAACCAAGCACCCAGTCAACAAAGTGGCTGTAGAGGAACCAGTGAAAGGGCCAGCCGCGGCCAAACTGCGGCATGTACACGGCGACCGAACATAGGTACGCGCCGACGCCGACCATTGCAGCCCACTTAGAGACGACACCGGCCACGACGAGGGCGATCACAAGGCCGAGTCCGATCAACCAGAAGAAGAAGTAGGACGCGAAGGAGAGGGCGGCGAACGTCTGCAGCAGTCGCATCACGGTGCCCGGCGCCGCGCGAGGCCGGCGCCTCCACGGTGGATGTTGCCATTGGTGGATGTTGCCGGCACAGCTCCACGGCGGCACGCAGCACCGCTCAGCTCGCAGGACAAGTTGCGCCAAGACAGCGCTCGGCTGTTGCAATGGTGTGAGTCGTACAGTACGTGCTTTGCGCACTTTATGAGATCACACGTTCTCCAGCCGACCAGCTACATGTACGAATGCCAGAACGGTTGAACGGAGGCCTCGAGCACGTGCTCCCGCTCGAGGCGGGCTCGGTCGGGACGTTGGTGGCCGCGGCTATCGCGTACTCGGTGGACGATCGCGTGCGCAACTGCCGCGACGTGCTCGTCCACGGCGCGCAAGGCGCGCCCTTTGGCACCTGGAACGCGGAGGTCAGCGAGGTGCGGCACAACCACGAGACCACGGGTGCAGGCGATGGGGCCAAGCAGATGAGCCATGTAAGAATGCACAGGAGGGCGGAAAAGAAAGCCAGGCAGAATGTAACGATACAGAACACCGACTAAACTACCTTTCGTCCACACGAGAGCGAAACGGGGGTGCGGCACCCCCGTGTCCCGCCTACGCGAAACGGAAGTGTCCAGTGCGCGCGCCGCCGTAAGGAATGACCCGCTCTCAGACGGGTCGGGGCTCCACAGCCCCTCGGTTGTACTCTCAATCGCCGTCGCCCTCGGCGCCCGCCCGCAGCCGTTCGAACTCGAGCTCCTCGCCGCTCATCGGCCGCAGCGGCGGCTGGCCGCGCACGAGGCGCGCAAACTGGACGCCGATGTTCGTGGCCCCCGTGCG